>RRZT011707760.1_pt1 | contig 14208 bp, 8 predicted proteins | sample 2165551 | NCBI WGS metagenome assembly RRZT01 (sample SAMN10456910, study PRJNA506462) | wastewater metagenome | biome: wastewater; feature: sludge; material: wastewater sludge; isolation source: wastewater sludge with Escherichia coli K12::gfp cells carrying plasmid... | place: USA: Moscow, Idaho ... | reverse complement strand
AATTCAGCATCACCTGCCCCCCGGTAATCGGCAATGCCTGTCCGGTTTCGCCACATTGTTCCATCAGATACAAAGCGCCCTTTGTAACATCTTCGGGAGAGCAACCTTTTTGCATAGGCACCTGTGCCAGATAAAACGCTTTTACATCGTCGATTGTTTTAGCACCCGGCACCTTTCCTGCACGTAAATACTGAACAAACAAACCATTGTCAGGGTCGCTCCAGAGCGGACCTTCGTAGAAATTACCCGGACAAATGGAATTTACCTTGATGCGGTAAGGCGCCAGCTCCAATGCAAAGGATTGTGTAAGGCCTATGCCTCCGAATTTTCCGCCGGCATAAGCAAAATTAGCTTTGCTGCCACGCAGGCCCGATTTGGAATTGATTTGAATAACATCGGCATAATAACCGGCCGAAGCATATTTGGTTTGCAACTTTTGTACGCGACTTACTACTTTGGTGCAGTAAAAATAGGCGTTGTAGTTGATTTTTGTTACAAATTCAAAATCTTCGGGCGTCATATCGTCCAGCCCTCCGGCACGCAGCACACCGGCATTGCTGATAAAACAGTCGATTGCTCCGAAGTTACACACCGTTTCGTGCACCAGCTTTTCGATGCTCGGAATTTCACTTACATTGGTTTTCACAAAGATAGCACGATTACTTTTCGCCATTGTATTGAAACGCTCCACCGTGGCTTTTCCAACGACTTCGTTCATATCGGCCACCACAATATTGGCGCCTTCCTGCAAAAGGCAACGGGCTATACCTTCGCCAAAACCCTGAGCAGCACCTGTTACAATAATTGTTTTGTTCTCGGCACGACCTTTTGACGCCCCGGCTGCCACACTACGGCGATAATTTTCAACTTCCCAGTTATCAATAAAATCAATTTGTGCCTGTGTCATCGGGTGTGGTCCTCCAAACGATTCAGACAGATAGGCAATTTTCATGGCATCCTCGAACACATCCAGGATAATGTCGCATTGAGCTGCATTATCGCCCACTGCCACCAATCCAATTCCTTTTATCAATATTACTTTGGGTGGATAACCATTTTTTTGAGTGAAATCTTCAATGAGAACTTTTATATCAGCAAGAAAGCTGTTGATGCTTTTTTCATCCCCCCCTGTGGGGGTTAGGGGGCTAAATAGATAGTTCGATTTGCAATACACAATGGCATCGGGAGTAAACGGCCTGGCAATTTTCGCCTGCGCCTCTTCTGTATCGTAGAAATGTTTTATCAGCGCATTCTTGCGCACTTTCAGGGTTTTCAAACCATCATTCGAAAGCATCATGCGTAGCGCAGGAAGAATTTGTTCAGTACAACTGCAAGTGGCGCGCTCTTCAGCAGGAACCGGAAATTTCAGCGCTTTTTCAAGTGTATCAATTACTTTTGAATAAAGCACTTTCACTTCTTCAATACTATTAGCCGCGACGAATATTCCGTGATTTTGCAACCAGATAACCGCAGGTTCGGCTCCGTCTTCAGCACGAAATGCCTTGATGGCCTCTTCCACTTTTTTGAAAAGCACATAGCCCGGATCAGTATATTCAATATACAATGCTTTGGCTCCGAATAGTTTTTTCAGTTCGCTTTCGGCATTTTGCGCACACATCAACCCATTCACCAACGTTGGATGCATGTGTACCACATAAGCATAATCAATAATGTTATGCATGGAAGTCTCCACCGATGGACGTTTGCCTTTGTTAATAGTGGCATCCGCCAAATCATTTTTAACCTGCTCTTCACGCTCAGCCGCGTTGGTGCTGTAAACCTTGTCGGACATAAGGTTTAGCTTAGCGCGATCGAGCACAGCAAAACCCTCTTCGGTAATGGTTGCCAACGATGAACCGCTGGCTTTCACCCACATTTTCTCAGCGTTTTTATACGAGGTATTTCCACCTCCGGCAATTACAAAACGGCTATCGCGGCCGTAGAATTGCGATATTTCAATAAGTTGTTGAATTTCTTTCATTTATTATATTTTATTGCCACGAAGGCACTAAGACACAAATACTTTTATTTTACAAATCTTCTAATCCCATCTTTAATATAAGGCACATCAAAGTTTATTAAATAACCCAAACGCTTACCTGTCAATTTTAAATGACTCAGAATCTGAGCTTCCCAAACTGCGTTTACTGTCTCAACAGCTTTTAGTTCACATATCACCAGGTCATTGACAATTACATCTAATCATAATCCTTCATCAAATTTAATTCCATCGAAAACGATAGGAACTTCAACTTGTCGAATTGCTTTATAGCCCATTTTAGTCAACACATGACAAAAACAAATTTCGTATACTTTTTCCAGAAGCCCGGGACCTAATTCTTTGTGTACAACATAAGCTGCATGTACAATAGCCTTTCCAATTTCTTCCTCTTCTTCAGAAATTCTGTTGAATACTGCATTCATGTTATAATATTTTATATTGACACTAAGATACAAAGTCACTAAGATAAATTCTTCGAGTCTTAGTGACTTTGTGGCAAAAAACTAAAAATTTTCAATTAGTTCTTTTCCCAATTCAATAAATTCCTGCCTTTTTGAACGATCTGCATTTCCCTTAGCATCCACATACCCACGTAAACCCTGAGCAACAAGGTGTTGATGAGCAGCCACTACACAGGCTCCTTCGTAGTTAATTTGTTGCAAGCGTTCAGTAAGTGCAGTGTTTTTACGGGCAAAAAGTTCAATCGGTTCCATGGCCGGCGTGTTATGCTCGCTACCAAATGTCACTACAAAACCCTGTTCGTGCAGATACGATGCGTATTTTTCTAATAATTCCACGCCGTTTCGGGTAGTAATAAATTCAACCGAATGAAAGCCGCGTTCGGTCAATTGTTTGGCCACACGTTCCAAATCGCCTTCAAAGTCGGTATATCCGCCTTTGGCATCGTCGGCCAGAAACGGATAAGTAGGAATGCCTCCTCCTGCGACTATAATATCGCAAACAGTTTGCATTGGTAAAAAAGCTTTGGGGTCTTCCGGAACAAAAGCTCCACCACCCGCCTTGAGCATATTGCCACGAATTTCGTTTTCAACTCCCGCATAATCGGCTACATCCGAAGCAAGTTCTTTGCCACCGAATAATTTGTAGAATAACAATCGTAAATCAAGAGGATTGTTGCGGCAATATTCGTACGCTTTAATTCGTAGTGCTTTTGCCAAATGCCTTTCGCGGATTAAGCCGTTGGTAAGTTCGTTTTTTATCCAGTCAAAATCCAGTTCAAAACCCGCGTTATTTGCAACAAGTATCTCATTTACCTTGCTACACATGGCTTCTACCTGCGCATTCGATTCCTTAATAACTCCGGTCAGTTGCGAAGCAAAGGGCTCCTCTAGTTTAAACGGATAGGACAAACCTTTACCACTTAAATAGGTACGACCGGGGTTACCCGGATCGTTTACACGTAATCCCGCTTTTTGGTCCTCCTCATTGAGCGATATAAATTCGATATTAAAGAGCGGATACAGGCCACGTGCTTTGCATCCTTCGGCCCATGCCGGATATCCGGCGGTGCTGTAAAAATCATTTATTCCAACCACCTGAACTCCTTCGGCCACGGCCATATCCAGTGCTTCGTCGATGTTTTTGAACGCACTGAAAGAATAAGGTGTATGTAAGTGTGCATTTACTTTTTTCATGATAATATAACTTCTCTCTGTTTCAGAGAAAAAATAGATTTAAAAATTATTGAGACACAATTTATAGCATTTTATAAATAGCACTCATACTGGTTAATCAAAAAATTTATCCTGCTAAAATCAGCATCAATCAAATGTACTTAACAAGTAATTTGTTTTAAGTAAAACATTATTTTAAATTTAATTTATCCATTTTGGCCTTTAATACCTTTTGCATTTCCGGAACATACGATTGCATCATTTCACCCATCATTTCTTTTGTAATCTGTGGAGTAAGTTGAATATATTTCTGCCCGGCAGGCGATTTGTAAAAATCTAAAAATGCTTTAATATCACTTTCATCAAAATACTTCATGTAGATATTTGAAATCATCTCAGTCAACTTTGGCGACATTTCCTTTGTAGTTTCAATGGTAAGCATTATAATTTTTTCAGATTTTGCTTTTGCTGCATCGTCTTTCAATTGCGACTGCATTTGAGAAACCATTGCGGGTATCATTGCATCAATGTTTTTAATTATCATTGAATCCATTTTCATAACCTTAATTAATTCCCTTACAGATTCTTGCTTGACCGATTGTGAATAAGAAACAGTGAAAAGACAAAAACAAAATATTGCGAAAACAACTGATTTTTTCATGCTGAAATTTTTTATAGTATTTAAAATAGATAATTATGAATTCAAAAAAAATAGTTCTAAGGCACCTATACACTCTGTGTTTCATAGTGTAATCAGTGCCTTAGTGGTTTTTACTCCCCTCTCCTCAAGGAGAGGGGTTGGGGGTGAGGTCTTAAACTCCCAGTTTTGACCGACGGATAAACTCGGCATCGGTAAAGTTCTGACCCGGCACATAGCCAGCCAGTGGCTGTATACGTTCGTTAATCATATCGAGGAACCACGATGGTTGTGCAAAGAACGAACTTTCCAACTCGTAGGCAGGTGTAATCCAGTTACGTGAACCAAGTACACATACCGGCGCATCCAAATGGTCGAAACAAAGCTGTGAGATGCTGGCCGCAAAATCGTTCAGGAATGAGCCACGTGCTGTTGCATCGCCGGCAACAATGATTTTACCCGTTTTTTTCACCGATTCAATTACTTTTTCGTAGTTGAATGGTACTAATGAACGTGCATCAATTACCTCAGCTGTCATGCCGTACTTTTCAAGCTCTTTAGCAGCTGCCAAGGCAGGATAAAGTGTATGTCCGATAGTCAGGAATGTAATATCGTTCCCTGTTTTCTTCACGTCAGGCTCTCCGAACGGAATTTCGTAGTATCCTTCAGGCACACCACCTTCGTGGAATTGCTCACCAATTTCGTAAATACGCTGACTTTCGAAGAAAATAACGGGGTCAGTTCCCTGAAGCGCAGCATTCATTAATCCTTTGGCATCGTAAGGTGTCACAGGGAAACAAACTTTGATTCCCGGAATGTGAGCAACCAACGAAGTCCAGTCCTGCGAGTGCTGAGCACCATATTTTGAACCTACCGATACACGAAGCACCACAGGCATTTTCAATACATTACCGCTCATCGCCTGCCATTTTGGAAGCTGGTTGAAAACCTCATCACCGCAACGACCTAAAAAGTCGCAATACATAATTTCAGGAACTACACGACCGCCACACATGGCATAACCAATGGCTGTACCTACAATAGAAGCTTCAGCAATCGGAGAGTTGAACAAGCGGTGATAAGGCAAAGCCTCTGTCATACCACCGTACACGGCAAACGCTCCACCCCAATCGCGGTTTTCTTCGCCATAAGCAATCAATGAAGCGTCTTTGTAAAAACGGTCCATCATAGCTTCGAAAATACCATCGCGCAACTGGAATTGCTGCATTTTACTGAATGGCTTACCATCAGCATCAAAAGCAAAACGTTTTTTAGTCGCAATTTTCTTAACACGTGAATTCTCTTCCAAAGGCATTAACACATCCGGTTTTGCCGTATTAAATGCATCCACCGAACCATTCGAGAACATCATATCGCTGATCTTTTCAGGATTCTGCATCAAAGGCGATATAACCGGGTCAATGGATTTGAGGAACATGTCATAAATCAATGTTTTGATGTCGGCCTGAATAGCATCCAAGTCGGCCTGAGCGGCTACTTTAGCATCAATCAACTGAGCACCGTACGATGCAATACAATCCTGTTTTTCCCAAGCCTCCACCTCTTCTTTCGAACGATACGATGAAGCATCGGATGGAGAGTGTCCGCTATAGCGGTATGTAAGCACGTCCAGCAATACCGGACCGCGTTTTTCTTCAATAATTTTGCGTTTGCGTTTGTAGGCATCGATCACGGCTAGGGGATTGTATCCATCAACGCGCTCAGCATGCATTTGGTCGGCATTTACACCTGCGCCTATACGGGCCGCAATACCATATCCCATAGTTTCGCCACAGGTTTGTCCGCCCATACCATACTGATTGTTCATAATATTGATAATAACAGGCAAACCACCTTTCATATCACCTTCCCAAAGCTGGTTAAACTGATCCATAGCGGCAAATGACAAGCCTTCCCAAACAGGACCACAAGCCATTGAAGCGTCGCCAATGTTGGCAACTACCATTCCCGGTTTTCGATTCACTTTTTTGTACAAAGCAGCACCTACAGCAATATCGCCCGAACCACCAACTAATGCATTGTTAGGATAAACACCAAACGGAGTGAAGAAAGCATGCATTGAACCACCTAAACCACGGTTGAAACCCGTTTCGCGGGCAAAAATCTCAGCCAGAGTTCCATATACCAGAAATCGACGCGCTAATTCTTTGGTCGTACCAGTAAAATCCTTTTTCACAACCGCCAACACGGCACCGTCGAAAAACGATTCCATGATATCAGTCAGTTCTTTGTCGCTTAGTTTGTGAATGGCCGACATACCTTTGGCCAGAATCTCGCCATGCGAACGGTGGCTACCAAAGATAAAATCCTCAACAGTTAATGTCCAGGCCATACCTACAGCAGCCGATTCCTGTCCTATTGAAAGGTGAGCCGGGCCAGGGTGATTGTATTGAGTACCATTATATTCCCCTTTTGTTTTAATCAGGTTCAACATGGTTTCAAACTCACGTATCAATGCCATATCGTGATAAATGGCTTTGAATTCTTCGTCAGTAAAATTTCCTTTTTCGTCTTTTACTGTTTTTTGGTATTGGTTTACGGGAATGGGTTGAAATTCCACAAAACCTGATTTTCGAGCCTCTGCAGGGTCAATGAATTGTATTTTTGGCATGGTATAATAGATTTATTTGATTTTGTTATTTTTTGCCACTAAGGCACTAAGACTCCAAGTTCTGTCATCAAATATTTTTTATTGATTCTTTGTGACTTTGTGTCTTTGTGGCAATGTATTAAAATGAAAATATCGTTTCTTTAAAAATCTCGCTTACGGTTGGATGTGGAAATACCACCTCTTCCATTTCGGCAAGGGTCATTTCCTGTTCAATAGCCATACATGCTCCGTAAATCATCTCGCTCGATGGATTTCCTATCATATGTACGCCAAGAACTTCGCCGTGTTTGGCTCCAACCAGTACTTTGCAAAGTCCGGCTCCGCCTTCATTTTCTGCTACAAAACGTCCGGCGTAGGCCATCGGAAGTTTTGCCACTTTAAAGTCAAGTCCTTTGGCCCGGGCCGATTCTTCGGTCTCGCCTACTCCTGAAACTTCAGGGTTTGTGTAAACCACACCCGGAATTGCATTGTAACGCATACGGTCAGGACGTCCGGTGAGGTTATTTACCACCACTTCGCCTTCGCGACTGGCCGTATGAGCCAATAACGAAAAACCGGTAACATCGCCTGCGGCAAATACATTAGGCACATTGGTGCGCATTTTTTCGTCCACTTTGATACCGCCTTTCAGCAGTTCAACATTCAGATTTTCGAGTCCGAAACCTTTGGTAACAGGACGACGGCCTACACTCACGAGGATTTTTTCTCCTTCGACAGTTTGCGTTTGTCCGTCTTTTTCAAATACCACTTTGTTACCTTCAATTTTCACTACCTTTGCATTCAAATTGAAGTTGATACCTCGTTTCGCATAGTTTTCGCGAAGCATAGCCGAAATTTCGAAATCGTTTTGTCCCAAAATTTCTGGAAGCATTTCCACCACGGTAACAGTTGTACCCAGACTATTGTAAAAACTCGCAAACTCCATCCCGATAACACCGCCACCAATTACAACAAGTGATTTGGGTTGTTCCTTCAACTCCAGAATTTCACGGTTCGTCAATATGACATCGCCCGCTTCAGCCAATCCGGGAATAGGTGGCACAAACGCTTCGGAACCTGTACAGATAAGCAGGTTTGCACCCTGATAGCTTTCGCCACCGCAGCTTACTTCCACGCCTTTCGGGCTACGCCCAACAATCATGGCCTCACCTTTCACTACAGTTACGTGGTGCATTTTCATTTTGCCTTCCACGCCGGCAACCAGTTTTTTTACCACTTTATTTTTGCGGGCTACTATCTTACCGAAATCAAAGCTTACTTTTTCGGCATAAACACCGTATTTGTCGCCATGAAGGGCGTTCTCGTATGTTTTAGCTGAGTAGAGCAATGTTTTGGTTGGGATACATCCCTCGTTCAAACACACACCACCCATGCTGTTTTTTTCAAACAACATTACATTCAGTCCTTTATGCCCTGCACGTTCTGCAGCTACATATCCGGCCGGACCACCACCGATGATTATTAAGTCGTACATAAATATTTCCAGCCCCCTAAATCCCCCACAGGGGACTTTCGGATTAGCTCTATTAATTGTTTACAAAATCTTTTACTTTAAAAATCACATCTTTAAGTCCCCCTGTGGGGGATTAGGGGGCTGATTACAAGTCCAATTCCAATGTCTCAATCTCAATGGCAATCTGTTTCAGGAAACGTGTTGCTTCTCCTCCATCCAGCGATCGGTGGTCATAAGTCAAACTTAATCCGATATAAGGAACAAAGCCGTAAACGCCATCACCCAAATCCTTCGGACGGGGAACAATGGTATTTACACCCAAAATGGCCGATTGTGGTAAATTAATTACCGGAGTAAAGATTTCCACGCCATAATTTCCCAAGTTAGAAACTGTAAACGTAGCAGCTTCGGCAGCTAATAATTCAGGAGAAATTGCTCCTTTTTTACAGGCATTTGCCACCTCTTTCAATTGATTTGAAAGCCCTATTATCGACAAATCGTCGGCATTGCGTACAGCAGGAACCATTAATCCACGTTCGGTATCAACAGCCAGTCCGAGATGCACTTTATTAAACAAACGCATGCTCTCGCCTAAGAAATGTGAATTTACATTCGGGAATTTTTTTAATGCTTTTACTACCGCAAAGCACACAAAATCGTTTATTGTGAGGTTGGCCGATAAAGTACCGGCTTCGAAGGCTTTTTTCGCTTTTTTGCGCAGATTTTGGATATTGCGTGCATCGGCTCCCAGGTGGTGAGTGAGCTGAGCCGAGTTTTGTAATGAAGCATGCATTGATTTAGCAATAATCTTACGCATGTTTGATAGTTTTTTATCCTCGTAATCAACACCGTAAACGGTATTTACCGGCGGTGGCAACAAATCAGCAGCTTTTGCTGTTCCGGCAAGGCCTGAACCTGTTCCCTGAGGTTGAACACCTTCCTCAGCTGCAATTTTCTTCGCAAGCGGTGTTAACTTCGGACGATTTTCGAGCGCTGCCAGCACATCTTTTTCAATCACACGACCCTTGGGACCTGAACCAGCCAACTGAGAAGCATCAATGGCCTCGGCGGTAGCAAGTTTTTTTGCGCGTGGCGAAACGAAAGAAGAGTTTTGAGTTCTGAGTTCTGAGTTGTGAGTAGGAGCAGCGATCTCAATTTTTGCAGGCTCTTCCGCTTGCGGCTCACTGCTTGCGGCTGCGCCATTCTGCAACAATGCAGCATAATCCTCGCCGGGCTGCCCCAGAACCATCATATCCAACAAAACGGGCACTTCGTCGCCGTCGTTGTAAAAACAATCAAGTACTACGCCATCAGCAGGCGATTCTTCTTCGAACGAAGCTTTATCGGTTTCATACGTAAACAGGATATCTCCTTTTTTTACGGAATCTCCTTTTTTCTTTTTTATTTCGGTAATGATACAACTTTCTACCGATTGCCCCTGTTTGGGCAGGATAACAACTATAGCCATTTTATTTACGATTTTTTCATTTACAAATTACGATTGAAGAACTCCTTCTTCAATCGTAACATTAATATTATTTTAGACCGGTAACAGTTTGAAATTTGCCGTATGCTTCGAGCCACATATCGGCATTCTGAGGCTCGTATTCATCAATGTGCACCGATTGAGCAATGATTGAGCGCATTTCCTGCAGCGATTCCACAACACCGGCAGCTTTAGCCTGCAACATGATATTGCCGATGGCTGTTGCTTCGGACGGACCAGCAACCACAGGCATTCCAATAGCATTGGCAGTCCACTGATTTAACAGCGGATTTTTAGAACCTCCGCCAATTACATGCAGTTTTTCAATTTCAAATGGAGCCATTCCTTTCAGAAGCTCCAAAATATAGCGGTATTTGAGTGACAGACTTTCAAAAATACAACGTACAAATTCAGGATGTGTCTGCGGCACTTTTTGTCCGGTTGACTCACAATACTCCTGTATAGCTTTTGTCATACATCCCGGACTTGCAAACGATGTGTGGTCCGGATCAATCAGCGACTGGAAGGGAGCTACCGTATCGGCCATTTGCACAATTTTTTCGTACGCGTAGGTAATACCATCTTTTTTCCATTCTTTCATACATTGTTCCAAAATCCACATTCCTGTGATATTTTTCAGAAAACGGGTAGTTCCTTCCACTCCACCTTCGTTGGTAAAATTGTATTTGTAGGTAGTTTCATTAATAATAGCATCCTGCACTTCGATACCCATTAACGACCAGGTACCGGAGCTAAGATAAGCAAACTTCTCGTTGGCAGCAGGTACGGCAGCTACCGCAGCACCCGTATCATGTCCGGCAACAGCCACTACATTTACTTTACCCAGTTCACTTTCCTCCGCCAGTTCGTCGCGCAATGTACCAATTACATGTCCGGGCATAACTACCTCGCCCAGTATCGATGGCGAAACGCCTGCTTTTTCGAGCAATTCCGCTTCGAACTGTTTTGTGCGTGGATTTAATATCTGCGAAGTGGATGCAATGGTATATTCCACTACTTTGTTTCCGGTAAGCATGTAAGCCAATGCATCGGGCATAAAAAGAATTTCTTTCGTAGCTTTCAGCAATGAATTATTGTCACGGCTCAATGCATATAGTTGATAAAGACTATTGAAATTCATTACCTGAATACCTGTCAAATCGTATACCTTTTCGCGCGGAACAATTTTGAAATATTCATCGGGAGCTCCGATAGTATGTGGGTCGCGATAAGCATAAGGGGCACCAAGAATGCTTCCATCTTCAGCCAGTAATGCAAAATCCACACCCCAGGTATCAATACCAATGGATGTAATTTCAACACCTTCCTGTTTGGCTGCCACCAACCCGGCTTTCAGGTGCTCAAACAATGAGTATATATTCCAATGGAAGTGATTTCCAACCTGCAGAATCTGGTTAGGGAAACGGGTAAGTTCTTTTAACTGTATACGACCATTTTCAATCGTACCAAGAATAGAGCGACCACTGGTTGCTCCAAGGTCGAATGCTAAAAATGATTTGTTTTTCATGAATATACTTTTTTTAAAGTCAGGGCAAAGATATTAATATTCCACAATCCCTTATTGTAGATATTGACTTTAAAACTGCATTTTTTGATAAACCCCTGATTCCGCAATGGGATAGTTGCTATTAGCTGTTTAAGTTGCGGAAAAACAGAAAATATTGAACGGAATCAGGGGTTGTTTTTTGTGTTATTTATACAATGGGCCATATGCCTGACAGGCACGGTAATCAGCTCCTTCTTTGTCCATACCATAAGCTGCCCAAGCACCCGGACGGAAAATCTTTTCGTCGTCAACATTATGCATACAAACCGGTATACGCAGCATTGAGGCCAATGCAATAAGGTCGGCTCCAATGTGACCATAACTAAACGAACCATGGTTAGCTCCCCAGTTATTCATCACCGAATATACATCCGCAAAATTACCCTCACCGGTCAAACGTGGTGCAAACCAGGTGGTAGGCCATGTTTTGTTTGTACGGTCGTCCAGCACTTTGTGCACATCAGCCGGTATTTCAACTGTCCAGCCTTCGGCTAATTGTAAAACAGGGCCCAAACCTTTCACTAAGTTAATACGCGCCATAGTCACAGGCATGCCACCTTTGGTAAGAAAATTCGACGAAAAACCACCACCGCGGAAGTAGCCGCCATCAGCCGGATACCAGGTTGTTGCATCGAGTGTTTTTTGCACTTCTTCCTCTGTAATATCCCAGAATGGTTTCATGGCTGGTTTTCCGTCAATGCTTTGCTGACCGCTACCATCCAGCGCAGCCGAACCTGAATTTATAAGGTGTATTAAACCACCTGCTGCCAGTCCGTCTACTTTATAACCGGTTACCCGTTCAATTGCCTCAGGGCTCCAGTAAGTACGTACATCGGCAAAAACCTGAGCAGTATTGGTCAATAATTTTCCAAACAACATAGCTACACCGTTTAACGAGTCGTTTTCAGTAGCCACAACAAACGCTTCGCGTATACCATTCCAATCGAATGAGGTATTTAATAATGCTTCGGAAAAGTCGCCATTCGGCATAAAATCGGTCCACTGGCGCTGCCCCTGAAAGCCCGATGCAATAGCATTATGCCCCAAAGCCTCTTCGCCAAAGCCAAGCTCACGCAAACGAGGATTGCCAATCATTAAATCACGGATGATTATGGTCATCTTAACCACAAACTCCCATTCTTTATCCAATTGCTCGCGCGATTTCTTTTTATCATCATCATTGGTATCGGCGCCTTCGTTTACTTTACAGTATTTTTCAGTCCATGCCATTGCTTTAGCAAATTCTTCCGGGTCGAAAATTCCCAGTTTTTCACGACGAAGAATTTCGCTCATATCCACATATTCGGTGCGCATACCCAGGTACGACTGGAAAAAGTCAGCATCCACAATAGAGCCGGCTATGCCCATCGACACAGAACCAATTGACAAATAGGATTTACCTTTCAGTGTTGAAGCCGCAATGGCAGCTTTGCTAAAACGCAATAATTTTTCCTGTACATCAGCCGGTATAGTGGTGTCGCCGCTATCCTGCACATCACGTCCGTATATCCCGAAAGCTGGCAAACCTTTTTGGTTATGACCCGCCAAAGCAGCTGCCAGGTAAACAGCACCCGGGCGTTCTGTACCATTAAATCCCCATACGGCCTTTATTGTATGCGGATCCATATCAATGGTTTCGCTTCCGTAACACCAACACGGTGTTACAGTTATTGTAATATTGACACCTTCTTTTTTAAATTTTTCGGCACAAGCAGCAGCTTCATCCACACGACCTATTGTAGTATCGGCAATTACACACTGTACCGGTGTTCCATCGCTGTATTTTAATGTCGATGACAGAAAATCAGCCAGACGAATGGCCATTCCCATTGTTTGGTCTTCGAGCGACTCACGTACACCGCCCTGTCGGCCATCGATAGTAGGACGAATACCAATTTTTGGATTCTCGCCCTGTAAACGGCCTGATTTTTCTTTGCGAACCTGTGCTATTTTAGCTGTTTCGCCTGTTGTTGCACCTGCTTTCATTTGTTTATTTTTTTTGTTTATATATTAATTATCAGATAAAAAAACACATATAAGCATTGCTTGTATTTCCATACTTACTTATTGTGCCCATTTTCAGGTTTTATGTATCCCCGGCTTCAGAATCTCCCCGGAAAATACTTCAAAATACCCTTTTTTATTTATTAAATTATTTTTCTGTTTATTATGCTGAACTATGCTGATAATAACATCAGAAAAAATCAAACTGAACCCCGTAAAATCAAATTCGTAGGCAAATACTCCTGAATCGGACACCTGGTTTTTACAAATTGTGCTGCTTTTTCGCCCATCAAACCAAAATCGATGCTTACCGATGAAATGCCATTTTTAATTACATCAAAAACCGGGTCATCATTGTACATCAGAATACCTGCCTCCTGCCCTATTTCCAGCTTACTCTCATCGGCCATTTTAATTACTTTCACCATATCTTCGGCTGTTATACACAAGTACATATTCCCCTTTTCTGGCCGCTGCCAGTCTGTTTTTGCGCTATAAATTTCTGATTCGAACCCATTATCGGAACAAAATTGCCGAAAATAAGATTTTGAACTTTCAGGATGGTTGGATTCCTGTGGTTTTATATAAATCAGCTTTCGGTATTTCCTTAATACAGGCAGTGCTTCAGTTAAACAATTGTATAAAGCGGCATCAAAGTCCTGACAAATATAATTAAGCTCACTTTTCTCGAAGTTGCCAAAATCGAGCAAAAGTAACCTTCCCGAAGGAATCAGTTTTAAAGTATCCGAGAACTGCGTATCCGAAAAATTCATAACCACGTAAACGCTGTATT
>RRZT012492102.1_pt1 | contig 14210 bp, 12 predicted proteins | sample 2165551 | NCBI WGS metagenome assembly RRZT01 (sample SAMN10456910, study PRJNA506462) | wastewater metagenome | biome: wastewater; feature: sludge; material: wastewater sludge; isolation source: wastewater sludge with Escherichia coli K12::gfp cells carrying plasmid... | place: USA: Moscow, Idaho... | reverse complement strand
TTCCTCTTACTATTGGACGAACATATTCTTTATGCAAACTTACGATTCTATCTTTTGGTGTTTCGCCTTTGTAAAGCCATGCGTGTTGTTGCATGTGTACTTTTTTGATTATCTGTATTCTTTTAAGCTCCCTGGAGTTGAAAAAATGATCATGTTGTTCCAAAAAATCGATTAGCTTTTCTATCAATAATAGACTCGAACGCCTTAGAGCGTCTCTTTGTTTCTTGGGTTTACGCTTCATCTTACTAAAGTTCACATACCGTTTTATCCACTTTAAATATTTTGTTCGAAGTCTAGGAATAGAAAGGAGTTTAGAGATCTTTACCATTCTTTTGTGGCACCACTGGGCACACTCCCAAAGTAACTTTACATCAGTAGGATAACGCATTTCACTCTCATAGCATGTCGCATCTATAAGCACCTTTTCAGGGTCATTAATAAAAGGCTTCCAATAATCGTAAAAGATCTTCTCCGTCTTTTCAATATCAAGCTTAGCAGCTAATTCACATCGCATTTGACTTACAATCTTATAATTATGAATACGATTAAACCCAAGGAATATTCCACAGAAAAACTGCCACTCAATATTACCATTAAGATGCTCTATAAGTTTCCTATCTGACAGACCTGAATAGTTTTTTAAAAACATTAGAGCTAAACGACCTTGAGGTGGAAATAAAAACTTACGGCCTTCTTGCTCCTCTTTAATGTCAAAAATTTTAATCATTTCATCCCAAGGAATCGCACTATAAATCTTACCTAAATCACTTTGATAAAACCGGTTTTTAAACACCTCGAAATTTTGTGCAGGAAAAAGTGAAAACTGTGTGCATAATTCAGAAGTTTTTTGTACTTTCATAATACTTATATTTTTGAAAAACCCCGATTTTAAGTGTTTCCAGTACTTATCGGGGTTTTGTTCATGTAAATATAAGCATTATTCAATTGATGCACAAGAGTTTGGACGTTAAATGAAACTGCCTATTTACAACTGCGTACGATGAGTATGCACTTAAAGCTTTCGGTGTAAACAGCATCGATTATCTTTTAAAACCCATCAACAAAGATGATCTCAACCGTGCTCTAACAAAGATAAAAACGTTATCACGTACTGAAGGATTATATTCAGATAATACTCAACTTTTAAAGACATTGTTGGAGACAATCAGTCGTGAATCGAACTATAAAAAAGCTCTGCTGGTGTCATATAAGGATAAATTGATCCCCCTAGCCACAGAGGACATCGCTTATTTTTATACTGAATACAAGATAGTTAAAGCCGTTACATTCAGTAATACCCATTATGTTATTGACGACTCTTTAGAAAAAATCTCACAACAACTAGCGCCAAATCTATTTTTCCGTATCAATCGGCAATACATTGTATCTCGCAATGCCGTAAAAGACGCATCCATTTGGTTTTCCGGTCGATTAGCCCTGAACCTCACCATTCCTACACCGGAACGTCTCTATGTGAGTCGCTCTAATATAAATGAATTTAAGCAGTGGTTATCCGGATAATGTTAGATTTATTATGTGTTGAAAAATATTGAAGATGCATTTTATTATTACTACACTGTTTGTTTTTTCGATTAGTAAAATGGTTTTATATTAGGTTTATCTGTCTATTGCACCTCTTTATCGAAGTCAGTTTTTTTGCTCCTACAGTGGAGTGATCAGTGTTAAGTATGTCAAGATACTACAAAGAGTGCCGTAGCTACGAACGGATATTCTTGTAGTTGATAAAATATTTAATTAAAACAGATACTTTTACTGCTAAGCATTATTTGTTCCAAAAAGGAATAAATATCTATGATTAAAACTCTATTTTATCCAAATATTCGACCGTTAGAGCATTTTGTCATGAAATTAGCACTTGGTTAGATTTAAGGGTCTCTGTAACTTTGCACACTGAAAGAAACCAAAATTATTACCTGCTTCAATCCTCTCACACATTAAAATGGATATATTACAATTAATTTATCTGAAAGCAAATTCTTTTGCTGACTTACACTGACCCATGCAAATATTATTTTTATCTAGTCTTGTTTTTATTGATAGTACTGTGTTGGATTATAAAAAAGAATAGCAATTTTTAAAGTGTACATTAAACTATGAAATATTTTCAAAAAATATTTTTTACATCTTTATTTTTACTTCTGTCTCTAATTGAAATAAACGGACAGGATGATAAACTGGAAACAGATACGATTATTAAACCTGTGAAAAGAATCGAGTTAATAATCAAAGGGATGGTTCTTAAAGAATGGAATACATTAGAAGTCTCAGAGGAGGATGTTAGAAGAGAACTAGACAATACACACTCTTTTGGTATTTTAGAAGATAACTACATTGTAACAGGAACTAATTTGAACAAACCAATTAACTCAACTAATACCGATGCAAAATATCAAATCAGTTTTAGACAACGTGTGACTAATAGTTATTTGCCTTTCAACACCTTCATTTTTATCTCCTATACACAAAAGGCATTCTGGAATATTTATAAGAGCTCCTCCCCGTTTCGCGATACAAATTATAATCCCGGAATAGGCTTTGGAAAATACCTAATTTCAAAGGATAACAATTATATGGGAAGTCTTTTTTTACAATTTGAACATGAGTCTAACGGAAAAGATAGTATTGATTCAAGATCATGGGATTTTGTAACTCTTTCGGGAAAGTATTATTTAAATGATAGGGTTCTAGTCAGAGCAAAAATATGTGTTCCCTTTGTTTTTACGATGGGAGAAGAAAATGATGATTTGCTAACATACAAAGGGTATAGTCATTTCTCAGTAGATTATATTACACCTAATAATAAATGGTGGTTTACTACCAAGTTAACACCTCGACATAATCTATCTTCAATGAATACTTCTTTTAGTGTAGCATTCAAAAGTTCAAAAAAGCTAAATCAGTATCTTTTTGTGGAACTTTACAATGGAAGGGGAGATAGCTTGCTTGATTATAAAGAATATGATTTGAAACTACGGATTGGTGTGTGTATAAAACCCGATTTTTTTAGTGTGTTTTGAAAAAGATAAGTTTATGAAAGCTGCGGTATTTCTGAAGAATAATGAATTAACTGTTTTAGATGAGAAAAGAGTACAAGTAGTTATATTCAACATTAAAAACGATAAAGTGAAAGGAGTTGAAAATATTACCTTAGAGAAACAAACTAATGATTCAATAGTGAATTGGTTGTACCTTAAATCAATCGATCAAATTCATATTTCGGAAATTGATAATCAAACTTATAAAGCGATTACATCTCAAGGTATTAAGGTGAAAACACTTAAGAACCTCGAAAACGACAAACTGTACAACACGCTTGCCTTATCTTCAATTCAATTAAAAAAAACAAGCTAATTAGCTATAAAATAGGACTTTTTTTACAATTTAGAGCGGTCTTTAAATCAAGGTAGTTCTTTATTCCTGTATTGCTTTGGAGTTAAACCCGTATGCTGTTTAAAGTATTTACTAAAAAAAGAAGGAGTCGAAAAATATAAATACTCAGATATCTGATTTATATTCATATCAGAAGATCTCAAAAGAGTTTTGGCTTCCACAATTATATAATCGTTAATCCATTGGGAAGCAGAGATACCGCTTATCTCTTTAATCACGGAAGAAAGATACTTAGGTGTAAGAGCTAATTTATCAGCGTAAAAACCTACATTATGATGTTCTCTAAAGTTTAGGAGTAACATGTTCATAAAGTTCATGAAGTAATCTTCTTTACTTTTTGTTTTTACAATAATCGATTTTAATGTAAGCTCATCTATATCTTCTGAAATCTTAAAAATAAAGGACGTAACAAGTCCTTTTATAATTTCCTCTCTCCTGGTACTGTTTTCTTCTTTTAGTGAAGAATATATCAAATCAAAGAACTTTGTAATCTTTTTTACATTACTGGGTGCAACATCAAAAGAAGGGTAGTTGCGAACATGAACATAATAGGATATAATATCAGTAAGATCAACACTAATTTTTCTCAAATACTCCATAGAAAAAAGGGTAACGTATCCCCTGAAATCATCACTTATACTGTTAACTCCTATAATATTTTCAGGCAAATTGATAAGATAAGAGTTCTGCTTTATATTCCACTCTGTTAAATTAATATTTATGGAGGCATTTCCCTTTAAACATACAAAAAAAACAAATGCATCCACTCGCAACGGAAATCTTAATAAATCGATATACTCAATGGGGTTGGATGTTGCTACAATGTTGTTTCCCATTCCGACCCCGATTTCACGTTGCAATAATTGTTCTATTGAAATACTGAAAAGAGCATTATTTTTCATGCGATTTCTTTTTTTTACTCCAAAAGTAATAATTATCTACACTTAAAACTCTATTTAGTACAAACATTCGACTTTTAGAACATATTGTAGTGAAATTAGCACTTGATTGGATTTGTGCTTCTCTGTAGCTTTGCACACTGAAAAAACAACATAAATTAAAGAGATTTTGAATATGAAAAAACAGCTTTGGATTTATTTTTTTGGACTTGTATTAGCTTTTAGTGCTTGCTCTTCTAAAGAGAGTAGTAATAAAACGGTTCATGAAAACTACATTCCTGTTCTTACTTACACCGTAAAATATGATAAAATGTTGGCTCAAAGAGAGTACATTGGAATTGTAGAGGAGGATTTATCTGCATCAATGAGTTTCCCAACAATAGGGAATATTGATAAAATATATGTTAGTGAGGGCCAATCAGTCAAAAAGGGAGAGTTGATAGCAGAGTTAAATTCGTATAGTTCAACTAAGGCACATGCTGCCGCCTCAGCTTCACTTTCGCAAGCTGAAGATGCCATGGAAAGATTACAATCGCTTTATGACAAAAAAAGCCTTCCGGAGATAAAGTATATAGAGATGCAAACAAATCTAGAGAAAGCACGCTCAGCAGAAGCAATTGCCCGGAAAAATCTTGAAGACAGCCGTCTTTTCGCACCATTTAGTGGTGTAATAGGACGTAAAAATGTGGAAGCTGGCGAAAATATACTCCCAAACCAACCAGTAGTAATATTGATGAAAATAAATAAAGTAAATATTAAAGTAGCTGTTCCGGAAGGAGAGATAAATACCATTGATTTAGGAAAGTCGGCTACTGTTCGTGTATCTGCTGCAAGCGATAATTATATTCAAGGAACCATAAGCAAGAAAGGCATAAGTGCCAACCCCATATCTCATACATATAACATCTGGTTAGTTGCTGATAATTCTGATAACTTACTTCTACCCGGAATGGTTTGTAATGTTTTTGTTAATAGTAGTGTAGGTGAAAATGCCATTATAATACCAAATCATTGCATACTTAAAGATGGTAATGGTGATACTTTTGTGTGGAAGGTTGACAATGGATTTGCTAAAAAGCAGATAGTTGCAATAGGAAAACAGAAAACAGAAGGAGTAGAGATAATAAAAGGAGTTTCAGTTGGCGATGAGATTATATCAAAAGGATATCAAAAAGTGTCCAACGGTCAAAAAATAAAACCGTTATGAGTAAAACATATAAATTAATAGAAAAGGCAATGCACCACCCAAAAACAATGTTCTTTTTATTGGGAGCACTGATGCTGGTTGGTTTTTATGCTTTATTTGAAATGCCCAAACAGGAGTTTCCAGAATTTACCATTCGTCAGGGGGTTGTTGTTGGTGTCTATCCTGGAGCAACTTCTGCACAAGTGGAAGAACAACTTGCCAAACCCTTGGAGAGATTTCTGTTCACTTATAAGGAGGTAAAGAGAGAAAAGACCTACTCTATGTCTCGTGATGGAATTGTCTATGTGATGGTAGAATTAGAGGACAATGTAAACAACAAAGACGAAGTCTGGTCCAAAATTAAACATGGATTGTCGTTATTTAAGGCACAACTTCCAGCTGGCGTGTTGGCTGTAATTGCCAACGATGATTTTGGGGATACCTCTGCATTGCTGATAGCATTGGAATCGGATACCCGATCTTATCGCGAACTGGAAGATTATGCAGAAATTTTGGAAGATAAATTACGCACACTGAAATCAGCATCTAATCTTCGCAAGTATGGCACTCAAAAAGAGCAAATAAGCGTATATTTAGACAGGGATAAATTGGCAGTTTATGGCATAAATTATCAATTAATGGCAACCACCCTGTTTTCGCAGGGGTTGACAACATCTTCGGGGATGATAGAAGATAGGGATGTCAATATGCCCTTATATGTTTCACCTATATATGATACAATAAAAGAGGTTTCAGAACAAATTATTTATTCAGATCCATCGGGCAATGTCATAAGGTTAAAAGATGTAGCCACCATAAAAAAAGAGTTTGAAAATCCCAAAAGCTATACTTTGAATAATGGGAAAAAGGCGATAATACTCTCTATGGAAATGAGGGAGGGGTTTAATATTGTAAAATATGGCAAAGATGTAGGTGAGATTTTGGCCGAGTTTTCTACTATTATTCCCGAAGATGTATCGGTTGAGCGCATTGCCGACCAACCTGAAGTGGTGAATAAATCAATAAACTCTTTTCTACGCGACCTAGTTTTAGCTGTTATTATTGTAATCCTTGTTATGATGATTCTTTTTCCGTTTAGAACGGCGGTTATAGCTTCTACAACCATCCCTATCACAATATTTATAACACTGGGTATAATGTACTTATTTGGTATACCTCTCAATACAGTTACCCTGGCAGTACTTATTATAGTGCTGGGGATGATTGTGGATAACTCCGTAGTAGTTGTTGATGGCTATTTAGAGTATATTGAAAAAGGAGTTCCGCGATGGGAAGCAGCTGTATTAAGTGCTCAAAATTACAGTGGACCTATTTTTCTGGCAACTTTTGCTATTTGTATTGTCTTTTTTCCTCTATTGATTATCCTTACAGGGATGTGGAAAGACTTTGTTTTACATTTTCCATGGACATTTAGCATAGCAATGTTTGTTTCTTTCATTCTGGCGATGCTATACATCCCTATTATGGAGTATTTGTTGATAAAGAAAAAGGTTAATTCGAACGACAAAAAATTTAATTTGAACAAATTTGTTCAGAAAACATACAATTCTGTTTTGGACTGGACCTTCAAATTCCCATATCTAACGGTAGGTACTACAGCTCTTATTATAATCATATCCTTTGTATTGTTTTTCAATCTTGATATGCGTATGTTTCCCTATGCAGACAGGGACCAGTTTGCAGTGGAGATATACTTGCCAAATGGAACAACTGTTGAAGATACCCATAGTGTTGCAGACAGCCTATATAAGGAGCTGGTAAAAGACGAACGAGTAACTTCGGTAACTTCATTTATAGGGATGTCATCGCCCCGTTTTCAGGCCACTTATGCTCCAAATATAGGAGGTGAAAATTTTGCTCAGTTTATAGTGAACACCACGTCAAATAAAGCAACTGTGGAATTGCTCGATTATTACACCCCAAAATATCAGAATTATTATCCCAATGCTTTTATCAAATTTAAGCAATTAGAGTACAGCCAGACACAAAACCCAATGGAGGTTCGTTTGACAGGTGAGAATATTTCTGAACTAAAACAGTATGCTGATACTATTATGATGGCGTTAAATGAAATAGAAGATTTGGTATGGATACGTACCAATTATGAAGATCCGCTACCGTCCATGAAAATTGATCTCAATACAACAGAAGCTTCAAGGTTGGGTGTTGTTAGAGGATTAGCTGAATTGGAACTCACCGGATACTACACAGGAATTCCGGTTGGAACTGTTTGGGAAGAGGATTATCCATTGTCAATTGTAATGAAAACTGCAAAGGAAACCGATTTTGATAACCCCGCGCAACTTGAGAATAAATATATCTCAACCAGCATTCCGGGCATATCAGTTCCTCTTCGTCAGGTTGCTACTGTTAAACCAGTATGGAACGAAGGCCAAATCGTACGCCGAAATGGGGTGCGCACCATAAGTATAATAGCTGATGTAAAAAGAGGTGCAAGTGAGTCAGAAGCTTTCTCAGCAATTAATAACATAATGGAAAACGAAATAGCCCCTACATTACCTCTTAACTTGAAATATGAATATGGAGGAATGTATGAAGGAGACAGAGAGGTTATTCCGATGATTACAAAAGCAATTGCGGTTGCAATAGGACTATTTTTCTTGTTATTGTTGCTCAATTTTATGAAGATGAGCGTAACACTAACCGCACTATTGTCTCTTTTGCTGGTTATTCCCGGAATGGTTTTCGGATTATTGGTTACGGGTACTCCGTTGAGCTTAACAGGGCTTTTAGGGCTTATTGGTCTTTTCGGTATTACCATAAGAAACGCCATTATTCTGCTTGATCATGCCGAAAAGTTACGGACTAAGGAGCAAATGCCTGCAAAAGAAGCTGCTTACGAAGCGGGAAAACGGCGCATGATCCCTATTTTTCTAACATCTATGACTACTGCAATAGGAATTATTCCAATGATTATTAGTAAATCAGCACTGTGGTCACCTACGGGGATTACAATCTTTTGGGGAGCTATTTTTGGAATGATATTACTTGTATTGACTTTACCTGTAATTTATTGGAAGTTATTTGATAGAGCAAAACTAGAGAAATAAGAGATAAGATTAGTAATAATGTGAAATTACTAACACGTAAGTAAGACAAATATAAATATTAGAACAATGAATATTAAACACTTGATTATATTAATATGTGCATTTGGATTGCCTATTTTGGTAAACGCTCAAACCTATTCCCTTACTGAATGTAAAGAGCTTGTTTTGAAAAACAACACACTGATTAAAAATAAACTCCTTGATGTAGAAACATCAAAAGAGGTGAAAAAAGCAGCCTTCACAAAATACTTCCCACAAGTCAGCTCTTCAGTTATGGCATATAAATTTACAGATCCTTTAATAAATATGGAAATGTCTGGTGGGGATTTGCCGGTTTACGATGGTAATCCTGCTAATTTGCCAACAGCATCGGAATTTGCTTATTTCCCCGGGGTTTCAATTCCTATGCTTAAAAAAGGAGTAGTTGCCATGGCAACTGCAGTTCAGCCTATTTATGCCGGACAGCGGATATCTACAGGAAATAAACTTGCTAATTTAGGAATTGAGGTCAGAGAACTCCAATTAAGATTAAGTGAAAAGGAGATCCTGTTTGAGACTGAAAAAAAATTCTGGCAAATTATTTTACTTGGCGAAAAAATGGAAACCCTTGGGAAATACATCAATATGGTAGATACTTTACATAAAGATGTTTTCAATTCTTGGGAGGCTGGAATGATTAATCGAAATGATTTATTAAAGGTTGAATTGAAACAAAATGAATTGCAAATAAGTCTAAGCCAACTCACCAACGGCCTAGAATTGGCAAAAATGGAATTCTGCCAATACATGGGTGTTCTGTACACAGAAAAAATAAATTTCGCTGAAGATTTAGAAATTGACAGATCACCGGAACTATTTTTTATTGACCACTTAGGAGCTCTTAAAAGTAGAGAAGAGTATATGATGTTGGAAAAAAGTACTGAGGCTGAAAGATATACTACGCGCATGCAACGAGGCGAGTATCTACCTGAGGTGGGTATTGGTGTAGGGGCACTATGTTTTGACATTATGGATGATAGTAGCGATGGATTCGGGATGGTGTTTGGTAACATCAGTATACCGATTTCGGGATGGTGGGAAGCCAAACACAAAATGAGGGAGCGTCGAATTAAAGAAGAACAAAACCGAAATATGGTAAACGATACTAAAGAGAAGCTCCTACTACAAATGCAACAAGGACGAAATACGCTTAGTGAAACCTACAAGCAGTTGCATTTAGCCGAAAAATCAATAGCACAAGCTGACGAGAATCTTCGTGAAAATCAGGACAGTTATGAAGTTGGATTAGTAAACGTATCGGATGTGCTTGATGCTCAGGCACAGCTCCAAGAAACATATGACAATTACACCGAAGCTCTAATACAATATAAAATAGCGAGCGTAAATTACTTGCAAATAACCGGAAGGTAAGCCTGCAAATAAACCCCGTATAACTTAAATGGCAGAGTATCGGGATACAGTTAGAGGTTACAGGCTTAAACTCTGTAGCTTGCATAAAGGAGTAAATTATAAAAACACATAGCACATAATGAAAATAGGAGTTGCACTAGGATGTGGTGGTGCAAAAGGATTTGGACACATCGCCTATTTACAGGCTATAGATGAAGCCGGATTAAAAGTCGATTATATTTCGGGAACCAGTATGGGGGCCTTTATAGGGGCTTTTTATGCAGGTGGTATGCCCACAAAAGATATCTACAACCTTGTGGTAAACTTTGGCTTGTTCGATATTCCTAAAGTAATCACTCCTTCTATGCTGTCAAAATCGGGTTTAGTTAAAGGAGAAAGGATTGAAGAGTTTTTAAGAAATAATCTTCCCATACAGCGATTTGAAGAGTTGAAAATCCCAATGAAAATATCAGCAACAGACTATCGGAACAAAACAGAGTACGTTTTTAGCACCCGAGATATAGTCCCTGCTATAAGGGCAAGTATTTCAATACCCGGTATTTTTCAGCCTTATCACTTTCAGGATAAATTATTAGTAGATGGAGCCTTAGTTAATTCCTGTGCCTTTTGATTTGCTTTCAATTGCCGATTTTATTATTGCTGTTGATGTGATAGGAAACGACCTTTCTGAAGGAGAGGAATTCCCCGATATAATAGATGTGTTGATAGGATCGTATCAGATAATGAAAAAAACAAATATGCAACAAAGGGGAATGAAGGATAAAATAAATATTTATTGTACCCCCGACCTGACCGAATTTAACAGTTTAGCGTTTCATAATCAGAGAAAATAATTAACGCTGTAAAACAGGATGTGGAGCAGTTTAAAAAAGAAACCAAACAATTGTTGATGCATAGTAACTAAAAAAGAGGATTGATAAATCAATAATTAACTGTAGATTAACTACAATATGAAAACGATAATCCATATTAACCCCAGATTTGCAGATGCAGACGATTTTTTGAAAGCGCTTCCAAGTTTTTTTGATATAAAAGGAAGTACACTTAAAAATGACAGAAATGAAATAAAAGTTATTCAACATGGAGAGTTGAAGCTTTGCGTTAAGTCATTTAAAAAAGTGACAGTTTTCAATCGCTACATGTATTCATGGTTTCGTGCAACAAAAGCTAAACGCTCCTATAAAGTGGCGCGTAAATTAGAAAAATGTAACGTCAATACTCCCGCTCCTGTTGGATATGTTGAGGTATACGGTAAATGGGGCATCTTGAGGAAAGCATTTTATGTGTGTCTTTATCATGAACATCAATATGATATGGCGGATATATTCAAAAAAAGTATTGATAAGCAAAAAATTATACTCACATCCTTTGCCAAATATATGGCCCAAGTGGTACATCCTGCCGGTGCTATACATAACGATTTAAGTCCCGGGAATGTACTTATCAATGGTGATGATAAAGGAAGATGGAACTTTTCATTAATTGATCTCAATCGAATGGGTTTTAAAAGATATGTTTCCTCCATTCACGGGCTTAACAATCTCAAGAAAATAACTAACGATTCTGTTGCTCTCTCATTAATGGCAGAACAATATGCCTTAAGTACAAATAAACACCCTCAAGTTTTTGCAATTTTACTTATACGATGGAATTTTATTTTTGGTGTAAGACGTGTTTTTACCAAAAAGATCCTGCACGCATTTAAACCTTGAGTATTTTTACAAAAATAACTCCTGGAAAAACTGTTTTTTCTCGATATCTACGTTTGATAAAACGTAACAGAGTATCATCTTAGCTAAACATTTTATATCTTCGTGTAAAAATAAAATGTTACATTCAAGCTAATGTCGAAACAATTTCTTGCTTTTGTAAAAAAAGAGTTCTATCACATATCTCGTGATAAAAGAACGATACTAATTCTGTTAGGAATGCCTGTAGTTCAAGTCTTGATTTTCGGATTTGCTATTAATATGAAAAGTCCAAAACATCCGTATTGCTATTTTCGCACCTCAGCCCGATGTTTATACCCAGGATATCACAGCAAGAATAGGTGCAAGTTCCTATTTTATTTTGAAAGAAGCACCCCACTCCATTCAAGTAGTTAACGAATTGCTTCGCAAAGGCGAAATAGACATGGCACTGATATTTCCCACTAACTTTAACAATGAGTTAGTACACGCAGGCAAAGCACAAGTTCAAATTATTACTGATAGTTCTGACCCAAATATTGGAACAATCTCCACAAATTACATACGAGCAATTATTGGAACACAGCAAAAAGAATGGATGAATTTACAACAAATACCATATGAGATAAGCGTAACAAGTAAGCTTCATTACAATCCGGAAATGAAATCGTCATTTACTTTCGTTCCCGGAATTATGGGGTTGGTGTTAATGATAATTTGTGCAATTATGACTTCCATTTCAATAGTGAGAGAAAAAGAGATGGGAACCATGGAAGTGCTTTTGGCATCGCCACTCAATTCTGCAACTATTCTTCTATCTAAAACTATTCCCTATTTGGTTTTATCAATTGTAAATCTAATAACTATTCTACTACTCTCTGTGTATGTTCTAAAAGTTCCCATTGTTGGAAGTCTGCTATTATTAATATCTGTCTCCGTTTTATTCATTTTCCTCTCTCTTTCATTGGGATTATTAATATCAACTTTGGTACAAACACAAGTAACAGCCATAATTATCTCGGGAATTGGCTTGATGATGCCAGTATTAATTCTTTCGGGGATGATTTTCCCAATAAGCAATATGCCCGTCTTTCTTCAATGGCTCTCCGCTTTAGTCCCGGCAAGGTGGTATATTTCAGCAGTAAAAAAAATTATGATTCAAGGGTTGGGTTTCTTTGCTGTAGCAAAAGAAGTCGCAATTTTGATAGGTATGATTGTAGCATTAGTTTTAATGAGCATACGTAACATAAAACCGAGGATGGAATGAAAACACTTAAATACCTTGTTGAAAAAGAATTTAAACAGATATGGCGCAATCCTATCATACCAAAAATGATTGTAGGCTATCCCATATTGGTGTTACTTATTTTTCCCTGGGCAATCGATTTTGAGGTAAAGAACATTCAAGTGAACATTGTTGACCAAAGTAAAAGTGCGTATTCGCAGCGACTTATAAATAAAGTGGATGCTTCAGCATACTTTATATTAAACGATATCAGCACCAGTTATGAGTCATCTTTACAAGATTTGGAAAAAGGGAAATGCGATATCATTCTTGAAATTCCGCCCTCGTTTGATGATAACTTGGTGAAGGAGCAAAAAGCCAATCTTTCCATTGTTGCCAACGCAGTAAATACAACGCAAGGACTCTTAGGCAGCAACTATCTAACAGAAATCATCACCGATTTCTCAACCGATTTGCGGTACGAAATTCAACCCATCCTAAAAGTACAGCGCGCCCAAAGTTTAGAGATTGTTCCCCGTTATCGTTATAATGAAACATTGGATTACAAAGTATTCATGTTGCCTGCATTCATTGTGCTTATGATTACACTTATCTGCGGTATCTTACCTTCTATGAATGTTGTATTAGAAAAGGAATTAGGTACCATTCATCAAATGAATACAACTCCCGTAAGTAAGTTCAACTTTATTATTGCAAAGGTAATTCCATACTGGATTATTGGTCTCATTATTCTTACCATCTCCATTTTCATTACCTGGATTATCTATGGATTGTTTCCTTCAGGTAGTATCATCGCACTTTATGTAGCATCCATTATTTTTATTGTGGGAATAACCGCTTTGGGTATCGTTATATCTAACTACTCCAACACCTTGCAACAATCGATGTTTGTAATCATGTTTTTCATACTCATCATCATTCTGCTCAGTGGAATGTTCACACCTGTTTCCAGCATGCCTCTTTGGGCAAAAGCGATTGCTTATGTCAACCCCCTCACACATTTCATAGAAATCATGCGGTTGATTTACCTAAAAGCAAATTCGTTCAGAGATCTGTTGCAACCATTGGGCGTATTGGTCGTGTTTGCAGTTGCTTTCAATGGTTGGGCGGTGTTGAGTTATAGGAAGAGCAATTAAGTAGGCAGTTTCAGAAAACGTCTTGTTTCTTAATTTTTCATTTAAAACTACTGGCAAACTCTTTGATTTTTATTTTTAAATCTCAGAGAGTTTGTTTTATCTTTTTATTTGCACAAAAAACAGTGTTTTGTCCAATAACTTT
>RRZT012458008.1_pt1 | contig 14210 bp, 12 predicted proteins | sample 2165551 | NCBI WGS metagenome assembly RRZT01 (sample SAMN10456910, study PRJNA506462) | wastewater metagenome | biome: wastewater; feature: sludge; material: wastewater sludge; isolation source: wastewater sludge with Escherichia coli K12::gfp cells carrying plasmid... | place: USA: Moscow, Idaho... | reverse complement strand
TGGCCGAGCGCTCTGCCGTGGCATCCAGATGCGCGGGAATGGTGTTGTACAAAAACAGGATGAACAGAAAAGCCGAAATGGCCGTGGCAATGGCGCCGGCCACAAAACCGAACAGCGCCGTGCGGCCAGGCGTGGGATGCGGCAAGCGCGTCTGTCCGCGAAAAATCATGGCCGACAGCAAAGAGGGCAAGCCGAGAATGACACCATTGATGCCTAAAGTCGTGAGTCCGCCATGACCGAACATCACGGCCTGGAAAAACAGCGCGACCAGAATAGCCGGAAAGGCAAAGTAGCCCAGTACGGCACCGAGCAGCCCGCCCAGCACCAGATGCACACTGGCGGGCGGAATGGGAATATGAATCAGCGAGGCAGTGAAAAAAGCCGCTGCCAGCAAGGCGGCTTTGGGAATCTGCTCGCGTGGGTCGCCTCGCTGCTTGATTTTGTGGATGCAATACCAGGCAGCAGTGGCTGATACCGCGTATCCGCCGAGCGTCATGGGCAGGGGCAGAATGCCATCAGGGATATGCATATCAGGTGGCCTTTTTGCGTGCAAAGAACAGGGCGGTGCCGATAAAACCCCAGGCGACAGAAGCGACCATGACCCAGCGCTGCATGGGGCTGACGCCTTGAGTGTGCACTGCCGATTGCATGGTTGGCGCGGCTGCACTGGCGTTTGTGGTCGCGGTGGCTGCGGTTGCATCGCTGCTGCCGTTTGAATCACCGATGGGGATTTGCACCAAAGCGCCATGTCCGGCCTCGCGTGCCTGCACTGCCCACATGCCGGGGATATTGGCATCGGGCACGAAGCTGAAGCGCCCCTGCGCATCCGATTTGCCCGTTAGCCAAGGGGTGGTGGGGTCGTTGGGCGCATAGACCGTGAATTGCGCCTGCGTCATGGGGCCGCCCGCGTCGTATTTGGCCTGTAGCGTGATGCCGGGCGTCATCTGGTAGTCAAGATTGGCTCCGTGGGCGCAGGCCAGCGCGGGCAGCAGGCAGCCTGCCGCTGCCACTGCTGCTGCCGTAGCCCGCCGAGCCGTGGCGCAAAAGCGCCAAGGTGCGCGTGTGTGTTGCATGATCAGTGCCACTGGACGTTGCAATGGCCTTCGCCGGTGTGGCCAACGTGCAGGTTCTTGAGCGAAAGAGCCTGCTTGCCGCCTTTGGCAAACGGCTCAAAGCCGCGTGCGCCGGTGTTCATTGCGTCTGTGGCGGCAGCCTTGGAGCTGCCGAAAATGTGGTCGAGGTGGAAGGTCAGTTCCATTTCTGCTTTGCCGCCTGTCTTGAGGAAGCCTTTGCGCTCGTCGCCCACATACTCGCCGCAGCGGTATGTAGCCACTTCATCGCTGACCAGCTGGAAGTCAACCGTTTTGCCGCCTTTGCTGGCCTTGCCGATCAGTACGGTGGTGTATCCGGCGGCAGGCCCTTTGTCGGCCTTGACCATCTTCCACGACAGGGCGCTGTAATGGCCGGCTGGCGCCTTGACGTTGCCCACGTCCACCAGACCGTTCTTGTTCACGCCCTTGACCAGATCCACCACGTGCGTGCCGGGCAGGGCGACTTGTGATTTCACCGGGATATTGCCGCCCTTGTCGGCTGCATAGGGGGCGGATGTTTGGTAGGCGGTGATGTCACCCAGGCTCATGTAGATATGGCTGAACTTGATGGCCCAGCCGTCTTTGGTCAGTTTCGGGGCCTTGAAGCCCTCGGTCGCGAGCTCTTCCCCATTGGCCTGAAAGTGCAAAGCGCCTGTGCCGTCCTGTGCCAGGGCAGGGGCGGATACGCCCAGTACCGCGCAGCAGGCGACGGTCAGCAAAGATTTTTTCAACATGATGTGTTTTCCTTTCACGATTAAAAAGCCCAACCATCTGATTCAAACTGTCGTTTGGTTGGAGGCCGCGCCACGCACGCAAGCGCATCGCTTGAATCCAATGGCGTAGCGACATAACGCCTCTCTGCGAGATTGTGGCCGACTCTCACCAAAAAACAATTTGTTATGTTATATCATGTTTTTTAATATTTGTAAGAGGTGTTTGCTGTTTTTCTTTCACGAGGGGTGGGGCGGGAAATCGGAGCTTGCGCTTTGCAAGGCAGGGGCGCGATTGGCGCACGCAATTGACGCACAATAGGCGCATGAGCACAACGACTACTTCTGCCAAAAATTTTGCATTGATTGGCGCGGCTGGCTACATCGCCCCGCGCCATATGCACGCCATCAAAGACCTGGGCCACCATCTGGCGGTGGCGTACGACATCAACGACTCGGTCGGCATCATCGACAGCATTTCGCCGCAAAGCGCGTTTTTTACCGAGTTTGAACGCTTCTACGATTTTGCCCATCGCCTCAAGCGCCAGCCTGAAACGGCGCTGGATTACGTCAGCATCTGCTCGCCCAATTACCTGCATCACCCGCACATCACCGCCGGCTTGCGCTTGGGCTGCGATGTGATTTGCGAAAAACCGCTGGTGCCTACCCCTGAATTGCTGGACGATCTGGCCTTGGTGGAAAAAGAAACGGGCAGGCGCGTCTTCAATATTCTGCAACTGCGCCATCACGAGGCGATATTGGCGCTGCGCCAGAAGGTGGCACAAGCCCCTGCGGACAAAAAATTTGATGTGGAGCTGAGCTACATCACCTCGCGCGGCAAGTGGTATATGGAAAGTTGGAAGGGCGACCCGCGCAAATCGTTTGGCGTGGCGACCAATATCGGCGTGCACTTTTACGACATGCTGCACTTCGTGTTTGGCCAATTGCAGCGCAACGAGGTGCACTACAGCGCCGAGCACAAGGCGGCGGGCTATCTGGAATACGAACGCGCGCGGGTACGCTGGTTTCTCTCGATCGATGCCAACGACCTGCCGCCGGAAGTGCAAGGCCACAAGTCCACCTTCCGCAGCATCGACATCAACGGCGAGCAACTGGAATTTTCCGAAGGCTTTACCGAGCTGCACAAGACGAGCTATGCCGAAATTCTGGCAGGCCGTGGTTACGGGCTGGAAGACGCCCGCCACTGCATTGAAACGGTGAACGTGATTCGCACCGCCCAGGTCGTGCCCGCACGCGACGGCTGTGGTCACCCTGCGCTGGAGCGCTTATGCCGGAAATAAACCCGCAAGCCCCCGGGCAGGAGCCGCCCTATACGGCGCATGCCACGGCCATTATTGATGCCGGGGCGCAGATCGGTGCGGGCACGCGCATCTGGCACTGGGTGCATGTGTGTGGCGGCGCGCGCATCGGCAGCAATTGCTCGCTGGGGCAGAACGTGTTTGTGGGCAATGATGTACGCATTGGCAACAACGTCAAAATCCAGAACAACGTCAGCGTGTACGACGCCGTCGAGCTGGAGGACGATGTGTTCTGCGGCCCCAGCATGGTCTTTACCAATGTGTACAACCCGCGCGCAGCCGTGGTGCGCAAAGATGCTTATCGCCGCACGCTGGTGAAGCAGGGTGCCACCATTGGCGCCAACGCTACCATTGTGTGTGGCAGCACCATCGGCCGCCATGCCTTTGTGGGCGCGGGCGCCGTGGTGCAAAAAGATGTGCCCGACTTTGCCCTGGTGGTGGGTGTACCTGCAAAGCACATCGGCTGGATGAGTCGCTTTGGCGAACGACTGGAGCTGCCTTTAAACGGGGAAGGCGAAGTCCTTTGCCCGCACACCGGTGACCGCTATTGCCTGCGCAACGGGCAGGTCACTTTGCAGGTAGCTCTGACATAAAGAGGGATGCAGGCTTGTGCTGGCGTGCCGTGGCATGACGGAGCTGCTATGACGGAGCCGCTTGCAGACAAACCTTGAACGAAAGCGACGCATGGAATTCATCAACCTCAAAACCCAATATGCCGCACTGCAAGCACGCATTGCCGCGCGCATGCAGCGCGTGCTGGAGCACGGCCAATACATCATGGGGCCGGAAGTGGCCGAGCTGGAAGCCGCGCTGGCCGCGCGCACGGGGTCAAAGCATTGCATCACCGTATCCAGTGGCACCGAGGCGCTGCTCATTAGCCTCATGGCGTTGGACTTGCAGCCGGGTGATGAAGTCATCACCACGCCTTTTACCTTTGCAGCAACGGCCGAAGTGATTGTGCTGCTGGGCGGCACGCCGGTGTGGGTGGATGTGGAAGCCGACACCGGCCTGATCGATGCCACGCAAATAGAAGCGGCCATCACGCCACGCACCCGCGCCATCATGCCGGTGAGTCTGTATGGTCAGCCGGCTGATATGGCCGCCATTAACGCCATTGCCGCGCGGCACGGCAACTTGCCCGTGATTGAAGATGCGGCGCAAAGCTTTGGCGCCCAGTACCACGGCAAGCAAAGTTGTAACCTCAGCACATTCGGGTGCACCAGCTTTTTCCCCAGCAAACCTTTGGGTTGCTATGGCGATGGGGGCGCCATCTTTACCAGTGACGATGCCTTGGCGCAAGCCTGCCGCGAAATTCGCATTCATGGTCAAAGCCGGCGCTACACCCACACCCGCGTGGGCGTGGGTGGCCGCATGGACACCTTGCAATGCGCCGTGGTGCTGGCCAAACTGGAGCGTTTTGACTGGGAAGTGGCGCAACGCCAGCAACTGGGCGCGCGCTACAACAGCCTGTGCGACGCCGCTGGCATCGCCCGCATGGCGCAAAGGGCAGAGCGCAGCAGCGTATTTGCGCAATACACCGTGCACGTGCCCGAGCGGGCGCAGGTGCAAGAAAAGCTCCAGGCGGCAGGCATACCCACCGCCGTGCATTACCCGGTGCCGCTGAACAAACAGCAAGCCTATGCCGGGCGATGCCATCGGCCAACGCCAGTGGCGGAACAATTGGCCGCCGAGGTCATGAGCTTGCCTATGAGTGCCGACTTGCAGCCGCAAGAACAAGACGCCATACTGCACGCCTTGCGCAGCGCGCTGGGTTGATGTCATCTACAGGCAAAGGCGAGTGGTGTGCATGAAAAAAGCCCTGGCTGCAAACGGATTGTTTCGTGCCATCTTCACGCTGCTGATGGGCGGAGCCGTGGCGCAGCTGGTGCCGTTACTACTGGGGCCAGTGCTCACGCGCCTGTTCACACCCGAGGCGTTTGGGGTGTTTACCGCCTTTACCACGGTTGCCGCTACGGTTGCTGTTGTGGCCTGTGCGCGGTACGAATTTGCCTTGCCCATGGTGCGTAGTGATACCGAAGCCACCACACTGCTGGCGCTGTGTCTGCGCATCGGTTTGTGCATCACGTTGCTGACACTACCGTTGGCACTGGCATTGCACGCTTTGGGTAAATTGCCCTTGCCCGGTTTGCTGCCCGCAGCCGTTGCGGCGGCTGGGGGCCTGCAATTGCTGGTGATGTGGAACACCTGGGCCAAGCGTTATCGGGCACTGGCCATGAGCCGGGTGGTGCAGTATGGCGGTGGCGCCGTATTGCAGGTGCTGTTCGGGTTTTGGTTGTGGCAGCGGCAACAACAGGCGGCAAGCATGCACGATGCCTGGGCGCTGGTGATCGCCCCCATGGTGGCTTGTGTGCTAGCAGCCTTGTTGCTGCTTTGGCCTGCGCCTGAGCAGGGTTGGCGGGCGGTGTTGCCACCGGCGCCTGCTGCGTGGGCGGCAGAGCTGAAGCAGCGCATGCGGCAGGCCATGCACACGTACCGCGACTTTCCTTTGCTGAATACCCCACATGCTTTTTTAGGCACGGCGCAAGATGCGCTGGCCGTGGCCCTGCTGGTGGCCTGGCAGGGCGATGCAGCCGCCGGTTTCTGGGGGCTGGCGCTGCGGTATTTGAAAGCACCGGCCACGCTGGTGGGCAGTGCCGTGTCGCAGGCGCTATATCCGCGATTGGCGGCGGCCCAACCAGACGAGGCGCGACGCATGGTGCGGCAAGCCATGCTGTTGCTGGCGGCTGTGGCGGCACCCATGGTGTTGGTGCTGATGGTGGCAGGCCCTTGGCTGTTTGCTCGGATATTTGGCCCTGGCTGGCGCGAGGCGGGTGAACTGGCGCGCGCGCTGGCACCTTATATCGGCGTGCATTTTGTGGCCGCGCCCTTGGCAGTCGTTACCATGGCCTGGCAGGCGCAGCGTTGGGCATTCCGTTGGGCCTTGGTGGGGCAAGTGGCGTTTGTTGCGGCATTGGGATTAGGGCTTCGCGTCGGCGGCTTGATCATGGGAGCATGGGCCGTATCAGCCGCCATGACCATGTACTTTGGCATTTATTTTTGGCGCTTGGCGTTTTGGCGAGATATTCCTGACCACACGGCGCAAACCCATGCTGCGCCTGCGCAGTCAGAATTGTTCAAGGGAGATTCCAATCCATGAGCACCGTACCTTTTTTGCTGCGCGTGCGCGCTTGGTGCAACCGCCTGCGGCGGCGCCTGTGGCACACGCTGTTTTTTCGCATGCTGTTTGGCGAGGTGCAGCAGGGCAGGGCGCTGCCGCATACCCGCATTTCGCCCAGCACGTGTATCGAGCACGAAGACCGCCTGATATTGGAAGACGATGTCTTCATTGGCCACTTCAATTTCATAGAGGCCAGCAGCGGCATCACCATTGGCACAGGTACGCAGATCACCAATTTCATCAGCATCATCAGCCACAGCACGCACCGCAGTGTGCGCGTGGCGGCGCGGCTTTCTGGCGTGCCTTTGCCGGCGGAAGACGGCAGCCAGCCCAGTGATATACGCGCGCCGATTGCGATTGGCGCGCATTGCTTCATCGGCCCGCATAGCGTGATTGAGGCAGGCACGGTTTTGGGTAAAGGTTGTCTGGTCACGGCAGGCAGCCGCGTGCGCGGTACATTTGCCGACTTTGCCGTGATCAGCGGCAACCCCGCGCAGGTGGTGGGCGATACCCGCATGCAAGACGCCCAATGGCTAGCGGCACACCCACAATATCTGCCTGCGTATGAAAGCTGGGCGGGAAAGGTGCGAGCCCTGTGAGCAAGCTGCTGCGGTATGCCCTGGTGGGCGATGGCGAAAGCCCGCATCTGCTCAAATGGGCGCGGGCGTTGGCGCCGCTGGTGGATGTGTGGGTGTGTTCCAGTCGTGGCTTTGCACCCGAGCTGGCCGCCCTGGTTCCTGCTGAAAAGCGATTGGCGCTGCAAACCCATCCTGCGCATGGCGGAGGCAATGTCGCCCTGCTGCGGCATGTGCCCACCGTAGGGCGCTGGCTGCGCCGAGTGGATGCCGATTGGATCAATCCGCACTACCTCACCTCACATGGCACCCTGGTGTTGTTGGCGCACAAATTGTTTGGTTTGCGGGGCAGGGTGTTGGCGTCTGCTTGGGGCAGTGATATTTTGCAAACCCCACAGCGCAATGCGGTTTACAAGCATGTGACACAAGCGGTGCTGCGCCATGCAGACCTGTGCACCAGCGATTCGCGCCATATGGCCGCCGTGATGCAGCAACTGGGCGCGCGGCGGGTAGAGGTTTTCCCGTTTGGGCTGGAGGCCTTGCCGCCAGCGCCAGCACAGCCCAAGCAGCCTTGGCTGTTTTACGCCAACCGAGGGCTGGAGCCCATTTACCAACCCCTGCGCGTGTTGGAGTTGTTCCGCGCCATTGCCGCGTGGCAGCCGCAGGCGCAACTGGTGGTGGCGCATACGGGCAGCCAGTTGGCCGCCCTGCAAGACGGGGTGCAGCGCGCAGGTTTGCAATCGCGCGTGCAGTTTGTGGGGCTGTTGTCGGCCAACGAGCAGGCGCACTGGTACGACCGTGCGCAGTGGTACATCAGCCTGCCGCAAAGCGATTCGGTGGCCGTGTCGGTGCTGGAGGCCATGGCGCACGGTTGCATTCCTTTACTGAGTGATTTGCCCGCTAATCGCGAACTGGTGCAAGATCGGCAAAACGGTTGGATCGTGCCGCAGGAGTGGGGCGTTACCTCACGGGCGCAAGAGGATGTTGCGGATGAGGCCGTGGTGCTGCCCGCCTTGCTGGCGCAGGCCGCAGACATTGCCGCCCACAATCGCAACTGGGTGCGGCAGCATGGGCTTTTCCCTTCTGCCGTGCAGCAACTGATGCAGATTTTGCAAAGCCTATGAATATTCTCTATATCAACCACTATGCAGGCAGCCCGCAGCACGGCATGGAATACCGCCCGTACTATCTGGCGCGCGAATGGGTGCGCGCCGGGCATGCCGTGCGCATGCTGGCGGCCAGCTACAGCCATGTGCGCGCGCAGCAGCCCGATCTGGCAGCCATGCATACGGCGGCCAGCCATGCGCCTAACGGGCAGAGTGGGCAAAGCAGCCACCCCCTGCCGGGCGATGTGGTGCAAGAAGCTGTAGAAGAAGCCGGCGCCAAGTCTGGCCGCGCCACGGTGCAGCATATCGACGGCGTGGCCTATCACTGGTACGCCACGCCCGCCTATGTGGGCAATGGCGTCGGGCGGGTGAAAAACATCTGGTCATTCTTGTGGCAAGTGTGGCTGGATGCCCCGCGGCTGGCGCGCACTTTCGAGCCGGATGTGGTTATTGCCAGCAGCACCTATCCCATGGATATTTGGGTGGCGCACCGCATCGCCAAGCTCGCACGCAAACAGGGCAAGCCCTGCAAGCTGGTGTTTGAGGTGCACGACTTGTGGCCGCTGTCACCCATCGAACTGGGGGGTATGTCGCCCAAACACCCCTTCATCATGCTGTGCCAGGCGGCAGAAAAGTATGCGTACCAACATGCCGACGTGGTGGTGAGCATGTTGCCCAAAGTGGCTGAGCATATGCAAAGCCACGGGCTGGATGTGCGCAAGCTGCACATCGTGCCCAATGGCATTACGCTGGACGAATGGGAAGGTGATGCAACGCCCTTGCGCGCAGACGTTGCCAGCCATCTGGCCGCGCAAAAAGCCGCTGGCCGCAAAGTGGTGGGCTATGCCGGCTCGCACGGCACGCCCAATGCGCTGGAGGTGCTGTTGCAGGCCGCCGCGCACATGCAGACCGAACCCTTCAGCTTTGTATTGGTGGGCAGCGGCCACGAAAAAGCCGCCTTGCAGCAACAAGCGCAGGAGTGGGGCTTGCAGCACGTGGCGTTTTTCGATCCCATCCCCAAAGCGCACATACCGGCTTTTTTGGCGCAGCTTGATATCGCCTACATCGGCTGGCAGCGCGTGCCCATTTACCGCTTTGGCATTGCGCCCAACAAACTCATGGACTACATGATGGCGCGTTGTGTGGTGCTGCATTCCGTTGAGGCGGGCAATGATCCCGTGGCCGAAGCCGGCTGCGGCATGACGGTGCCACCGGCAGACCCGCAAGCCGTTGCCGACGGCTTGCGGCAACTGGCGCGGCTGGACGCCGCCACCCGCCAGCGCATGGGAGAGTCCGGCCGCCAGTTTGTGCTGGACAATCACACCTATCCCGTCTTGGCGCAGCGTTTCCTCAACGCCTGTCGTGCAGGCTAGTCACTCTCTCCTATTTATTTATGACAGAACCCGCTTTCATCCCCTTTGCCCGCCCCGATATCGGCGAAGAAGAAATTGCTGCCGTCGCGCATGCGATGCGCAGCGGCTGGGTTACCACGGGGCCGGAAACCAAAGCGTTTGAGCAGGAATTTGCTGCTTATCTGCAAAGCGGTGCTGCAGCCAGCCACGCACCAAGTGGCGACGGCGCAGAAGGCGCTTTGCATGCTATTGCCGTCAATAGCGCCACAGCAGGCTTGCATTTGGCGCTGGAAGCCTTGGGCATTGGTCCGGGCGATGAAGTGATTGCGCCCACGCTTACCTTCACAGCCACGGTGGAAGTGGTGCGCTATCTGGGTGCCGACCCCGTGCTGGTGGATGTGGATCCCGTCACGCTCAATATCGACCCGGCGCGCATCGAAGCGGCCATCACGCCGCGCACCAAAGCCATCATGCCCGTGCATTACGGCGGCTTGGCGTGTGACATGGATGCCATTTTTGCCATTGCACACCAACATGGCCTGCACGTGGTGGAAGATGCTGCCCACGCCTTGCCCACCACTCATCGCGGCCAGCAGGTGGGGCTGCTGCCCAGCAGCGCTGCCGTATTCAGCTTTTACGCCAACAAAACCATGACGACAGGTGAGGGCGGCATGGTCGTGACGCGCGATGCCGCCTTGGCCGCACGCATGAAAGTCATGCGCCTGCACGGTATCAACCGCGATGCGTTTGACCGTTTCACCAGCCGCACGCCTGCGTGGTATTACGAAATCGTCGCGCCCGGCTTCAAATACAACATGACCGACATGGCCGGCGCCTTGGGGCGTGTGCAACTCAAACGGCTGCCCGCTTTTTTGCAGCGTCGCCAGCAACTGGCTGCGCGCTATCTGCATGCCCTGCGCGATTTGCCACTGGTCTTGCCGGCAGATGCCCCTGCGGGCGACCTGCACGCCTGGCATTTGTTTGTGCTGCGCCTGAGCGATGCCGCCACCATCACGCGCGATGATGTGATCCAGCGCCTGAGTGACGCGGGTATTGGTACCAGCGTGCACTATGTGCCACTGCACCGCCAACCCTATTGGCGCGACCGTTACCAGCTGCGGCCCGAGCAGTTCCCCGTGGCGGACATGGCTTACCAGCGCATGTTCAGCATTCCGCTTTTCACGGCCATGAGCGATGCCGAGCAAGAACGCATCATCACCGCCTTGCGCGCCATTTTGGGATGATGCGCTCGTTGCTGCTGAAACGCCTATTCGATATGGCCGCATCCGGTATCGGCCTGCTGCTGCTGGCACCGCTGTTGCTGGCGCTGGCCGTGTGGATCAAATGCGATTCGGCGGGCCCAGTGTTTTTTTTGCAAGAGCGCGTGGGGCTGCACGGCAAGCTGTTTCGCATCATCAAATTCCGCAGCATGCGGCAAAACAATTCCGGGCCGCAAATCACTGTGGGAGCAGATGCGCGCATCACGCGCAGCGGTCGTTTCATTCGCGCCTATAAACTGGATGAGTTGCCCCAACTCATCAACGTGTTGCTGGGCGATATGAGCCTCGTCGGCCCGCGGCCCGAGGTGCCGCGCTATGTGGCGCTGTACCCGGCCGATGTGCGCGAAGAAGTGCTGAGCGTGCGCCCGGGCATGACCGACCTGGCCTCCGTACAATACCGCAGCGAAAGCGATTTGCTGGCCGCCAGCAGCGATCCGGAACGGACCTACACCACCGTCATTCTGCCTGCCAAGCTGGCGCTGTACCAACAGTATGTGCGCCAGCGCAGCCTGTGGCTCGATGTTCGTATCATCTGCGTGACGTTCGGTATTTTGTTCAAACCCTGATTCAATCTCTGTCCATTTCCGATTCAACCTTCAGACCTCCCATGCAATCCCGCATCTTCAACAAACGCACCTTGCCCCGCCAGATCATGGCGATGGGAATGGATGTGCTATGCGCCTGGGCTGCTTTATGGCTGGCGATTTGCCTGCGGTTGGATTTGTGGGAGCTGCCCAACAGCAATCAGACCGGCACTTATCTGCTGGCACCGCTTCTGGCCATTCCCATCATGGTCAAGTTTGGCCTGTATCGTGCAATCTTTCGCTACACCGGTTTTGCCGCCATGGTCACGACCATACAGGCGATTGCCGTGTACGGTCTGTTATTTTTCGCCTACACGGTTTTTATTGGCAACCCCTCGCACGTGCCGCGCAGCGTGGGCATTTTGCAGCCCCTGTTGTTTCTGCTGCTGGTGGGAGGAAACCGCGCGTTTATTCGCGGCCTGTTCATGTACAGCGGCAGCCACGGCGCGCCCAAGCAAGGGCGCTTGCTGATTTACGGCGCGGGCGAAACCGGCCTGCAAACGGCAGCTGCCATTCACAGCTCGCGCCAGTACACCTTTATTGGTTATATCGATGACGACCCGGCCAAAATCGGCCGCAGTATCAATGGGGCGGAGGTGTGGTCGGTCAGCGCCTTGCCGCAAGTGGTGCGCGACAGCGAAGTGACCGATGTGCTGTTGGCAATTCCCAGCCTGCCGCGTGAGCAGCGCAATGCCATCATCCGCAGCCTGCGGGACTTGCCGGTGCATGTGCGTAGCGTGCCCAACATGGCAGAGCTGACCAGCGGTCGCGCACAAGTGCAGCAATTTCGCGAGCTGGATGTTGATGATTTGCTGGGGCGCAATGTTGTACCGCCCGACGCAGAATTGATGGCGCGCAATATTCGCGGCCAGATCGTGATGGTCACCGGCGCAGGCGGCAGCATTGGCAGCGAACTGTGCCGGCAAATCGTTTCGGCCGGTCCGGCGTGTGTGCTGTTGGTAGAAAACAGCGAATTTTCGCTTTACAAAATCGAGCAGGAACTGCGCGCACTCGCTGCTGCCCAGCCGCAATCACCCGAGGTGGTGGCCCTGCTGGGGGATGTATGCGATCTGTCGCGTATGCGCGCGATTGTGAGCAGCTACCGGCCAGCCACCATCTACCACGCGGCGGCTTACAAGCATGTGCCGATGGTGGAGCACAACCCCGTGCAGGGGCTGAGCAACAATGTGTTTGGCACACTCAGCGTGGCGCGGGCAGCCATCGAGTGCGGGGTGCCGCATTTCGTGCTGATTTCAACCGACAAGGCCGTGCGCCCAACCAACATCATGGGTGCCAGCAAGCGCCTGGCCGAGCTGTGTTTGCAGGCGCTGGCTGCCAGCGCAAGCGTTGATTTTTCTGCATTGGATGCGATCATCATGGGCGGTGTGGTGCCTGAAGGGGCATCCCATGGCGCGGGCAGTGCGCAGGGGCTGCCACAGTCGGCCACATCGATGGATGGCGGTTTGCAGCGGCGCACCTGCTTGTCGATGGTGCGCTTTGGCAATGTGCTGGGCTCCTCGGGCTCGGTGGTACCGCTTTTTCGTCAGCAAATCGCGCAAGGCGGGCCGATCACGCTGACGCATGCAGAAGTTACCCGCTATTTCATGACTATTCCTGAAGCGGCGCAGTTGGTGCTGCAAGCCGGAGCCATGGCGCACGGGGGTGAAGTCTTTGTGCTGGATATGGGCGAGCCTGTCAAGATCATGGATTTGGCGCGCGACATGATTGTGCTGTCGGGCATGACTGTGCGCGATGCCGAGCATCCGCAGGGCGATATCGCCTTGCATATCACCGGGCTGCGTCCGGGCGAAAAGCTGTACGAAGAACTGTTGATTGGTGACAATCCCCAGCCTACAGAACATCCCCGCATCATGAAGGCGCAGGAAAATTTCCTGCCTTGGCCGCAGCTGCAACAGCAGCTGATCGCTTTGCAGGACTGCATGGCAGCCAACGATGTGGCGGGGCTGGTGCAGCTATTGCTGCGTTTGGTCAGCGGGTTTCGCTCCGGGCCGGTGGTGGACAACATCACTCTGCAGCAGCAAGGCGCAGCGCACCAGGGCAGATATTAATCCAGCCCCTGTGTGGAGTGCGTGTTGCGCGGCAAGGCAGATGTGCTGCGGTGGCCACAAAATCGCCAAAAATGCGGAATACCCCTTGCAAAAAGGCTCTTGTGTCCCCATTCTGCGCAGGAGATACGGGTATTTCATACAATGCCCGCAGTTTTGACTGAAAAGGAATTCCATGAAACGCATTTTTCTTTTCCTGGCAACCAACCTGGCGGTGATGCTGGTGTTGAGCGTCGTGATTTCGGTTTTCGGGCTGAATCGCTATCTCACGGCTTATGGCATCAACTATTCTGCGTTGATGGTGTTTTCTCTGGTGGTGGGTTTTACCGGTGCCATCATCTCGTTGCTGATGAGCAAGCGCATGGCCAAATGGACCATGGGGCTGACCATGATCAGCCAGCCGCGCAATGCCGATGAAGCCTGGATTGTGCAAACCGTGCAGCGCCTCGCGGATCGCGCCAATATCGGCATGCCCGAAGTGGCGATTTATGAAGGCGAGCCCAACGCCTTTGCCACGGGCGCCTTCAAAAACTCGGCGTTGGTGGCCGTTTCTACCGGTTTGCTTGCCAGCATGACACGCGATGAAGTCGAGGCCGTGTTGGGTCACGAAGTGGCGCACATTGCCAATGGCGACATGGTGACGCTGACGCTGGTGCAGGGCGTAGTCAACACGTTCGTGATTTTCCTGAGCCGCGTGATCGGTTATGCCGTAGATAGTTTTCTCAGCCGTGGTGAACAACGTCGCGGTCCGGGCGTGGGCTTCTATGTCACCTATATGGCGCTGGAAGTTGGCTTGGGATTTCTGGCCTCGATGATCGTGGCCTGGTTCAGCCGCCAGCGCGAATTCCGCGCCGATGCCGGTGCCGCCGCACTGATGGGGCAGCGCCAGCCCATGATCAATGCGCTGCGCCGTCTGGGCGGCGTGCCCGCTGGCGAACTGCCCAGCAAT
>RRZT010428620.1_pt1 | contig 14210 bp, 8 predicted proteins | sample 2165551 | NCBI WGS metagenome assembly RRZT01 (sample SAMN10456910, study PRJNA506462) | wastewater metagenome | biome: wastewater; feature: sludge; material: wastewater sludge; isolation source: wastewater sludge with Escherichia coli K12::gfp cells carrying plasmid... | place: USA: Moscow, Idaho ... | reverse complement strand
TGTTGCGGTCGAGCGCCTTATTTGCCGATTCGGAACGCGAGCGAGTCGGAACCCGAGTTTAGCGCGATGCTGATCGGCTGCTGCAGCGCGGCCGGGCCCCAGAGCTGGCGCGGGCCGGACGAGGCGAACAGGTCGTCGGCTGCCCAGGCTGCGCGGCGCGAGACGAAGTATTCCATCGCCGGCGAATCCATCTTCACCAGCGCCTTTTCGATCACGAACTCGTCCTTGCCGTGGCGGCGCTCGATATTCAGCAGCCCGGCGAGCGGGATCGCCTTTGGCATGCCGCCCGAGGTCAGGTCGGTCACGCTGGCCATGTAGCCGGTGCGGCCATCGAGGATCAGCGAGCCGGCGGTCAGGCCGAGGTTGTAGGTGTACGCGGCGTCGAACAGTGTTGGCGCGCCGCAGCGACCCTCGTAGCCGAAGAAGTGGTTCTGCGCGCCGAACGGAATGCTGGCGTCGATTTCCCTGACGCGGGCGCGAACCATGTCGACGAGCAGCAGCTCGGTCGGGATCAAGGACACCTGCAGGTTGCCGTGCGAGTCGCGGTCGGCGAGCAGCATCTTGACGATGTAGGCGGGCAGCGAAGCGAACAGACTGGCGTTGGCGGCGGACAGCTTGGCCTGGATAAAGGCGGCTTTTGCGTCGTCGGCTTGCTTGGCGAATTCATCGGCATGATGCGCGAGCGCGTCGTTCAGCTCGGCCAGCAGCGCGTTCATTTCCGGGATGAATTCGATCAAGCCTTCCGGCACCAGCACCACGCCGTGGGTGATACCTTTCTTCGCGCGCAGAACGACGGTCTGGGCGATGTTGTCGACGATGGTTGCCAGCGACAGTTGCTTGGCGGCGACTTCTTCGGAAATCAGCGTAATGGCCGGTTTGGTTTGCAGCGCCACTTCGATGGTCACGTGCGAAGCCGAGCGGCCCATCAGCTTGATAAAGTGCCAGTATTTCAGCGACGAGCGGGTGTCCTGCAGGATGTTGCCGACCATTTCGCTGTAAATCTTGGTCGCGGTGTCGAAGCCGAACGAAATTGGCAGCAGATCGCCGATCTGCAAATCGCCGTCGATGGTTTTCGGCACGCCGATCACCTGCACGCCGGAGCCGTCGGCCTTGATGTCCTTGAACAGGAACTCGGCCAGCACGGCGGCGTTTGTGTTCGAATCGTCGCCGCCGATGATGACGATCGCGTCGAGCTTGTGCTTGATGCAGGTGTCCTTGACTTGCTGGAACTGCTCGGGGGTCTTGATCTTGGTGCGGTCGGTGCCGAGGAAGTCAAAGCCGCCGGTGTTGAGGATGGTGTCGACATCGGCATCGGTAATCTCGAACAGATTGCCCTTAAGCAGACCTTTCGGCCCCGGCTTTACGCCGAATAGCGTGTTGCCTTGGCCGAGGATGCGCTTGATGCCGCAGACCACGTTGTGGCCGCCCGATGCCGGGCCGCCGGAGAACAGCACGGCGACGCGCTTGCCTTGCGCGGCCTTCGGGTTGGCGCTGGCAGCGGCCAGCACAACGTTGTCTGATGCCTTGACCGAATTCGGGAAGCTTTCGGCGACGGCGGCGCTGTCGCGGGTGACCAGCTTTTGCGTGGTCGCGGCAAAGCTCACGGGCTGCGGCGCAGCCGCTTGGCCGAAGGCGCTGCAAACCGGCAGCGGCAGCTTGCGGACTTCGCTCTCGAAGATCGAGTTGTGCGCTTCGGTCTGGATAAGCTGTTCGGTCAGAGTACTCATGCGTGGATCCTTGGAGGTTATGGTAAGTGCCGGGAGTTCGCTGTCAGGAATTTCTGGCTATCCTGAACCATGCGTTATTTTACCCATGTTTTAGCCTATGTTGCCGGCGTCTGCGCGCTGCAGTTGCAGCCGACGCTGCCGCCCTGGTGGCCTTTCTTGCTGGGCGGAATCGTTCTGCTGGCGGTCAGACGGGCAAGTCGCAACGCGGTTTTTCTGACAGCAGCCATTTTCTGTTTCGGCTTCGCCTGGGCTGGCTGGCGTGCGCAGGTCAGGCTGGTCGACTGGCTGCCGGCCGAACAGGAAATGCAGGTCGTCGAAGTCGAAGGCTATGTCGCTGATCTGCCGCAGGCGACGCGATTTGGCAACCGTTTCCTGTTCGTTCCGCAACAGGTGATCACCCAAAGTGCACGCTTGCCGCAACGGATCTCGGTGAACTGGTATGGCGACCCGGACCGGGTGCGGGCCGGCGAGCGCTGGCTGCTCGTGCTCAAGCCGAAACGTCCGCATGGACAGATCAATCCGGGTGGTTTTGATCTCGAAAGCTGGTTTCTGCAGCATGGCATCGGCGCGACCGCGACCGTGCAATATGGCCGGAAATTGCCCGGCTTGGCGGCGGCTGCCTGGCTTGCCCAGGCGCGTTCGGCGCTGCGCGAGCGGATAAGGGCTGCACTACCTGATGCGCCGTACGCCGGCGTGATCGTCGCGCTGACGGTCGGCGACCAAGGCGGGATTCCTGATGAGCAATGGCGGCGCTTCGCTGCAACCGGCGTCACACACCTGATTTCGATTTCCGGTCTGCATGTGACGATGTTGGCGGGTCTGGCGGCGTTCGTGACCGGATGGCTCTGGCGCAGGGCGCCATTCCTCGTCAGCCGTTTCGGCGCGCCGCGCGCGGCATTGCTGGCGGGGGTTCTGACGGCGCTGGCTTACTGCCTGCTGGCCGGCATGGCGGTGCCAACGCAGCGCACGCTGTTGATGCTGGCCGTCGTGGCTTTTTGTTTATGGCGTGCCCGGCCGGCCGCGATAAATGCGATCTGGGCTTGCGCGCTCGGCGTCGTCGTGCTGATCGATCCGTTTGCGGCGCTGTCGGTCGGATTCTGGCTGTCTTTTCTGACTGTCGGCGCGCTGCTGTGGATAGGCGCGAACCGGCTTGGCGAGCCGGCGAAGTGGCGCGGCTGGATGATGGCTCAAGGGGCGGCGACGCTGGGTTCCGCGCCGGTGCTGCTTGCCGTTTTCGGGCAACTTCCGCTGATTTCTCCGCTGGCGAACGCGTTGGCGATTCCGCTGGTGAGCCTGATCGTGACGCCGCTGGCGCTCTTTGGCCTCGCAGATCCGACTGGCGGGTTGCTGCTCGGCGCGGAGCGCGTTTTTGCGCTGACCGACTGGCTGCTCGCTTATTGTGCAAGTCTGCCGCTGAACTTGCTGCAGCTAACCCCGCCGCCGCAGTGGACGCTGCTGCCGGCCGCGCTGGGCGTAGCGTTGCTGCTGGCGCCGCGCGGAATTCCGGGCAAGCCGCTGGGCATCGTTTTTTTGCTGCCGCTGTTCGTGCTGCGGCCCGATCCGCTGCCAGGCGGCGGTTTTCGCGCCACCGTGCTCGATGTCGGGCAGGGTTTGTCGGTGCTGGTTGAGACGCGGAATTCCGCGCTGCTGTTCGATGTCGGCCAGATTCCGAACGGCGACCGGGTCGCGATCCCGGCCCTGCGTGCGGCGGGCCGCATATGGCTCGACACACTGCTGCTATCGCATGACGACAATGACCATACCGGCGGCGCCGAGGCGCTGCTCGCGGGCTGGCCGGTCGGCGAGATCGTTCATGGCTTGCCCGACGATTCTCCGCTGCTGGCCGGGCGCTTGCAAAAGCCTTGTCAGGCAGGCTTGCGCTGGCAGCGCGACGGCGTGAGCTTCAGTATCCTGTGGCCGCCTGACGGCTATTCGGGCAAGGGCGACAATGCGCGAAGCTGCGTGCTGCTGGTCGACAACGGCAAGCAGCGCCTGCTGCTTCCTGGCGACCTCGGCGGGCGAGAGGAGGCAATGCTGGTGGAAAACGGCTTGCCGCAGACCGGGATCGTTGTCGCTGGCCACCACGGCGGCAAGGGCTCGTCGTTGCCCACGTTGGTCGATGCGCTCCAGCCGCAGTATGCGGTTTTCTCTGTCGGGTATCGCAACCGGTTCCGCCACCCGCGCGCGGATACGCTGGAACGCTTTGCCGCCGCCGGCGCGACCGGCCTGCGGACCGACGAGAGTGGCGCGCTGGTGTTCGATGTCGGTGACAATATTGCCGTGCGCCGCTGGCGTGAGGTCGAACGGCGCTACTGGTACACTGGCTCTGCTTCGTCCCGCTAAAACAACCCTGATTGACGCGATTCGTTTCCCGCCGATTGACCCTGTCCCGAAAATGAAAAACTTGCTGCGTTTCCTGTTTCCGCTGCTATTCGTTGCCAGCGCGCTGGCCGCGCCGGTTCCTGTCGCCGAGATCGACGGCGTTTCCGAATACCGGCTCGACAATGGCTTGACGGTGCTGCTCGCGCCCGATGTTTCGCAACCAACGATCACGGTCAATATCACCTACCGGGTTGGCTCGCGCCACGAGGGTTATGGCGAAACCGGCATGGCGCATCTGCTTGAGCACCTGCTGTTCAAGGGGACGCCGGCCATTCCGAATCTGCCGCAGGAATTGTCGCGCCGTGGCATGCGGCCGAACGGCACGACCAGCCAGGACCGGACCAATTATTTCGAGAGCTTTGCCGCAAACGACGAGTCCCTCGACTGGGCGCTCGGCATGGAGGCCGACCGCATGGTCAACGCACTGATCGCAGAAAAGGATCTGCGCTCGGAAATGACCGTTGTTCGCAATGAGATGGAACGCGGCGAGAACAGCGCCTCTGGCATCCTGATGCAAAAGACGCTTGCCACTGCCTATCAATGGCACGGTTACGGCCGCAGCGTGATCGGCGCGCGCTCGGATGTCGAGAATGTCCGCATTGAAAATCTGCGCGCTTTCTATCGCGCCTACTACCAACCCGACAACGCAGTGCTGATCGTCGCAGGCAAATTCGATCCAGCCGGCGCGCTGGCGCGGGTCGAGCGCAAATTCGGTGCGATCCCGAAACCGGCCCGAGTGCTGCCGCCGCAATATACGGTCGAACCGGCGCAGGAGGGCGAGCGCACCGTGCGCCTGGAGCGCATCGGCGAGAACCGGCTGCTGAATGTCGTCTACCACGTTCCGTCCGGCTCGCATCCGGATTCGGTCGCGCTCAATGTGTTGCGGCATGCGATGGTCGACACGCCACGCGGCCGTTTGCACAAGATGCTGGTTGAAAGCGGCAAGGCTGCTGCCGTTTATGGCTGGAGCGCGGAACTGTTCGACCCCGGTTATGCGTTCTACGGCGTGCAGATGCGTAAGGACGATTCTCCCGAGACGGCGCGCCGCCTGTTGCTTGAAACGCTCGAAGGCGTGGCGGCACGGCCGGTCAGCGACGACGAAGTCGAAACCGCGCGGCGGGCGATCCTCGCGGATTTCGACAAGACCTTCAACGACAGCGCGAGCCTCGCGCACGCTTTGTCCGGCGCGGTCGCGCTTGGCGACTGGCGGCTGTTCTTCTGGCAGCGCGAAGCGTTTGCGCGGGTCACCGCCGCCGATGTGAACCGGGTCGCACAGCGCTACTATCGCGCCGCGAACCGCACGGTCGGCGAGTTCGCGCCGGTCGAGGCGGCAAGCCGGGTCGAGATTCCTGTCGCGCCGGATCTGGCCTTGCAACTGAAGGCGCTCAAGAGCGAACCGACGCGGGCAGTGGGCGAGGCTTTTGATCCAACGCCGGACAATATCGAATTGCGCACCCAGCTGGCCACGCTGGGAAACGGCATGCAGCTGGCGCTGCTGCCGAAGCGGACTCGCGGCAATACGGTGCGGGCGAACCTGATCCTGAATTTCGGTACGGTCGATAGCCTGCGCGGCGAGGCCGATGCGGCGCTGCTGACGAGCCTGATGCTGATGCGCGGCACGCAAAAGCATGACCGCGAAGCGATTGCGCGCGAACTTGACCGGTTGAAAAGCCGGATTACGATCTCAGGCGGCGGATCGAGCGTGACCGTCGGAATTGAATCGGAGCGCGAAAGCCTGGCGGCGACCTTGCGACTAGTGGCCGAGATCCTGCGCGAGCCCGCTTTCCCGTCCGACGAGTTCGCGCAGCTGGTCAGGCAGGCGCGCGCGGGAATCGAAGCGGCGCGAATCGAGCCCGACAGCCTTTCCGATCAGGCGCTGGCTCGGCATTTCAACGACTGGCCGCAGGACGACATCCGCTACGCGAAGAGTTTTGACGAGCAGTTGCAGGCGCTCGACCGTATCCGCCTTGATGACCTGAAGCATTTTCATGCGCGGTTTTACGGCGCGAGTCATGCGCAGTTCGCTGCGGTCGGCGATTTCGACGCGGAACCCGTCAAGGCGCTGCTCGGCGAGTTGTTCGGTGACTGGAATTCCGCCGAGCCCTGGCAGCGGCTCGCGCAGCCGTATCGCCCGGTCGAGGCGGTGAAACGGATCATCGAGACGCCGGAAAAACAGAATGCGGTGTTCCGCGCCGCGTTGCGCGTTCCGGTCGGGGAGCGCCACGCGGACTATCCGGCGCTGCGCGTTGCCGCGCAGATCCTTGGCGGCGGCTTTATCAGTTCGCGCCTGGCGAACCGGCTGCGTCAGCAGGAGGGCGTTTCCTACAGCGTCGGCGCGGGTTTTTCCGCGAGCCGCGTTGAGCAGAGCGGTAGTTTCGATGCGTATGCGATCCATGCGCCGCAGTTTCGCGCGAAGGTCGAGACGGCTTTCCGCGAAGAGATCGAACGTGCGCAGCGGGAGGGCTTCAGCGCGCAGGAAGTGGCCGATGCGCAGAACGCGATTGTGCGAAATGGTGAAATGTCCCGTGCGCAGGATGGCAATCTGGCTTACATTCTGGCCGCGAACCTGTATTACGGTCAGAGCTGGGATCGCGTGCGCAATTTCGAGGCACGGATTAAAAGACTGACTGCGGCAGAGGTTCATGCTGCTTTGGCGCGGCATCTGACGCCCAATGCGTTTTCGCAGTTCTTTGCCGGGGATTTCAGCCGATCCGGTAAGTGATCTTGTAAAAATATCATATAAATCAAATACTTATGAATAATCAGTTGATTGCCCGTTTCGACGAACTGCTGTCCCGCCTGAATGCCTGGTTGCCGCCGACGCCGCCTTCGGTAGATTGGAGCGCGCAGGCTTACCGCTGGCGCAGCGCGAACGGACGCGGCTACTTGCAGGCGGTGCTGCATCCGCACGAGATCGGCCTGGATGACCTGGCCGCCGTTGACGACCAGAAGACGCGGCTGTTCGAAAATACGCGCCAGTTCGTCGCCGGAAAAACCGCGAACAATGTGCTGCTGACCGGTGCGCGCGGCACCGGCAAGTCGTCGCTGGTCAAGGCGGTTTGGCAGGCTTTCCGCGCTGACGGGCTGCGTCTGATTGAGGTCGAAAAAGTGCATCTCGTCGATCTGCCCGACATCATCGAGAGGTTGTACGCGCGCCCCGAGCGCTTCGTGATTTTCTGCGACGACCTGTCTTTCGAGGAAGGCGACCACGGCTACCAGGCGCTGAAGACCGTGCTCGACGGCTCGATCGCTGCGACCTCGTCGAACGTGCTGATCTACGCGACTTCGAACCGCCGCCATCTGGTTCCCGAATACATGGCCGAGAACATGGCGACCCAATACCACGGCGAGGAAGTGCGCCCGGCCGACAGCGTCGAGGAAAAGCTCGCGCTGTCCGAACGCTTCGGCCTGTGGCTGACTTTCTACGCGATGGATCAGGAAGCGTACTTGGCCGCCGCGCAGATCTGGCTCGTCAAGCTGGGTTTTGCCCGCTGGGATGAGGAAGTCCGTCACGAGGCGCTGCAATGGTCGCGTATGCGCGGGGCTCGCAGTGGTCGCGTTGCATGGCAGTTTGCCCGGGACCGGGCAGGGCGGGAGTGAGGGGCGCGGCGCAATGCGCTGCGTGTCACGAGGTCGCGCCCAACCGCAGGGCGCGGTTAGCCAAAGGCGTAACCCGCCGAACAATCGGTTGTAGGCAACATAAAACCATAGGGCGTAATAAGCACCACGCATTGCGCCACATGCTGGCGTTACGTTCGGCGCAATAACCGCAGGGCATTGCGCCGAAGATGTGGGATCAATCATCGTATTCCGCAAGCAAGTTACCTGTGCCGACCCAATCGGCGGGGTAAATTCCCTGCGTCACCAGACGATGAAAAGTCGAATACGGCCAATCGGCCACGCGTTTGACCAATCCGTGCTTGAAGGGGTTGATATGCACGTAATCCATGTGCGCCCGAAAGTCGGCTTCATCGCGGATCAGGTGTTCCCAGTAACGCCGTTGCCAGATTTCCCGCTCGCCCCGGGCTTGGTGTACCGCCGAGCGATATTCGTTAGCCGGCAGGGATTTGGAAAAATATTGTTTGATTAGTCGCCAGCGATTGGCAAAGTCGGCATCGTTGGCCGGAAATTCGATCACGCAATGCAGGTGGTCGGGCAATACCACCCAGCCGTGGATATGAAACGGATGATCCCGGCGCACCCGCGCCACGGCTTCCCGCAGGTTGGCGATATGCCGGACCAGCAGATCGTTTTCGTGCCTCCGGAGCAGGTTCACCGTAAAGAAATAAGTCCCGCCCGGTTGCCAGATGCGTCGGTAATCCATGCGGTGAGTGTGCCAACGAACCCTTGGCGGCGCTTATTGCGCCCTACGGCATGCGTTGTAATCCGCCTGTCTGCGCCCGACCGGGAAATAGCCGAATCCTTCCGTGGCCAGCTTTTCTGGTTCGTACAGGTTGCGCCCGTCAAAGATCACCGGCTTTTTCAGCAGTGTTTTCATTTCGTCGAAGTCCGGGCTGCGGAATTCTTTCCATTCGGTCACGATCACCAGCGCATCGGCGTCTTCGAGCGCCTGTTTCGGACTGTCGGTGTAGTCGAGCCCGGCCTTGTCGCCGATCGCGCGGCGCGCCTCTTCGCCTGCGACCGGGTCGTAGGCGCAGACCGATGCTCCTCGCGCGAGCAAGTCCGCGATCACGCTGCGGCTCGGCGCTTCGCGCATGTCGTCAGTGTTCGGCTTGAACGAAAGTCCCCACAGCGCGAAGCGGTGGCCGCGCAGGTCCGCGCCGAAATGGCGGACGATCTTTTCCGTCAACACATGCTTTTGCGCCTGGTTCACCGCTTCGACCGCATGCAGGATCGCGAGCTGTCGGCCGTGTTCCTGCGCGGTGCGCTGCAGTGCTTGCACGTCCTTCGGAAAACACGATCCGCCATAGCCGATTCCCGGATAGAGGAAGTGATAGCCGATGCGCGGGTCCGAGCCGATTCCGCGCCGCACATGCTCGATGTCGGCGTCGAGCGTTTCGGCCAGATTCGCGAGTTCGTTCATGAACGAGATGCGCGTTGCCAGCATCGCGTTCGCGGCATACTTGGTCAGTTCGGCCGAGCGCACATCCATGTGCAGGATGCGGTCGTGGTTGCGGACGAACGGGGCGTACAGACCATGCAGCAGCTCGCGTCCCTGCGCGTCCCCGCTGCCGATCACGATGCGGTCCGGGCGCATGAAGTCCTCGACCGCTGCGCCTTCCTTGAGAAATTCCGGATTCGATGCGACGCAGTAGCCGATGTCTGCGCCACGCGCGGCAAGCTCCGCCGCGATCGCCTTGCCGACCTTGTCCGCAGTGCCGACCGGCACCGTCGATTTGTCGACGACGACCTTGTATTCGTTCATGTGCCTGCCGATATTGCGCGCGGCGGCGAGCACATGCTTCAGGTCCGCTGAACCGTCCTCGCCGGGCGGCGTGCCGACCGCGATGAACTGGATCAGCCCGTGTTCGACCGCTTCGCGGATGTCGGTCGTGAAATGCAGCCTGCCGGCCGCCGCGTTGCGCCTGACCATTTCCTCAAGCCCCGGTTCGAAGATCGGGATAACGCCCCGCTTGAGCAGATCGATCTTGCCGGGGTCGAGATCGAGACAGACCACTTCATTGCCGTACTCGGCCAGACAGGCGCCGGTGACGAGTCCGACATAACCAGTGCCGACAAGCGTGATGCGCATGCATTGCTCCTTCGCGGGCGATATTGGGCGAGAACCAGCTTAGGCGGCGCATGCTGCAGGAATATTTCAGCGGTTTCCTTCGTGACGGGCATGGATTGAATTCAGGCGCAATGCAATGCGCTACTTTGATTTTCCGGCCAATCTGCGCATAATCGACCGATTATCCGAACCGAAATTGTTGAGCATGGACTGGCGACACAATCGTCCCTTCCGCATCGCGTTGCTGCTTTGCGTGACCCTGGCCGCGCTGGCCGGCATCGTGCCTTATTTTGTCTCGCTGGATCCGTTGCGTGCCGAGCTGGCCTTGCGCATGGCTAGTGAAACCCGCCGCACGCTCGAGATCCGCGGGCAAACCAGGATCGTGCTGTTGCCGCATCCTGCGTTGCTGCTCGAAGATATCTCGCTTTCCGAACCGGACAGCAAGGCGATTTTTGCCCGCGCCGACAGCGTTCGTGTCGGACTGGCGTTCTGGCCGCTGCTGCGTCGCGAGCTGGTCGTGCGCGAACTCGAGTTCGAGCGTCCGCAACTGACCGTGCTGCGCAGCGAGGACGGAACGCTGAATTTCGAGGATCTTCTGGCGCAAAAAGGTTCGCAGCGCGTGCGTTTCGGCATCGAGGAGCTGCATTTCAACTCGGCCGAACTGAGGTTTTCCGATGAATTCGTCGGCAATTCGGCACGCTTTTCCCGTCTGACGCTCGATCTCGACAATCTTGCCGATCCGAAGAACGGCAAGCTGTCCGCGCATGGCGCATTGATCGTTGGTCAGGAAGACAAGCCGGTCGACTGGCAGGGGGAACTCAGCGCCACAGCGGCGATGCGCTACAACGAGAAGGAAAAACGCCTGCTGGTGGCCGATCTCGCGCTGTCGCTCAGGCAGCAGGGCGCCAGTGCGCCGCAATGGCGGATCAGCGAAGGCCATCTCGGTGCGACCGGCAATCTGGTCTATGGCTGGCAGCCACTGCGACTGACCGGCGGCGAGCTGAAACTCAAGGGCTCGATGGTTCGCGCCGGGCAAAAATGGAATCTTGATCTCGATCTGCCGGAAATCCGCATGAACGAGAATCACCTTGCCCTGAACCGGCTCAAGCTTGCGACCTCGATGCAAAGTCCGAACGGCAGCATCGCGACGACGATCGAAATTCCGGCGCTGGCGGGTGCGCAGCACGGACTGTTGCGCGCCGACGCGGCGACGATCGGCGCCAAGGTCGATAGCCCGGAACAGAACTTCGTGTTGTCCTTTGCCAGTCCGCTCGAATTGCGTCAGGGCGCGCAGATCACCTTGCCCGGCTATCGCCTGACCGGCAGCTATGGCAACCGCAGTCTGCCGCGCGGCGCGATTCCGTTCGATCTGCAGGGCGAGGGACGGCTCGACGTGCGGCAGGAGGCGCTCGATCTTGCCAGTCGCGGCAAGCTCGACAATGCGCCGGTCAGCGCCGTATTGCGCATGGACGACTTCGTCTCGCCGCGTTATCGCGTCGATCTTGATCTGGCGCGGCTAGACCTTTCCCCGTATCTGCCGGCGGTTGCCGCCAACGCCAAATCCATTGACCCTCAGGAGCCGTTTGATCTGTGGTGGCTTTCCCGACTCGAGGCGGAAGGCTCGGTGCGAATCGGCGAACTCGTACTGCAGAAGCTGCATGTCAATGATCTGGCATTCAGACTGTCAGCCAGCAAGCGCAAGCTTGTGCTCGACCCGCTGTCAGCGACGCTCTATGAAGGACAGCTGACCGGTCGCGCTGAGGTCGACGCCAACCGCCATGCACCGGCTTTCCGGATCCAGCAGCGCTTGAGCGGCATGAATATTAACCCGCTGCTCGCGGATGCGCTGGGAACCAGCCGCTTCGAGGGGCGAGGTTCGCTGGATCTCGATGTTGCAGCGGTCGGCAGGAAAATCTCCGATCTGCGCCGCACCGCCGGCGGCAGTGTGCGCATGCAGTTGAGCAAGGGCGCGATGCGCGGCATCGACGTCGAGGCCGTGCTGCGCGCGGCAACTCGCCAACTGCGCCTGATCAATGGCGAAAATCCGCCTGTGTCAGCGGCCAGCCTCGATGCGCGCACGCATTTCAGCGAGCTGCAAGCGTCAATGGCGTTGCGGCATGGCGTGGCGACCAACGACGATCTGGCCGTGAGCGCCGGCGTCCTGAGGCTTACCGGTAGCGGTAATGTCGATCTCGGCGCGGGCACGCTCGATTATGCCGTCAAGGCCAGCGCCAACCCCAAGGTTCCGGAGCTTGCCGACATTGCGGGGCTGCATCTGCCTATCCAGTTCTTCGGTTTGCTGGCTTCGCCTGAGTACAAGGTCGACTACGCGAGCCTGAAGGAGCAGATCACCGAAAAGCAGAAATTGCAAAAACAACAGGCCGAGAAGCAGCGCGCCGATAAACAAAAAGCGACGGAGGCGAAGAAGGCAAAGACCTTGCGCAAACCCGTCGCCAAGCAGAAAAAGTGAGTACTTTTGCTTCGCGCGTGATTGACTGGCAGCGCGCGCATGGCCGGCATGACCTGCCCTGGCAAACGCCGAATCCGTACCGAGTCTGGCTATCCGAAGTGATGTTGCAGCAGACGCAGGTCGCAACCGTGATTCCGTATTTCCTGCGTTTTCTCGAGCGGTTTCCCGACGTGGCAAGCCTTGCCGAAGCGCCGCTTGATGATGTGCTGGCTGCCTGGAGCGGGCTCGGCTATTACAGCCGGGCACGTAATCTGCACCGCGCCGCACAAATGATCATTGACCGTTTCGGCGGCGCATTTCCGTCTACACCGGAACTGTTGGTCGAACTGCCCGGCATCGGCCGTTCGACTGCCGCGGCCATTGCGGCGTTCAGTTTCGGAGCACGTGCCGCGATTCTCGATGGCAATGTCAAGCGGGTGCTCGCCCGCTGGGCGGGAGTCGAGGGCTGGCCGGGTGAAAAAACAGTCGAAAACCGCTTGTGGCAACTTGCCCAATCGCTGTTGCCGGCCGGCGACATTACCGCCTATACGCAGGGACTGATGGATCTGGGCAGCCTTGTCTGCACGCGCGGCAAGCCGCGCTGCGCCGAGTGTCCGCTGGCTGACGACTGCGTCGCACGGCAGGCTGGCCGGCAGACCAGCCTGCCGGCGCCCAAGCCGCGAAAATTGATTCCCGAGCGCCATACCACCCTACTGCTGATCGGACATGAGGGACGGATTCTGCTTGAGCGCCGCCCTCCTGCTGGCATATGGGGCGGATTGTGGAGCCTGCCGGAAGCGCCCGATACGCTGTCCGCTGCGGAACTGTGCCGCGTGCGCTATGGGCTCGAGGTCAATTTCGAGCCGGCCGGCGAGGATTTTATTCATGTATTTACTCACTTTCGCCTGACAATTACGCCGCTGCCAGGGCGAACACAGGGGGCTTCAGGTCTCAACGATGCCGCTGCGTGCTGGTTCAGGAGAGAGGACATCGAAGCTCTCGGCCTGCCAGCGCCCGTTCGGCGTCTGTTGTTGCGTTACTGACCGTTCGCGTCAAGTTTCATTGCGTTTTCTGTTGATACCCTTTATGGTGCAAAAAAGGAGCCTGTAATGGTGCATGACTGGATTGCAGGGAATTGCATGTCCTCCCCGGAGAGAGAATCATGAAGCTAAAAACCAGTATCTGGATCATTGTTCTGACGGCGTTGCTGGCATTGACGTCAGTTTCGACAGTAGCCCTGTATTCGTTGCGTGTGCAGTTGCTGAATGAGCGAGAGGGACAGATTCATACTCTGCTCAAGATGGCGATCAACCTTGCCGATTACTACCAGGGACAGGTGCAAAGCGGCAAGATGTCGCTTGAGGAAGCCCAGGCACAGGCCAAGATCGCAATCGGAAAGTTCCGGGATAAAAACGATTATTTCTTTGTGCGCTCGCGCGAGCATGCGATTTTGGTCCATCCGACCATGAAAATAGGTGAGATCAATCTTGGGGCAACCCAGTCAGACGGCCGCAAGCTTTCACAAGTCTATGATGACGTTCTTGCCGTAAGCAAGGACAAGAGGGGAATCGTGCGGATCATGACCCCACGGCCTGGAGAAAAGGCCGAATCACCGAAGCTCCAGGGCATATCCTTGTATGAACCGTGGGGGTGGAAGATCGGCATCGGCTTCTTTATTGACGATATCAACATGATCTTCTGGGAAAAAGCGGCCATATTGCTTTCGGTCGGCGGCATTCTGCTGGTCGCGACGATTGCTTTGGCGCTAGGGATGTTGCGCAGGATCAATCGTCAGCTTGGTGGCGAACCGCAGTATGCAGCCGAGATCGCCAACGGTATTGCCAGCGGGAATCTCTCGCACCGAATCGAAGTGCTTGGCGGCGCTGAAGAAAGCCTGCTCGGCTCGATGCGCAGGATGCAGGACGGACTACGCGGCATGGTCGAGCGGTTCAATCTGGCT
>RRZT011181526.1_pt1 | contig 14213 bp, 12 predicted proteins | sample 2165551 | NCBI WGS metagenome assembly RRZT01 (sample SAMN10456910, study PRJNA506462) | wastewater metagenome | biome: wastewater; feature: sludge; material: wastewater sludge; isolation source: wastewater sludge with Escherichia coli K12::gfp cells carrying plasmid... | place: USA: Moscow, Idaho... | reverse complement strand
TGGCGCCCATGGTCCAGCCGCCGTTGGGCGATGGGGTTTGCCTGGCCTCGTGCGGCAGGTGCAGCCAGGCGGCGGCAGGCGCGCCCACCAGCAGCAAGGCCGCGGTGATGCGCGCAGGCACCCAACTCATCACGTCGTCGGCGCGGGCAGCCCACTTCCCGGCCCAAGCCCAATTTTTACCGGCGCGAACCCCTGGATACCCCCACATGGCATCGGCCGTGTTGGCAAAGCGGAACAGCGCCGCGCCCGGCAGCCCCAGCAGCGCAAACCAGAACAGCGGCGCCACCACCGAGTCGTTGAGGTTCTCGGCCAGGCTTTCGATGGCGCTTTCGCGCACCTGCGCCGGGCTGAGCTGAGACACATCGCGGCTCACCAGCCGCGCCAGTTGGGCGCGGCCGGCGTCCAGCGATTCGCCCAAGGCGCGCTCCACCGCCAGCACCTCGTCGTGCAGCATGGCCCAGGCCAGCAGGGGCTTCAGGAACAACCCCAGCGCCAGCGCCGCCAGCCACACCGGCTGCGTCAGCACCCACGCCTGAAACAGCCACGCCAGCGCGAACACCGCCGCTGCCGCCCCGCACCAGGACAGCGCCGCGAACCAGAACACCCGCGCATCCGACAGCACGCGCGGCTCGCCCACGCGCGGCGCTAGGCGCTCGCCCGCCCAGGCCAGCCAGCGGCCCATCCACGCCACCGGGTGCCAGCGCAGGCCCGGCTCGCCCAGCAGCCGGTCGATCGCGATGGCTAGCGCAGGCACGGCGGCCAGCAGCACGGCATCGCTCCAGTTCCCAGGCAACCACGCGGTCATGGATGGCGTCCTGGGCGGCTCGTGGGGTGCGGTATGCGTTCCATGGGCCGCGATTGTCCCGCACGGCCGATGCGTCGCGCCGCCCTGCAGGTCGTGCTGCATACGGCGCGCCGGCCATGTCCGTTATGGCGGCTTGTCCTACAGCGGCGCGAAGGCAGCGACTCCAACAATGACCTCTGGCTGCTGGAGCATCGACCAGATGACCGCAGGCGGCTATGCCGCCGCGCCACCCCCTTCTCCACCCCCCACGCACACCACCCATGCCCGTCAAGAAACCCTCCTCCAAACCCACCAACCCACGCCAGGCCAACAGCGCCGACGACACCGCCACCGGCCAGGGCGGCGAGCCGCAGCAGCAAGCTGGCGGGAGCCACCCGGTGCTGACCACGCAGCAGGGCATTGCGGTGCCCGACAACCAGAATTCGCTGCGCGCCACGCCGCGCGGCCCAACGCTGCTGGAAGACTTCATCCTGCGCGAGAAGGTGATGCACTTCGACCACGAGCGCATTCCCGAGCGCATCGTGCACGCGCGGGGCAGCGCTGCGCATGGCTATTTTGAGCTGACCGATTCGCTGGCCGACTTCACCACTGCCGACATCCTGACGCAGGTCGGCCAGAAGACCCCCGTCTTCGCGCGCTTTTCCACCGTGGCCGGTGGCGCCGGCAGCGTGGACACGCCGCGCGACGTGCGCGGCTTCGCGGTCAAGTTCTACACCCAGCAAGGCAACTGGGACCTGGTGGGCAACAACATTCCGGTGTTCTTCATTCAGGACGCGATGAAGTTCCCCGACCTGATCCACGCCGTGAAGATGGAACCCGACCGGGCCTTTCCGCAGGCGGCCAGCGCGCACGACACGTTCTGGGATTTCATCTCGCTGATGCCCGAGTCGCAGCACATGGTGATGTGGGCCATGAGCGACCGCACCATTCCGCGCAGCCTGCGCATGATGGAAGGTTTCGGCATCCACTCGTTCCGCCTCCTCAATGCCGAGGGTGAATCGACCTTCGTCAAGTTCCATTGGCGCCCGCGCTCTGGCATCCAGTCCACCGTGTGGGACGAGGCCGCCAAGCTGCAGGGCGCCGACAACGACTTCCATCGTCGCGACCTGTTCGAGGCCATCCAAGCCGGGCAATTCCCTGAATGGGACTTCGCGGTGCAGCTGTTCACTGAGGAAGAAGCCGCGCAGTTCCCGTTCGACCACCTCGACCCGACCAAGTTCGTGCCGGAGGAACTGGTGCCGCTGCGCGTCATAGGCCGCATGGTGCTCGACCGCTGGCCCGACAACTTCTTCGCGGAAACCGAGCAGGTCGCGTTCTGCCCCGCCAACATCGTTCCCGGCATCGACTTCTCCAACGACCCGCTGCTGCAGGGCCGACTGTTCAGCTACCTCGACACGCAGCTGTCGCGCCTGGGCAGCCCGAACTTCGTGCAACTGCCGATCAACGCGCCGAAGTGCCCGTTCCACAACAACCAGCGCGACGGCCACATGCAGATGCAGGTGCACAAGGGGCGCGCGGCGTACGAGCCGCAGAGCCTGATGGACGACAGCCCGCGCGCGTCGAAGGCCGCCGGCTTCCCCTCGTTCGCCGAGCGCCTGATGGCCGAGCGCGACGTGGCTGGCGCCGAAGGCATGGGCGACGCCAAGGGCCGCGTGCGCGCTGAGAGCTTCTCCGACCACTACAGTCAGGGGCGCCAGTTCTACCGCAGCCAGACGCCTATCGAGCAGGCGCACATCGCCAGCGCGCTGGTGTTCGAGCTGTCCAAGGTCGAGACCGAGCGCATCCGCGAGAGGATGCTTACCCACCTGCAGCACATCGACGCCGACCTGGCCCAGCGCGTGGCCGACGGCCTGGGCATCGCCAAAATGCCGCCGCCGGCGCCGCTGGCGATGCCGGTGCAGGATCTGCCGCCCTCGCCCGCGACCACCATCATCCCGCGCATGGCCGACACGCTGCAAGGCCGCGTGGTGGCTATCCTGATCGCCGATGGCAGCGACGGCGCCATGGTCGACAAGATCAAGCGCCAGGCCGAGAAGGCCGGCGCCATGGTCAAGCTGATCGCGCCCAAGATGAACGTGACGCTCAAAGGCGGGCGCGTGCAGGCGGCCGATGGCCAGCTGGCAGGTTCGCCCTCGGTGCTGTTCGACGCCGTGGCCAGCGTGCTGGCGCCCGAGCAGGGCGAGAAGCTAACCAGGGAAAGCGCCGCGGTCGCGTGGTTTGCCGACGCCTTCGCGCACCTGAAGGCCATTGCGGCCTGCGGCGGAACGCAGCCGATCCTGCACAAGGCCGGCGTGGAGGCAGACGCCGGCGTGATGGCCATCGAGGACGTGGAAGGCTTCCTCGCAGCGGCCAGGACCCGCCAGTGGGACCGCGAGCCGAAAGTGCGCACCCTGGCCTGAACCGTTTCACCCAACCCATCGGAGACACGTCATGAGCAAATACGACACCAAGCAGTTGCACGAACTGATCTACCAGATGGTAGAGACCGAGCGCGGCGGCGAGCAGGTCTACCTGACCGCCCTGAGCTGCGCCAAGCACCCCGACCTGAAAAAGGAATGGCAGGAGTACCTGGAAGAAACGCGCACCCACCAGACCGTGATCGAAGGCGTGTGCCAGGCGCTCGGCCTCGATCCCGACGCGCCATCGCCCGGTCGCGCGGTCGTCAAGCACCAGGGCGAATCGCTGGTCAAGGCGATGGAGATGGCCAGGCAGAGCGGCCCGGCCGACGCCGCCCAGCTGGTGGCCTGCGAATGCGTGGTGCTGGCCGAGACCAAGGACCACCTGAACTGGGAGCTGCTCGGCAAGGTGGCCGAAGCGGCGACCGGCAACGTGGCCAAGGTGCTGGGCGAAGCCTATCGCGCCGTCGAAACCGACGAGGACCACCACCTCTACCACACCACCGGCTGGTGCCGCGAGCTGTGGATCAAGTCGCTGGGCATGCCGGCCGTGTTGCCGCCGCCCGAAGAGGTGAAGAAGGTCGAGACCGCCATCGGGGCCTCACGCGCCGAGCAACAGCGCGACGACATGCTATGACGCGCTGGAGCAATCCCTGGCTGAAGAAGAATCCGCTGCTCAGTATCTGGCTGTCCAGCGCCAACGCCATGCTGGGTGCGGCGCGCGGTCAGGCCGAGGCCGCCGTGACGCGATCGGCCGGCGCCGCTGCGCCCAAGCCGGCGCGCAAAAAGGCCGCGGCGCGCCGCAAGCCGGCATCGGCCCGGCGTCCGTGATGCGGCCGCAGCGCGTGCCGAAGCCCGCGCGCCGCGCTGCCGAGCTACGCCGTCACGCCGCCGCCTTCGGCTTGCGCAGGCGCGCGCTTCGTCGGCCTGCCGCGCCCTCGGTCGGCAGCAGGCTGGTGATGCGCTGGTAGAGCGTGAACAGAAAAGCCACGCGCTCGGCGTCGTTGGCGTAGCTCCTCGGCAGCCGGCCAGTTGGTAGGCCTTGTCCACGGCGGCGTCGAGCCTTTGATGGGCCTTGAGCAGCGCGGGCGGCATGGTCAGCGGGTCGTATAGGTCGGCCAGGCTGCTGCCGGGGAACTGGGCACGAGCACCGAGCACGCCCTGTGCTGCGGATTCGATAGCTGCTGGCGCTTGATCCACGGACTCTGGAGGCTGGTTTGGTGCTGAATCCTGCTGGCAGAAGGGCCAGGGGAAGTTGTTGTAAACGATGGCGGCGGAGTAGCGGAAATCGCTCTACAACCGACCGCAGACGGCGCGCACCCAGGCGTTGTGCATGGAACTGGTAAGGATGCCGAAGTGGAGAAGCGTCGCTGTCGTTACGCACATTTTGGCGTCACCGCAGATGACGTCCGGGTCGAGATATCCCATCGGAACAAATTCGCGTCGCTCTGATGAATGGCGCGGAATCAGTACGTATCGTGCATCGGGTTGACGGATCTCGCCAAAAAAACGGGGTGTCGCCGCAAGTTGGCGCGTGCGGTCACGCTTGCTTGCGCTCCGATAGGCGCGAACTGCTTTCAGGCGCCCCTCGACAAGGCTGCTGCTGCGCAGTAACGCGGGCGGAGCGTCGACCAGCCACAAACACCACCGATCCAAGTCATTGATGAACGCGTCAGCGCCGAGGACATGGCGCGCAACCTGGCGCAGTTTCGCGGCACGCTGGTCGAGGAGCTGAGCCAGCACCCTATCGCGTTTGCGATGGATGATGACGAAGAAGATGAAGACGATGATGCGGCAGCAGCCGCGCGATAGCCGGCGCACCCGACACGCGACGCGCGGCGCCTGCTAGCCCTGTTCGCCCGCCAGCCGCCGCGCCTGAGCGACCGCTTGTGGATCGGTCCGCCCGACGCGGCGCAGCGGCACAGCCAGCACATACCCCAGAAAGCCCAACAATGCCAGTGCACTCAGGCACCAAAGCGCCAGCACAGGCGAAAACCGGCCGCCGACGCCCGCCCACACGGCCAGCGCCAGGCAGCCCAGAATGAAAGGCGCGGTGACAGCCATGACGCGCAGGCCGTCGATCTCGACGCGCTGACCGCACGACTGGCAAGCGCGCACGCTGCCCCAACCGGTGACCCATTTGCGCGGCGCACTCATGGCGCGCAAGCCGCAATGCGGGCAGGCCAGGCCGAACGCACGATCGGCAGCGGTCAGCGCAGACGGCTCAGACATGCGGCGGTCCTGTGACGGCACGCGGCGCGGCCTGACGGCGGTGGTGAAGCTGCGCGTAGCGCGTCATGTTCGGTATTGTCGGCGCTGCGCTCTCACCCCAGCACCGGGATCTGCAGCACTTGCAACTGCGCTTCGAGCTGAGCGACGGACTGCGGCCCGTGATCACCCATGCGGGTGAACCACGGGCGGTCGGCGATGTCGGGCACGACGTAGCGATCGCCGTCGGCCGTCGCGTTGAATTTCGCCGGATCGCCATCGATGTCGTCGGCGGTTTCGTGCAGGTTGTCGCGCAGCGCGGCCAGATGCTCGGGCTGCATGCCGTTGATCCAGTCGATGAATTTCTTCTGCTGCGCCGGGTCTTCCAGCTTCATGCCTTTCAGCTCGGCATAGCGGTTCAACAAGGGCATCACGCTGTGGCCGTCGCCGCTCTGGTCGGTCAGCGCGCGAGCGGCGCTCTCGTTGAGGCCGGCATGCTGCAGGAAGCGCATGGCGGTGCCGCCATCGCTGTCGGGCTCGTGTTTGCGCGACTCCTTGACGCCGTTCCAGACCCAGAGCCCGGCCGCCGAAATGCCGACCACCGCCAGCCCCGCCCAACCGATGGGCCCGGTGAACAGGGCCGCAGTGACACCGCCCACGGCGCCGGCACCGTACAGACCGGCACTGGTGTAGTCGCCCTGCTGCGCTGACTCGACGGCCGACCACACATCGAACACCGCCATGCCGGCGCCCAGCACGCGCCCCACCAGCGAGGCGCCGGCCTTGCCAAGCAGCGAGCCCTCGTTGATCTTGCCCATGCCAACGGCCAGTTCCAACCCTTTTTGTGTCAGGCCCAGGCCATCGCCGGCCGCCTTGAGCCAGTTCTTGAGCGACGGGTCGCTCATCGCGGTGCCCGTAGAGGCCAGCAGGCCCACGCCGCCCAGCAGCATGCCCAGGCCCCGGATGGCCTGGCCGGCGACGGTGCTCTTGTCGAAGGCCTTCATGCCACGGTGGGCGTCGGCCGGGTCAAAGCCCAGGCGCCCGCGCACCGCCTCACCGATCTCGTCCAACTCGCCGTTGAGCGTGCTCATCTTGCGCGCGATGTCGTCGGCCGAATCGCCGGCCTCGGGCATGGCGGTTTCCAGCGCCTGAACGGCAGCGTCCATCTCCTTGGGCGACACGCCGAGCACCGCCGCCAGCCGTGAATTGCGCAGCGTGCCAACGGCTTCACGCGTGGCGGCGACGCTGGCCGGATCGGCGGGGTTGAACGTCTCCAGCGCACCGGCGACGTTGTGCTTCATGTACTGCGTGGCGACGTCGGTGAACAGCTTGCGGCCGGTGTCGCTCAGCTTGGCCGAACCCTTGACGGTGGGGTCGGCAAAAAAGCCCAGCAGCCCGTCGCCCTTGGCGCCTTGCAGCAGCTCGGGCTTTTTCTCCCAGGCGGTGTTGAGCGCCAGGCCCACGGCCGGGTCGTTCAACGCCCCCGCGATGGCGTCGTCGCGCCCCGGCGTGCCGGCCGGCAGCGCGCGCAGCGCGTCGAGCTGCGTCTGCAGCGTGGCGCCCTGCTCGGCCAGCTTGTCCTGCAGCGCCTTGCCCTTGGCTTCCCACCCGGGTTCGCTCTTGTTCTTTTCAGCGGTGTAGTCGGCAATCGCCTTTTGCAACTGCTCCGGCGTCATCGAAGCGCCGTGGTTCTGGACCAGCCAGCCGAGCTCTTCCATGTGGACGCTGTAGTCCTTGGCGGTCTCGGTGATCTGGGCGCGGTAGGCGGCGACGCCGTCGTAGGCCTGCTGCAGCACGGTCGCGGAATCGATGCCCGGCTGCCGGGACAGCGCAATGGCATAGGCCGGGCTGCCGCCGCCCGACACGTGCAGGCGCAGCGCATCGCGGTCGTACACGCCCAGCTTGGCCATGCGCTCGATGTTGGCCTGGCCCGCCGGCGTGTCGACGCCGCGGTCAAGCACCTTCAGCATGTTGGCCATGCCCGAAGGGCCGAGGGGCTGGCCGCCGAACTGCGCCTGGAACTCGCCCAGGTACTTTTCAACGGTAGGCATGGCCTGGCTGGTCAGCTGCGCGGCCAGTGCGGGGTCAAGGTCGCGCGTCAGCTGCTCCAGCCGCTCCATGGTCTTGCCGCCGGGCACTTGCTGGCCGGCGCCGCCGAACTCCTGGCGTGCGTTCTCATCGGCCTTGATGGCGTCACCGCCTGCCAGCGGGTCGGTGGCCCATTGAGCAGCATCCTGTATCAGCTGCTTGCCTTGGGCGCTGTTCATCACGAAGTTGCGCACTTCGGGCGGGGCGGTTTTCAAGCTGTCGTTGAGCGAGGCGACCTGCTTGGGCGCATCGCCGGCGCCGCGGGCCTTCGACACGATGACCTCGGCCTGGCCCTGCGGGCTGGCGCGGTAGCGGTCGTCGGCCAGGCTCTTCAGGGCCGTGTCGAGCTTTTGCGTCGCCGCCGGATCGGACTGGTAGCGGTCCTTGACCTGGTTGCCGGCGGCGGCGTAGTCGGCCTCGGTGGGCTTGCCACCCGCAGGCTGGATCGTCTTCACACGCTCGTCGACCTCGGCCTGCACGGCGGTTTTCAGGTTGCCCTTGGCGCTCTGGATGCCCTCGTACATCTCGTCGCGAATCGCGCGGTTGGTGCCATGCTCCAGCGTGTCGTAGGCCTGCTGCGCGCGGTCGACGTTGGCAACGGCGGCGTCAGTGGCCTGCACTTTTTGGTCCAGCGGCGTCGCGGGACGATCGGCCGGCACCCAGACTTCCTGCCCGGCGTGAATGCGGTCGGCGTTGGGAATTTCATGCCGGTTGGCGCGCGCGATGTCCTGCGCCGACACGCCGGCGTGTTGGCGCGCCATGTCGGTCAGCGTCTGCCCGGGTTCGACCACGTCGCGCGTCGGCTCGCGGCCGTAGTCGGCGCCGATGGGCACGTTGACCTTCTGGCCGATTGCGATGGCATCGGGGTTCTTGATCTGCGGGTTGGCCGCTTCGAGCATCGGCACCGTGGTCTGGTAGCGGCGCGAGATTTCGGTCAGGTTCTCGCCGCGCTCCACCTCGTGCTGCACGTACCGCTCGGGCGGCGGTGCATCGCGCTTGCCCTGGTGCAGCGCAGGCTGGCGCACGGCCGGATCGACCTCCTTGCGCGGCGCCGGCGGTGGCGGAGGAGGGGGTGGGGTGTATGGACGACGGACGGGAGCGTCGGAAACCGGGAGCGCCATGGTGTGCCTTCGAGGTGGAAGCACGTGCGCCGCCAACTGCACCGCACGCGCCGACATGCGGCCCCTGGGGCCAGAAACCGCGTCAACGGCAGGCAGTCTAAAAAAGTGAGCAATGCACGGATAGTTGGTGCGGTTACCGTTGGTATTCGCACCAGCGCGCGCGTCATCAAGATGTCACGCAGCCGTGGATCGAAGCGCAGGCAAACGCGCCATACAGCGCTTCGACTGCTATACCAAGCATAGCTGCTCGCGCTCTATTGACGCGCGCTGAAGCGCAAAAGACTTAAATCTCAGCTAACGCAGCAACCCCCGGAACACCCGCACGGACCCGCATGCCCAGGCGCGTCAGCAGTGCGCGGTCAGCGCTGACATCGGGGTTGCCGGTGGTCAGCAGCTTCTCGCCATAGAAGATGCTGTTGGCGCCGGCCAGCAGGCACAGCGCCTGCACTGCCTCACCCATCTGCTGGCGACCCGCGGACAGGCGCACGCGTGCGGTGGGCATGGTGATGCGCGCGGCGGCGATCATGCGCACGAACTCGAACGGGTCCAGATCAGGCTGCTCGGCCAGCGGCGTGCCTTCGACCTTGACCAGGTGGTTGATGGGCACGCTTTCGGGCACCTCAGGCAGGTTGGCCAGTTGCGCGATCAGGCCGGCGCGCTGGCGGCGCGATTCGCCCATGCCGACGATGCCGCCCGAGCACACCTTGACGCCGGCGCCACGCACGCGATCCAGCGTGTCGAGCCGATCCTGGTAGTCGCGCGTGCTGATGACCTCGCCGTAGAAATCGGGCGCGCAGTCGAGGTTGTGGTTGTAGTAGTCGAGCCCGGCACGCTGCAGCGTCTCGGCCTGGCCGTCGGCCAGCATGCCGAGGGTGACGCAGGCCTCCAGCCCCACGTCCTTCACCGCGCGCACCAGCTCGGCCACGGCGTCGATGTCGCGGTCCTTCGGCGCGCGCCAAGCGGCGCCCATGCAAAAGCGCGTGGCGCCGGCGGCCTTGGCGGCTTCGGCGGCTTTTTTAACGGCGCCGCTTTCCATCAGCTTCTCAGCCTTCACGCCGGTGTCGTAGTGCACCGACTGCGGGCAGTAGCCGCAGTCCTCGGGGCAGCCGCCGGTCTTGACGGACAACAGCGTGGCCAGTTCGACCTCGTTGGCGTCGAAGTGCTGGCGGTGCACTTGTTGTGCGCGCCACAGCAGGTCGTTGAAAGGCAAATTGAGCAGCGCCTCGATCTGCTCGACCGACCAGCGGTCGGCGCCAGTGTTGGGCGCGGGCCGCTTGTGCAGGGTGATGGGTTGTTCGGCGGTCGTGGCCAATGTCATGTTGGTGGCTTTCCTTGTCGTGTGGTGGGGTTCAGGGGAACAGGTCGCGCGGCACGGCGCCGCTGCGCTCCAGTTGCAACAGCCATTCCTTGCGCGGCAGGCCCCCGCCGTAGCCGGTCAGGCGCCCGTCGCTGCCGATGACGCGGTGGCACGGCACGATGACGGCGATCTTGTTCTGGCCGTTGGCGGCGGCCACGGCGCGTGTGGCCGTAGGGTGGTTGATCTGGTGCGCCTGCTGGCCGTAGCTGCGCGTCTGGCCATACGGAATCGCCAGCAGCGCCTGCCACACGCTCTTCTGAAACGGCGTGCCGACCAGATCAAGCTGGGTGTCGAAGTCCTGGAGCTGGCCTTTGAAGTACGCGTCGATCTCCGCGCCCAGGGCCTGCGTGCGCGCATCGGCGCCCAGCTCGGCCGCCGCGCCGGCGTAACGCTCGACGTCGCGCCATTCGCGGTCCAGCCGCTTCGTGTTTTCGCTGAACTCCAGCAGCGCCAGACCTTGCGGCGTGAACAGCGCCACCATGTCGCCGAGCGGCGTGGGGTAATGGTGTTCGATGAGCACGATTAGTCCTCGATGCCGCGCTGTGCTGGCACGCCGGCCTTGAAGGCGTGCTTGACCAGCGTCATCTCAGTCACGGTATCGGCGATGTCGATCAGCTCTTGCGGGCAGCGCCGGCCGGTGAGGCACACGTGGACATCGCGCGGGCGTTGCTCCAAAGTTTGCAGCACGTCATTCAGCGGCAGCCAGCCGTAGATGAGCGGATAGGTGATTTCGTCCAGCACCACCAGAAAGTGCTCGCCATCCAGGATGGCCGCCTTGGCCTTTTGCCAGCCGTCGCGCGCGAGTTGGCCGGAATGCTCCAGGTCCTTGCTCTTCCAGCTGAAACCGTCGCCCAGCCCTTCGATGGGCAGACCGATCTGCTCGAACATGCGGTGCTCGCCAAAGCGCGCCGTGGGCACTTTCATGAACTGAAAAATCTTCACCTGTTTGCCGTGCACGTGCTGGCGGCCAAAGGCGCGCAGGGCCAGGCCGAAGGCTGCCGTGCTCTTGCCCTTGCCGTCGCCGGTGTTGACGATGACCAGGCCGCGGCGCTCGCCCTCGGGGCGGTCGTAGCGCTTTTCGGCGGGCGGGGTTTCAATCTGCATGGTTGGATTGTTCCTGTGGAATGCGGGGTAGCGCCACCCAGCGGTCTTTCACCTGATAAACGCCGATGCGCCAGTCGAACGCGGCTTGCAGCGCGCGGTGCGTGGTGGGGCTGCTGCACGGCCCGTGATGAACGATGCGGCCTTCGCGCACGATGAGCAGATCGTCGGCCTGCAGCGCTAGCCCCAACTCGTGCAGCACGCTGACCACCGTGCCGCCCGCGGCCACCTGCGCACGCGCCACGGCCAGCCAGTCGGCCTGGTGCGGCGGGTCGAGGTGGGCCAGCGGCTCGTCCATCAGCAGCACCGGGGCCTGCACGGCCAGGGCGCGCGCCAGCAGCACGCGCTGGCGCTCGCCGCCCGACAGATCGCCCAGGCGGCGCAATTGCAGGTGCGCGACCTGCATCTCGGCCAGGGCGCGCTGGACGGCGGCGTGGTCGGCGGCGGTGGGCGGCGCCAGCCAGGCGCGGTGCGGCAGGCGGCCGAGCAGCACCACGTCGTAGGCGATCAAGTCTTCGGCGCCCGCTTCGCCCTGCCCCAGCCAGGCGAGCTGGCGCGCCCGTTCGCGCGCCGGCCAGTCGGCCAGCGGCTTGCCGTGCAGTTGCACCACGCCATCGGTCGGCAGCAGCCCCGCCAGCACGCGCAGCAGCGTCGATTTGCCAGCGCCGTTGGGGCCGACGATGGCGGTCCAGCGCGCGACCGGGATCTGCACGTCGATGGCGTGCAATATCTGGGCTTTTCCGATGCGGGCGCCCGTGGATCGTGCGCTGACAGCTATTTTTTGAGGAGCATTCATGGGCACGCCAGTCATCTCGTGCGCCGATACATCAGCCACAGCAAATAGCTGCCGCCCAGCACCGCTGTAAGCACGCCCACCGGCAGCTCCTGCGGCGCGATGACGAAGCGCGCCACCAAGTCGGCCAGCGCCAGCAGCAGGCCGCCCGTCACCGCGCTCAGCAACACCAGCGGCCCATGCGTGACGCGCGCCATGCCGCGCACCAGGTGCGGCGCAGCCAGGCCGACAAAGCCGATCAAGCCCGCCTGCGCCACCGCCGTGCCGGTGGCCAGCGCCAGCACGGCGATGAGCGCCGCGCGCATCGGCGCCAGCGGCAGGCCCAGGGTGTGCGCGGTGGCTTCGCCCAAGGCCAGGCCGTCGAGCACGCGCGCCAGCGCCCAGGCCAGCAGTGCCATCGGCAGCAGCACCGCGGCCATCACGGCGCACGCGCTCCAGCCGAGCAAACCGGTGTTGCCCAGCACAAAGGCCAGCATGCCGGTCAGCACATCGGGCGCAGCCAGCGTAACCAGGTCTTTCACCGCGCCCAGCACATAGCCCACCACCACGCCGGCCAGCAGCAGGCGCAGAGTGTGCTGCACGCCTTGCGCCAGCAGCAAGGTCAGCAGCACGCCGCCCAGCGCGCCGACGAAGGCCGCGCCGGTCAGACCCAGCTTGGCGGCCCACGACGCGGCGGCCACCGGCGCGCCGAGGACAGCCAAGGCGATGGCCACGGCCAGCATCGCGCCCGATGCGCTGCCGAGCAAGAACGGATCGGCCAGCGGGTTGCGAAACAGCCCCTGTGCCACCGCACCGGCCAGACCCAGCAGCGCGCCCGTCAGCCAGGCGCCCAGCGTGCGCGGCAGGCGGGTGTCGGTCACGATCTGCCAAGCCACCGGGTCTTGCGCCGCGCGCAGCACGCTCTCAAACCCGGTAGCGCCAACTCTGGCGCCAATCAGCACCGCCAGCAGCGAGAGCAGGAGCAGCACCAGCGTCAGCACGCGGGTGCGCGAGGGCGGCGCGGCGGGGGCGCCCTGCGCGAGGGTGGCTTGGGCGGTGCTCATGCGCGGGTCGCCCTCACCCCTGCCCTCTCCCAGAGGGGGAGGGAGAACAATCCCAAGCCAGCCGCACGCCCCGCAAATCCAGATTCACGGGGCCGCGCAGCAGGCCACCCCGAATGGCCGCGGAGCAGGCCATGCCGGAACGCCGTGGCCGGGGTCCCCCCGGTCACTGGCGTTGTCCCCCAGTGGGGGAAGACGCCGCAGGCGGCTCAGGGGGCGTCTTCATCACGCAGCGCGCCATCAACCGCGCCGCCTCGGGCATGCGCGGGCCGGGGCGCACCAGGATGTCGACCTCTTGCGCGTTAAACACGCACATGCGTTGCCCGCGCACGGCGCGCAGGCTGGCCCAGCCCGGGCGGCGCGCGATCTCGCTGCCGCTGCGCTCGCCGGCCATGATGAGGTCGGGATCGGCGCGCACCACCAGTTCGGGATTGATCTTGGGGAACGGGCCCAGCTCGGGGCCAATGATGTTGGCCAGCCCGAGTGCGCGCAGCATCTCGCCGATGAAGGACTGCGGCCCCGCCGCGTGCGGGCCGGGGCTGGCCTCGAAGTAGACGCGCTGGCCGCGCAGCGCGGGCGGCAGGGATTGCGCGGCGGCGGCCACGCCGGCTTCGATCTCGCGCGCCACGCGCTCGGCATCGGGCACGACCAGCAGTTGGCCCAGCTTGCCGATCACGCGCCGCACGTCGGCAGCCGTCTTGGGCTCCAGCGCCACCACCTTCACGCCCAGCGCGCGCAGGCGGTCGGCCGCGCGCGACGAGGTCGCCATCAGCACCACGTCGGGTTTGAGCGCGACGATGGCCTCGATGTTCGGGTCCAGCCCGCCGCCGACCTGGGGCAGCTTCTGCACCTGGGGCGGAAAGTTGGAATAGCGATCGACGCCGATCAGCCGCGCGCAGGCGCCGATGGCGCAGGTGGTTTCGGTCAGCGACGGCAGCAGGCTGACCACGCGCTGCGGCGGCGCGTCGAAATGCACGGCGACGCCGCGGTCGTCGGTGACCTGGTGGGCGTGGGCTGTTGTGGTCAGCAGCAGCCCAGCGGCCCAACACCAGGCGCGCGACTTGCTCCCTCTCCCGCACGCGGGAGAGGGCTGGGGTGAGGGCGCAGCGGTGGAAGATTGAGCGTGGGTCGGCCTCACCCCTGCCCTCTCCCAGAGGGAGAGCGAGAAATACCCAAAAGCCGTGCGCGTGATTCGCCAGCACCGATTCATGATGCGCCTTTCAAACACAGCGGCAGCCCGGCCGCCATCAGCGTGACCCGCTCGCACGCCGCCGCCACTTGTTGATTGAGCACACCCAGCGCAT
>RRZT010818210.1_pt1 | contig 14213 bp, 15 predicted proteins | sample 2165551 | NCBI WGS metagenome assembly RRZT01 (sample SAMN10456910, study PRJNA506462) | wastewater metagenome | biome: wastewater; feature: sludge; material: wastewater sludge; isolation source: wastewater sludge with Escherichia coli K12::gfp cells carrying plasmid... | place: USA: Moscow, Idaho... | reverse complement strand
CAACCCTAAATTAAAATGTTCCTCTAATATTGCTCGCTTTTCATAATATCCTAAGCGCCTTCGTGGCTCTGCTAATTTATCCATTGACTCTCCTTTTCATGATGGAAAAGTGTCAACTTGAAATGGGGGTTAGGATCAAAAATAATATAAACTCATAAGATATTTCATCTAGTATATCACTTAATATGTAGCCCGTCTTATTTTTAGTTTTTAGAAAATATTTTGACATTTCATTTTACCCCAAAGAGATTCTAAATCATATTGTTTTTTATTTTTCTTGCGGCAACACAAGAATATCATTTTAATCTCATAGAGAATAGTACCTTTTTTATTATAAATTACCAGTTAGAAATGATTTATAATATTAATTTTTAATATATTTTAAATTTTTTAATATAATGTAGAGTTAATTTTGTATTAATTTTTAATATATTTTAAAAATATGATTATATATTCTATGAATAATATATGTTATATCAATGTAAATTACTTATTTACATTTTATATATTTAATTATATAAAATGTAAATGTTAGATATTTTTTATCTGTTTATTTCTATTTAATCTAGAAAGTATAGCATGTTAAAGGCAAAATCGATTCAAAATATTCAAAAAATAATAAAAGGCAATATAACCGAAGATAATGGTATTTTACTTCCTGAAGCATTAATTATACTAGTAGAAGAATACAGAATTAAGTATCATTTATCATGCTTAGTATGCCAAGATGGACAATATATTTCTAAAGAGAAAAAATATGAAAATTTTTTCTCTTATGCCTTATGTTTGATAAATGGAAGTCTGATTAATAATAAAATTCATAATGGAATAACAATGACTTTTCTCGTTGAAAATACGGGTCATTGGACTTGTGTCCAATTAAATGTATATTTAGGCAAAATTTATTTCTTTATAATTGATGCTGCTGGGACGGACAAAGCAGATAGAGTAATTAAGAATATCAGAAATATCTATGAACTTAAATCTAGAAAAGGATTATTTGGTAAAATATTCTGCTCTAAACCAAAAATTCAAAAAGATGGCTTAAATTGTAGTTTATTTTCTTTACATCATGCATTTAAATTATCTAAATTAAGTGATACATTTGATTTCTTAAGAAAAAAAGAATATTTATTTAAAAAAGATATGTTTTATCCAGATTTAATAAGTATTGTTGATGTAAAATACTTACATCCCTCTTTATTGAAAGGAATTCAAGACTATAATATTTTAAATTACTATGACAAATCAAGTATGTTTAATTCAACTCAATCTTTTAATCAATTAAAAGAAAAACTAATGTCTGACAATATAAATACAAAATTTAGCAATCCTTTTTTTGTTGAAAAAAGAGATAAATTTTTAAATTTACTTAAAGTAAATGATATAAATCATGAACAAAGTAAATTTGATGAGTATAAAAAATATGTTACAATGCATGAAAGTAATTTTTTTAAATTCGTTTCTAAAAATAGTAGCCCCTCTTTTAATCAGTTTTATTATTTACCAGATTCATATGAAACCTATATGAATTGGCGAAAAGAAAATTTAGAACCTGAAATTTAATGAAAATCATTTTATTCCTATAAAAATATCTACAACAGAATTTTCCTGTTGATATGCTCTTTGATCATAAATTTCAAAATCTGCTATATAACATCTTTTGCCTCCAAGACCTGAAGAGTCTAGATTCCAAATATTCTGCCATGTTGATACCACATTATCTGGGATTGTTCCTGGTGGAGTAGTAAACTTTTTATATTTACATGCTGGAATAATAAGTTTTTTATATTGTGAATGCTCTAGGTTTTCTATAGAATTTTTTACAACTTCTCCTATAAAATGCGTAAACTCACCATGCTCATCACTTTCATATTCCGTATAAATGGAGTATGTGGTATTTGGAAAACAACGATCTTTAAAGGTATCTGCTACTTTATTTTGAAAGTATGTTTGAAAGTGATTACCAATTTTAGCAGTTTCTGGGTTCATTTCATTTTTATTGTTTGTCCTTACAGTGGTTCCAACAAGAACAAATTCATCTAAGAATATTACTTCATTTTGCATTTTTTTTCCTTTAACTTTTTGATTATAAAAAAATGAGTTATAGAGACTCATTTAAAACAAAATTATATTTAAGTTATTAATTTAGTTATTGTCAAATAAAATATATTTTTTCTTATAAATCTTGTTCAGAAAATTTGGATAATTTTAATTGATTCCATTTAAAAGAGATTTTATTTCTGCGTCAGAAAAATATTTTTTCATAATTTTAAGTTGATTGCCATCATTGATGATCTTTTTTAATTCTTGATCTAATTCTTTTACATTTTCTATTGTGAATGTTTTTTTACTATATGCTATATATGCATAATCATTCTCTGTAACTGGAAAAACAAGTAATTTATTTTTTTTAAAATCATCTTTTAAAAAAATTTTTGCTGTAAAAATATCGCCGAAGAACATGCCATCTATTCTTTTTGCTCTAAATTTCTTTATTAAATTTTCTCCCCTAGTTGATAGTTCAATTTTTGATGAAAACTCAGTATTCTTCATCAAATTGGTGTATTCATCACTATATTGTGACCCAACTTGAGCTCCAATTTTTAAATTCAATTTCATAATTTGATTTAATTTAAACGACTTAAAATTTTTGTCTTCTTTATAAAAAATGATAACCGAGGGACCATTGATGTCTGGGCGTCCATAGTAAAGAAGTTTTTCTCTATCAGGTCTTTTTCCACCTCCTAATACAACATCTAATTTACCAGAAGCTACCTCAACAAATTGCCTTGGCCATGGAACTTCAGAAAAAAATACTTTGCATCCAACACGTTTGGCAAGTTCAGAAATCATATCAATATTGTATCCATTTGCTATTCCATTGGCAAAGGCTTGCATTGGAGGATTTTCAAAAATTCCAATCTTCCAAGCATTTGGACATAATTCATTACCAAAAATAAAATGAGACTTTATAATAAGAAATATAAGAGTGATATATTTTAAATTATACATATTAGTGAATTTATCCTTATTTATTTGAAGGTTTAATATACTTACAATTTACAAATATAAAATTTTATTTTTGAATAACATGTTTTTCAAGTAAACCAGGAATAAAGTAATAACAAGGTATAAATATAAATATCATAAAAGAAATAATTGGATAAAAGTAACCTATTATAACAGCAGAAGAATATAATAATGGACTAAGAAATCCTTTATTAAAACTTTTTTTTAATAGCTCTTCAGGAATGTTTTTGTTTACTAATTTAGCCTTAAATAGAGTATACCATTTCATTAAAATAAAACTTAAGCTTGTTAATATACCCGTAACACCATAAAGTAAAATGGATAAAAATGATTCTGGGTATTCTCCTATTACAGATGTAGGAAAAGGTATAAAAGAAAGAAATAATAAAAAAATAGAATTAAACCAAAGCAATCCGCGATCTGATCTTTCAATAATATGCAAAAGTTGATGATGAGAAACCCACCAAACAGTTATTGTAACAAAGCTCATTAAGTAACTAATTATTTTTGGTAACAAAGAAACTAAAATTGAAAAAAGTTCATTTGAATTTACATGATTACTAGGCAAATGAATTTCAAGAACCAATACTGTTATGATAACTGCGATTACACCATCGCTAAATGCTTCAAGCCTAGCTTTTGACATATTTCCAACTAATATCGAATTTTTTATTAAATTCATATTCTTCGCTGAACTCCAAAGATAATTCATTTATTATTTCATAATCTTATATTACCACGAATATTTCTTTTAGCAAAAAAAATAATATTTTGTCACTTTTAAATAAAAATAATTATTTTTATTTAAAAGTGACATATAATTTTAATTTATTTATTTCAAATACAAATTATATACAATAATTTGTTAATTTAACAATAATTTGTTAATTTAACAATTTATTGTATATATATAATATTGATATTATAGTGTTTTATTTGTTTTTACTCAAAATAAAAACAGAACAAAAAACATATTTAATAAAGATTCCTTAACCTATAAATATCATTGTAAAATCAATTAATTAAAATATTTATTTCTGATATAATTTAAAGATAGTTTTAAAATGATATATTTATACTAGACATATTCAATTATATTATATATATTTATACGTCTAATTAATAAAACAAGGTTTTTTAATTTAGAGAGGTTAATCATAAATGAAATCACTTGTTATAAATTATATCTGGTGTGGTAGTGATTGCTCAAATTTTATTGATACTTTATTAAAAATAAAAATTATAAATCTAAAATATTTTTTTCAAGGAGCATATAAATTACAATTTTATATCTGGTCTGACAGAGATATTCGTCAAACTGTTATTGAAAATTTATCTCGAGACCTACAAATTAGTATTTCTAGTCGTAATGTATTTGATCTCTTTTCTCGCCTTGAAAAGGATACCATGATTTTAAAAAATGGGAAAAATCCTAAATTTTTGCGCTATTTATTTTCTGATGAGTTAGGAACAATTTCAACATATTCCTCCGATAAAGCAAATATTCCATTTAGAGGAATAAATAAAACATTTGAAAATTATTATAAACCTATGCCTGCAATAGCTGCTGATATCGTTAAAGCTTTATTGGGGTATTATGAACCTGGTCTTTATTTTGATATTGGTTTAGAAGTCTCTGATGAAGAAACTTTTGACTTAAATCATATTTTAAATTTAAATAATACTTTTAAAGATGAAATTCGTTTTGCAGCTACCTTAAGAAATTATAAAAATATAGATTTTCAAATTCTATACTCAACTAATACAGATTTTTGTCAAAAAATTTATAAGAAAATTATCGAAACGTATTTTATTAAAGGTAATATGGATGTACCTGATAAATTTAAACTTACGCATTTAAGTAATAATTATCGCTCTTATTATGATCATGATTGTTCTAGAAGCTATTCTTACACTTGCTCTATTTGGGATGAAGCTCTAAATAATTTTCAATTTAGAAATATTATGCTTGATAAGAGTGGTTATCTTAAAAAAGAATATATTATTCCAATTAGCCAAATTAAAAGTAGCATAGGTTTTGTAGCATATAAAAGTAGAAATAAAAGTCTCATATCAGATTATAAGAATTTGAATTATCAAAATATTAGACAGAAAATAATGAAAAATTTAAAAAATATTTAATTTATAATTTAATTGAACATATTCTTAATAGAAGTATTTACTTAGATGCTTGTTTAATATATTAAATTTTACTCATTGCGAAGTTCAATTTGGAAACTCACAAATGATAAATGGAAACTTATTTTTCACTAAGGAACACGTTGTTCATCAAAATTATAAAAAATATAAATATTTAAATTGTAATTACATATTCATTCCCAATTGTTTTGCAAACTCAGCATTGTCATAAAAAAGATATTCTTCATCCATGACACAATCTTTATTCCAATGTCCTATTGTTACCATTTGCATTTTTACTTTTTTACCAGTAGGAGACATAACTTTTTCAGCTCCCAATGGAAGCGGTTTTGAGAAAGTGGCTTCTAATACCCCTATTACCGACGTCCATTCTCCTGCGCCAAACTTAACAGGATGTGCCGTAATTCGAGTATCTGGCGCAAAAATAAAAACTTTTTTTAACTCCGCAATGTGATTATTCAATCCTTTCGTTATGTGCCCATCTGGATAATGAACAAGAATATCCTTTGAGTGACTTTTCTTTAAATCATCCCACTTTTGATTAGAATAAACATTAAAATCGAGATCATCGAAAATCTCGATATGTTTCGATACTGTATTTGGCCCAGCACAGACATCATGAGCACTTGCAGCTTTTGCTCCCTGCGCAACAAAAATCAAACCTATTCCGAGGACAATCGTTGTTATTATTTTATCTCTCATAAATCTCCTTTAAGAATAACAATAACTGAAAGATATTAGAAATTTTATTTCTTTAAATTTCTAAAAAATGAAATAAACTTAACAAAAATTTTGAATAGTCTACTATAATTTTTCCATTTTGAAAATGAAATTCATTTTATTTTTCATTTCTTTAAATTTCTATGTTACTTTTAAAAAAAAGAATTTCATTTTCTTAAAAGTTCTTACAAGGAGTTTGTATTATGAGAGTGATTGAATCAAAAAATTTTACTGCTGATCGTTCCTGGGGATCTCTTAAAATAGCAAATATGAATGGCGTTACGACAAGTTTACATTGGACCAATACACCTTACAAGTGGCATAAAAATGAAGGAGAAGAAGTATTTGTTGTGCTTCATGGTCAAGTCAAAATGTTTTACAAAAAAGACCAAGAAGAAAAATCAGTAATTTTAAATAATGGTGATATTTTTTTTGCTTCGAATGGAACCGAACATGTTGCCCATCCTGTTGGTGAAGCTCGCATTTTAGTTGTCGAAATTGAAAATAGTATTTAAGTTTAATTATCGAAAGATAATTAAACTTAAGTTAAAAATTTATATTTATCATTATATTATTTTTTATTTTTTAAATGAATTCCGGAATTAGGACTTGCTGCACTATAAAATAAAAAGGAATAATCAGACGCATAAGGCTCGCTACTCCTTTTTGTCACCTTAGTTGCATTGTTATTTTTTAATTGAAGCAAATGTAGCATATGCATTGGAATTGATTTTAACTCGTTTTTAAATTTTTCTGTTTGACTGTTTTGTTGTTTTAATGATGCATTTTGATGACAAAATAAGCAGCTTTTTGTTTGTTGAAAATAAGTTTCTAGGGTTGTGTTTGCAACTATGGTGTTACTTGGATTTGGTTGTTGATTGCCATCAGGTAGAGGTATTTTTGCTCCTGCTGGAATCACTTCAGGACTATTTGCCCAAACAACATTAACAAGTTGATAATTTAGGAAAACTGATTTTGAATTTGCTGGAGAAATTACATTATCCCAAACCCACTTATTTAATCCTGCTACGTTATTTACAGAATCGCTACTAATCGGAGTCATACGAACAACTTGTATAGGAGCCTCATAGGGATCTTTAGGGTAATTAGGAAAATAAGGATTTTGTGGAGTTGCGGTAGGTGGTTGTGCATTAAGGTAACATTTATAATGATCTTTAGTGGGATCACAATTTAAATTATAAAAAGTATACCAAGGAAGCATATTTTGTTTATCTGAATTTGGCGCATTATTTATATGTTCAAATGTTGCCCAAATAAATTGAGGAGATCGTTTTGTTTTATGAATAATATGAAGACCCGTTAAACCAACAGTAACAACTTTAGGATTTTTTTCATTAGGGTAACGAACAACTGCTTTTGAAATTTTAAAAGAGGGCCAAGTTTTTGGATCGGGAAGTTCAACCCAGGAAGCTTTTAATTCAATCGATCCGATTTTTCCATATTGTGTAAAAGTTGCAGAACCATCAGGTAGGTTAATTCCTTGTGTTGTAACAACTTGTTGTTGAACTTGCGCATTATAAAGTTGATTTGCATTAATATAATTAAATTCATCTTGATTCACTCGAATTTCATATAGAGCCAATTTTCCTGCTTGTGTTGTTATCCATGAATTGTTGGTACCAGCCTGTCCATATGAATTTAAATTTAAAACATCGGCATTGTTCGCTGATTTAGAAATGGAAGCCATTACTTTATAACCATGTGAAGAAGTTTTCATGACTGATTTTAATTTATCTTTCCATTGTTGTGGCAAAACTTGTTGGCTGCACCAGTTCGCTGGTTTTTGAGCTTGAGGTAAAAATATTTCTGCGGATTCTTTATAAGTTTCCCATACAACAGGTGCTGTATTATTTGCTATTCCAAAATCGCTTGGTTTTAAAGAATTATCAGCTGCACAAGTGCTCGCATCCGCAACCCAATTTAAGGAAAGAAATTCTTGCCAAGCAAAACAATTTGCGTTTGCTTGAGAATTTGGAACACCCATATCGCTAGGTATTGCAGTTGTTAATTGTGGGGGCATACTGCAGTCTCCCGGAACGCTTTCGTCAGCCATAGCAAATTGAATCCATTTATAATGGAATGAGTGAATAGAAAAGAAAAGAGAATAAATATTTTCTAAAATAAACACGATAATAAAATAATAAATTTTCATTTATTCAAGTCTCCATAAAATGATGGATATATAAAAATAAAGTGCGTCAAGCAGTTCTCTTCCCACACTTTAATTCACATAATTTTTATTCTGATATCTTTAATTTAAATCAATTTACTTAACTATTATGATGGAAAAACATTTAAATATCCAGGACCCGTCACGGCAGTAGGCATGCCTGTACCTGGATTGTTTACTTGAATTCCGTAAAGTCCCGGTGCTGTATTTTTATCTATATTTACAGTTAATGTAAGCATATTAAAAACACTTGGATAAGAATTCCCAGGTGCTGCATAGGTAACATCTTGAAGACCTGCTTTTTGATCTACTGTAATTGTAATATTTGAATTTGGCACAGTAACAGTTGGAAGTGAATTGTTTGTTCCTTTAACGGCTGTGGTACAAATTAAAACCATTTTTAAACCTTGGTCTCCTTGTCTGACAGGAACAGGTACAATTACAGAACTTGTAGCTAAGGTCATAGGATGATTTACAGGATTTGGTACTTTAGTTCCATAATAAGCATTCCAGAGGGATTGGTACATCATTTGTACGGGCTGTGCTTGCGCGGGAGGTAACTTTTTATCTGTAGAAGGATTGCTAAGATTAATTGCGCAGCTAACTGGCTCTAGATCGTCTGCAGATATCCCTCTTGCATATAAGCCAACATGATAAGTTTGAGCAATTTGTCCCGCCCATTGTATTGGCGATGAAACACCACCCGAATTTATTTTAATATCCCCAATGGTTTTTGTTACCCCAGCTGCAATCCAAGAAGCAGGAATTTGAAAAATAGCATGTAGAATAAAATTCCCATTAAAAGGTTTATTTGTCACAGGATCGATTAAAATATCGTGCCCTCTTACAACTTGCCAGCAGTCCGAAACTTTTGCACCGGAAGGGAGTTTTGGATCATCAAATAATTGATAATTACTAAAATTAGGTGTTTGAATATATAGCCCAATTGGATTTGCAAGCGATACACGTGATGCTGGAGGTCCACCTACCACCTGATTTACAGATTGACCAATAAAGGGATCACTATTCCGAAAAGATTGCCCGTATTGACTACAACAAATAAGTGTTTGTGAATTGATATTTCCGACGTTTCTTTGAACGGTAGCAGCGCCTGCTAATCCAACTTCTGTTTGTAAAGTATTTGGTGAACTTGTAAGGTGCATCGCCCCGCCAGAAGCTGTTTTACCACGTAATGATGTGGGCCCTGAATTCCATTTATTTAGAGGATTATAAGAAGGTTTTTTGGTAAAAGGATCGAAAACGGGCTTACCTGAAATAGGATCATTTAAATAAAGATCTTCTACATTTACCTTAATTAAATTTGGGCTATTTGCTGGTAATCCATAATTTAAAGTATCTTGATATTTTTTTGCTACGGCATTCGGATCCACTCTCCAAAGGGTGTACCAGTATTCTGGATTTTCGCATACAAAATCAACACGAGTTATTTTTCCATCACTATTTCTAGTAACACTCCATTCGCTATATTCATCTTGCCATCCCCTTGGGCCATAAGGGCCGTAGTCTTGTAATTCTCCTTTCCAATCCGGACTAGGGCATAAAGTAACAGGAATTTTTGGAAAAGATTGTTTCGTTTTATTACTGTCCGTATAATATCCCGTATCTGCTAATTCAAATAATTTTTGTTGATCTAAATTATAAGGATTGGTTGAAGGATTATTTTTCCCTAAATAATAAATAATTCTTCGAGGAAAAGCCTCCCAAGAAACAGGAATTGCTGGAGTACCAGCTGGAATTGATGTGGTCGCTAAATTATAATAATAAGATTGAGCTGGAGATATTATAAATTTTCCTGAGTTATCAAAATACCCCTGATTCCATGGGTCTCCTGTTATGGATTGTTCCGTAAAAGCATTTGCATTTAAGTTCCATTGTTTATTGAGTTCAACTTGGGAAGAGCCTTCTAAATCCTCAATAAATGCAGGTGTTGAAAATGGAGTATAAACGAGACTTTTTTTCTCATTTTTTAAGTTTTCTTTTGTCTTTTTTCCAACTGCCGTTTTTTTCGAACTCTGATTAAATTTCTGAGTTTGATTTGAGCTTTTCGCCATAAGAATCCTCCATTTATAAGTAATTACAGAAAACCTAGCTAAAAATTATGATAATTTAAAATAATAATATGGGGGAAAATTGACAGCTCATAGTGCCAAATTTTTAACAATTTTATCTTAGTATCTACAAGGCAATTGTTAAATGAAAAATCAATTATTTGAAATTATTTAATAACGAGAAAAAGTCCATGGAAAATGCCCAATTATTTTATTCTCTGACTCTAAATAAAATACGACCCATTTATTAGTAAAATATTTTGAAGTTTTTGTATAAAAAATAAAATTCTCTTCAAATATTTTCTTATAAAAAGAAATAATTAACATTAGTAACAATTTTAAATTCATTTTTTATTATCCTAATTTATAATAAATATAATGAGAAATTTAAATTTTAAAAATTTAATTATAAGGAATTTTTTAACAATCAGAATTATATAAACGATTTAATGTTATAAAATTAAATCAATATTGTCAACATATTATTAAATAAAATAGATATAATTAATGGTAACCTATTATAAACTTGACGAAATTCAAAAATCGAGTGAAAAGAATATGAAATTGAACTTTAATAAAATGAAGTTTAATATTTAAGTCTATAACTGAGATATTTTAAAACATAATATGAATTATGATCCTAACCCCCATTTCAAGTTGACACTTTTCCTTTAAGAAGGTAAGAGTCAACAAATGATAAATATAAAAATCGCCAGTTTATCTTTAATTTCAAATCTTTTCGTTATATCAGCAGCCGCTCTACAAAATACTTATATAGTTTGTGCATCTAAAAATGATCGTTCAAATTGGTACTGGGCTCTCAATAATAATAGGGAATATATTAAAGTAACAGGTTACCATTTGTATGGACGCTGCGGAGATACTTTTTTAAATAGATTTATTATTCCTCGAAATAGTCAACTTTTATTTTTTGTACTTGATCGTCAGAGTGTTCATTTAGCAAAGTCAGCATGTCCCAGCGATTTTTATTTCCAACCTGCTGAATCTATTACTGACATTTGGTATCGATTTGCGGAAGGCGAAAATAATGGAATAACAAAAACATTTGATGGGCATATCAAATGCCTTACGGATTTAAACTCTAAGTTATAATTTTAAATTTCATTGCTTAAATCATGTAAAACGACACGAAAAATGTGTAAGAACTTATTGGCACATACATTCGGATATATATTGGCTTAAATCACAAAAAATAGACAGAGCTGCATCCGATGTTTTTAAATTTTCAACACTGGTAAATGAAAAGTCAATATCAAAAAGATCTTCATTATTTTCTTCGGAAATAAAAGACATATAAAAACTCCTAATTAGAATAATTGAGAAATTAATAAATGAAAATATATATTAAGTACAAAACTTTACGTGTTTCTAAAATTAACAAACACGTTCTGAAAAGCAACGTATTGAGTAATCTGATGAATTCATATCTTCGATCAAAGTAATAGAAAAATCAATATCAAAAAGATCTTCTTTGTATTCTTCAAAAATAAATGACATAAAAAATCCTAAAATTAAAAATTTTAAATAGAATACTGATATTTTGTTCTATCATTTATTTTGATAAATCTTAAGCCAATAAAATGACGTATTAAATTTAGCTTTATAATCCACCGCTTTTCATAAGTAACAGAATCATAGCGGCCTTATTTCGAATTGCTTTTTGTTTTTCTATGCTAAATTTATCCCAAGTGCTATAAACAAAAGGCAAGCGCTGATTTACTTCTAATTTAACACGGTTGCGTATGATAAAATCCCAATAAAGGGCATTAAACGGACAAGCTTTTTCACCAATCATTTCTTTAGGATCATAAAAACAGGAGTTACAGAAATTACTCATTTTGTTTATGTAATTTGCACTTGCAGCATAGGGTTTACTACCTACAATGCCTCCATCCCCAAAAAGGGCCATACCTAATGTATTTGGCATTTCTACCCATTCAAAAGCATCACTATAAACCGCCAAATACCATTCTTGTACCTGCTTAACATCTAATCCAGAAATAAGTGCAAAATTTCCTGTTACCATCAATCTTTGTATATGATGGGAATAGGCGTGATCTTTGGTATGAGCAACCGCTTCAGCTATACAACTCATTTTTGTTTTTGCACCCCAATAAAAATCAGGCAATGGAGTTTTTGCTTCAAAATAATTTAATTCGCTATAGCCAGGCATTTTCAGCCAATAAATACCTCTAATATATTCTCTCCAACCAAGAATTTGACGAATAAATCCCTCAGTAGCAGAAAGTGGTGCTTTGTTTTTTTTGAACGCTTCTTCCGCAAATTTGCAAACTTCCTTAGGCAAAAGAAGCCCTATATTTATGTAAGAAGATAATAAAGAATGATTAAGATAAATCTCACCTTTCATCATTGCATCCTGGTAATCTCCAAAATGAGGAAGAATGCGATTTACAAAATCATGAAGTTCAATCAATGCTTGTTTTCTTGTCACGGCATAATGAAATGGCTTTAAAGTACCAAAATGATCTGAAAAATTTTCATCGACGACTTTAAGAACTTCAATTAAAATGGTGGATTTTTTGTGACTAATACGCTTTGGTGACTTGAGATTTTTAGTTGGCGATTTGCGATTTTCCTTATCATAGTTCCATTGTCTACCTACTGGAGAACCATCAGTTTCCATAAGAACTTGATATTTTTTTCGCATTTCTCGGTAAAAATATTCCATTCTCAATTGCTTTTTTTCGCTTGCCCAAAACTTAAATTCTTCTGTAGAGCAAAAAAAACGATCATCTTTTAAAACTTCAATAGGGATACCAAGTGATTTTTGCAATGAATCCAATAAAATTTTAATACGATATTCATTTGGTTCTGTTGCTACGATATGATCTATTTTAAGTTCTAGAACAGCACGTGTAATTTCACCTTTCAAACTCCCTGCATTAAATGGATCTGTTAATTTTACATAACGTATATTAAATCCTCTAGATTTAAGTTCTTCCGCAAAATGGCGCATAGAGGCAAAAATGAAAGCGATCTTTTTAGGATGATGTTTAACATTAGTCACCTCCTCCAAAACTTCACACAGAAAAATAGTATCTTCCATATTTATATTCTTCAAAGAAGAAATAGATTCAGAAAGTTGATCCGAAAATAAGAATCTAAGTTTTTTCATATTATATTTCCTAGCTCTGATTTTATCTTCCACATTTTTTAAATTATTCATTTGAGCTTAAAACTTCAAATGGATAGGAAAGTGAAAATGAATATAAGTCTTTTTTCAAAACAAATTATTCTTAATTAAAATAATTGAAAAATTCAATTATTTTTTTGAAAAGATTATTATAATATGAATTATTTCGATAATTATTTTTAAAATTCAATAACAATCGTTAGGATCTAGATGAATATTTTCTATTAAGCTTGAATGAATATTAAAATTTACAATCTTTACTATCATTTTGAAATTGCCGAACCCTATTTTTTTGAAATTAGAATAAATTTGACACTTTTGAAATTATTTAGAATTTGAGTTGGAATTTGTTTTAATTTGGTGTGAGGTTAGTTGAGAAAAGAATTTGAAAGAGGTAGGGTTAATAATAACGATTTTTTATATATTTTGAGGGAATTTATGAAATTATATATTGCAATTATACTTTTTATAATAAACGCTCATCCTAAAATATATTCTCAAGACTTTAATAACCTCCAAATATTCACTGAAAACAACCCTCCATATGTTATTTTAGATACAAATAATAAAATAAGTGGAGAAATAGGAAATCAAGTTATAAAAATTCTTAAAAAACTTAATATTAGCCCGAATAAAGTAAATGTATTTCCGTGGGCTAGAGCCTATGTTGAGGCAGCAAAAGGAAAAAATACATTAATTTTTCCTCTTGTAAAAACAAAAGAACTGATCCTAACCCCCATTTCAAGTTGACACTTTTCCATCATGAAAAGGAGAGTCAATGGATAAATTAGCAGAGCCACGAAGGCGCTTAGGATATTATGAAAAGCGAGCAATATTAGAGGAACATTTTAATTTAGGGTTGAGT
>RRZT010643642.1_pt1 | contig 14213 bp, 15 predicted proteins | sample 2165551 | NCBI WGS metagenome assembly RRZT01 (sample SAMN10456910, study PRJNA506462) | wastewater metagenome | biome: wastewater; feature: sludge; material: wastewater sludge; isolation source: wastewater sludge with Escherichia coli K12::gfp cells carrying plasmid... | place: USA: Moscow, Idaho... | reverse complement strand
CAATCATGGTTTTGACGCCATCACGTATGAAATAAAATTTCTTGCGATTGAAGACAGTTTTCTGGAAGTGGGAAGTTTTAGAAAAATTGCCACGATTTCCTCGACAGTAAATTTCCTGTTAAATTTCTTGAGAAAGTTTGATGATTATTATCCAAATCTAAACGCAAGAGCAAACCAAGTCGAACTGACCAAGGAAATCCTCACAATGGTGGATGAAATAGTCGATAAATATGGCGAAATAAAAGACAATGCCTCATCAGATTTACTGGATATCCGCAGAAACATGAATATCGTGCGCGGCAAAGTCAATCAAAGTTTCGGATCTGCATTGACGCAATACAATGCTTTAGGCTACTTAGACGATATCAAAGAAAGTTTTGTACAAAACAGACGCGTTTTAGCAGTTTTAGCAATGTACCGTCGCAAAGTAAAAGGATCAATATTGGGCAGTTCCAAAACAGGAAGCATCGCTTATATTGAACCCGAAGCTACTTTACAATATTCTCGTGAGCTGAGTAATTTAGAATACGAAGAGAAAGAAGAAATCACCCGAATATTAAAACAGTTATCCAACCAGATTCGCCCGTTTTTACCGCTGTTAATTAAATACCAGGATTTCCTGAGTGACATTGACGTAATTGCTGCTAAGGCTAAGTATGCCAACAAAATCAACGGAATTTTACCAACAATTACAGAGGAACGCCGACTCTATTTTAGAGACGCTTATCATCCTATTTTGTATTTGAACAACAAACAAAAAAACGAAATTACCCATCCGCAAACCATTGAATTAGGTCAAGAAAACAGAATTATTGTTATTTCTGGTCCTAATGCCGGGGGGAAAACCATTTCGTTAAAAACTGTTGGATTGCTACAATTGATGCTACAATCCGGAATGTTGATTCCGGTGCATGAACGTAGTGAAACTTTTTTGTTTGATCGAATTTTAACAGATATTGGAGACAATCAATCTATTGAAAATCACCTAAGTACCTATAGTTACCGATTGAAGAACATGAACTACTTTTTGAAGAAGTGTAATAGAAAAACAATGTTCCTAATTGATGAATTTGGTACGGGTTCTGATCCTGAATTAGGTGGCGCATTAGCCGAAATTTTCTTGGAAGAATTCTATAATAGAGAAGCTTTTGGGATTATTACCACACATTATTCAAACCTAAAAATTCTGGCCAACGAATTGCCTTTTGCAACCAATGCCAACATGCTTTTTGATGAGAAATCATTGGAACCCATGTATAAATTAATTTTGGGTCAAGCAGGAAGTTCCTTTACGTTTGAGGTTGCTTTGAAAAACGGAATTCCTTTCAACTTAATCAATCGAGCAAAAAAGAAAATTGAAGTAGGAAAGGTGCGTTTTGATAAAACTATTGCTACGCTCCAGAAAGAACGTTCTAAAATGGAAAAAACGTCGCAAACGCTGAAAGAAGAAGAAACAAAAGCGCGTGAAGAGGGCAAGAAAATGGAAACAATCAATGTAAAAATCAAACAAAAACTAGAAAGCTATCAAGAATTGTACGATAGCAACCAGAAAACGATTTACATTGGTCAAAAAATTGAAGACATTGCTGAGAAATATTTCAACAATAAGAACAAGAAAGAATTATTGGGTGAATTTTTGAAAATCATTGAAATCGAAAATTCAAAACGTAAGAAAGCCACGCCTAAAGAAGCTAAGGCATTGATTGAACTAAAAAAAGAAGTGATTCAAGAAGTTACGGTTCAGGTTGAAGAAATTAGAAAAGAAAAGAAAGCAAAAAAATTAAAAATCGTAGTTGAAAAGCCAAAGCCAATATTAAAAGTAGGCGATCGCGTGCGAATGTCCGACGGGAAAGCAGTAGGAAGTATTGATAAGATTGAAAAAAACAAAGCGGTGGTGAATTACGGTGTGTTTACTTCGAACGTTAGTTTGAACGAGTTGGAATTCGTTGAATCAGAGAAAAAGTAAAAAATGGAAAACTTACCTAAAGACAAAAAAATCATCCTTTTTGATGGCGTTTGCAATCTGTGTGATTCAGCGGTTCAACGGGTTATTAAACAGGATACAAAAGATGTTTTCAGGTTTGTGGCTTTGCAATCTGATTTAGGTCAAAAAATTATTAAATACTTGGGAGTAGATATACAAAAAACGGATAGTATTATTCTGTATCAGCCTGGTTTTGCCTATTATTGCAAAGCAGAAGCTGTTTTGGAAATTGTAAAAGATTTAGGTGGACTATTTTTTTTTAGTACCCTATTTTCTATTTTTCCTACTTCATTAAACAATTATATGTACGATTATATCGCTAAAAACCGCTTCAAATGGTATGGAAAAAAAGAAACTTGCCTGATTCCCACAAAAGAACTACAAGCCAAGTTTTTAGAATAAAAAAATAATTATGATAATTATCATGCCTTTAATTTTGTAAGAATAATATCTTTGCTAATCTTAAATTTTATTAATTATGAAAGACACTTCACTTTTTTCTTGGGATAACGGTACATTTATAATGATTGTTGTATTTGGTTTAGTAATCGTAGGGCTGGTTGCAGCGGTTATGATTATGATGAATACCGATAAAAAAATTAAAAAATAGTACCAAAAAAGAGGATGTCCGTTAGGGCATCCTCTTGTTATTTTTAAGTAATTAGAAAAAATTAACTTCTGATTAACTTTCTGTATTTCAATCGTTTTGGAGTTAAATCACCGCCCAAACGTTTCTTCTTATTCTCTTCGTATTCAGAGAAACCACCTTCAAAACAATACACCTCAGAGTTGCCTTCGAAAGCGAGAATGTGTGTACAAATCCTGTCTAAAAACCATCTATCGTGCGAAATAACTACCGCACAACCTGCAAAACTTTCCAAACCTTCTTCTAAAGCACGGAGCGTGTTAATATCCAAATCATTCGTAGGCTCATCTAGCAAAAGTACGTTTCCTTCTTCCTTTAAAGTCATTGCAAGATGCAAGCGGTTGCGTTCTCCTCCAGAAAGCATGGAAACTTTCTTGTTTTGTTCTCCACCACCAAAGTTAAATCGGGATAAATACGCTCTTGAATTTACTTGCTTTCCTCCCATCATGATCAATTCCTGACCGTCAGCGAAGTTTTCCCAAATCGATTTGTCAGGATTTATATTCGAGTGTGCTTGATCTACATACGCTATTTTCACAGTGTCTCCAATTAAAAACTCTCCAGAATCAGGCTTTTCTTCACCCATAATCATTTTGAAAATGGTTGATTTACCAGCACCATTTGGCCCAATAATTCCAACAATTCCGGCTTGAGGCAACGTGAAGTTTAAATTATCATATAGTAATTTGTCTCCAAATGCTTTAGCCACATTTTTAGCTTCAATTACATTAGTTCCTAAACGTGGACCGTTTGGAATGTAAATTTCTAGATTTTCATCCAATTGTTTTTGGTCCTCATTCAATAATTTATCGTAGTTCTGCAAACGCGCTTTTTGTTTCGTCTGACGTCCCTTCGCTCCTTGACGAACCCAGTCCAACTCACGTTCTAAGTTTTTCCTACGTTTTGAAGCTACTTTTTCTTCCAGTGCCATACGGCTTGATTTTTGGTCTAACCAAGAAGAATAATTCCCTTTCCAAGGAATTCCTTCGCCTCTGTCTAGTTCAAGAATCCAACCGGCAACATTATCCAAGAAGTATCTATCGTGCGTTACTGCAATTACAGTTCCTGAGTATTGTGCTAAATGTTGTTCTAACCAAAGTACACTTTCGGCATCCAAGTGATTCGTAGGCTCATCCAGCAGCAACACATCAGGTTGTTGCAACAACAAACGACATAAAGCTACGCGACGACGCTCTCCACCGGATAAATTCTTAATTGGGGTATCACCTTCTGGAGTACGCAAAGCATCCATTGCAATCTCTAATTTAGTATCTATTTCCCAAGCACCTAAAGCATCGATTTTATCCTGTAAAGTAGCTTGACGATCCATTAACTTGTCCATCTTATCTGGATCTGAATAGTTTTCTTCAAGACCAAATAAATCGTTAATTTGGTTGTATTCTTCTAAAACAGCCATCGTCTCAGCAACTCCTTCTCTTACGATTTCGATAACTGTTTTGCTATCATCTAAAATAGGTTCTTGCTCTAAATAACCTACCGTATAGCCTGGTGCAAACACTACATCACCTTGGTAGTTTTTGTCAACACCGGCAATAATTTTTAATAAAGAGGATTTACCAGAACCATTTAAACCCAAAATACCAATTTTAGCGCCATAAAAGAAACTCAAATAGATGTTTTTAAGTACCGGTTTATCTGCGCCTTGATAGGTTTTACTCAATTTTGACATTGAGAATATCACTTTTTTATCGTCTGCCATCTCTGTTTTTTTAATTTAAATTACATTAATCTATTTACTCATTCAGTCTCGAATTCACATAAAAACAACCCTTAAAGTCTCCCTTTAAGAGAGCTAAAAACCCATGCATTAGCAAAAAAGCCAACACCTACAGCTGCAAATCCCCAACCTGCAACGTCATCATATCTAAAAGCGCCTAATGCAATAAGCGATAAACCCATAATAATCATTATTAAAGTAGCCCAGCCTAAAATGGTATTCTTATTCATTCCCATAATTGTGGTATTTTATTATTTTTATATTGATTCTGAAATTTCGGAACGGAATTGCAAATGTCGGTAATTTTTACCCTTTAATTAAATATTTTATAAAGCATTTCTCGTAACAAATCCGATTGTGACATTGCATTAGCTCCAACACCTTTACTTTTTACATCAATATCTCTCAATGCACCAACAATTTGACTCACTTTTTTCATTGGATAATTTTTCAAAGCTACGTCATATTCTTTTAAGAAAAATGGGTTTACACCTAATACTGCAGCCACATTTTTTGGATTTCGATCTTTTAAACCATGATATTTCAATAGTTGGATGAAAAAACCAAAAACTAAACTTGTAGTTACCACCATTGGGTTGTCTTTTGGATTTTGTGCAAAGTTTTCAGCAATCGTATACGCTTTGAGCTGGTTGCGTTCGCCTAGTGCTTTTCGCAATTCAAACACATTAAAATCTTTACTAAAACCAATATTTTCCTCAATATGCTTGGGAGTTATGGTACTTCCAACAGGCAAGATGATTTGTAGTTTTTCTAATTCATTATTTATTTTACTCAAATCGGTTCCTAGAAATTCTACCAACATGGCGTTTGCTTTAGGCTCAATAGCGTATTTTTTGCCTGATAAAACCCGTTTTATCCACTCTCCTACTTGGTTTTCATATAATTTTTTACTTTCGTAAACAATACCGTTTTTCGCCAACAGTTTTGTTAATTTTTTGCGTTTGTCTAATGTTTTGTATTTATAACAAAAAACTAAAACCGTAGTTTCCATAGGTTTATCAGCGTAGCTTTCTAATTTGTCTATAGTTCTGATTAAATCTTGGGCTTCTTTTACGATGACTACTTGACGTTCCGCCATCATTGGATACCGTTTCGCGGTCGAAATGATGTCTTCGATGGTAACATCTCTTCCGTATAAAACGGTTTGATTGAAGCCTTTTTCTTCTTCGGACAAAACTTTTTCTTCGATATAATCCGATAATTTGTCAATGTAATAAGGTTCTTCGCCCATCAAAAAATAAATGGGTTTGATGTTACCGTTTTTTATATCATTTACAATTTTTATAACCTCGTCCATTTCTTTTTGTTTAAAGCTTGAAGTTAAAGTTTGTTGCTTCAAATGAAACTTTAAACTTTAATTTTAAACTTATTTAATACTTTTGCTTTATGCAAAAACTAAATTTTCAACTTTATAATTTTCGGTTCAAAAATAACGAAAATAAAGTCTCCATTTTTGATGAAATCAGGAAAAAATTTATCATTCTTACTCCGGAAGAATGGGTTCGTCAACATGTAGTCCAGTTTTTATTGGAAGAAAAAAAATACCCAAAATCATTGATTAATGTAGAGAAAGTTTTAAAAATCAACGGCTTGCGCAAAAGATACGATGTCGTAGTTTTCAATTCAGATGGCTCTATTTTCATTTTAATCGAATGCAAAGCACCTGAGATAAAAATTACACAAGCAACTTTCGACCAAATTGCTCGGTACAATATGACAATGAATGCACAGTTTTTGATGGTAACCAATGGATTGAATCATTACTTTTGTCAAATGGATTATGAAAATGAGAAATATACTTTTCTAGAAAATCTACCAAATTATAATAGTTAAGGTATTTGACTTGTTAGATTGTTCGTATCTAAAAAGTCTACTATCTAAAAATATAAAAATATAAATGAAAACAGCTGTTGTCATATTAAATTGGAATGGAATTTTATTGTTAGAAAAATTTTTGCCTTCAGTGCTGAAATATTCCCCAGAAGCCACTGTATATGTTGCTGACAATGCTTCAACAGATGATTCTATTTCCTTTATAAAAGCATTTTTCCCTTCGGTTAAAATTGTAAAAAACGATACTAATTTAGGATTTGCCGATGGGTATAATCAAGCTTTGAAGCATATCGACGCCGAACTCTATGCCTTGATCAACTCCGATATTGAAGTGACCGAAAATTGGTTACAACCCATTCTTAAAACTTTCGGAAATGAGTCAAATACGGCTATCATTCAACCTAAAATACTCGATTTCAAAAACAAAAAATATTTTGAATATGCTGGTGCCGCCGGTGGTTTTATAGATAAATATGGCTATCCGTATTGTCGTGGTCGTATTTTTAACACTTTAGAAAAGGACAACGGACAATATGATGACAATTGTGAGATATTTTGGGCATCAGGAGCCTGTTTTTTTATTAGAAGTCAAGTGTTTGAAAATCTTAATGGTTTTGATGGAGAATTTTTTGCCCATCAGGAAGAAATAGATTTATGTTGGCGTGCTATTAATGAAGGACATAAAATAAAATACAACTCGGAATCAGTTGTTTACCATGTTGGTGGGGCTACTTTGCACCAAGGAAATCCAACAAAGACTTTTTTGAACTTTAGAAATTCATTATTGATGCTGACTAAAAACCTTCCAAAAGAAAAATTATATAAAATTCTTTTAGGCCGAATGATTTTAGATGGAATCGCAGGAATACAGTTTTTAATACAAGGAAAGCCCAAACATTTGTGGGCAGTATTAAAGGCTCATTGGTCTTTTTACGGTTTTTATACTACTTATTATAAAAAAAGAAGTAAATTTCAAGATGTTGAATACTATAATACCAAAAGTATCGTTTACTCCTATTTTATTAGAAAAATCAGTGTTTTTAACGATTTGTTTAGAATTAAATAAGATATAAAAACTAACTTTGCGCTTAACTTAAAACTTAACCTATTTATGAAAAAAATTGTAATCGCCTTATCAGTATTGGCTCTTTTGACTTCATGTGTTTCTAAAAAGAAGTACACCGATTTAGAAGCTAGAAACAAAGAAACTCAGGATTTACTAAATACTGCAACGGTAAAATTAAATTCTTGTTTAGAGGAAAAAGCTGGTCTTGCAGCTAGAGTTGATGGTTTGAAAGAACATAATCAAACTTTAATCAACACTTCTAAAGATATGACTATCTTGACTACCAAAGGTGCTCAAAATATTGAAAAAGCTTTAGAATCTATCAAAGAGAAAGATTTAAAAATCAGCAGAATGCAAGATGCTTTGACTAAGAAAGACAGTGTTACACTTGCTGTAGTTACTAGTTTAAAAAGTGCTGTAGGGATTTCTGATCCAGATATCGAAATAAATGTTGAAAAAGGAGTTGTGTTTATCTCAATTGCTGATAAATTGTTGTTTAAAACGGCAAGTTATGAGGTAAGTGATAGAGCAAAAGGGGTTTTGGCTAAAGTCGCTAAAGTAATAAATGACAAACCAGACTTTGAATGTATGGTTGAAGGGCATACAGATAATGTTCCTTATAATGGTTCTGGTATTATATTAGACAACTGGGATTTAAGTGTGAAACGTTCTACTTCTATCATTCGCGTATTAACAAATCAATTAGGTGTTAAACCAGAGCAATTGATTGCAGCAGGAAGAAGTTCATACATTCCTTTAGTAGCAAATGATTCTGCCGAAAACAAAGCACGTAACAGAAGAACTCGTATTGTTGTTTTACCTAAAATTGATCAATTCTATGAAATGATTGAAAAAGAAATGAAAAAGCAAAAACAATAATTTTTAATAAATTTTATAAAAAAATAGGCTGTCTGAAAGGATAGTCTATTTTTTTTACAGATAAATCATATATCTTTCGATGCAATATTATTAAACCTGTTAAAACCGTTTGTTTATTGAGTCCTTATTAATTAGTTATATTTCAGTAATTCATCTAAAACAATTTGATACATTGGGGTTGGAACAGCATACTTCAAACCTTCTTTTACAACAAACTCGGTTAAGGAATACACTTCAGTTTTATTTCCTGCCAAAAAATCTCTATGCATGGATGATGTACTGCCTTGTGGTGATTTTTCGAGCTTTATAATTGTTTGAGGAACAATAGTATTTGGCAATACTAATCCTTTAGCAAACGCCACAGCAGTAAACTCATTGATAAGTGAAATACAAAGTGCTTTGTTATCAGGATTATTCAAAATACCACCAATATTCTCATTCAAATAAGAAGTTACTGAAGCCAAAGCTGAAATAAAAATGAATTTTTCCCAAACTGTTTCTTCGATGTTAGGAACAAGATAACTTTCTATTTTTGCCTTTTCAAAAATAGTTTGCAGTTCTTTTGCTGTAGTATCTGAAATGTTTTTAGAACCAAAATACAGTTTTTCGTAAGGGCCAATTTTCCTTATTACTCCAGGTGAAGTAATCATCGAAACAATATAAACACAGCCTTGTAAAACGTTATTTTCAGGAAACAATTTTAATAGACGTTCCGTTGCATCAACGCCATTATATAAAGGGAGTAGTGTCGTTTTTGAAGTAATACTGTTTTTTATAGATTCCAAACTAGTTTCAATATCGTAGGTTTTGGTCGCGCAAATTAAGTAATCTAGTTTCCCTATTTTTTCTGGATCATCCGAAAGCAGTTTTGGAAAAACAATCATTTCGCTGTCGTCCAAAATAATTTTTAAACCATTCTCAGCAATTGCTTTTTTAGTATCCCCACGAGCAATGAAAACAATTTCTATTGCGTCTGAATCAAAATAAGCCTTGGCTAATAAGCCTCCAAAATAACCACCTACACCACCCAATCCTAAAATCCCAATTTTTGTTTTCATAATTTGTATTTAAAAAGAAAACCAGTAAGAAATTTAGAAAATCAAGCCTTGAGACTTAATGCAACTTCATTTTTTACTGGTTTTTTTTTAGATTTCACAATCTCCAATTTTATTAAAATTTTTAATAAAAAAAGCAGACCTATAAGCCGGATTCTGTCTCTAATAAATTAGAGCCTTATCATTTATCTAGATCCCGCATTACTGCGGGACTCAAGCTATCTACCCTTCAGCAACGGACGAGAAGCCCTTAAATGCTGATATACTTGATATTTCACCGCATAGAGTTTACCTGGTTTCACTACAGCATTACCTGTACATACTTTCTGTTGCACTTGTCCTAATCCGCTTGCTCGAACCGACGGGTGTTACCCGCTATGCTTCTCTGTGGTGTCCGGACTTTCCTCCTTCTTGATTGCTCAAAACGGCGATAAGGCGGCCTGCGTGGCAAATTTACGACAATATATCAAAGTAGTCAAATTTTAATAATTTACTTTAACATACCTTATACAAGTACTTAAAATTAAAACAGTTACCTTTAAGTTAAAATTAAACATCCCTAATTATGAAACCTAACTATCACTATTCGACCGTTTCTGAAGCCTTGGATAATTTAACTAAAATGGGATTCACCTATGATTTTAATATCCACGATGACGAAATTATTAAAACCCCCCATATTCATCAGGTAGAACATGTTTATCGTTATGAGGGTGATTCCGACCCAGGTGATTCGGCCGTTGTTTACGGGATAACGTCAACCTCAGGTAAAAAAGGAGTTTTCGTTGCTGGTTTTTCAGCTACTTCAGATAGCGAAGCAGTGCGAGTTTTAGATAAAATATGCATTGAAGGTAGTGGGCAATGCAAAATTTAAACTTTATACAACCAAAGATTCCAAAACTAATAGATAGAAAACAATATGAAAAACAGATATCATTATGGCTCGGTTTCGAAAGCTTTATATAATCTGAGTGAACAAGGCTTTAGCTATGATTTCAATATACACGAAAAGGATATTTCATAAAACCCCAATAATTATGAAATTGTTCATGTTTACCGTTATGAAGGCAATTCAAATCCAGATGATGAGACCATCGTTTTTGGTATTAAATCAAAATCGGGAAAAAAAGGAGTATTTGTAACTGGTTTTGCAGCAAATTCAGTTTCAGAAGCAGCCCAAGTACCAATCCAGTTAAGTATTCAAGATAGAGATAAGTAAATACAACCATTATAATATTTAAAAATTCATTTTTATTAGATCCTCTCTCCAAGTTTTTATTTCAATACAAGATGTATTTTAAACATAATTTAATTAATAATTTATGTCGTTATCAAAAATAATAATTGAGCGGATTAAGAAAGATGGCCCCTTATCCTTTCGCGATTTTATGGAAATGGCTTTATATTATCCAGAACTAGGCTATTATAATTCCATCAACACTAAAATTGGTGCCGATGGTGACTTTTATACCAGCGCCAGTCTTTCGGCTTCATTTGGGGCCATGATAGGCAGGCAAATTGAGGAAATGTGGTATTTACTAGGTAAAAATCCTTTTAAAATAGTGGAGTATGGAGCTGGCACTGGGCTTTTATGCCATGACATATTAGACTACCTTAAGAAAAACAAACTACTGTACGATAATTTATCATATTGCATTATTGAAAAGAGTGCCAGTATGCAGGAAATCGAAAAAAAGTATCTATTTGAAAAAGTAAGTTGGTATAAATCTATAGATGAGATTCCCGAAATAATCGGTTGTATTATTTCAAACGAATTGATTGATAATTTTGCTGTGCATCAGGTAATCATGGAAGAGGAGTTAAAAGAAGTTTTTGTCAATTATAATAATGATTTTGAGGAAATTCTATTACCTGCAGATGAAAAACTGGTGGCCTATTTCAAAACTTTAAATGTCTATTTACCAAAAGGATTTCGAACAGAAATAAATATGGAAGCATTAGTATGGTTAAAAAATATTTCCCGATTTTTGATAAAAGGTTATATCATTACAATCGACTACGGTGCTTTATCTTCAGACTTATATGATAATCGCCGAAGTTCCGGAATCTTATTATGTTACAATAAGCACCAAAAAAATGACAACCCTTATCAATTCATAGGAAGTCAAGATATAACCACACATACCAATTTTTCAGCACTACAGCATTGGGGGGAGAACTATGGCTTAGATTGCTGCGGAATGACAGACCAAACTAATTTTTTGTTGGCACTGGGAGTTAAAAAATATCAAAATGATGAACTTATCAAACTCATAAACAGTACACAGGCAAAGATTCATGAATCCTATTTCAACTTTGGTCTGCTAATGCGTATAGGAATGAAATTTAAAGTCTTAATCCAGCAAAAAGGAGTTGATAGTAAAACATTGTCAGGACTTCGTTTTTTAAATGTATAGCCAACTTCTTCGTAGTAATTTCAGACTAAATGCCATGCATATTGTTAATTTTAGAATTAAATAAATTATCCTTTTCATAATATAACCGCTTTACCTATATTTGCTTTCGAATAAAATTTCTATGGAACAATTTGTAGTATCGGCCCGTAAATATCGTCCCCAAACATTTAAAGATGTTGTAGGGCAAAAAGCCATTACCAACACTTTATTGAATGCCATAGAAAGCAATCATTTAGCTTCGGCATTATTATTCACGGGACCTCGCGGTGTTGGTAAAACTACTTGTGCGCGTATTTTGGCTCGAAAAATAAACCAACCAGGTTACGATGATCCAAATGAAGATTTTGCCTTTAATGTTTTCGAATTAGATGCTGCATCGAATAACTCCGTTGATGACATTCGTAATTTGATTGACCAAGTGCGCATTCCGCCACAAACAGGACAATACAAAGTATACATTATTGATGAAGTTCACATGTTGTCTTCGGCAGCTTTTAATGCTTTCCTGAAAACATTGGAAGAACCGCCAAAACACGCCATTTTTATTTTGGCAACGACCGAAAAACATAAGATTATTCCAACGATACTTTCTCGTTGTCAGATATTTGATTTTAAAAGAATCACCGTAAAAGATGCCAAAGAACATCTTGCCGAAGTAGCCATCAGTCAAGGGGTGAATTTTGAAGATGATGCTTTGCATATTATTGCTCAAAAAGCAGATGGTGCCATGCGTGACGCTTTGTCTATTTTTGACCGAGTAGTTTCTTTCTGTGGAAAAGATTTAACACGTCAGGCTGTCACAGAGAATTTGAATGTGTTGGATTACGAAACCTACATCACCATCACCGATTTGATTTTGGAAAACAAAATTCCAGATTTATTACTCGCTTTCAACGATATTCTTGCCAAAGGATTTGATGCACATCATTTTGTGTCAGGATTGGCTTCTCATTTTAGAGATTTATTAGTTTCTAAAACTCCTGCTACGCTATCTTTATTAGAAGTTGGAGAACAAGCATTACAAATGTACGGCGTACAAGCACAAAAAAGCAGTCAAGACTTTCTTTTGAAAGGAATTGAAGTTGCAAACGATTGTGATTTGAAATACAAAGTGAGCCAAAATCAACGACTTCTCGTTGAACTTTGTATGATGCAACTGGCCTCTGTCACTTTTGAAAGAAAAAAAAAAAAGTTGAGCAATTTATAATTCCGCCAACGTACTATAGAAAGAATGATTATTCGATAACGGTTCAAGCTAAGATTGAAGAATCAAAACCTAGTATTCAGGTTCAAAAATTAATTCAACAAAAAGAACTTGAAGCTATAGTTACTGCTCCAACAATTCTTAATCCTGCAGTAAAAATTGACATCCCACAATCTAATGAACCTAAAATTTCTGCATTTTCATTAGCCAGTATTCGTGCTAAAAAAGCATTAGAAGAATCCAATAAAGGACTTGTAAAAGAAGTGCTCCATCTGCCAACTGAATCTTTTACAGAAACAGAAATGTTATTGTATTGGAACAAATATGCACAACGTTTAGGAGATAAGGGTTATAAAATTATGGAATCGTTGTTATTGATTAACGACCCTAAATTAAATGGAACAGCCATAACAATTGAATTGCCTAATGAAGGCTCAAAGTTGGATTTTGAAAAAGAAATGAATGGACTTTTAGGGTATCTAAAAGGGCATTTGCACAATCATGACATTACAATTGAAGTAATTGTTAATGAAAGTATTGAAAATAAAAGAAGTTTTAATGATCAAGATAGATATAACAGGCTGTATGAAATAAATCCAAATATTGAACTTCTACGAACAACATTTGGATTGGATTTAGAATAAATAATTTATTTCAAAATACTCTTTTCTATTCGAGGATCTGGAACTAACCAAACTAAAGCTACTATAAAATATATTCCGCCCGAAATCCATTCGTTAAAAAACGAAATTATAATAGCTAAAACATACATAAAAATTGATAATTTACCTTTTAGATCCTTGTTGGTTGCTTTACCTATCAATGAATCCTTTCCTTCAGTTTTTATAATGCAATATTGTAAAATATTAAAAGCAATTGCTGAAAACATCAATATTAAACCATATAAAGTCATCGTAGATTTAGAAAAATAATTTTCACCCATCCAAGCTGTTGAAAACGGAATCAATGACAACCAAAAAAGTAAATGTAAGTTTGACCATAACATTTTGCCATTTACTTTGGAAACACCTTGAAGTAAATGATGGTGATTATTCCAATAAATGCCTATGTAAATAAAACTTAAAACATAGCTAATAAACTTTGGAAAAACTGTTATTAAGTCTTGAAATTCTCCACCTTGAGGCACCTTAATTTCTAAAATCATGATGGTAATAATAATTGCAATAACGCCATCACTAAAGGCTTCTAATCTAGATTTATTCATTCGATAATTAGTCATTCCTTAAAAACCCACTTTTTGAGTTTTTAAATTTATTTTTAAAAATACACTGGCCAATACAAAAATTAAAAATTCGAGCCAATGAATAATTTGTGCTTTGATTTGGTTAAATCTCATCTTTAGATTGTAT
>RRZT010146111.1_pt1 | contig 14222 bp, 16 predicted proteins | sample 2165551 | NCBI WGS metagenome assembly RRZT01 (sample SAMN10456910, study PRJNA506462) | wastewater metagenome | biome: wastewater; feature: sludge; material: wastewater sludge; isolation source: wastewater sludge with Escherichia coli K12::gfp cells carrying plasmid... | place: USA: Moscow, Idaho... | reverse complement strand
TATCATCCCATTATTTTATTTTGATTGAGCCTGTGACATGAATGCTGCCAAGCGTTATGAAATTTTTAGCCGTTTTCGCGAAGATAACCCTAAACCCGAAACTGAGCTGAACTACTCATCCCCTTTTGAATTACTCATTGCGGTGATTTTATCGGCACAAGCCACCGACGTTGGCGTCAATAAAGCCACTGATAAGTTATTCCCCGTGGCCAACACCCCTGAAGCCATTTATGCGCTGGGCTACGACGGGCTGTGTGACTACATAAAAACCATCGGTCTCTACCCGACTAAAGCGAAAAACGTCATCGAAACCTGCCGTCTCCTGATTGAGCGGCACAACAGTCAAGTGCCACAGACGCGCGCCGAGCTCGAAGCCTTGCCGGGTGTGGGTCGTAAAACCGCTAACGTCGTGCTCAATACCGCTTTTGGCCAAGTCGCGATGGCCGTTGATACGCATATTTTTCGCGTCAGCAATCGCACCAATATCGCACCGGGTAAGACTGTTTTAGAAGTGGAAAAGAAACTGCTCAAGCATGTGCCAAAAGAGTTTTTACTGGATGCACACCATTGGCTGATCTTGCATGGCCGTTACGTTTGTCAAGCACGCAAGCCACGCTGCGGCAGTTGTCGAATTGAAGATTTGTGCGAGTTTAAGCATAAAACCTCTGATGATTAGATTTACCTATCAAAATTATAAAACCTATTTAAAAAATGTTTTTTACCAAAACCTTTTTTATGGTTATAAGGTGCGCCAACGGAAACACCCGTCTGCGAGGCTCTAATTATGAGTAGTGAAGATTTAGAAATTGATGACGATTTTATTGCTGAAGACAGCGAAGTGGTCGAAGAAGAAACACCGGTAGAAACAGCAAAAACTAATCTCGCCAAGCGTCGTATGATCGATAACATGCTTGAAGAACGTCGCTTGCGCAAACAAATGGCCGAGTACGACTTTGACCTCGATTAACCCCGTAACAGCGGGCCATGCCCGCGAATCCAATCATCCAAGTAACACCTTAGCTGCAGAAAAATAAAGCAAATCGCGGGCATGGCCCGCTCCTACAGAAAACCAGCCCAACATGTCGTTCCCGCCCCGTAGGAGCGGGCCATGCCCGCGAACCAAACCAGCACCTTTGTACGAAGCGGGCCATGCCCGCGAACCAAACCAGCACCTTTGTACGAAGCGGGCCATGCCCGCGAATCAAACCAGCACCTTTGCACTCGCGCGACTCCTAGCACCCCAACCCTGTGATGCAAACCACAGCGCATCACACTTCACATTTGCTTTTTGCCTGATCTGGTCTTTACTCATGTTGTCTTGATTAAGAGAACAGCATGCTATGCCTAGACTTCCAAACATATTGCATCACGGCGCTAAAAACGGCGTAACCGGCTCATGCCATCAATTGATCATTGATGATCACAACAGCCTGCTGATTGATTGCGGTTTGTTTCAAGGGGCTGAGACTTCAGCCGAAGGCCAAGCCAGCAGCGATCAATTAAGCATTGAATTTGATATTTCCACAGTTAAAGCACTGATTGTCACCCACGTGCACATTGATCATGTTGGGCGTATTCCCTATTTACTCGCGGCCGGTTTTAGCGGCCCCATCATCTGCACTGAGCCTTCAGCCAAACTGCTGCCGATTGTCCTTGAAGATGCCTTTAAACTTGGCGTCAGCCGCGATCAGCACCTGGTTGAGCAATACATCAAACTCATCGCCGGTCGTATTATCGCCCTACCCTATAACCGCTGGCTGCGGATGCTGAAAACACCCGAGGTGAGTATTCGCCTACAACGCGCTGGGCATATTTTAGGCTCTGCCTATGTCGAGCTGGATGTGCCAACGCCAAACTCCGACCGCAAACAGCGGGTTATTTTTTCTGGCGATCTTGGTGCGCCCTACGCACCGATTTTATCCGCACCAAAACCGGCCTATCGTGCTGATTTAGTGGTGTTAGAAAGCACCTACGGTGATCGCCTGCATCCCAGCCGTCGCGATCGTCGCCAGCGCTTACAGAGCGTCATTGAGCACGCCTTAGGTGATCAAGGCACAGTATTGATTCCAGCGTTTAGTATTGGCCGCACACAAGAGCTGCTCTATGAACTGGAAGACATTATCCACCGCAATCAATGCCAAACCTGCCTGACCAGCAGCGCACAAATGCTAAATGAGCAGTCAACGCACGCACACAGCAGCACCTGGCAAGACATTCCAATTATTTTAGACTCCCCTTTGGCCAGTCGCTTTACTCAGGTCTATGGCGAGCTGCAAAGCTTCTGGGACAAAGAAGCGCAGCAGCGAGTCAATAAAGGCCGCCATCCTCTGGCTTTTAAACAATTGATTACCGTTGACGATCACCGCGACCATCAACGCATGGTGCAGCACTTAGCCGACAGTAAACGCCCAGCCATTGTGATTGCCGGTGGCGGCATGTGCAGCGGTGGCCGCATTGTCAACTATCTCGAAGCCATGCTCGATGAACCGCGCCACAATGTGTTGTTTGTCGGCTATCAAGCGCAAGGCACACTGGGCCACTTGATTCAAAAATATGGCCCACGCGGCGGTTATGTCGATATCAACCACAAGCGTATTGATATCCGCGCAGACATTAGCACGCTCAGCGGTTACTCTGCGCATGCCGACCAAGCCAGCTTGCTGCGCTTTATTACTGGGATGCGCAAATGGCCAAAGCACGTGCGCTTGATTCATGGTGAAATGCAAGCTAAATCCGCCTTGCAAGCTAAAATCCGCCATGCGTTTGCCCAGCGCCAACATACAGGTCAAGTTATTATACCTAGCGAAGAATAAAACAATGCTAAGCCCCAACAAAACGGAGCGGGATTTTTCAGAGTTATTCAATTCTTACTCGCGCCTTGTCATAGGCAGTGTTTTTTTCTCGTTTCCCGATGGCGATAACCAGAACCACAAGGACGTTATCCTGAACCTGATACACAAGCCGATACCCATCACTCCTTAATTTGATTTTGTAGCAATCTGGCAATCCTACGAGCTTGTTCTTTTCGATTCTTGGCGCTTGAATAACTTTCTTCAGCTTATTGCGCAACGCATCTTTCACAGTATGGCCAAGTTTGTCCCATTCTTTCAAAGCGCGCGGATCAAACTGTAGCCTATAGGTCATCTATATCCATCTCGACAGGCGACATTGGATTGCTTAGGCGCTCACGAACAATAGCAATCAAATCTGCTTCATCGCGGCTCAATACTTCATTTTGGAAAGGAAGCCTGCCACTACTGGCAATATATTCAAGTGTTTGTCGTATCGCCTCAGAAGGAGTAATACCCAACCCTTCGAGCGTAGTAAAAGCGCGATTCTTTAGTTCTTCATCTATTCTGATATTAATGCTGGCCATACGCCCACCCATTTGTAACGACATTTGTAATTACAGATTATTATACAGTACTATTTTGCCAACACAAATGAACTTTACGTGTTGATCAACTGCAGCCATAAGCCCACACATACTAATGATAAATAACAAAATCCTGTGGCATTACGTCACAGCATCCATTGACTTGGGTCAAGTCATAAAAGTGGGGCTTCTTGAATACTGCAAATGGCGCGCTTGCATTGCAATGACCCTAAACCTTCCCGGGTACGTGTTTTTTTTGTAATGTGCAGCGCGTCATTTAACCCTCTAGCGCTACATCTTGATAACAGTATCCTCAAGGTACTGATACTTGTGCGTCTTGATTGCTATCAAGGCGCATTTTTTTGTGCCATGCAAAACTCACATCCTATGCATTGGGAAGCGGAGGTTTAGCATGTCCCGCGCGCAAACACCGATTATTTATTCCTGCTCCGGCTGCTCCAACGTCGCACAACTGGCAAACACCCTTGCTGTGCGCCTCGATCGCGCAGGATTAGCGGAAATGTCCTGCATTGCCGGCGTCGGCGGCGATGTCAAAGCTCTGGTGAAAAAAGCCCAAAGCCCACGCCCCATCATCGTGATTGATGGCTGCCACTTACACTGCGCCAAAGCCTGCCTCAGCCGCCACGATGTAGAAGCCGATGTACATGTCACCTTAAGTGACTATGGACTGCGCAAGCGCTACGGAGAGGACTGCCCAACGGAAGAAGCCGATCGGTTATTCGATGAGTTCAGCGCGATTATTGCCAGCGATAGGTTAAGCCAGAAAGCTTAAAAACAGATATCACCAGAGGCTCTTAATATATCAAGCCGCAGCATCTAGACTGCGGCTTGATACTTTACAGCGGGTTAGTTAGCGCCAGCACTCTTCAAGCGTTTTGCCTGTGCCAGTTCGACCTTTCTCGCCTAAAGCATTTAGAGTTAAGTTGCCGCATTTAGTATCACCGAACTGCTGAGTCGCAGTCAGTACATAACCACCTCCACCTGCAGCGATAGTGATTGTATATTTACTGGTTGGTGAGTTCGCACCGGATAAGCCTAGCTTCGCAATATCACCTACGGCTGTTATATATTTATTATTCTGAGAAAAATAACGTTCTTGGCGCGCCGCGACATCACTTAAAAAAGCCTGCCCCTCAGTGCGATTGCCACGTTTCACGTACTCGTCATAACTGGGATAAGCAATCGCTGCCAAAATCCCGATAATGGCGACAACGATCATCACTTCGATGAGGGTGAATCCTTGCTGGGCTGTTTTCATCGCATTGCCCCTCCAGTTTCAGCTTTACCTGAACCGCTTTTATTAATATTTCCCTCAACTTCTCTGACGGATTCAGGGTATAAATACAACGAATCAATACGGTTATAAGGCGTACCTAGCGTCCCACTGAAACCAACAAGATAGCCAGGTTTCAGCTTTAAAATAGCGGCTACACCATCAATTTCAACACTATTTGGTAGGCTGTAGAAAGTATCGTTTACACCGATGGCATTATTACCAAGCTGCACACTTTGCACAATGCCAATATCTTCAAATGTGTTGACCTCTGCGCTTGCGGTGAAGCTGGCGGCGCTAAGCGCCACCACAACAGATAGTAAAATATTTTTCATTTTATTGCCCTCCAACTACACGCCAGCTTTGACGACCCATACTGGCTGGATCAGGAGTGATTTTCTTGCATTCTTGACCTGTACACAATTCACTGGTGCCATCAGAATCTGTTCCGATACTAATACCGCCTTCACCTGACATTTTCACCGCTGTAATCACGGTATTAGGATCACTCGTGCTTCGGTAATCTGTCCAAGCATGATGCGACGTCCTACCACCGGTTGTTGGGTTAATTGCATAAGACCAGTTCTCTACGCCTGACGCACATGGATCAGCATTCGGCACGAGAGACTGGAAATACAAAGTCTGACCAAACTGCAGCATATCAGCAACGATCATCTCTTTGTTTAAGACCAAATCAAAATACCAGCCAGCTTTTAAAGCCCCACCACCTGGGGTTGCCGTGGTGGTCCAGCTACCTGTGGAACTTTTTTCAGCCCAAAGTACAGGAGTATCTGTCAGCAGTCGTGCGTCACCGCCATTGCCAACACCATGCATTCCTGCGTCCATTGTTTGAACTTGTAAATTACCACGCGTTAATGATGAGAACGGAAATCCTCCTTTATTGACTGAACGTGCCACCTTTGTAGTAGGATCCCAAATACCATAAATACTTTGCGTCGAATCAGCTAAACCATTTTGGTCAGTTTCAGCATAATAGCGTCCAGTACCTGCAACAATAATATAGCCATTACCTGTCGGATGACGAACAATTGACGGTGCTGCTGTAATGGGCTGACGCTTACCGTTACCATCAACAGCCGAGAATAGTGCGCTACCGCCAAAAGACACTTGGAACTGAACAGTTTCACCATCACGTGGATCTTTTGTGCGCAAGAAAGGATTGTTGGTATCACCATTATCTGGCGCTAAGTCAAAACGCCAGACGTTACCCTGTAAGTCCCCTGCATAAGCATAGTCTGCTATACCATCGCCATTAATATCAGCTAGCTTTGGCGTGGACATACCGTTAGGCACGCCAGCAGCACCCTGCACAACAAGATCCTTAGTTAATGCTCCTGTTTCCATATCGATAATCAATAAAGCAGCTTTACCATTCTGGCTGTCGCTTGCCGCATAACCATTGCCAGCCACTGCTGCCCATTTACCGTTATGCAAGCGTGCAATGGTGGGTTGCGAAAAGGTATAACCAAGTTTTACGTCAAAATCATTAGCCGCTAACTTATCCTCATTAAACTCCCAAAGTAATTTAATAGCAGCAGGATCAGTCACATCAAGAGCGAACATTCCCTTACCACCAGCACCTAAAGTGCCGACTAATACTGTGCGCCATTTGTTGCCGATAAATACATCAGCAACTACAGGTGAACCATCAACAAAGAAGTGGTGCGTTGCTTCGCCATAACCTGTAGCGGTTAGTTTGTGCAGATTTTGGAAAACCGCAGAAGGTACAAAAGCAAAAACCTCCTCACCAGTACTGGCATTAAAACCATGCAGCATACCGTCATTAGCGCCTACATAAACCATAGGTGTACGAGAGCTTTGCGCTGCAACAAAATCTTCATATTTAGTATCCAAGCCTTCAAGACGATTAGCATGCCCAGTTAAATACCGTGCGCCACGAACCGTGACAGGTTTGGAACTGACGATATCGCCTAGCACTGAAGAGCGCTTACGGAACGTTGCCCCTTCTTTAGAGCGATCACCGCGTAAAAAACTCAATCGATCAGCGCCTAAAGTATCAACGTTGTCGCCACGATCAGGATCGCGATTTAAGTCTTTTTTTTGCGTCACAGTTAAGTTAGACCACTTAAAATCTACTAAATTTGCTCCGCTCGCTATTTTAATATTACGAGAAGTATGTCCTTTAGCATCTAATAGTTCTTTAGCACTCCATAATTGAGAAGCGCTTACACTACCATCAGGGTTAAGGGTTTTGATCGTTGCAGTTAAGTTGCCCGCCCAATTTTGATCAGCAGCATAAGAGGCCTGATACGCGTAGCCGGTACCATCATCGCCCACACCTGAGTTGATTGCTGGGCTAGAGCCTGTAGTGGCGCGACCACTGATTCGTTCAAGAATTTGTTGGAACGCTTGAACTAATGAGTCAGGGCTGTCCGCACTAAAAAACTCACCACGCGAGTTAATCGCCGCATGCCATAAATCGTAAATAGTTGAAGGTGCTTCGGCCTGTACAGCTGGCCAAGACAAACCATTGGTGCCCAAGTTTTTAAGCTCATCAATATTGGCAAAAGTTGGACTTTTTTCTGTGCCATTCCAAGTCGGAGCATTTAGCGTACCGTTGGCAGAACTTTTGGTTAACGAGTTGGATAAGCCTAATCCTACAGTGAAGTTAACCATGTGCTGCCAAGTTGCTGGATTATTGCGCGGATCCCAATAATCTTTAGCTGGGTCTGTCGTTTTAATTGGCATATAAGGCGATATCTTATTAGCCAAATCAGGTCTTAAGTCATTCGCCCAATAGTAAAAAGCGGAATCCGCCAAAGTATTTTGTGTTTGCGCATCGCCACTATGAACTGTTTGCCCATCCGAATATGGCGCTGTATTACCATTATACGCGGTACCATCAGGTAATCTTTCCGCAGTACTGTCAGCATCACTTTTTGTGTTGCCCACAGTATTCCACATACCATCTGTCATCAACACATGGTAATTAGCTCGACATACAGATGTATCGCTTGTCTCTGATTTGATAAACTCACCAGCTCGATGCATTGCCTTATGTAACGGTGTACCACTGTTAGCGGGTAGCACTTCCAGCCATTTAAAAAAGTTCACTCGATGCTGGCCAGTAAAACGATCCATTTTATTATTATTACAAGTCCCGCTTGTTGTGCCCTTTCCTATTTCACAGGTATTTAAAGCCCCCCAAGTTAAGCGCACATTATCTGGCATAGTATAGAAGGCTAAGTTGGCAGCAGAGCGCGTTGCCAGGTTTCGATTTGCATAAAACTCATACCAAATAGCAAAGTTTTTTTGTTGGTCGATGCCATATCGGGACCCTTCAACTTTACGATACGTATAACAGCTTGCTGCGTTAGAAATTTCGTCAGTAGAACAGCCTTTATCGTAATCAAAATAGTGTGCAGGGGCAGCGTATATTATCGGGTCCCGCCATCGGCCCCCGCCTATATCTACACAACCTTGAACGCCTGCAGGACAATCAGTAGTGAACCCAGCATGCCACCATAATCTAAAATATTTAGACAGATCTGTTCGTGCAGGATTAGTTTTAAAACCATCTTGCTTGGCATTGGTAAAAACAGGAGTAGGATAGTCTTCTACTTTTACTTGTGATCCATCCCAACTTATTTTTTTAGGAACTCGATAAACAGTTTTAGGATTATAATAAATTGGGTTATATGTACTGGATCGACCTGCAACACTAGACTGACCAGACGTTCGAATTGAGTCAGGAGCATAACCCCAATACATAGAACCTGAGTCATCCAGTGTGACTAATAAGTTAGGCGGTACGCCTTCTGTTAATGACAGAGGTTTTTGTGATGGATATTGGATATCAGCCGCATACGTAGAAAACGATGCAGTCAATACACCTGCGCATAAGAACGCTGAACATATTGCCTTGCCGACATCCTTATAAATGTTTAAGAATTTCATAGCTGACTCCTTTAGTTATTTAGGCCAAGATAAATATTTGCGATAGTTGACTGCACCGTCAGCTCATCATTAGCCTGCCCGTTCACTAAGTAATAATATGTGCCGCGTCCTTCTAAAATTGCACCGTACTCTGCGTTTACTGCCTCACTTTCAGAAGCACTAGCAGAGATAAGATAGGTATTCCAGAAAGACTTACGCTTGCTCTCAGGTTCGTACTTTCTAGAGGTATCAGCGTCTAAGCCGATATAGGGCATCCATGCCAATATTTTATTATCAGTCACACCAGCCCCATCAGTAACCTGATAGTTCGCTGCGTAGTCAGGATATGCTTTAAAAAATTCTAAAGGCTCAAGATAAAAATCACGCTGCATGGTGCGCGTATCAGTCACATTATCCGCAGTCATTTCCTTTAATAAGCACGGCTTATTTAAATTCTTTGGTCGCAGAATATTGCTCGTTTTACAGTTTTCACTGTTAAATTCTAATTTGTCACGTAAAAAAGCCGGACCGTAAAAACGAAACTCGCCTTCACGTAAGGCTGCATCAGCAACATCTTGTAAGCGCTGAGTTTCTGCACGACTGGCAGTAATGCGCGACTCCAGTGCTACTCCGCGCATATTACTAACAGCCAAAACAGTAAGCACTAAGAGCATTACCAAGGCGATTACAAGAACAGCACCCCGCTGCTTTTGAATTGCTTTAAAATTCCTCATGGCATCATATTCCTCAAGGTTTGCGTGCTACTGGCGACCTGATATACACGTCGACCATCACCGTTCTCAATGCGCGTTTTGTTTGTACCAGTCGTCGTAGCGATCCAATCTGTATAAACTTTGGAGTCGCTATCACGCTGATTGGTACGACTACCTAAGAGCATTGAATAGCGCACTGCTCGTACGAGCCCATCTGCAGAAGAGCCCCATGGAGTGGTCTCTTTAAGTTTTTTCTCAAGGAGTTTTCCGTTCCCTGTTGCAAACTCAAAGCGCATATCAGCAACACCATCCAACAACTCTTCAAAGGCTGGTGCAGTGCCAGTTAAATTTTTACATTGTAGTGAGCCTTTATTCAGTTCTGCATCAGGTACAAATTTAATCGCCATAATCACCACCTCAGCACGATCTGGCTTTACAAAGGGTTTAGCGAGCTTACTGGCAGCAGCACCGACAACCTTTACAGTATTGCCTTGGCAATCTAACTCAGTCGCTGATGCAGGCTGATAGCGGACGCAAAGCCCAGTCTCTGTATCAGACTTAAGACCCGTGATCGCCGCTCCTTCTATAAACTCCTTGCAGTCTGATGTGGCTGCCACCTTTGGAAATGCATCTTCAAGTAGTTGATCAGGTGCGCGACGATAGCCCGCCTTATTCAGCCATGAACTTAATGTGTACTCAGCAAAGCGTGCGTTTTCTTGGTTATTCGCCTGACTTTGCTGAAACACATAGTTGCGCTTGTTATCAATATAGACTTGAGTAATGCCTAGAACTAAAAAGCTACTAATCGCCAACGCCACCAACAGCTCAACCATAGATAACCCGCGCTGGCGGGTGATTGCTAACTTCATCATAATTCCACCCGTGTGCTGTATGTGCATACATCTGAGTTTGCATCTGCACCGCAAACTTTCTCTTTGCTACGCCATGCTAACTGAACTGCCATTGTCGAACCTTCGTAACCACCGCCAGCGCATTCAGGTTCGCCGTCATCAAACTTATAACTTGGACAAGCCATAAATTTCACTACAACATCATCATCAACTGCACCAGGTAGCCTCTCTTGTGCTTTTTTTAGCCAGCAGCCTGCTTGTTGTTTAGCTGTTTGTGCTAAACCTGTGCTGCAGTCACTAACAGCGAAATCAAAGGAACCATTTGCTTTATAAAAAACAGTGGTTTCCTTCAACTCTTTGTACATTGCCTGCTTGGGCTTAGGGGGCTCATCAAAAGGCGTCTTATTAAATAACTCATCACGATTAGCCCGCATGATTTCCACTAGCTCATTAGTCAATGCAATAGCTGTATTACGATTGACCGCATCCTGCGTGTATTGAATACTTCTGCCTTGCAGCGCGACCATACCCAAAATCCCTACCGTCGTAAGAACGATGGTAACCAGCACTTCAATTAAGCTGAAACCTTGGCTATTTTTTTTCATACTGAGCCTCATGGTGTGCAAGTGGTGAGTTTGGCGGAGTCGTCTTTGTAACCACGCGCATACATTTTGACGACTCCGCTCGATTTAACTTCGAGCAAATAGCCATTAGCAAAATCAGTATCACGGCAGACAGTTACTTTAGCCGCAGGAGAAGCCATACCATTTGCGGTAAAGATGAGCTTTAAATTATTCGGATTAGTCAGCGGTTTGGCTTGCGCGGTATTAAACTCAAGCTTGCGCTCTACTGCTCCGCCTTGCGGTTTTAATTCCCAAGCGGTGGTTGTGGTGTCCACCTCGTAAGTTTTGCGAGTGGTCACAGCTTGCCCGCGCGCGTACTGCAAAAATGTTTTCAGTTCATCGGCTTTGGCTTGCACCTGATTGTTGCGAATAAACTGTACAAAGTTTGGCACGGCAATGGTGGCAACAATTCCCAATAACGCGATAGTGATCATCAGTTCCACGAGGGTAAACCCGCGCATGTCTTTTAATCGTGACATGGTGTACTCCATACGAATTCGTGAGTTAAGCATGCATAAGCGCTGCCGCGCTGTCATTGCACGCAAGACAACTGGCTTAAACCAAGAGATAAGCGGTTAACCATCATTACAAAATGTGCGGCTATACACATTTTTGGCTATCTAACCCAGTTTTGCCAAGCTGTGTTCAGGCAGTAATAATGTTGGCTGTAACACCACTCATGATTAGAGCGATATTGGCCGCTAGATGGGTTGCCGCGTCGCTGCGCTCCTCGCAATCACTGCAATGCAACTTGCAATGACCACGTAACGTGGACTCAATGATACTGCGAGAAGTCGCTACGGCTGTGCGATGCTCCTCAGAAGCGCTAATCACCTTAGCTTGTTTGAGCAGAATGATAGCAAAACAATGGCTCATTTAATGACCCAGCTCACTTTACTTACACAACAACGCACTACAATGCGCAAGCCGATGCACCTTATAAAACCGTTACACTTCGACTCAAGGTCATAAAAATAATGTCGAAAACACTACGCTTTTTGTCACAACGCTTAACGTCTTTGCTTCCTGATGAATTAAAAACAGGGGAACTCTGGCAGTTACTATCACCGCGACAACATCCTTTGCTGCTAAGTCAGCGCCGCGCCACTATGATCGTTAACCGCGTACGCTTATTTGCGATGCTGTTTGCTGTCTTGACCCCGTTATGGGGCATCATCGACATCATGGTGTTTAGTCCTGAATTATGGATTCAACTGGCTGTTTTACGCCTCTTTACCAGTCTTGCGTTTGCTACTTTGCTTGTGCTCTACCGCCCGTCCGGCAGTTTGCTGGACGCTTATCGCGCTATGGCGATTTTATTTATTATTCCCACTCTCTTTTATATCGCCTCACACTCATTTCTTGCAGGCCATCAACTCAATGACTTATCAGCAGCAGTAGCAACGGGTTATGCATTTTTACCCTTTGTGCTGATGGCTGGATTAGCGATTTTTCCGTTGAGCTTGATAGAAAATGCATTATTAGCCAGTGTTTTATTGGTGGCGCAAGGTTTGGCCGGTTATTTAAGCTGGTCAACGTTAAACTGGCCGTCATTTGCTGGTGGCTTCTGGTTGTTAATCTTGATCGCTGGGGTGACTGCGCTGGCCAGTGTCAGTCAGCTGGCCTTTATGATTACCTTAGTGCGCCAAGCCATTCATGATCCATTGACCGGGGTTTTTTCTCGTCGTAGCGGCGAAGAGATACTCAGCATGCAATGGTCCGCCGCGCAACGCAGCGACAGTCATTTCACTCTGGCTTTTATCGACTTAGACCACTTTAAAAATATCAACGACAGGTTTGGCCACGAGGCGGGCGATAAAATACTGCGTCACTTTGCACTGCACATCGGTAAAACATTACGCAACTCAGACAGTTTACTGCGCTGGGGTGGTGAAGAGTTTTTACTGTTAATGCCCAATACCAGCTTAGAGCAAGCACGCTATGCCTTAGAGCGGATGCAAGCACATGGCTTTGGTTTGCGCCCTGACGGTCAGCCATTGACGGCTAGCATTGGATTGAGTGAGCGAATTTATGATCAAGCAGACAGCTATCAACAAATGTTGGAATTAGCGGATGAGCGCATGTATTTAGCCAAGCAAGCTGGGCGCAATCAACTATGCAGCACAAGTTAAGAAGGCCCTGACCGATAGTTGGATTGCCGCGTCGCTACGCTCCTCGCAATGACCGCGTGGGGAGCACAATGACGGCGTGAGAAGCGCAATGACGGCGCATGGTACGTAATACCAGCGGGGAGTGCGCGATAACTTTCTTATTTCCTCGACGTTTGCTTGAGTTATATGCGCGATGTTTAAGGTGACAAAGCAAGATAAGCAACATCTGCCAATTGATGCACACACGACTTGCTGTTATATTCCTCGCACTGTCAAAAGCAGTCAGGTCTTGCTAACGCTAAAAGAAGTTAAAACAAAACGTTGGCATCGTCTGGAGTCAAATTTTACAGGTCACAGACCACCTCGCTAAGCACTATAGGACTTAGCCAAAGTTGTACTGAAACATAATCCGCGAACGCACGAATGCGCTCGTATTTTTATAAACCCGCTCACGAACACATCGAGCGGCACCCGATTTACTAAGGGAAATGTGTAGGGTGGAGATGCATAGTTGATTGACCTGCGTAGCTACGCGCTTTGATTCAGACGTTTCATCACGTCCGCGGCCAATCACTGATTCCTCCTCCTTAAACAAGTATGCTGCAAGCAATTTTATACTGCAGCCAACTGGAGACGCTGTCGCGATATTGGCTTATGACCCATATGCGCTAGACACGGTTAAGACTATTTTTAACTGCGCGACCCCAACACCGACCCCGATTGTCGAGTGTGCCAATGACGTGATCCGTGAACACGGAATATATTGGTAAACCATGAAAAGAATGCTCATTAACGCAACTCAACCCGAAGAGTTGCGCGTTGCCCTTGTAGACGGACAACGTTTATTTGACCTTGATATTGAATCAGGGGCGCGAGAACAAAAGAAATCAAATATCTACAAAGGCCGTATCACCCGCGTAGAACCTAGCTTAGAAGCGGCTTTCGTCGACTTCGGCTCTGACCGCCACGGTTTCCTCCCTCTTAAAGAAATCTCCCGCGAATACTTCAAAAAAACCGGTGAAAACAGCAATGGTCGCGTCAACATCAAAGATGTTTTGACTGAAGGCCAAGAAGTTATCGTTCAAGTAGAAAAAGAAGAACGCGGTAATAAAGGCGCGGCACTGACAACTTTTATCAGCCTAGCGGGCCGTTATATGGTGTTAATGCCAAACAATCCGCGTGCTGGTGGTATTTCACGCCGCATTGAAGGCGAAGAACGCAACGAACTGCGCGAAGCTTTAAACGGCCTTAACGCTCCTGCCGATATGGGTTTAATCGTCCGTACCGCCGGTTTAGGTCGCAGCAGCCAAGAGCTGCAGTGGGACCTCGACTACCT
>RRZT011244882.1_pt1 | contig 14224 bp, 14 predicted proteins | sample 2165551 | NCBI WGS metagenome assembly RRZT01 (sample SAMN10456910, study PRJNA506462) | wastewater metagenome | biome: wastewater; feature: sludge; material: wastewater sludge; isolation source: wastewater sludge with Escherichia coli K12::gfp cells carrying plasmid... | place: USA: Moscow, Idaho... | reverse complement strand
CCTCACCGCACATGCTGCGGCATTCGTTTGCGACGCATCTCTTGCAGAGGGGCGCCGACTTGCGCTCTGTGCAGGCAATGTTGGGGCATGCCGACATTGCGACCACGCAAATTTATACGCATGTCGATACGGCCCAGTTGAAAAAAGTCCACACTGCGTGTTTTCCACGCAACAAATCCCGCCGTTGAGCATGTGTAGAGGGGGGATGGCTCCTCGGGCAGCGATCATCTGCGCAGAACAAAAATCCTGCAAGAATAATGCATGATTCCTGGTTGACACTGCTTGGTGGAGTTGATAGCATCCCAAAAATCTGCCGGGAGCGAGAAAAAACGGGCGGATAGCTCAATTGGGAGAGCGCTGCCCTTACAAGGCAGAGGTCACAGGTTCGATCCCTGTTCCGCCTACCAATAAGAAATACAGGAAATTGTGCGCGGGGCATTGCCTTATCCATTAGTAGTGATGTACAAGAATACGCGCTACTGTATTTAGATAGTTTGATTCTGAAGATCTGAATTCTTCTTCCGCCATCTTGGGTTGCGTGGGGCCGTCGTTCAGCCTGGTTAGGACGCCAGATTGTCAATCTGGAAGTCGCGGGTTCAAATCCCGTCGGCCCCGCCATTCCCCCAGCTTTTGGTACAATCCATGCTTACCGTTTTCATGCGACGCCATGTGAAGGGAAAGGTCTAGGCTCATGTTCCAATCAGGCGTAATGGGGTTGGTGGGCTCACTGGGGGCGGTCTCGAAAATCGTTCTTCTACTGCTCTTTGTCGCTTCGATTCTCTCCTGGGGTGTGATTTTCTACAAATGGCGGACTTTCAAAGCGGCGGATCGCGAGGATCAGCGGTTCTTCAGCGCGTTTACGAAGATTCGCGATCTCGATGAACTGTATCGCCAATCCAAGCGGGCCGACGGCAGCCCGAGCGCGCGTGTATTTCAGGGCATTATGGATCGCGTCCTGACGGTGTCCGGGGATGGCACAGTGAGTGCGTCTCAACCGGCCAGTGCCTCGAAGGATCCGGTGGCTGCGATCGATCATCAATATATGGACAAGACCGTGGCCTATCTGGTGCAGAACCAAGTCTCGCATTTGGAATCGTACCTGCCCGTGCTGGCCACGACGGGGAACATTACCCCTTTCATCGGATTGCTGGGGACGGTGTTGGGTATCATCGACTCGTTTCGTGAGATCGGGACTCAGGGAACTGCGAGCATCGCGGCTGTGGCTCCCGGCGTGTCTGAAGCGTTGGTGGCGACCGCGGCCGGATTGTTTACCGCTATTCCTGCCGTGATCTTCTACAACTATTATCTGACCCGCATTCGTAAGACCGTGTTCCGGATCGAATCGTTCACAGTGGAGGCGATGCGTTCATTGCAGACCCGGATGAAGCAGGCCGCAGTTGGGGGGCAGTTGTGACGTCGGAGACCAGACACCGGCGCTTCATGGCGGAGATCAACGTGATCCCGCTGGTGGACGTGGTGTTGGTGTTGCTCGTGATTTTCATGGTGACCGCCCCCATGTTGTATCGCGGGATGGATATCAATCTTCCCAAGTCCGCCAGCAATACGATTAAGCCTGAAGCGAGAGCGGTTTTGTCCATTGAGCGCGATCAGCGTTTGTATTTGGATAAGGACGCGGTGAGTGTCGTGCAACTCGAGCGGAAGCTTCGGGCCTTGAAAGATCAAAGCCCCGATGTCTCGCTCTATCTCCGCGCCGATCGGGACGTGCCTTACGGGATCGTGGTGCAGGTGATGGACAGTGTGAAGAAAGCCGGGATTGAGAAGCTTGGTATGGTGACGGAGCCTACAGGTGCCGAACGCGTGAGTGAGTCGGTCGCGACCCCCGCGCAGCCACGCAAAAGGTAGCGGCGCCGCGACTCGCGCGCCACACGGTCGTATCGCAAGTCATGACGTTCCAAGCCCTGCCAAGACATACCGCGCTCTTTCTGATCGGGGATGTGGGTGAAGCCGGAAGCCGCCGTCTTCGCAAGACGGTTGTGGTGTCCCTGGTGCTCCACCTCTGCCTCCTATCCGTGATTATGGGTGCCAAGTTCTTTAAGAAAACAGAACGTCCGCTCTCGGCGGTGGAAGTCTCGCTGGTCACGTTGCCGCCTGTGGAAGCGAAGCCCGAGCCGAAGGTTGAGAAGGCGGTTCCCCATCCCACACCCAAGCCGGTGCAATCTGCTCCGATGCCCGTGCCTCCCAAGCCGGTGCAGACCCCAACACCGCCTCCGATTCCGCCTCCGGTCCAGGCCGCTCCGGTGGCCAAGTCGGCGCCACCAGCTCCGGCACCGGCTCCTGCGCCTCGTTTGCAGGCTCCTGTGCTGGCGGCGCCACAGCCCGTTCCGCAGGCTGCGAAGTCGCCTTCTTCCGCCCCCGTGACCAACCGGGCGGATGTGCTTCGGGATGTGATGAAAGATATCGAGTTGCCGCCGAATGCGCCCCAGTATGGCGATCTGGCCCCGATGAAACCGGCGGAGGTGAAAAAGTCTGCTCAGCCGAAAGTGGGTGGACCTGAGCGATCAGACCTGGATGCGATGCTGAAGAAATTGAACGTGCCCGAGATGGCCGCCGCCCAAACCGCGCCTCCGCAGGAACCTCCCAAGCCGGCTGTCACTCCCACGAAGCGCGCCTCTCTCTCTGAAGAGATGAATAACGACCTTGATCGCGAACTGCAGGATTTGAAGAAACTGCCATCCCTTCCGCCGGTCAAAGCGACTGAGCCGGTGCGGGAGGCGAAGCCGATGTTCCGCGAACCGCAGCCGGTTGCGAGTGCTCCGCCGGTGACGGCCAGTGTCCCCCGCAGCAAGCCTGAAACAAAGTTAAGGGTGACTGGAATGTCTGTGGGGAACCCGTATTGGAATATTGTAAAGTCGAGGATTGTAAGCTTTTGGGCCGCCCCGCCGGTTGATATTAAGGCTCTCACCGTAGTGGTGCGGTTCCGTTTGGAGCGTGATGGAAGTATTGGTGGTGTGACAATCGAACAGACGTCTGGCAACGCCTACTTTGATATGGCAGCACAGCGAGCTGTGCAAAGTGCGGTACCGCTACCACGCGTCCCTTCCGAGCTGACTGATTCATATTTTGATACATACTTCACTTTCTCAGCAGGCGAGGCTGCAGGATGAATCGTGTGATCATTGGTCTTATGATTGCCCTCTGTGTCGTGGTGGGAGCCGGGCTCTTCGGGATTCTGGATTCCCGCGCGACCGATGTGTTTCTGGAGGCAACCCGGCCGGACTTTCAAAAGATTCCCATTGGAGTATTCGGTTTTCAGAACGGCGGCGGTCCCGAATGGCTCGGGGGCCGTATCGAGGAAGTGCTGAAGGCGGATCTTCAACGGTCCTTGGTCTTTTCGCTGGTGGATTTGCCTGCCATCGGGGTGAAGGCGCGTGAGGTGTCGACCACCGACAAGGCGATCTTTAAGCAGGCGGCAGAGAACGGCGTTTCCGTCCTGGTCTGGGGGAAGTCGGGCCAGAAGAACGGCAGCAAAGACAGCGAGTTGTTGATGGACGGCTTCGTCTACGACAGCGGCAGCGATGAAGTCGTCGGTGGAAAGCGTTATGTGGGTTCAACCTCGGTCGTGCGGTTGATGGCGCACCGGTTTGCCGATGAATTGGTGTTTCGTTATACCGGAGAGCCGGGCATCGCCAGGACCAAAATTGTATATGTCGCGGAGCATGGCAATGCCCGTGAATTGTTCGTGATGGACTACGATGGATATGAGCCCAAGCAGATTACGGCGGACGGCTTTCTGAATCTGATGCCGCGCTGGTCGCCCGATCGCCGGTTCATTGTGTTCACAGCCTATCGGAGCCGGAATACCCAGGACATCGATATCCTGGAACTGGCGACCGGCAAACGGTGGACGCTGGTCTCTATGGCGGGGCTCAACATTACGCCTGCCTTGTCGCCCGACGGGAATTTTCTGGCGTTTGCCAGCAGTCAGGACGGCAATTCCGAGATTTATAAACTCGACACCCGTACCAAGACTCCGCAGCGGCTGACGGTGAATCAGGGGGGCGATCTCTCGCCGACCTGGTCGCCCACCGGCCGCGAGATTGCATTTACCTCGGACCGCGGAGGCGCTCCTCAAGTCTTCATCATGAGCGCAGACGGGTCCAACGTTCGTCGCCTGACCTACGAAGGCGACTACAATGCCGCTCCGGCCTGGTCGCCGCGCGGCAACTGGATTGCGTATGTCTGCCGGACCGCTCAGCGGTTGTATAAGATCTGTATCCTATCCCCCGACGGACAGAAGCGGGTTCAGGTCACGACGGGGCCCGGGATCGATGACTCGCCGTCCTGGTCTCCCGACGGCCGGCATATCACGTTCAGTTCGACCGTCGACGGCAAAAGCCACATCTATATGGTGGATACGGACGGGAAAGGGTTGGAACGCATCACGTTCGGTGGCACGCACAATAGTTCGCCGTCCTGGTCCCCGGCGCTGTAGGTACGATCATCAGGCAATACCCGAGTCTACGATATATTAACCATTCACCAATCCATGAGGAGTCACGATATGAGGATACCGGTAGCGACAATGGGCCTGACACTGACAGTCGGGATGCTGTTGGTCATGCAGGGTGGGTGCTCGAAGAAGTCTATTCAGTCGGGTGGTGACGCGCAGTCAACGGAGCGTGGTATGGCCAAGTCGGGCGGGCCCGCTCCGGCTCCACTCGCGTCAACCGGGGGGATGGATGCTCCCAGTGCGACATTCCCGGACTTGTCTCTCTCCAGCAAGCCGGATGATTTGGAGACCGGCGGATTGCGCGGGTTCGATTCGGTATCGGGTGGAAAAGCCCCGTCCGAAGAACGCCTGGGCGGCGGGGGCACGATGTTGGCCAAGGTCGAGCCGTCGGAGAGCACGGCGCGCCAGATCGAGGACATTCGTCGCGAACAAGCCAAGGAACAAGCGGCATCCGCAGAAGCCGGATTGCGCGACGTGTTCTTTGGTTATGACAGCTGGACCATCACCGAAGAGGGACGGCAATCCTTGACGCAGGATGCGCAGTGGATCAAGGCGAATGCGGGTGCACTCGTGAAGATCGAAGGCCATTGCGACGAACGCGGCACGCTGGCCTACAATCTGGTGTTGGGCGAAAAGCGCGCCAAGGCCGTGCGGAACTATCTGGTCGAGCTTGGTGTGGGAGCCAACCGGTTGGCAGTGGTGTCCTACGGCAAGGAACGGCCATTCTGCAACGAACGGAGCGAAAGCTGCTATCAGCAGAACCGTCGCGGCCACGTGGTCGTGCGGTCGAAATAACTGTTCCGATCAGGGATGATGTGACATGATTCTCCGGAGCAACGCCGGTAAAGGGAGACCTGTCATGGACAGTGGATGGCCAGATCGAAGTGAAATGGTAACGAACCCATCATTCGGGCGCCTCGGAGCGGTCGGCGGCAAAGCTGCGCCGGCCCGACTCGGTGTGCTCGTGCTGGTCGCGTCTGGGTTGACCTTGTTGTCGGGATGTGTGGCGCAGCAGGCTGACCTGAAACAGACGGAGCGTGAACTGCAGCGTCGTATCAAGCAGACGACGGAGGAGCAGGCTCAGACAAGGGCGCGTCAAAACCAGGAAATCGTCTCACTACGTGAGCAGGAAATTCCTAAGTTGAGTGGCGATGTGGGGGAGGCCATTCACCGCACGAAGGCCCTGGACGCGCGGCTGGATGACTTGATGGCGAAATTGGCCTCTCAGGATTCGAAGCTCAGTCAGCGAATGAGCGAGGGGGAGAAACGCTCCGCTGAAGAAAGCAAGCGATTGGGTTGGGTCGAAAAGCAGCTGGTCGATCAGGATGCCTTGCTCAAAGGCGAGCGGGACCGGAATCGGGCGGAACTCGCGTCGGTGACGGCTCGTTTGGATCAAGTCACCGCTCACATGGACGCCATTCAGAAAAACGTTCTGGATGCCATGCAGAAGACCACGACGGTGCTCGCGCAAAAAGTCGATTCGCGCCTGGACGATCAGCAAAAGGTCTTGCACGGTCTCGAAACGCGGTCCCAGAATGTGGCGCAGCTCGATTCACAGAACAAGGTGTTGGCCGACCAGGTTTCCAGGCTCAACCAGGCATTGGTGGATTTCAAGCAGGCGTTGGGTAACTTGGGAGAACGCGTCGTTCAGCAGGACCAGGCGGTGAAGCATCTGGCCGCGTCGCTGGACCAGGACACCGTGGCGTTGAATAAACGGACGGATGCATTGGCTGGAAAAATCGAGGCGGACAACAAGGTGACGGCGGAACACTTGAACGAAGTGAACCGGAGCGTGGCCTCGGTGGCGAAGGCGTTGGAAAATGCCGGCGGTAAATTCGTATCCCGCGAAGATGACCATGAGCGCCGTATCGATGAGACGACGCGCGAACTGGGTCATGTGCAGGCGCAAATCCAGACCCTGGACAAAAACTTGGAGAATCAACACGCGTTCTTGAAGCAGGTCGAGCAGCATCTGTCGGCTTTGCGCGTCAGCGCGTCGCAGCGGGCCGAGCAGGCGCCGGCCGTCGCGGAAGTGGCGCCGCTTGCACAGTCGCAGGCCATGCCGTCGCCGGAAGCCGTCTCGCCGCCAACCTCGTCTCCTGTCCCGTCAAGCGGGTCGATGTCTCGCTCGGAAAATCGTAGCGCAGCCCTGATGGCGGATCGCGAGTCGTACGAGCGGACGTTGACCCGGTTTAAGGACGGCGATTTGGACGGGGCGCGCCAGGGCTTCGCGGAATTTCTCCTGCAACATCCCCACTCGGACCTGGCTCCCAATGCGCGGTTCTGGCTGGGCGAGTCCTATTACGGGAAGAAAGATTTCTCGCGCGCCATCGATGCCTACGATCAAGTGCAGTTGAACCATCCCGCCAGCGAAAAAGTGCCGGCTGCCCTCTTGAAGAAGGGCTATGCTTATCTCGCGCTCAAAGATCGAAAGAAAGCCGCCTCGGCGCTCAAGCAGGTCATCGACCTGTATCCAAAATCTCCGGAAGCCAATAAGGCGATGGACAAACTGAATCAACTAAAGGAGTTGCACTAACGATGAAGCTCCGATTCGTGGAGGCATTGCAGCTAGGGGCGGGGCTGACCTGCGGACTGGTGTTGGCAGGGTGCGCGAAGCACGCCGATTTCCTGGAGATCCGGGATCAGGTCTCGATCATCGCCCGGACGCAGGATCAGGAACAGAAGCGATTCGAGGCGATGCAGCGCCGACTGGAGTCGCTCGAACGCGTTCGGGAGCCGGAGGGCGGAAAGCTGCGGCTCGACGATGCGTTGGCCCGCCTTCAGAAGCTCGAGGGACGTCTGGCCAAGATTGAAGAAACTCAACTGGCCCAAGCCGCCTCCATTCGGTCGGACCTCGCGCTTGCCGAAGCCAATCGTCAGGCGCGTGTCTCGAAGCCGTCCGGGCCCATTGAGCCGGCGACCATCATGCCCGGAGTGCCGTCGATTACGCCGACCTCGGCCTTCAATCTCGCCTATAACGACTACCTCAACGGCAAGTTCGATCTTGCCGTGACCGGGTTTCAGCGGTTCATCAAGGATTTTCCCTCGACCTCGCTGACGCCGAACGCGCACTATTGGCTCGGAGAATCGTACTACGGCCAGAAGGATTATATTCGGGCGATGCAGTCGTTCGAGCACGTCGTGAACGAGTATGCGGGCAATGAAAAGGTTCCCGCCGCGCTCTTCAAGCTGGGCTTGTCGGCCGCCGAAACCGGCGATACCGCAAAATCGCGCAAGTATCTGAAGCGGGTCATCGAGGAATATTCGACGTCCGATGAAGCCAAGCTCGCGAAAGCGAAGATGGCCGAAATTCGATGACCTTGGGCCTGCTGCACGGTCCTCTCTCCATCCGCTCATCCTCGGTTCGAATCTCAGGGAGCGTTTCTTCCCATGGACATAGCGAGTAGTGTGGGAAAGATTCAGGTTCTGCCGAGCGATGTCATCGGCCGCATTGCGGCAGGGGAGGTGGTCGAGCGTCCGGCTGCGGTCGTAAAAGAGCTCGTTGAAAACAGCCTGGACGCCGGCAGCAGCACGATCACCGTCGAGGTCAAAGACGGAGGCCTCGGGCTGATTCGTGTCACCGACGACGGCGAGGGCATGTCCCGACGTGATGCTTCTCTCGCTTTTGAGCGGCACGCCACCAGTAAATTGCAGTCGGATCAGCAGCTCGGCACCATTTGCACCATGGGCTTTCGCGGGGAGGCGTTGCCCAGCATCGCAGCCGTATCGAAAGTCCGGCTCACGACGTTGTCTCGCCAGGAACAGGTGGGCACGCAGCTCTGGCTCACGGCGGGGACCATCACGCGGGTCGAAGATGCCGCGGCGATTCCCGGGACATCCATCGAGGTTTCGGAGCTCTTCTACAATACGCCCGCCCGCAGGAAATTTCTCAAATCGACCACGACAGAGTTCTCCCATATCAGCCATGTGGTGCAGCAGGCCGCGTTAGCGTCGCCGCAGGTACACGTGCGGTTGATTCATAACGGCTATGAGGTCTTCGCACTGCCGGCCGTGTCCTCGCCTCGCGATCGTGTGCTGCAGGTGTATCGCGCCGCATTCGGTGACCGGGCGCTGGCCGTCGATGTTCAGCAGAACGGTTTGTCCCTGAGGGGCTTCATCATCGATCCGGTGCGGGCGCGCGCCGGGCGGACGCCGCAAGAACTCTTCGTCAATCGCAGGCCGATCAAAAACAGCACCGTGCAACATGCGGTTGTGGATGGCTACAGTTCGTTTCTCGCGAAGGGCCATGCTCCGCTGTTTGTGCTCTTTCTTGATGTCGAGCCCCAGCGGGTCGATGTCAACGTGCATCCGACTAAACGAGAGGTCCGGTTTGCCGATAACGAGCAGATCCACCAGCTGGTTCGTTCTGCTGTGCGCCATACCCTTGGTCGCGCCCACATCGAATCGTCGATGGCTGGGGCCGCTCACGCGCATCCGGACGGGAACGGGGTATCGAATGTCGCGATTCCCGTCGAGGAAACTGGCGTCGAGCCGGCAGCCCTGTCGTATCCATCATTCGCACCCCTGAACGTGCCTGTTCCGCCGACTCCCTCAGCTGAGAGCCAAACCTCGTTTGTCGGGGAGGGGGGCACTCCTTATCAATCGGGTGAGGCCGTGGATATTGTTCCCCTCGGCCAGATGCACCGCACCTATGTGATTGCGCAAGTGGGCGATGAACTCCAGGTGATCGATCAACATACGGCCCACGAGCGAGTCTTGTTTGAGCGACTGTTGCGAGCCTGGCAGGGCAAGAGCTTGCCGTCCCAGCCGCTGCTGTTGCCGGAACCGTTGGAGTTGCCTGTTCAACAAGCTCTCATCCTTCAGCGCCATCTGGCGGAACTGGAACGACTCGGGTTGTTCATTGAACCATTCGGGCCCTCCTCCTTCTTGATTCGCAGTCTACCGGTGATGTTGGGCCATCCTGACCTGGCCGCGCTGGTTCAAGATCTGATTGACGATCTTGAGCAGTGGGATTCGATTTCCTCGCTGGAAACGAAGGTGAAGCCCATTCTTGCATCACTGGCTTGCCACGGGGCTGTTCGGGCGGGCCGGGCGATGGCGCTTCCCGAGATCAGGCAACTGGCGCAGGATTGGGTGGCCGAGGGGTCGATCATGACCTGTCCGCACGGCCGCCGTGTGGCCTTCCGTCTCTCGGGGGACGAACTGGCTCGCCTGTTCGATCGTGCATAGGAAGAGGGAGTCCGGGGATGGTGCGACTGTCGGAATCGCAGCGAGCGTCGCGGCCCCTGGTGCTGCTGGTCGGGCCGACGGCGGTGGGAAAGAGCGAGATCGGCCTTCGGCTGGCGCATGCGCTGGATACGGATGTGCTGACGGCCGATTCACGCCAGGTCTATCGCGGGATGGACATTGCGACCGACAAGCCGACGCCGGAGCAACGACAGGGCGTGCCGCACCGCCTCATCGATTTAGTCGATCCCGACGAGCCGTTTAACGCCGGGCAGTATCGCCGGCTGGCGCTGCAGGAGATTCAGCGGCTGTATGGAGCCGGCCGGTTGCCGTTGATCGTCGGTGGCACAGGACTGTACGTGCGGACACTGATTCACGGATTGTGTGATGCCCCGCGCGCAGATCAGGCCTATCGAGAATCGTTGTTGCAGGAGGCCCGCGCGCAGGGCGGCTATTTTTTGCACGGTGAATTGACGCGTGTCGATCCCGAATCGGCCGCACGGCTCCATCCCCACGACGAAGTCAAAATCGTGCGGGCGCTCGAAGTCCATCATCTGTCGGGACAACGCCTGTCGGATATGCAGCGGCAGCATCGTTTCGCCGAGCAGGAGTTTTCGGTGCTCCTCATCGGTCTGAATCGGGATCGCGCGCAGCTCTACCGCCGAATCGACGACCGGGTCGAGTCGATGTTTGCGCGAGGCGTGGTGGAGGAAACCGAACGACTGCTGGCCGACGGGTATGGGCGGGAGTTGGGTGCGATGAAGGGGCTGGGGTATCAGCAGGTTGCCGGCTATCTGGCCGGCGAATACGACCGGGCTGAGGCGCTCCGCCTGTTGAAGCGTGATACCAGACATTTCGCCAAGCGTCAGTTGACATGGTTTCGGAAGGAGCCCGGCTTGCGCTGGTGTGAGCTCACCGAGCAGGATCGTTCGGAGGATGTAGCCGGGCGTCTGCTTGAGATGATTCGTTCGTTTGTCCAGGATCTAGCACCTCGACGGCCGGAGGAAATGCCGAATCCGTCGCTTACCATGGAACAGGAATCGACCGCATGACTGAATCAAAGAAGGCCGGGCAGGCCGCAATCGGTATTATCGGTGGCAGTGGGTTGTACGACATTGAGGGACTGGAGCGAGTTCGGGAAGTGCGCGTTCGAACCCCGTTCGGTGCGCCGTCAGATGCCATTCGTGTCGGGGTGTTGGGTGGCATCCGTGTTGCGTTTCTCTCCCGGCATGGGCGGGGGCACCGGCTCAGTCCCAGCAGCATCAACTATCGCGCCAATATCTATGCGTTGAAATCGCTCGGGGTGACACAAGTGATTTCGGTCAGCGCCGTCGGCAGCATGAAGGAATCCATCCGTCCCGGTGACGTCGTGCTGCCGGATCAGTTCATCGATCTGACGAAACGCAGAGTGTCGACGTTTTTCGACGAGGGCATTGTGGCGCATGTCGGATTCGGTGAGCCGGTCTGTTCGTCGGTGGCGGATGTGTTGGAGCAGGCAGGGCGAGCCGTGGGGGCGCGGCTTCAACGCGGTGGTACCTACGTGTGTATGGAAGGACCCCAGTTTTCTACGAAGGCGGAGTCCCGGTTGTATCGCCAGTGGGGGGTAGATGTTATCGGTATGACCAACATGCCGGAAGCCAAACTTGCCCGTGAAGCGGAACTCTGTTACGCGACCGTTGCGCTCGCGACGGACTACGACTGCTGGCATGACACCGAAGAGGCCGTCACGGTCGAGGCCATTCTGGCCACGCTGCATAAGAATGTCGCTCTGGCTAAACAACTGTTGAAGGCGGCGTTGCCCAAGTTGGCGCCGGACCGGACTTGTGTCTGTCATCAGGCGCTTCGGACCGCCATCGTGACCGCGCCGGATTGCATCTCTGCCACGGCGAAGCGACGGCTCAACTTATTGATTGCTCCCTCTGTGCGGACGCGGAAAGGAAAACGGTGAAGCATGGGTAAATTATTGGTAGTGGGATCGGTGGCGCTGGATACCGTCAAAACGCCGTTCGGTGAGGTCACCGAAGTGCTCGGGGGATCGGCGACGTACTTTTCGACGGCCGCGAGCTACTTCACCTCGGTCGATCTGATTGCGGTCGTCGGGGAGGATTTTCCGGAGCAACACGTGGCGTTCCTGAAGAGCCGGAAGATCGATTTGGCCGGCTTGGAGCGGCGACCGGGTGCCACGTTCCGCTGGAAGGGGGCCTATTCGCACCAATTGAACGAAGCGCAGACGCTCGATACCCGCTTGAATGTGTTCGAGACGTTTCGTCCCAAGATTCCCGCTCAGTACAGTTCGCCGGATGTCCTCTTCCTGGGCAACATCGACCCGAATTTGCAGCTGGATGTCTTGCAGCAGGTAAAACGTCCTGCGCTGGTCGCCTGCGACACGATGAACTTCTGGATCAACGGCAAGCGCGACGCACTCTGGAACGTGCTGCAACACATCGACATTCTCATCATCAACGACGGCGAGGCGCGGGCCCTGGGAGAGGACACGAATCTCGTCAAGGTCGCTAAGAAGATTCTCGCGCGAGGCCCCAAACACTTGATCGTCAAACGCGGTGAATATGGCGTCCTGATGTTCAACGACAAGCAGGTCTTCGGGGCGCCGGCGTTCCCGCTGGACGATGTGAGAGATCCCACCGGTGCGGGCGATACGTTCGCCGGAGGATTTCTCGGTTACCTGGCAGCGACCGGAAACCGGTCTCCCGAGGCAATGCGGCAAGCCATCATTTTCGGCAGCGTCATGGCCTCGTTTACAGTAGAAGCCTTTAGCCTTGACCGATTGAGGATCCTGGATTACAAAGAGATTGAGGCGCGTTTCAAAGAATTCAAGCGGCTCACTCACTTTGAGGACATTGAGGCATGATGACAACTCGCCGCGAGCAGGATCACGCCGCGCACACCGCTTCTGTCGGCGCGGGGGCACGCTGGCTGGTGTTGCTCCTGGGCTTGTGTGTGTTGAGCGGGTGCGCCAACGAAGAGAACCTGCGCAAGTCGAAAGGGTTCTATCAGGAAGGGGTCGCCCGGCTCAGTTCCGATCAACAGCAGGCCTACGTGTCGTTTCAGAAGGCGGTGAAGCTCAACCCCGACAATAAGGAAGCGCACTACGGGTTGGGACATATCTATTCCTCGCAGGGGCGGTTCAAGCTGGCCGAGGAATCGTTCCGTGAGGCGATTCGTATCGACGGTGACTATGCCGAGGCGAACACCTATCTCGGGCAGGTGCTGGCCAATCAGGATCGATGGAAAGAAGCCATCGCGGCCTATCGACAGGCGCTCAGCAATCCGCTCTATCCGACACCGGATCTGGCACGCTTCCACTTGGGAAAAGCCCTGATGCACGAAGGCGATCTACAGGGGGCCATGGAAGTGTTGGAAGACGCGACGACCGTCACGCCGCCGAACGTCCCTCCCGCCATGCTTCAATTGGAGTTGGCGCGCGTGTATCACAAACTCGGATTCGATGTGCGGGCGCGTGAGGCTCTCGCAAAGGTCTCAAACTTGGACAAGGGCGGAGAACAGGCAGCCGCAGCGCAGGAACTTCTCGGTCAGCTCAAACCATAGGCGGATATCATGGAATCAGTGGGTGAATTTTTTCGGCAGGTGCGTGAGACGAAAGGCCTGACGGTCGATGAGGTGGCCTCGAAGACCAGGATTCGCACAGATTTCGTCAAAGCGCTCGAAGAGGGAAATTTCGCCAAGTTGCCCGACCAAGTCTTCGCGCGCGGCTTTGTGCGCTCCTATGCGCGATCGTTGGGGCTCGACGAAGAAGATGCCATCCATCGGTTTGTGCAGTCCGCCGGTGCGTTCTATGAAAAACAGGGTGAGCGGGAGCGGTTGAGGCAGCGGCAGGTCGAAGAGGAACGGCGCCGGAAAGCCAATCGCAAAGCGGTGGGTATCGCCATTGCTGTCGCCATTGCAACGCTGGTGTTTCTGCTAAGTCGGGAACAGTCTTCGACATTGGTGCGGCGTTCCGGATCGGACCAGCCGCCGACGAGTAAGAAGAGCGCGCCTTTTGCCAAGGATACACGCGAGGCGCCGCGTCAGGGCTTGGAACTTCCGCCTCCCATCGTGCCACCGGCGACGAAACCGGCTGAACCCGTGGCCGTTCCCTCAAAGCCCGCGCAGGAAAAGGTGGCTGCCGCTGTGCCGCCTCCTCCCGCTCCTCCGGTCAAGCCGGCGCCGGTTCAGCCGGAGCCGGTGGCCGCGCAACCCTCCTTCTCCGGATCCGACGGTCCCTTGGCAGGGCTGTCTGTTGATGGACCCGCCGGGCCCGATGGTCCGCTGGTGCTGGATCTGGATGCCACTGAGTTGAGTTGGGTGGTCGTGCAGGTTGATTCCGGTAGTCCCCAGGAGGCGTTGCTGCGCCCTGGTCAAAAGGCTCAATGGAAGGCTCAGGACCAGTTTACGGTGACACTCGGCAATGCCGGAGGCGTCCGCGCGGAACTCAACGGTAAGCCGCAAAAGCCATTTGGGCCGAGCGGAAAGGTTGTGCGCGATGTCGTCCTCAAACGTTCAGGTTTGTGATCGGGTAGTGTTCTGGTACCTGCGGCCGGTTTGAGT
>RRZT010114104.1_pt1 | contig 14224 bp, 10 predicted proteins | sample 2165551 | NCBI WGS metagenome assembly RRZT01 (sample SAMN10456910, study PRJNA506462) | wastewater metagenome | biome: wastewater; feature: sludge; material: wastewater sludge; isolation source: wastewater sludge with Escherichia coli K12::gfp cells carrying plasmid... | place: USA: Moscow, Idaho... | reverse complement strand
TTCCTGCCCGGCGACCTGGCGCAGAAGGTCGACCCCTACCTGCGCCCGCTCTACGACGCGCTCTACGACCTGATGGGCATGGAGCGCGTGGGCAAGGCCTTCGAGAAGGGCCAGATCGAGATCGCGCCGCTGGCCTTCATGCGCGGGCGCACGCTCAACCATGCCTTCGTCATCCTCGACGAGGCGCAGAACACCACGCCGGAGCAGATGAAGATGTTCCTGACGCGCATCGGCTTCGGCAGCCGCGCGGTGGTCACCGGCGACACCACGCAGGTCGATCTGCCTCGCGGCCAGAAGAGCGGCCTGGTGGACGCCGCGCAGGTGCTGCGCCAGGTGCGCGGCATCGCGATGACCCGCTTCACCGCCGCCGACGTGGTGCGCCATCCGCTGGTGGCGCGCATCGTCGAGGCCTACGATGCGGCGCGGCCGCGCCCGGTGGGCGAGCGGCCCGAGGCCTGAACCCGGCCCCCGGAGCACCCGCCGCGCCCTTCCTTCACCGATTCCGAGAAAGTCCCGCCCCATGCCCGCTGCCCGCCCCGAACTGAGCCTGTCGCTGCAATTCGCCGATCCGCGCCACCGCGCGCTGCTCCCGCGCCACAAGGTCGCGCGCTTCATCCGCGCTGCGCTCGAGCTGCCCGGCGAGATCACCGTGCGCATCGTCGGCGCCGAGGAGGGCCGGACGCTCAACCGCGAGTACCGCCAGAAGGACTACGCGACCAATGTGCTGACCTTCGACTATGCCGACGAGCCGGTGGTGATGGCCGATCTGGTGCTGTGCGCGCCGGTGGTCGAGGCCGAGGCCGCCGCCAACGGCAAGGAACTGCTGGCCCACTACGCGCACCTGCTGGTGCACGGCACGCTGCACGCCCAGGGCTACGACCACGAGGACAGCGAGGAAGAGGCCGAGGCGATGGAGCAGCGCGAGCGCGAGGTGATGGCGGCGCTGGGCTTTGCCGATCCGTACGCGGAAGGTGCGGCATGAACGCCGTCGACCGCCCCGAGGGCGAGGCCCCGGACCTCTGGCTGGAAGAGGTGCATGGCGAGGCCGCGCTGGCCTGGGTGCGCGAGCACAACGCCCGCACCGAGGGCGAGCTGGGCGCGCGTGCCGACTACGCCGAGTTCCGCCCGCGCCTGAAGGCGCTGATGGACGCGCGCGAGCGCATTCCCTATGTCAGCCGCATCGGCCACGACTTCTACAACTTCTGGCAGGACGCCGAGCATCCGCGCGGCCTGTGGCGCCGCACGACGCTGGCGAGCTACCGCCTGGCCGAGCCGGTCTGGGAGACGGTGCTCGACCTGGACGCGCTGGCCGCGGCCGAAGGCGAGAACTGGGTCTGGCACGGCGCGGATGTCTGCACGCCGGCGCGTGACGCCGAGGGCCGCCCGGTCTGGCGCCGCTGCCTGATCGACCTGTCGCGCGGCGGCGCCGATGCGACCGTGGTGCGCGAGTTCGACCTGGTCGAGCGCCGCTTCATCGCGGCCGGCGAAGGCGGCTTCACGCTGTCCGAGGCCAAGAGCAGCGCCAGCTGGATCGACGCCGACACGCTGGCGGTCGGCACCGACTTCGGGCCGGGCTCGATGACCGATTCGGGCTATCCGCGCGTCATCAAGGCCTGGAAGCGGGGCACGCCGCTGGCAGACGCGCCGACGATCCACGAGGGCGAGGCCGGCGACGTCTCGGCCTGGGTCAGCATCGACGACACGCCCGGCTTCGAGCGCGTGATCCACGGCCGCTCGATCGATTTCTACACCACCGCGATGTGGCTGGTCGGGCCGGACGGCAGTCGCCGCGAGATCTCCAAGCCGGCCGACGCCAGCCTGGGCTTTCACGAGCGCTGGGCGGTGATGGAGCTGCGCAGCGACTTCGTGCGGGCCGACGGCACGCGCCATCCGGCCGGCTCGCTGCTGGTGGCCGAGGCCGACGCGCTGATGGCGCAGGGCTGCGAGGCGGTGCGCTGGACCGCGCTGTTCACGCCGACGCCCACCTGCTCGCTCGGCGGCAGTGCCTGGACGCGCGGCCATGTGCTGCTGAATCTGCTCGACCAGGTCGCCAACCGGGTCGAGGAGCTGCATTTCGATGCCGCCACCGGCGGCTGGATGCGCCGCGCGGTGGCGCTGCCGGGTCCGGGCACGCTCGGGCTGGGCGCGCTGCACGAGCCGCATCTGCCCGACGACGCGCTGGCCGAGCACTACTGGGTCACCTATGCCGACTTCCTGACGCCGGACTCGCTGATGCTGGCCGAGGCCGGCCGCGATGCGCCCGAGGTGCTCAAGCAGCGCCCGCGCTATTTCGACGCCGCCGGGCTGGTGGCCGAACAGCGCTTCGCCACCAGCGCCGACGGCACGCGCGTGCCGTATTTCGTCGTGCGCCCGAAGGACGCGCCGATGGACGGCAGCACGCCGACGCTGCTCTACGGCTACGGCGGCTTCGAGGTGTCGATGCAGCCCTGGTACTCGGGCGGCTTCGGCCTGGCCTGGTACGAGCGCGGCGGCGCGCTGGCGGTGGCCAACATCCGCGGCGGTGGCGAGTTCGGCCCGGCCTGGCACCAGGCGGCGGTCGGCGAGCACAAGCCCCGCAGCCACGAGGACTTCATCGCGGTGGCCGAGGACCTGGTCGCCAGCGGCCTGAGTTCGCCGGCGCGGCTGGGCATCATGGGCGGCAGCAACGGCGGCCTGCTGGTGGGCGCGGCGATGACGCGCCGGCCGGACCTGTTCGGCGCGGTGGTCTGCCAGGTGCCGCTGCTCGACATGCTGCGCTACCACCGCCTGCTGGCGGGCGCGTCCTGGATGGCCGAGTACGGCGACCCCGACCAGCCCGAGCAGCGCGCCTGGATCGAGCGCTACAGCCCCTATCAGGCGCTGCGCGAGGGCGTGAGCTATCCGCGCGCGCTCTTCACCACCTCGACCCGCGACGACCGGGTGCATCCGGGCCACGCGCGGCGCATGGTCGCGAAGCTCGAAGCGCTCGGCCAGCCGGTGCTGTACTACGAGAACATCGAGGGCGGCCACGGCGGCGCGGCCGACAACGCCCAGCGCGCGCACCTGCAGGCGCTGGAGTTCGCCTACCTCTGGTCGCGCCTCGGCGGCCGCTGATCGCCACGCCCATGGCATTTCCCTCCCTGACGGCAGCCCGCGATCTCGGCCGGCTGCAGGAGATCGCGGCGGTCTTCATCCGCCACGGCCTGGGCGATCTGGTGCGCCGGCTCGGCTGGGCCGATCGGCTGGCCCGCGCCGGCCATGTGCTGCGCATGGACCATGCCGCCGACCTGGCGCGGCTGGATCCGCCGGTGCAGCTGCGCATGGCGCTCGAGGATCTGGGGCCGACCTTCGTCAAGCTCGGCCAGATCCTGGCCGGCCGCGCCGACCTGTTCGGCCCGGCCTGGATCGCCGAACTCGAAAAGCTGCACAGCCAGGCGCCGACGGTGCCGATCGAGGTGGTGCGCGCCCAGCTCGCCGAGGACCTGGGCGCGCCGCCCGAGGAGGTCTTCGCCCGCTTCGATGCCGAGCCGCTGGCGGCGGCCTCGATCGCGCAGGTGCACGGCGCGCAGCTGCACGACGGCACCGAGGTCATCGTCAAGGTGCGCCGGCCCGGCATCCGCCCGGTCATCGAGGCCGATCTGCGCCTGCTCGAGCGCCTGGCGCAGCTGGCCGAGGACGAGTGGCCCGACCTGCGCCCCTACCAGCCGGCCGGCCTGGTGCGCCAGCTCGGGCGCTCGCTGCGCCGCGAGCTGGACCTGCAGAGCGAGTGCCACAACGCCGAGCGTGTCGCCGCCCATTTCGCCGGGCGCGAGCACATCGTCATCCCGAAGGTCTACTGGGACTGGACCGGCGAGCGGGTCAACGTGCAGCAGCGCATCGACGGCATCCCGGGCCACGAGCTGGCGCGGGTGGACGCCGCCGGGCTCGACCGCATGCTGCTGGCGCAGCGCGGCGCGCAGGCGGTGCTGAAGATGATCATCGAGGACGGCTTCTTCCACGCCGATCCGCATCCGGGCAATGTCTTCTACCTGCCGGGCAACCGGCTGGCCTTCATCGATTTCGGCATGATGGGCCGGCTCAGCGACGCGCGCCGCGACCAGCTGCTGTCGCTGATGCTCGGCCTGGTGCAGCGCGATCCCCAGGCGGTGGTCGAGGTGCTGATGGAGTGGACCGAGGATGCCGGCCACACCGACATGGAGGCGCTGCAGCAGGATGTGGTCGCCTTCGTCGACCAGTACCGCGGCACCGCGCTGGCCAAGCTCAGCCTGGGCGGGATGATGAACGATGTCACCACCATCCTGCGCGAGTACCGGCTGGCGCTGCCGGCCGATCTGGCGCTGCTGGTCAAGACCTTCATCACGCTGGAGGGGCTGGGGCGCTCGCTGGCGCCCGACTTCCACATGGCCACCGAGGCCGAGCCGCTGCTGGAGGCGGCGGTGCGGGCGCGCTACTCGCCCCGGGTGCTGGCCGAGCGGGGCTGGACCTCGGCGGTGCACGGCCTGCGCCTGCTCGGGCGCCTGCCGCGCGAGGTCGCGCGCATGCTGCGCCAGACCAAGCGCACCGGCGTGCAGGTGCATGTCGAGGTGCGCCATCTCGAACGGGTGGTCGACCAGCTCGACCGCGCGGTCAGCCGGCTGACGGTGGCGATGGTGGTGGCCGCGCTGATCGTCGGCTCGTCCATCGTCATGACCGTGCGGGGCGGGCCGATGCTGTTCGGGCTGCCGGCCTTCGGGCTGCTGGGTTTCCTGATCGCCGGCATCGGTGGCATCTGGCTGGCCTGGTCGGTGCTGCGCAGCGGCCGGGCCGCGCGGGCGGTGCACCGGGATTGATGTACCCGCTATGTAACCGAAGAGTATTTTCATAAACCAAGTCAACATGATGGTCTTTTGGGTGTCGACTTGATCAAGAGCCTGGGGTTTACCCTAAACTTCAGCCATCAACTAAGGGTTTTCCCTAAGGAGTTCGTGATGGCCCAGATCCTTGTTCCCGTTCAGTCGCAGGCTTTTGCTGCCGCCCAGGCACCGCTGGTGCGTCTGGTCGGCTGGCTGGTCGATCAGTGGCAGGGCGCGATGAAGGCCGCCAGGAGCAGCCTGCAGCCGCGCGAGCCGCGCACCGCCGAAGAGCTGATCGAGTGGGCCGGCCGCTACGAGGCCACCCAGCCTTCGTATGCCGCCGACCTGCGTGCCGCCGCGGTGCGCGCCCAGCAGACCGCCGGCAGCGTCCGCGCCTGAAGCCGGCGCGGACGCAAAAAAGGCCGGTCGTCGCCGACCGGCCTGTGAACGACCTCTGAATCGAGGCACGCATGAAAGAGAGAGGGCGCTGGCGGATCAGCAGCGCTCGAAGATCGCCGCGATGCCCTGGCCGCCGCCGATGCACATCGTCACCAGCGCGTAGCGGCCGCCGGTGCGCTGCAGCTCGTAGACCGCCTTGGTGGTGATGATCGCGCCGGTGGCGCCGATCGGGTGGCCCAGCGAGATGCCCGAGCCGTTCGGGTTGACCTTGGCCGGATCCAGGCCCAGTTCCTTGTTGACCGCGCAGGCCTGGGCGGCGAAGGCCTCGTTGGCCTCGATCACGTCCATGTCGGCGACCGTCAGGCCGGCGCGCTCCAGCGCCTTGCGCGAGGCCGAGACCGGGCCGATGCCCATGATGGTGGGCTCGACGCCGGTGTGGGCATAGGAGACCAGGCGGGCCAGCGGACGCAGGCCGTGGCCCTTGACCGCCTCGCCGCTGGCCAGCATCACCGCGGCTGCGGCGTCGTTGATGCCCGAGGCGTTGCCGGCGGTGACCGCGCCGTCCTTCTTGAAGGCCGGGCGCATCTTGGCCAGGCTCTCGGCGGTGGTGTCGGCCTTGATGTGCTCGTCGGTCACGAAGCTGATCGTGCCCTTGCGGCTGGCGATCTCCACCGGAACGATCTGCTCGGTGAAGTAGCCTGCGGCGGTGGCCGCGGCGGCGCGGCGGTGGCTCTCGGCCGCGGCCTCGTCCATCTGCTGGCGGCTGATGCCGAACTGCTCGCCGACGTTCTCGGCGGTGATGCCCATGTGGATCTTGTGGAAGGGGTCGTGCAGCGCGCCGACCATCAGGTCGACCAGCTGCGCGTCGCCCATGCGGGTGCCCCAGCGCGCGCCGGGCATCAGGTAGGCGCCGCGGCTCATGTTCTCGGCACCGGCGCCGATCGCCATTTCGCAGTCGCCCAGCAGGATGGCCTGCGAGGCCGAGATGATGGCCTGCAGGCCCGAACCGCACAGGCGGTTGACGTTGAAGGCCGGGGTCTCCTTGGGCAGACCGGCGTTGACCGCGGCGACGCGGCTCAGGTAGCAGTCGCGCGGCTCTGTGGTGACGACCGTGCCCATCGCGAGGTGACCGACGGCGTCGGCCGGCGCGCCCGAGCGGGCGAGGGCGGCCTTGACGGCGGTGGTGGCGAGGTCGGCCAGAGGAACGTCCTTCAGCGTGCCTCCGAACGTGCCGATCGCGGTGCGCGCGGCGCTGACGACAAAGACTTCACGTGCCATGGCTGTCTTCCTCCGGAAAAATCGGTGTGCGGGGTTGCCACAGTACTTGTCCTCCTCTACAGCGAACTGACGCCGCGCAATGTCACACTGCGGCGTCATGGATACCCCGCAGCCTTCATCGCCTGTCGCCGCACCCGTCGAGTGGATTCCCCTGACGGTGGCGAGCTGCAACCTGCTCAACCTCGCGCTGCCCGGGCGGGCCTTCTATCCGAACCAGGAGCCCTACGGCATGGCCGAGCACGAGCGCAAGCTCGACTGGATCGGCCAGATGCTGCGCCGGCTCAACGCCGATGTCGCCGGCGTGCAGGAGGTCTGGGACGAGGCGGCGCTGAAGGCGGCGGTGGCGCGCAGCGGTCTGCAGTCGATGCAGGCGCTGGCCCCGGGCGCCGAGACCGGTGCGCAGGGCACGCCGCGCGTCGGTCTGGTGACGCGGCTGAAGGTCGAGTCGGTGCGCAGCCTGGCCGAATTCGGCCCGGGCGAGTCGGTCATCGTGCCGGAGGTCGGCGAGCACGCCCGCTTCGAGCGCCCGGTGCTTCACGCCACGCTGCGCACGAAGCGCGGCCAGCGCCTGCATGTGCTGGTGGCGCACCTGAAGTCCAAGCGCCCGAAGTTCCTGCAGGACGCCGAGGGCCGCGCGCTCGAGGATCGCGACGATCCGCGGGTGGCCGCGCGGGCGTCGCTGCGCTCGATGATCATGCGCGGGGCGGAGTCGGCGGCGCTGCGTGCGCGGGTCATCGAGCTGATCCACCGCACCCGCGATCCGCTGGTGCTGCTCGGCGACATGAACGACGGCCCGCATTCGGTCACCAGCCAGCTGATCGCCGCGACGCAGGCGGTGGCCTACGACCGCCAGGCCCGCGATGTCGCGCTGTTCCATGCGCTCGATGTGCAGACCGAGCCGGCGCTGCGCCGCGATCTGGCCTATTCGCATGTCTTCCAGGGCTGGCCCGAGCTGCTCGACCAGATCTGGGTCAGCGAGGAGTGGGTCGGCAGCTCGCGCTTCGCGCTGGGCGACGTGCGCCGCGTCGAGGTCTTCAACGACCATCTGCACGAGGGCCGCGACCGCACGCGCAGCGATCACGGCTTCGTGCGGGCGCTGCTGCGGCTGAAATCCTCGCCCGCCGCCTGATGCTGACCGGATCTGCGGAGCCGGGCGGCCGGCGAGTGCGGGCGCTGCGTACACTGCGCCCCTCGCGACCCCGCTCCTGATCCTCCGATCCTGACCCCACACCATGAAGTCGGCCCTCTTCGTTGATTTCGACAATGTCTATTCGGGCCTGCGCAAGCTGGATCCGGCGGTGGCCGAGCGCTTCGGCCGCCATCCGCTGGAATGGATCGGCTGGCTGACCGACGGGCTGGGCCTGCCCGAGGGGCTCGACGCGGCCGAGGCCCGCACCCGGCGCCGGCTGCTGGTGCGACGCGTCTACCTCAATCCGCAGGTCTACCAGCGCTTCCGCCCGTCCTTCAACCATGCCGGCTTCGAGATCGTCGACTGCCCGTCGATGACCAGCGAGGGCAAGACCAGCACCGACATCCACATGGTGCTCGACATGGTCGAGCTGCTGCAGCATCCGGTGCACTACGACGAGTTCATCGTCTTCTCGGCCGACGCCGACTTCACGCCAGTGCTGCGCAAGCTGCGCCGCTGGGACCGCCGCACCACGGTGCTGGCGGTGGGCTTCCCGTCGGCGGCCTACCGCGCCTCGGCCGATCTGCTGATCGAGCCCGACCGCTTCATCCGCGAGGGCCTGGGCTTCGGCGCCGAGGTCGACGAGGCTGCGGGGCCTGCACCGACGCCCGCATCGACGCTCGCATCGGCGCCGACCGTCACCGTGCCGGAGGCGGCCGAGCCGGCACCGTCCGGCCCCACCGCAGCCAACCTGGCCACGGAGCTGCCGCTGCAGCAGATGACCGCCTGGCTGCGCGCCGAGGTGGAGCGTGCCGACCAGCCGGTGCCCTGCGCCCGGCTGGCCTCGCGGCTGATGGCCGGCCATCCCGGCCTGGCGCCGGAGTGGGGCGGCCAGGGCAGCTTCCGGCGCTTCCTGGAGGCGCTGCCGCTGGCGCCGCTGCGCCTGGACTGGAGCGCCTCGGGCGGCCATCTCTATGACCCGGCGCGCCATGTGCCGCCGCGTCCGCTGTCGGCGCCGCAGACGGTGCGCCCGCATCCGGCCGCCTCGGCCTGGGGCTCGGATCCGTCGCTGTTCGCGCTGGCGCGCCAGATGCACGACGCCATCGGCATGCCGCTGCTGTCGCCGCGCGATTTCCGCGCGCTGCTGGAGATGATCGCGGTCGATGTCGCGGCCCAGCCCTTCCAGCTCAACGAGACCGGCAAGCGGGTGCGCGACCGCTGCCGCGAGGCGGGTCACGAGGTCAGCCGCGAGGCGGTCAACTGGGTGCTGCGCGGCCTGCTGCTGTGCGGGCACGAGTTCGGCCAAGGCCATGACGACCTGCCCACGCTGTCCTACCGGCTGGTGGGCAACCTGCTGAACCTGTGCCGGCGCGAGCAGCTGGTGATGGACGAGGGTGCGCCTGCGCTGCTGCAGCGCTGGGTCAGCGGCAAGATCGTGCCGAATGCCGCCTCGAATCCCGGACTGAGTGCCGCACCGGAGGCCGAGCCGCAGGCCGCCGTCCCGATGCCCGCCCAGGAACCCGTCCCGGAGCCCGTCCCGGAACCTGCCGCAGCCACCGATCAGTCCACCCAGCCCTGACGCCAGGCCAGCCGCGCCAGCTCGAAGTCGCTCGGGGTGTCGAGCTTGGACTTGATCTGGTAGTGAATGTTGTGCACCGTCTTGACGCTCAGGCACAGCGTCTCGGCGATCTGGCGCGGGCTGCAGCCGGCCAGCAGCAGGCGCAGCACCTCGAACTCGCGCGGGGTCAGGCCATGCGGCGTGGCGCCGGGATGCTCGATCAGGTGGCGCGCGACCTCGCCGGCGATGTCGCTGCCCAGCACCCGGCGCCCGGCGTGCACCTCGCGCACCGCATGGACCAGCTGTTCCGGATCGCTGCTCTTGGTGACATAGCCGAGGGCGCCGGCCCGCAGCGCCTGCGTGACCCAGACCGCATCGCGGTACATGCTGAAGGCCAGGCAGCGCACCTCGGGGTCGCGCTGGCGCAGCCGGCCGATCAGCTCCAGCCCGCCCATGCCCGGCAGCGCCAGGTCGATCACCAGCACCGCCGGGCGTGGCTGCATCGTGCGCCACTGCTGCAGCGCGCTCTCGGCGTCGGCCGCCTCGGCGACCACCTGCAGGTCCTCGTGCAGCTCCAGCAGCCGCCGGTAGCCCTCGCGCACCACCGCATGGTCGTCGACCAGCATCACCTCGATCGTCATGTCCTGTCCTCCATGGCAACCGGGGGTCGGATCGGCAGCCGCACGCGCAGCCGCATGCCCCCGGCCTCGGGCCGATCCAGCGCCAGCGTGCCGCCGAGCGCCTGCACCCGCTCATGCAGACCGAGCAGGCCGTGGCCCGGCACCGGCCCGTCGGGGCCGGGGCCGCGGCCGTCGTCGGCGATGTCGATCACCAGCGCGGCCTGCGGGTCGATGGTCCTGTCCAGCCGCATCTGCGCCTGCATCTCCACCTGCATCTCCACCTGAACCGTGCGGGCCTCGCCGTGGCGCACCGCGTTGGTCAGTCCCTCCTGGACGATGCGGTAGACATGGACGGCCATGTCGGCCGGCAGCGCCTCCAGCCCCCGGGCGGGCAGATGCAGCGTGCAGGCGGGCAGGGCGCCGTCGACCTCGCGGCGGCGCGGCTGCGCGACCAGCGCCTCCAGCGCCGCCCCGAGGCCGAAGCGGTCGAGCATCGTCGGGCGCAGCGCCTGCAGCACGCCCTGCAGCGCCTCCTGCAGCTGCGCGCACAGCGTGGCGATGCGGCCGGCAGCCTGCTGCAGCGCCGGGGTGCCGGTGCGCGCGGCCAGCGCGCCGATCACCGCGGTCTCGGCGCGCAGCGCGCTCAGGCTTTGCGCCATCTCGTCATGCAGCTCGCGGGCGAGGTGGCGGCGCTCCTCCTCGCGGGTGTGCAGCAGCCGGCCGGCGAGCTGCTGCTGGCGCGCCAGCAGCTCGGTCCAGCGCTGCGCCAGCCGGTTGAAGCACAGCGTCAGCTCGCGCAGCTCGCGCAGCGGCGGCACCGGCAGGCGCACCTCGCGCTCGCCGGCCTCCAGCCGCGCCAGCGCGGCCAGGATCTGCCGTGTCGGCCGCAGCGCCCGGCCGACCGGCCAGCTCAGCGCCAGTCCGGCCGCGCCCAGCAGCAGACCGAGCCCGAGCAGCAGCAGCAGCCGTTCCGCCCAGGCCAGCCCGACCTGATCCCAGTGCACGCCGACCTCGATGGTGCCGGCCTTGATGCCGGCCGGCAGCAGCAGCGGCAGCCGCACCCGGTCCGGCCGATCGGCGCTCGCCAGCGCCGCCAGCTGCCGGCCCAGCCAGCGCGCCGGGGCCGCGACCGGCGTGTCCGGCCCGCAGTGCGCGCCGATCTCCCGCTCGTCGATCGCCCGCAGCCGCACGCACAGCGGCAGCCGCCGCTCCAGGTCGGCCAGCACTTCCAGCCGCACCGGCACCTGCTCCAGATTGCGCTCGAAGGCGCTGAGCTGCCGGGCCAGATCCTGATGCAGCAGCTGCGCGACCAGCCGCGCGGTGGCCGGCAGCGCCGCGCGCTCGGCCCGGCCCAGCGCCTGCCCCGACCACAGCCCCAGCCCGAGCAGCAGCAGCGCCACCAGCAGCGCGCCGCGGCGCAGCAGCGTGCGCTGCAGGTCGAGCGCGGGTTGCAGCGCGTCGGGCGCGATCGCGGGGGAGGGAGCGGCGTTTTCTGGCATGGCGGCAGGCAGGTTCGCGATCTTGCCCGAGGCGACCGGGCCCGCGCGGCTCGCCGGTGCCGGCGGGCAGGTTGCCCGGGCGGTGCTGTCAACGGGAATTCACGGCGCTGTCACCCGTTCTCGCCAGCATGGCCGCTTCACTGAGGAGCTGAACATGTCTTTTCCCCGCCTGCGCCAGACGGCGATCGCCCTGGCCGCGTCGATGATGATGGTCGGACTGAGTGCCTGTGGCGGCGGCAGTGACGATCCGGCGCCGACGGCGCCCGTCGTCGCGGCCTCGGTGCCGGACGCGAGCATGCACTTCAATCGGGTCGCCACCTTCGCGGTCTGCGCGCAGGTCGGCGCGTCCTGCGAGTCGGCGACCCCCGTCAACGCCGAGATCGTCGCCGCCAGCAGCGACGGCATGACGCTGGTCTACACCAGCGGCCTGAGCCGGCAGATCGGCTTCGTCGACATCACCGACCCGGCGGCGCCGGTCGGGCTGGGCGCGCTGACGCTCGATGGCGAGCCGACCTCGGTGGCTGTGGTCGGCGCGCATGCGCTGGTGGCCGTGAACACCTCGGCGTCGTTCACCGCACCGACCGGCAAGCTGGTGGTGGTGCACATCGCCACGCGCACCAAGGTGGCCGAGCTGGACCTGGGCGGGCAGCCGGATTCGGTGGCGGTCAGCAAGGACGGGCGCTACGCCGCGGTCGTGATCGAGAACGAGCGCGACGAGAGCGTCAACGGCGGCGCGATCCCGCAGCTGCCGGCCGGCCGCCTGGCCATCATCGATCTGGTCGGCGCCCCGGCGGCCTGGACCCGGCGCGATGTGGCGCTGACCGGCCTGGCCGCGCTGTACGGCACCGACCCGGAACCCGAGTACGTCTCGATCAACGAGGACAACATCGCGGTCGTCACGCTGCAGGAGAACAACCACCTCGCGCTGGTCGATCTGGCCACCGGCAAGGTCAGCGGGCATTTCTCCGCCGGCAGCGTGACGCTGACCGATGTCGACCTGACCGACGAGCGGCCGAACCTCGTCCAGTTCAACCAGACCCAGGCCGACCGCCTGCGCGAGCCCGACGGCGTGACCTGGGTGTCGAAGACCCGCTTCGCCACCGCCAACGAAGGCGACCTCAACGGCGGCAGCCGCGGCTTCACCGTGTTCAACACCGACGGCAGCGTGGCCTTCGATGTCGGCATGGACCTGGAATACCGCCTCGCCCGCATCGGCCACACCAACGACCGCCGCAACGACGCCAAGGGCAACGAGCCCGAGAACGTCGCCTTCGGCCGCTTCGGCTCGACGGACTACCTGTTCGTCGCGTCCGAGCGCTCCAGCGTGGTGGCCGTCTACGACATGAGCCAGCCGACCGCGCCGGTCTACAAGCAGGCGCTGCCCGGCGCGCTCAGCCCTGAAGGCCTGGTGACGATCCCGTCGCGCGGTCTGATGGTGTCGGCCAGCGAGATGGACGACCGCGGCCTGCCGGCCCGCGCGGCGCTCAACATCTATGCCTATCAGAAGGCGGCACCGGCCTATCCGACGATCCAGTCCGCCGACCGCGCGGACGGCAAGCCGATTCCGTGGTCCGCGCTGTCCGGCATGGTGGCGGCGCCCAGCGGCAGCACGGTGTACGCGGTCGACGACAGCTTCTTCCGCGCCAACCGCATCTTCACGGTCGATGTCGGCGTCACGCCCGCCGTCATCCGCAGCGAGCTGCGCATCACCGATGCCAACGATGTGCTGAAGACCTTCGGCGCCACGCTGCCGGCCGCCAAGGACAGCCAGGCCTTCGACCAGACCGATGTCGCGGCGATGATCAACGCCGACAAGACGGTGAACCTGGATCCGGAGGGCATTTCGCTGGCGAGTGCCGGCGGCTTCTGGATCGCCTCGGAGGGCGCGGGCTCGAAGACCGCCTACGAGACCGGCCGCAACATCACCTCGGCCAACCTGCTGCTGCGGGTGTCGGCGGCCGGCGTGATCCAGGAGGTGGTGACCCTGCCGGATGCGGTCAACGCGCTGCAGGCCCGCTACGGCTTCGAGGGCGTGGCCGAGTCGAACGGCAAGCTGGTGGTGGCGATGCAGCGCGCCTGGCTGGGCGAGACGATGCCGCGCATCGCGGTGTACGACCTCACCGCCAAGACCTGGCAGTTCCACTTCTACCCGCTGGATCCGGCGACCTCGCCCAACGGCGGTTGGGTGGGACTGTCGGAAATCACCGCGCTGGGCAACAACCGCTTCCTGGTGGTCGAGCGCGACAACCAGAACGGCCCGGATGCGCGCATCAAGCGTCTCTACCGCATCGACCTGACCGGCGCGGTGGACGGTGGCACGCTGAGCAAGACCCTGGTGCGCGACCTGATGCCCGACCTGCGGGCCACCCGGGGGCCGGTGCTGGAGAAGATCGAGGGCCTGGCGGTGCTGGCCAGCGGCGAGGTGCTGTTCGTCACCGACAACGACGGCGTCAACGACAGCAGCGGCGAGACCCAGCTGGTGCGGCTGGGCAGGATCCTGAACTGAAGTTGAGAGGGCGGGCTGCCCTCGGCTTCACATCGACCGCCGGTACTGCCCGCCCACCTCGAACAGCGCACTGGTGATCTGCCCCAGCGAGCACACCCGCACCGCGTCCATCAGCACCTCGAACACGTTGGCGTTGTCGATCACCGCCTGCTGAAGCCGCTTCAGCATCGCCGGCGCCTGGGCCGCATGGCGCGTGTGGAAATCGTTCAGCCGCGCGAGCTGCGACGCCTTCTCGTCATCGGTGGAGCGCGCCAGCTCGATCGTTTCCGGGATCTCGTCGCCCTTCGGGTTGCGGAAGGTGTTGACGCCGATGATCGGGTACTCGCCGGTGTGCTTGAGCATCTCGTAGTGCATCGACTCTTCCTGGATCTTCGAGCGCTGGTAGCCCGTCTCCATCGCGCCGAGCACGCCGCCGCGGTCGGCG
>RRZT011479047.1_pt1 | contig 14230 bp, 14 predicted proteins | sample 2165551 | NCBI WGS metagenome assembly RRZT01 (sample SAMN10456910, study PRJNA506462) | wastewater metagenome | biome: wastewater; feature: sludge; material: wastewater sludge; isolation source: wastewater sludge with Escherichia coli K12::gfp cells carrying plasmid... | place: USA: Moscow, Idaho... | reverse complement strand
CGCGCCGTGCGCGACCTGCGCGAGGGGTGCAACGTCGCAGGTGAGCGTGGGGTCGAGCTCTCGCTGGAGTTCCACCCCGACACGCTGACGGACTCCGTCGACTCCACGCTCGAGCTCCTCGAGCGTGTCGGCGACGACCGCCTGCGCACCTACTGGCAGCCACGCCTCGACGAGCCGGTCGAGCCGGCCGTCGCCGGTCTCCGCCGGCTTCTGCCCGTGCTCTCGGGGGTCCATGTCTTCTCATGGTGGCCGGGCGCGCATCGCCTCCGCCTGGCCGAGCGGCTCGACCTCTGGAGTGCGGTGATCGACTGGCTGCTCGCCGACTCGGCGCCGACCGACCTGCTCCTGGAGTTCGTGCCCGACGACGACCCGGAGCGCATCGCCGCCGAGGCCGCCGTGCTGCGCGGGCTTTTCGCGCGCTGACGCCCCACCGCCGAAACTTCGTTCGATCTATCACTTGATATCGATACGACTCCCGCTACGCTCGGGAATACGCTTTCCCCCTCATCCGACACAGGAATCACGATGACGAACGACCGCACGATCGGCATTGTCACGAACGGCATCACCGGGCGCATGGGCTACCGCCAGCACCTCGTCCGGTCGATCCTCGCGATCCGCGATCAGGGCGGGGTGCCCCTGCCCGACGGCACGAAGGTCCAGGTCGAGCCGATCCTCGTCGGCCGCAACGCCGAGCAGGTCGAGCAGCGCCACGGCGTGCAGCGCTGGACGACGGATCTCGACGAGGCGCTGACGCAGTTCGGCGCGAAGGTCTACTTCGACGCCCAGCTCACGACGGTCCGCGAGCCGGCGATCCTCAAGGCGATCGAGGCCGGCCTCGACGTCTACACCGAGAAGCCGATCGCGGAGGACCTCGACGGGGCGCTGCGCCTGGCCCGCGCCGCGGAGGCCGCCGGGGTCAAGCACGGCGTCGTCCACGACAAGCTCTACCTGCCCGGCCTGCTCAAGCTGCGCCGCCTCGTCGACAGCGGCTTCTTCGGCCGGATCCTGTCGGTGCGCGGGGAGTTCGGCTACTGGGTCTTCGAAGGGGACTGGCAGCCCGCGCAGCGCCCGAGCTGGAACTACCGCGTCGAAGACGGCGGGGGCATGACGACCGACATGTTCTGCCACTGGGACTACGTGCTGGAGAATCTCTTCGGCCCGGTCGAGGCCGTGACGGCCCGCACGGTGACCCACATCCCGCAGCGCTGGGACGAGCGCGGGCAGGCCTACGCCGCGACCGCCGACGACGCGGCCTACGGCATCTTCGAGCTCGCCGGCGGCATCGTGGCGGCGATCAACTCCTCGTGGACCACGCGCGTGCACCGTGACGAGCTCGTCGAGTTCCACGTCGACGGCACCGAGGGCAGCGCGGTCGCCGGGCTGCAGAAGTGCGTCGTGCAGCACCGCTCCGCGACGCCTAAGCCCGTGTGGAACCCCGACCTCGCCGAGACGAACCCCTACCGCGACCAGTGGGTGCCGGTGCCGGACAACGCCGAGGTCGACAACGGCTTCAAGGCGCAGTGGGAGCAGTTCCTGCGCTACGTCATCGGCGAGGGCGACCACCGCTACGACTTCTTCGCCGGCGCCCGCGGCGTGCGGCTCGCCGAGGCGGGCCTGCAGTCCTCCGCCGAAGGCCGTCGCCTGCAGCTCGGGGAGCTCGTCGCATGAGCGTCACCGACCTTGCTCCTGTCACTGCGGGGGCTTCTTCGGCTGCGGGCGAGCAGGGAGCCCACATGCGCGCCGAGATCGCGCAGCAGCCCGAGGTCTTCGCGCGACTGCTCGCCGACTCCGCACCGATCCGTGACGTCGCGCGGGCCGTGCTCGCGCGTCGCCCGCGCTTCGCCCTCATCGCGGCGCGCGGGAGCAGTGACCACGCGGCGCTCTACGCGAAGTACCTCATCGAGACCCAGCTCGGGCTCCCGTCCGGCCTCGCGTCGATGTCGAGCCTCACCGCCTACGGCCTGCCGCGCGGCGCCGAGCGCTCGATGGAGGGGGTGTTGTGGCTCGCGATCAGCCAGTCCGGCGGCTCGCCCGACCTCCTCGAGGCGACTCGTCTCGCGCAGGAGGCAGGGGCGATCACGGTCGCGGTGACGAATGCCGGCGGTTCGCCCGTCGCGCAGGCCGCGGAATTCCACGTCGACATGGGTGCAGGTCAGGAGCGGTCGGTGGCCGCGACGAAGACATACACGGCCTCGCTGCTCACGCTGTGGCTCCTCGTCGACGCTCTCGGCGGGCAGAGCGGTCAGCGCGCGTACGAGCTCGTCGACGCGGCCGCGGCCACCCTCGACGCGACCGCAGTGTCGCCGGTGCTGTCGGCTCTCGTGGAGTCGCTCGCGGACCGGGACCGGCTCGTCACGCTCGGGCGGGGCTTCTCCTACCCGACGGCCCGCGAGGGCGCGCTCGAGCTCATGGAGACGACGTACCTCGCCGCGGGGGCCTTTTCGGGGGCCGACCTGCTCCACGGACCGGTCGCCCACGTCGGCGCGGGCACCCCGGTGCTGGCCGTGGCGCCCGGAGGTGTGGGCAGCGATCTGCTGCGCCCCGTGCTGTCGGTGCTCGCGGATCGCGGCGCGGACGTGACGCTCGTCGGCGACACGAGTCTGCGTGGTGCGGGCGACGGCGCGGGTCTGGCCGCCGTGTCGGTGGCCGAGGGCCTGTCGAGCATCGTGCAGATCCTGCCGCTGCAGCTCCTCGCGCTCGAGCTCTCGCTGCGCAGGGGCATCGACCCGGACGCGCCGACCGGCCTGCGCAGGGTGACCCGCACGCTCTGAGCGGCGGTCGTGGTGGCTGCGGTGGTTCCTCCACGGAGCCGCGTGGTCGACGTGCGGTCGGGCGGCTGACGGGCGGGCTGGTGACCGGCCCCGACGAGCGGTCGGTGACCGGGCACCGCACACCGCGACATCGTCCGGACACCTCCGGTTGGAGGTGTCCGGACGAGACTGAGGTGTGCGGACGAGACTGAGGTGTCCGGATGACGAGGCGACCCCTCCGGGTCGGCAACACTCCTCAGGTGCCCTGAAGGCGAAGCGACCCCTCCGGGTCGGCGGACGAGGCGAGACGGGACGTGAGGGAGACGATGGACGACGCGGTGGTGCTCGGCGTGGACGCGGGCGGGACGTCGACGCGCGCCTGGGCGTGCACGAGTTCCGGGCGGGTCGTGGGCCGCGGGCGCGCGGGTGGGGCCAACGTGCGGTCCGCCGTCGGTGACCCGGCGGCCAATATCGCCGCCGCCGTCCGCGAGGCCCTAGCGAACGTCGAGTCGGCCCCGGTCGCCGTGTGCGTCGGTATCGCCGGCACCGAGGCCCGCCGGGAGGAGGTCGAGGCGCTCGTCCGGCGCGGCCTGGCCGACGCAGGCGTCGACTCGGTCGCTGTCGCCGACGCCGACGCGCACGTGGGCTCGGTCGCTGACGCCGATGTCGGCGCCGTCCCGCAGCTCGTGCTGAGCGACCTCGATATCGCCTACCGCGCCGTCGCGCCGTGCCCGACCGGCCGGCTCTTGCTCGCCGGGACCGGGGCCGTGGCAGCGAGCTTCGTCGATTGGAGGCTCGTCGACCGACGCGACGGGCTCGGCTGGCTGCTCGGCGATGCGGGCTCCGGGGTGTGGATCGGCCGGCGCGTCCTGCGCGCCGTCGCGACCCATCTCGACGGCGGCACCGCGACCGCGATGACGCCGCAGGTCCTGGCCCTGCTCGACATCTCCCCGACCGGTTCGGCCGGGAGTGCGCAGGACCTCGTCAGGGCCACCGACGGGCTGGTGCCCTCGGCGTGGGGTCGATGTGCGCCGGTCGCCCTCGCGCTCTCCGCGAGCGACCCGATCGCAGAGCGGATCGTCGACGAAGCCGCCACCGCTCTCCTCGAGTCACTCGCCGGGCTCGCCACCGGCCGCTCGACGGGGTCGACGGCCGATGGCCCTGTCGTCCTCGCCGGAGGCCTGCTGTCGGCCGGGCCCCTGCGCGAGCGGATCGAGCGCCACGTCGACGTCGCAGGTCACGCCTCCGATCCGGTCGTCGGCGCGTGCCGGATCGCCGCCGCTGCGGTCGGCCTCACCCTCCCGCGCGACGTCAGCTGACGGCCTCGCGAGGCTCCGGGAGGCGCGGGGCCGCCGGATGCGGAAGCGAAGGGTCGGCCACCTCCACAGCGTCGCCTACGCGGTGCGCGACTCCGCCTACGCGGTGCCCGACTCCGCTGACGAGTTGTGCGCTACGCCCCGCGGGCGTCGGTGAGCTCCGGGGCCGGCGCCGAGGCGGGCGGTGTCGGCGGCGCGACGGCCGGCGAGCCAGCCCTCGGCATCCGAGCCGCCGGAGTAGTTGCGGGTGACCACGGTCGGGAAGAGCCGCTCGGTGGCCCCCGCGACCTCCTGCGAGCGCTCGGCCAGCACGAGGACGAGCTCCCGCCCGGCCCCCTGCGCCGGCTCGGCGGTGGCCTCGCGAAGCCCGTCGACGCCGTCGTCCACCTGCGCGCGCCGCTCCTGCGCGGCGCGGGTCTCCTCCTCGATCACCTGGGTCAGCCGCTCCCCGATCCGCTCGGCGTACGACATGAGGAAGGAGTGGCGGAACGACCGCGTCCGCGAGCTGCCCCGCGGCGTGCTCCGGCTGGCGGCCAGCTGCATCGCTTGCGCGGACTGCACGAGGAGCGAGGTGAAGATCGTCTCGGTCGCCTGCAGGTCGGCGGGGAAGCCGACGACGGTCGCGAAGCCGAGGGGCTCGCTCCACACGCTGCGACAGCGGTTGGCGTCGGCGACGATCGAGAGGAGCCACGCCTTGGGCTTCTCGTACGGGCGGTCGACGCCGATCCGGATCGCGTCGGTGCCGCCGCCGATCCCCGACGACTCGTCGGCCTCGAGTCGCTCCTGCTCCGCGAGCATCGCCGCGTCGATGCTGTGCCGGGCCATGAGCGCCTGGGCCCCGGCGGTGAACGTGTCGGCCTCGGCCTCGAAGGTCGTCGACTCGGCCTTGGCGAGCAGCGCCCGGACGCGGGTGAGGATCCGGGGATCGACGCCGGCCCGCGACGCGGCCGCCCGCCCGGTGCGCTCCTGGTAGGTGCCCGGCAGCGCGTCGAGGCGGGGCAGCGCCGGCAGGGTCGAAAGAAGGTGGGCGAGCCGGATCGTCGCGCCGAGCACGAGCGAGGCCTCGGCCTGCGCCTCGACGCCCCAGCGCTGCAGCCGCGCGTCGAGATAACTACCGGAGGGATCCCACCAGCACCGGGCATCGAGCGCCGTGAGCTGGGCGTGGCAGCGCGGGTGGACGCTCGCGGCGCTGAAGGTCGCGAGGTGGGCGGCCATCGCGTCGCGCAGGAGGACGCACGCCTCGTCCTCCAGCCGCCGCTCGGTGAGTCGGTGCAGGTCAGCGGGCTGCCACCCGCTGTCCCAGGCCGCCGACAGGCAGTCGTGCAGCATCGTGGTGAGCACCCCGACCTCGCGCGATCCGGGCCCGACGCGCACCGCGAGCGCGCGGATCGCCTGGTCGGCGCGGGTGGGTCGGCCGGCCCGCAAGGCGCCGAAGACAGCCCAGATCAGCTCGTCCGCCGACTCCGGCTCGGGAAGGGGTGGGTGCTGGCGCGCCCACGATCCCGTCGGTCGGTCCTGCCTGCCTGCCATGCCGGTGATGCCGCCTTTCGTCTCTGCTCTACCGGGGTGATCGGTGCGTGCGCCGGGCACGTCCGCCGCGGATCCTGCCGCGGCCCCGAGCAGAAACCTACGTCGTGCGGGCGCTCGACCGAGAGTTCTCCACAGCCGAGGCGCTCGCCTCCCAGTCCACTGTCACCCCTGTGGACGAGGAGACGGCGACGGTTCGCGCCGACGGGTCAGGAGACCTGTGCCACATGGGGGTCGCACCTTGTCGGTGCGCTCGGATAGCGTGCGCGACACAGCGATCGTCGCAGTTCGCCCCGTCATGCTCCCCGCGAGCACGCACAGCTGCGCAGCGACGACGGTGCAGGCCAGTGGCGTCGAGCAGAGGAGCGGCATGAGTCAGCAGCGATACGACTACGTCATCGTCGGAGGAGGATCGGCGGGGTCGGCCTTGGCCAACCGCTTGTCGGCGGATCCGGGCACGAGTGTCCTCGTCCTCGAGGCGGGTCGGTCGGACTTCCGGATGGACCCCTTCATCCACATGCCGGCGGCGCTGCCGTTCCCGATCGGGAGCCGCTTCTACGACTGGAAGTACGAGTCCGAGCCGGAGCCCTTCATGGGCGGTCGCCGGGTCTATCACGCGCGCGGCAAGGTGCTCGGCGGGTCGAGCTCGATCAACGGCATGATCTTCCAGCGCGGCAACGCCCTCGACTACGAGCGCTGGGCGGCCGACGACGGCATGGCCGAGTGGGACTACGCGCACTGCCTGCCCTACTTCAAGCGCATGGAGACGTGTCTGGCCGGTGCGGACGCCTGGCGCGGCGGGTCGGGCCCCCTCGTGCTCGAGCGAGGACCGGCGACGACGCCGCTCTTCGGGGCGTTCTTCGAGGCCGTTCAGCAGGCCGGCTACCCGCTGACCGACGACGTCAACGGCTACCGCCAGGAGGGCTTCGCGCCCTTCGACCGCAACGTCCACCGCGGCCGCCGACTCTCCGCGGCCCGCGCGTACCTCCACCCGGTGATGAGCCGCAAGAACCTGAAGGTCGAGACGCTCGCGCAGGTCGCGGGCGTGCGGATGCAGGGCAAGCGGGCCGTCGGGGTCGACTACCTGCGCTACGGGCGGCAGCGTCAGAGCGTCGCGGCCGGTGAGGTCATCCTCTGCGGTGGCGCCTTCAACTCCCCGCAGCTCCTCCAGCTGTCGGGCATCGGCAAGGCCGACGACCTGCGCGCGCTCGGCATCGACGTCGTCGCCGACCTGCCCGGCGTCGGGTCGAACCTGCAGGACCACCTCGAGGTCTACATCCAGCACGCGGCGACCCAGCCGGTGTCCATCGCGCCGTACCTGGCGCACAAGTACAAGCCAATGATCGGCGCCCAGTGGCTCTTCGGTCGCACCGGCGTCGGGTCGAGCAACCACTTCGAGGCCGGCGGCTTCATCCGCAGCAACGAGGAGGTCGCCTACCCCAACCTCATGTTCCACTTCCTGCCGATCGCGATCCGCTACGACGGCTCCAAGCCGGCGAGCGAGCACGGCTACCAGGTGCACATCGGCCCGATGTACTCCGACGTGCGCGGCGACCTCAAGATCCGCTCGACGGACCCGTTCGAGCACCCGGCGATCCGCTTCAACTACCTGAGCACGGAGAACGATCGTCGCGAGTGGATCGAGATGGTCCGCGCCGCGCGCGACATCCTCGAGCAGCCTGCGTTCGCGGCCTTCAGCGGCGGTGAGATCTCGCCCGGGAGCAGGGTCGAGACCGATCAGGAGATCCTCGACTGGGTCGCCAAGGACGCCGAGACCGCGCTGCACCCCTCGTGCACGGCGAAGATGGGCGTCGACGACATGGCGGTCGTCGATCCCGCGTCGATGCGGGTCCACGGCATCGACGGGCTGCGGGTCGTCGACGCCTCGGTCTTCCCCTACGTGACGAACGGCAACATCTACGCCCCGGTCATGATGGTCGCCGAGAAGGCGGCCGACCTCATCGCGGGCAACACCCCACTGCCCGCCCTCGAGGTGCCGGTCTACCGGCACGGCACGGGGATGCCGCTCTACCCGCCGGGTGACCCGCGCAACGACATGTGGGACGCCCTGGTCGACCCGCCGAGTGCCACCGAGGTCAACGCGGCGCGTGCGGCGGCGGTGCGTGCGGCCCAGGACGGGGCACGTCGGTGAGCGAGTCGGTCATCGCCTCGGGTCGTCCCGAAGGCGTGCCGCCGGAGCCTGTCGCGCCGGCGGCCCCGACGAATCGCGTCAACTACATCGTCTTCGTCGGCTCGCTCGTCGGCGTCCTCATCGTCGCCGGCTGGGCACTCGTCGCGCGGGAACAGGCGGCCGAGATCCTCGGTGTCGCGGTGACGTGGGCCGCGGAGTGGTTCGGCTGGTTCTACATCCTGCTCGCGACGATGGTCGTCGTCTTCGTCGTGGGTATCGGGATGTCGCGCTACGGCGACGTCCGTCTCGGCCCGCAGCACTCGCGGCCGGAGTTCAGCACGTTCAGCTGGGCGGCGATGCTCTTCGCCGCCGGCAGCGGCACCGACCTCATGTTCTTCTCGGTCGCCGAGCCGGTGACGCAGTTCCTCAATCCGCCGCGGATCGAGGGCGGCACGATCCAGGCCGCGGAGGAGGCGACCCGCTGGACCCTCTTCCACTACGGGCTCACGGGCTGGGCGATGTACGCCCTCATGGGCATGGCCCTGGGCTACTTCGCCTACCGGCTCGACCGGCCGCTGGCGGTGCGTTCGGCGCTCTATCCGATCCTCGGCTCTCGGATGGACGGGTGGCTCGGGCACATCGTCGACATCGCCGCGATCCTCGGCACGATCTTCGGCAAGTGGTTGCTTCTTGCGAGTTTCTCTTTCTCGTGATTCCTTCACGGCCGTTTCCGCCAGATCGCGAATAATTGAATCAACATCGCGCCCAACATAGCCAACCTCAGTAAATTTAGTCGCCTCAATCTTGATAAAAGGCGCATTTGCAAGTTTGGCCAAACGACGTGCAATTTCGGTTTTACCGACGCCGGTTGGCCCGATCATCAGGATGTTTTTCGGCGTGATCTCCTGGCGCAGAGGATCCGCAACCTGCTGGCGGCGCCAACGATTTCTCAGCGCAATTGCAACAGCCCTTTTGGCTGAGTCCTGGCAAATAATATGTTTGTCCAGCTCGTGAACAATTTCCTGCGGAGTCATTTGTGACATGGTTTCAGATTCTATGTTGGATGTAATGTAAACAGCGGCTATAAGCTATCGAAAAATTTAATCGATAGTTTCGATAATATGGTCCTGATTGGTATAAATACAGATATCGCCCGCGATAGTCAGCGCTTTTTTCACAATTTCTTGAGGGGGAAAATCCGTATTCTCCAATAATGCACGCGCAGCGGCCAGTGCGTAGGAACCGCCGCTGCCAATCGCGGCGATACCCAATTCAGGCTCGATGATATCGCCGGCGCCAGTAACAATCAGCGTTGCCTCTTCATTGGCTACCACCAGCATAGCTTCCAATCTGCGCAAAATACGATCGGTGCGCCAATCTTTAGCCAACTCAACCGCAGCACGCATGATATGCCCCTGATGGGCTTCCAGCTTACCTTCAAAGCGTTCAAACAAGGTAAAAGCATCGGCGGTTCCTCCGGCAAATCCAGCCAGAATTTTGTCATGATACAGTCTGCGGACTTTACGTGCACTGGATTTGGCGACTACAGCGCCGAGCGTTACCTGGCCATCGCCACCCAGTGCAACGTGAGAACCGCGCCTTACTGAAACAATTGTTGTCATGAAATTTCTTAATGCGTCACAAAACCTGATTATAACGTATAAAACATCGCCGATTCCGATAGAAAGACCCTATCAACGTATACAAGCGTTGAAAAACATTTTCGAACAGCCAATGCAGTGAGTTCTTCAACAACCTGTTAATTTTTTTTCTTTGCGCGCGGATGTGCAGCATCGTAAATCTTTGTTAAGTGCTGAAAATCGAGATGGGTGTATACCTGAGTGGAAGTAATGTGAGCGTGTCCTAGCATTTCCTGAACCGCGCGCAAGTCACCACTGGATTGCAACACATGTGAAGCAAACGAATGCCGCAAAACATGCGGATGTACATTCTGATGCATGCCCTGTTGTCTCGCTCTGCTTTTCAATCGATAAGCAATAGCGCGCATACAGATCGCATCACCACGTTGCGATAAAAAAAGCGCCGTAACATTGGGTTTGATAATCTGCAATCGTAACTTCAACCAAGCAGTTAAGGACTGAAGCGCATACTCTCCTACCGGAACAATGCGCGCTTTGCCACCTTTGCCCAGAACCCTGATTGTTCCTTCCGCAAAATGGACATCCACAGGACGGAGTTGCGTCAGTTCCGCCAGCCTTAAACCCGAGGAATAGAATAATTCAAACATCGCACGATCACGCGCCGTGAGAATGTTATCAACTGGAAATTCCAACAGTCGTGTAGCCTCATCGGGTGACAGCGCATGCGGCAATTTCTGCGGCGATTTGGGAACGCGTACTGCATGACAAGGATTATGCTGCAAGCCATGCCTACGAATTAAAAAATTATAAAAACCCCGCCAGGCTGATAACATTCTGGCTAGACTTCTACCGCCAAGCCCTTTGCTGTGAAGTTGCGCAATCGCTTGACGAATATTGGGCGCTTGCACTTGATTCAAATCGTCTGCGCCCAGATGTTGCAACAGAGCGAAAATATCACGTGCATAGCTTTTACAAGTCAGCGGCGACAAGCGGCGCTCATAAGTTAAGTGATCAATATACGCAGTAGCCAGCAATTCAGGAGTGTTGTTCATCAATCACTGTCTGCTGATCAGCCAAATTACCCACGGTTTCGGCTTGATCATAACGTGTCACCGTCGTGCACACCAGCTCCCCTAACCGTTTCAGATGTAACGTTCCCATTTCAGGGTAAAACCGCTCGATATCAGGGCTGCCCAGAACCACCAAACCGATGGTTCGGGTAGTATTCAAAGGAATCATCGCAAACGAATTAAGATGCTCAGCGCCTTCACCAAACCATTGCTTAATTTCATCTACGATATGACTACCGCAATAGGGCTGCGGCAAGCTCTCGGCAATCGTTTGCACATCTTCGCTGACGGCCATAAATTCAGCATTGGTTTTACCATAATTAGCCACATTCCAGACACGCATGGCCACCAGCGGAATGGCAAAATCTTCTTTCAAACTGAAATACAGCGCATGAAACAGCTCGTCCATATTCGAAACAGAAAGTAAAGCGATCGCCAGTCGATGCATTTTCTCTCCAATGGCGTCGTTCTCCTCACCAAAACTAATCAATTCCAATAATTTATCCTGCAAAACGCGATTTCTTTCCCGCAATGAAATAACTTGTCTCTCATTGAGCGAGATTACTTTCTCATCCTGCGGGTGGGAAATCTGGAGATCCGCTAGCAAATCAGCATATTCATTGAAGAACTGCGGGTGTTCCTGCAAATACTGCGCAACTTCATCCGGTTTCATCATAGTTCCTTAATTGATTACAAATTGATTTCGCCTTCAAATACCGTAACTGCCGGGCCGGTCATCCAGACCGGCTCATCAAAGCCTTGCCAGCTAATTGTCAGTTCACCGCCTTGTGTACTCACGACAACCTGACGATCCAGCAACCCCAGATTGATACCCGTTACAACAGCAGCGCAAGCCCCCGTTCCGCAAGCTAGTGTTTCTCCTGCACCACGTTCAAACACGCGCAACTTGATATGATTCCGATCGATAACCTGCAAATAGCCAACATTGACCTTGTTGGGAAAACGCACGTGTTGCTCAATTAACGCACCCTCAGCCACAACCGGCGCGCGCGCGATATCCGCAACCACACGCACGGCATGCGGGTTACCCATCGACAAAGCGCTTATTGTAACCGGCTTATCCGGTAATTCAAGCTGGTAAGTCAATGCGCGTTGGTCAGCAATAAAGGGAATATGCTCCGGTTCAAATATCGGCTTGCCCATATTCACCGTGACATATCCATTGCTCTCCAGTCTGGGCGATATCACACCACTCAAAGTTTCGATGCGAATCTCATTATTTTGTGTCAAACCATGATCATGCACATAGCGCACAAAACACCGCGCTCCATTGCCGCATTGCTCAACCTCACTACCATCGGCATTGAAAATGCGATAGCGGAAATCCGCCTGACCTTGCGCCTTCTCAACCAGCAAAACTTGATCACAACCAATGCCGAAATGTCGGTCTGCCAGTCGGCGAATCTGTTGCCGATCAAGATTGATCGTTTGCTTGATACCGTCCAACACTACAAAATCATTTCCCAAACCTTGCATTTTGGTAAATTTTAGTTTCATCGATCAAGTATTCCAGCGGCCCAGTTGAGTCAGCGTCATCAAAAAATCATCCATCACAAAACCGCCCCCGATGTCGACAATACTATCCCCTGTAATTTCAAATCCATACTGCTGATAAGCTGCAATAGCGCTATGGTTGCGTTTATTGACTGTCAGAATCAGAGATTGCAAATCATTTTTGCGCATAGTATCCATTGCATCCACCACCAGCATCGCACCATAACCTTTGCGATGATAATCACAATGGATATACAGTTTATCAATTTTCAGCTCTCTTGGCTGCTCGGTCAGCATACAGCAAGAAAAACCGATGATCGACCGATCCACAACCAGCTTCCGCCACCAAATACTCGGTTCCCTGAGCTGAACATCAATGAGCGTCGGCTGATATCGCTGCATCAGCATATATTCAATCTGAGCAGATGAGATGATGGCCACATAATGATGTTGCCAAATGGTTCGCGCCAAAGCAGCGATTGTTATGGCATCCGGGGATGTTACAGGCAATATGCTCGGTTGCATTTGGATTATGTACAAATTGATTTTAGACCCGCGCTGTATAACGCTCTCTTCACGATCGTTTTTATATACAGCATGCCCACCACAAAGGCTGAAATGAAATAAATCATACCTCGGTATCGTACAGCAAATACAACGCGTGGTGATGCCACAATGGACTGTTGCAAGCAACTATTTTCTGAAATAGTCAGAGCAACTGATTTGATTTACTTTAGGGTGGTTCCTAGCTCACTCAAAATTAAAGCTTTTGAGGAGATGGAAGTTTGAGTAACCCTCTCGCGATGAAAACCCGACCGCGTGAGCGGTCGAGTTTCTTTATCGCTAAGTATTGACGCTCCTCGGCATAACCGAGGGCTTACCGTTTTGCGTTGGCTAATCCGCCACGCCTTCAGTATCGCTACCGCCTTGTGAAGAGGTTACCGTAACTCGTGCTGGCGGTACCGGAAACGCATCCGGCCCCGACACCACTACCTCATATCGTCCACGAGCACCCACCTGCGGCATTGGGAATTCACCGCCCTCTATATGCAGCGTAAGCTCAGGAATTGTGCCCACACTTGGATCTATCTTGTCGCTCGAAAAAGCCACAACCCTTATAGCGCCGGTCGCTGCGGTCCAGGTTACCAAGCTAATTCTCACGTCATCAACGACATTGACATCTCGCACGGTTTCAAAGCCGCCTACGCTTGTGGCAGTAATCGTTACTTGATCGGGAACAGAAGGGCCATTGGCCGGATTTAAGAAGGTACGTTTGAAAAAGGTATTTCCACCATCGAATGCCATTGCCCCATCACCCTGCGGCAGGCCGCTGAGTGCAACAGCGGCAGTAATCGGCGCTTTCACCCATGAATTGATGCGAGCCGTCGTATTACCATTGCTAGTATTTGTGGAGCGGAAATAGGTCGTGCGTACAGGCTCAATTCCTGGTGGACTGTTTGCCTCATCATAAATTTTGCCTTGTACTGCAAATAAATTGGTTTCGACAAAGTTCTGCCCACTACCGTCCAGATTCACGCCAGCAGGGCCTTCAATACGGAAATAATTAATACCGCAATGGCCACCGATTACTTCATGTGGAATGCCAGGATCGCCCACATAACCCACGGGGGCAGTCGGTGCAACCGCTGGATCCCAGATCAGGAAAGGACCGACCTCGCCGCTTAGCATGGTTTCAAACGGTGCAGCACCACCCGTGTCGCGCGTCACGTTAATTGCACGCGTGCCGGCTGTTGCGTTATAAACTTCCGGCTGACAACCATCGGCTTCATTAAGAAAGGGATGCCAGATTTTATATTCACCATCAACCGGTATATCGACTCGAATGCGGACACGTCCAAAAGCGAACTGATCGTTCGGTGCAGGATCTCCCGCGCCATAAGCGGCCTCCAAAGCCAGCACTAAAATAGCTCGTTGTCCTCCAGCCAAGTTTAGAGTGGCATCGGCTGCCCACCAAAATGCTTCTGCACCAAAGCCCGTCGCTTGGGATGTTGCATTGCCTGGGATTACAGGGTCGAAGAAACATAGGCCGTTAACGCCATCACCATCCAGGCACAACTGCAAAGTAGTGCCATTTGAATCGGAAAACCAGGTCGGAAAATGATTCACCGGAGATATTAAACCTTTACCCGCCAATGCTGCATTGGCAGACTGTATATTCAAACTCATTACTGCTACTACAACGACAAAAGCAAAACTCACTTTTTTGCTGATGCCTATAATTCCCTCTAAATTAAAGAGTTTCATGACTTATCCTCCTGCGGTTGATCTATAGTTCTATAAAATTAATGAAGCCCTG
>RRZT012678268.1_pt1 | contig 14231 bp, 19 predicted proteins | sample 2165551 | NCBI WGS metagenome assembly RRZT01 (sample SAMN10456910, study PRJNA506462) | wastewater metagenome | biome: wastewater; feature: sludge; material: wastewater sludge; isolation source: wastewater sludge with Escherichia coli K12::gfp cells carrying plasmid... | place: USA: Moscow, Idaho... | reverse complement strand
TCAATATCAGATGTATATTTCACAGGGAAATTTCTTTTAGCTCCTCCACAATTTTTACATTGCTCATATAATCTGAAATTTGGAAAAAATTTAACGTCATTAACAACAATTTTGTTAGGGTTTCGACAACACTCGTCAGAACGTTTTATTTCTTCATACTCACAATTTTTACATCTATAAATATCGTGATATTCAGCTTCGTAGTATTTTTCAAGAATACCATTTTTACATCTGCTACAATCCATAAATTTTAATTTTACTGTGGAAAGATAATCAGCATCGATTGCTTATTGGCAGACCATCAGTTCGTTTTCAGTATGCAAAAATACAAATCCCGTTTCTGCTCAAAAAAATCTTTTTGGGTTTCTAAAAAAATTCTTTCCACAAGCTTCAACAATTTTTCCAGACACTCCTGAATCCTGCGGACAAAAAGATTTCGCAGCCTTCATTCCAATGCTTCCATTTCGGTTTTGGCTGAAACGGAATTTCTATCGTCAAAAAGCAATGAAAAACGACACACAGGTCAGACAAAAAAGCAAAGCGTTCTTTGACATTTCCGAAAATAATTAAAAAAATAGAATCATTAACAATTATAAATTTCAAAATATGAGAACTAAAAAAACAGAACAAATAGAATTTTTCAGTTTAGGAAACGGTATTTCGGTTTGCGATACCAACCGGGAAGTAAACGGAGATTATAAGAAAGTAGCTCACATATCAAAATACAGAGAAGTAAATTTTTTATGTCGGGTTTCAGATGAAGCAAAAAATAAGATACTGTACTACGCTGAAAGTGCAAATCCAAGAATTTCCATGACACAGGATGAACCTGTTTTCATCGAGAAAACATTCAGGTACAATGTTAATTTCAAAGAATTTAAAAAGGTCTGCTATGCCTATAATCTGGAACAGGCATTTACAGAAGCCGATGTATTTGCAAGAAAACATCAATTATCTTCAGACTTTACGATTGACGAAACAGAAAAGTTCGTAGAGAATCCCCCTTATTTCGGCATTAAAGAACCACTTTAAAAATGAGAAAATTAGAAATTAAAATACAGAACAAAAAAGGAAACGAGCCCAAATACAAAGCAAATTTGGGTTTTGTTTCCCCTTTAATGAATGCAGAACGTCTGTTATTGCCAAACCACAAAAAAAATAAAATAGATACTTATCAAGCGAAAACGACTTTAAGCCAAGCCGAGAAAATGGTTGAAGGGCTACCCCTTTCAGCAGAAGAGTATCTCAATATTTTGAATATTGAAGGACTCAACGAATTTCCTCCTGAAAAGTTTCAGATTGTTCTAAAAACCATTGACGATTTTTTTAAATATCATGGATATCCAAAAAATGAATATCCGCTCAGGGTATTCTATGGCTTTAAAAAACTGACGAAAAAAATAGTAAAAAAACCTTCTGTAATAATCCTTTATGAGAATGGATGCTCACGATTAAATGATAAATATGTTCATAGAGCAATGAAAGTTACTTATCAGAGATTACAGACAGATAAAGAAAAAGAGGATGCCAAATACAGTAACAGATTATTTTCAAAGTATGAATATTTTATCAATGAGAAAGTCTGGAAAGGTAATGTTGATGCAATTCTACGACATAATTTTTCTGCTGATAAAAATAATGTTCCGAAAGATGAAAGGGAGCATATAAGAGAACTTCTGAAAAAAGAAGTCTTCGATTTCTACGGAGATAAAGTTTCAAGATTTTTTCAATCATCATTTGATTTTTGAGGCTATGATTATTAGAGAATAAAAGAGAACACTATTTTATAGAAACCATTGAAACACTAAAGCAAATAAATTAAAAATTTCAATATGAAAACATTCACTCAAAAATTAGAAAATTTAAGAGAATCGGCATATCTGACCATAGTCAACCATTTAACCTTAATAGGAGAAGAAAGCTGTCACAGTCATCAGATTATTATTCCTGTCAGAAAGGAAAATTTGCAATTCAACCTCAATAATGGCAGGTGGTTAGAGGAAATCGGAAGTGTTATTATTGATAATGAAGGATACCAATACGGTTTATCCGTTCTTGATGATGAACAGCTATGCAGTATTACTGACCACATAATAGAGTTAGCAAAATAGACATTCAATAATCAGATATAAAACAACCCTAAATAATAAAAATTATGACAACAAAAAAATACAAAACAGAAACTCTTTTAAAGAGGTTGGAAAAATATGACGAAAAATACTATGAAGCAATCTGTAAACCGTCAAATATTGGTTTTGGCTATGGAATGCGGGCTTATCACGCATTAAAGGTTCAAAATCCACCAGAATGGAAAATCCGGGATAAAGCGGTATTGATCGCTGATGAACTCACAAAGCGAGGGGTAACATTCAGAACCAGTTATCTAAAGTTATCAAATTAATTACTATTAAATACCTACAAACAATATATATAATCTGATGAAATCAACACATTTAATTTTTAGCATAAGAATTAAACCTACATCAGTACAAAAACTTCCCGAGCCTTCTATAAATCATTTCTCCTGTCAGGTTCTTAAATCCCGATAGTGAATTCCTGAATTTATTGATTTTTCTCTCTTGAATATTTCTTTATTAAGTTTTGAGCAGGTAAGATACCACCGTATTTTTTGATTTTTCCATTTCTTATTCCCTTAAAAGCATTACGCCGTAGCTATTTCAGCTGACCTGTAGTTCGTTTTCAGTTTGCAAAAGTATAAATCCCATTTCTGCTCAAAAAAATCTTTTTGGGTTTCTCAAAAAATTCTTTTCACAAGCTCCAACAATTTTCCCAGACACTCCTGAATCCTGCGGACAAAAAGATTTCGCAGCCTTCACTCCAATTCTTCCATTTCGGTTTTGGCTGAAACGGAATTTCTATCGTCAGAAAGCAATGAAAAACGACACACCGGTCAGATAAAAAGCAAAGCGCTCATTGACATTTCCGAAAACAATTCAAAAAAACAAAAACAAGCGAACGGTGTCCCTCGTAGAAAACAATTATTAACAATTTAAAAATTTTAGATTATGAAAAATCCAAGTATTTCAGCAAATGAATTTTACAACGAGTTTATGGGAACCGAATCCTACTATTCCTATATGTTCGGAATAGTTCTGACAGATGGTGTGAAAACCATTGCAGACGAAGAAAAATGCTATTGGTTTCTGGATGCCATTGCATCTTATCAGTTTGAAGAAAAATTTAAAAAACAGGAATTCCAGATTTGGAAAATTGAAAGAATCGGAGGAACTAAGTTCAAACTATCCGCAACAGACGGAAATAATAAAGTCTTAGCTACCCAAGAAATTACATATTCCGATTTCTTTTTTCAGGAATTTACCATTTGGAAAGAAGATAAGGTGTTATTACTTCCAAGCGAACATTAATACCTACAAAACCTCACGATGTACAGGCTAATCGTGTTTTATTAATAACTCTTAAATAACAATGATATGAATAAGAAAGAACTTGCTGCATATAACGCAAGAAAATTAGAAAATATGAATAAAGCAAAACAGCTAATAAAGCATCCTTTCATAGAAAAAGAAGGGTTTGTTATTCAGGTAGAATGTACCGAAAAAGAACATTCTGCTTACTGTGCAAAATTAGGATTTAGCGGGATGTACTCCGATAAATCCGGAAAAGGATCCTTACTGAACTTTTATCAATACAAATAAGATTATGGGAACTTACTCAATTATTTATCTTAGAAAGCCTGAAATGGCAAAAGAAGTCAATGAGCTTCTGAAAGAAAAATACAATCTTGAATACGAGAAATATAACGGAATTGAATACGGTATTTTCTTTTCTCTGGAAATGTTTGATGAAGATTTAAGATTTATGAATGAAGACGAAGAAGGAAAAACCAATCTTCCTCATTATGAACGTCCGATTTCTAAAGAAACCTATTATTCATTATTGTTTGGAGCAGGAAATTGCTTTGGTGATATTGGAACATTTTGTGTCAAAATTTCCTGTGTTACTGAAGAAGATATAAAAACAATCAAAACTTTACAGGAATTTTCCAAAACTCCTGAATTTAAAAAGTATGTCAATTTTAGAAAATCTAAAAATCTTCGGAGATTGCTGAATACTGAATTATAACTTAGGTTAAGAAGCAATAGTAAATTATTTCCCATTGCTTTTTTATTTTTTTACAAAATCTTTCTGAAGAAGTTTTCTATCTATCGGGTGGCAAAAATGCAATTCCTCCCTTTGGTCGGAAACACATTTTTGTCTGAAATTGGAGCAATCCCATTTCTAAAACATTCCCGTACTTTTTCCTTGATATGTTTTTGAAAAGAGGTTGTGAGCTGATTTTATTGAAATTTGAATACCGATGAAACAGATAATTTATTTAATCGAATTATCTTTTAGCATCATTATGGCATTCCTCAACTCCATTGGATATTCAATGAAATACGTATGCGTTACACCTCCGGTAGTTACAACCAGCGTTCCGAAATTCAAAGCCTTTCCTAAAAAACTTTGGTGCTGGTACATTCCTTCGAGCTTGTTTAATGAGAGGTCGAAAAGTGTTTTGCCTAATATTCCTGTAGAAAATGTGAGATGGGTATCGGTAACATAAATTTTTGTGCTTCTGTTCTTCAGTAAACGGAGTAAGCCTCTGATGAAAAGATAAATAAGAAAAAGAGAAATAATACCAACTAAACCAAGCATATATTTATAACCTAACAATAAAAAAGAGATAACTCCTACAGAACCAATTATGATAAAGAAAACTGGAATTACATAGGAAATCCAATGGATTTTGGCTTCATAATTAATAGTTGGATTAAATCCCTCAGATTCAGCAAGTAAGTTTTTCATAAATTGTGTGTAAATTTTCGTCTAATTTAGTGAAAAAAGAAAACAGTAAAAAGCCAAAATGAGAAAATTAATGTGTCCCAATCCATAAAATTTTAGATGTCGGAAGAGGAATTCTGCATCGTTCCGGTAAACCTTGTCTTCTTATTTCTTACTTTCATCAAAAGTTGATTTCGGACGTTTGATGCTTTGTAAGGCGATTTTGTTCTGAGGAGCAGAATTTTGGGATTCCAATTCTGTTTGAAGAAAAGGCATTGTGTTTTTTATGGAAGACTTCCAGTTCGTTATCGGCTTGTTATAGCCATTTTTCCATTCGTTTCCGAGCCAACTCTCATATTTTTCTTTAATAAGATGGTCTAATTCGGGAACATAGCTTTCCAATGTTTTCGCATATTCTGTAAATTCGTCCAAAGAAGGAATAGTACCGGAACCCGGAATAGGTATTGCAACAGGAATTTCCGGAGGAGCATCGGGAGACAAATTTTGATTCTGTGGAGTTTCTCTTTTCTGTGGCAATTTTTCGGTAGTTTCCTTTTTTTTCGGAATTGGCTTTTGACTCCTTTTAGTCGTCGAACCTCCTTTGTCAGTTTCAGGCTTTTCAAAAGCGGATAACGTCGGTGCATATTCCCGAAGAATTTTATAATGTCCCGGAAGCCCGTTTTTAGATTGATATTGAATCATTCCCAGATTGCTAAGTTTTTGGCGTAAAGTAATAATGGTGGGTCTTGTGATTTTCAGCCGCTCGCAAATTTCGGTATCCGAAAGCTTGAAATCATTTTCCTCATTTTTTTTCCATATTTCCAACAAAAAAAGGTAGATGGAAGCTGCGACAGCTCCCAACGGTTCTTTTTCGTTATGTTGCCAAAACTGCCTGATTAATCCCGAATAATTCATTTTTTATGCAGAGCCATAAGTTGCATTGCTTTCTCTTTATCTATGATAATAAGATTTCCGTTCTGAATGATGGCATCATCCAGAATTCCGCTGGACTTTAGTTCCGCTGCTTTCGAGCGGGAACAGCCCAGCATTCTGGCTAACCCTTTAAGCCCATATTCATACTTTTTTTCAGAAACAGCGGTTCTTTGTAATTTCAGAAATTCCTCAACAGTCAACTCAAGCAGTGGTTTTTTCGGATCGATATTCATAGTATTTTTTGTTTTTATAAAAAGTATTCAGGCAATTTCTTTGAACTCTTATTTTTTGAACTCATAATTATTTTCAGAATCTTTGACAATCAATCCTTTCTCACGCATAAATTTAATATAGCTCTTTGCCGTTCGGTCTTTGACCGCCATCATATTTTGGAGCTTCTCACATAATCCGGCATAGGTATAATGCTTTTGCTGTGAAAATAGAGTCCGGGCAATATTTGCAAGTTCGATCTCTTTTCGTTTCTCTTTTTCTTCTTTGGTCTTCTCTCCGATAAAAACGTGCATTCCTTTTTCTTTATCCCACGAAAACTGTATAAGTGGAACATCCAAAGGACTTCCGTCCCTTACTTTCAGTGCCTTTACAACAGAGATTTGAGGATCATCATCTTTTTCAATGGATAAAATGGCAGCTGCTTTTCTTTGAAGCTCGCTTCCGAGATGTCCCCGAAGCTTTAATCCGTTGGGTGTGAAATGCAGTACTCCGATTATACAGGTTTTATAAATTCCAGCCATACGGTAGAGCTCATCAATTAAGGCAATGCTTTCTCCTTCATCATTCGCACAGCGTATCAAATCAGCTATTCCGTCTATTACCACCATATGAATTCCTGAAAATTGGTAATAAAATTTATCCATACTCTGCAATATTGCCTGCAACCGTTCTTTTCTTGACATACCGGCTAAACAGTAAGCTTTGAAATATCCTGGCATATTTTCTCTTCCGGAACGTTTCAGGATGCCTGAAATATTTTTGTACAGCTGGGTTTCGGACTGTTCGGTATCGTAAAGCAAGACGGCTTTTCCTTCAGTATTGGGAAGGATATTACTTCCTAAAGTATCTATATAGTCATCCTGACGTAATGTTCCGGCAATCAGGCTTCCTACATAATTACTTTTTCCTGTGCCTTCACCTCCCGTAAGTCCCATTAAATTCCCTTGTGTTCCCAATGGAACATCATTAATGGAAATCAGCGTTTGCGATTGTAAGGGAGGCTGTGTAAAGTCGATTTCGCAAGGTTTCAGTATCGCCATAGTTTCATTATATAATTGGTCTAAAAATTCAAGGAATAATTGATTAAAGTCATTTTTGGTATTTCCCATTCTGAAATAATCGGAAATATCCTTTTCCTGTTTAGCTCCCGAAAGAGGAAGTCTCAAACGGTTTACTCCGAAACCGGATAGTTGTTTCTGATGCTTGATTGAAGCCTCCAATCCTGTTTTATCCACATCATATAAAATCAGAATGTGTTTGAAACGGTAGGAAAGCTTTTTAATCAGGCTTTCAGGTATTGAGCTTGTTTCACTGTTGAAGCAAATCGCATAAAATCCTTTGGAAGCCAATGACAATACATCCTTTTCTCCTCCGGTAATAAACAGGGTGTTTCCTTTGGCGGGCAATTGTTCCAATCCAAAACAATACGATTCAGGCAGATTTCCACCGTACAGGAAACGGATTTGGGAAAATGGACGGTAAATTTTCACATATTTTTTACCGAAATACCCAAATATAGGTTCTTCTGTCGAAGATTGTATGGTAAAAGGTTTTGAATCTTTATTTTCACTCGTGAACTCTTCTAATGAAACCACTTTGTATAATTTCAGGATTTCACGGGTAATGCTATATTGTTTCCAAAACTCAATTTCTTTCAGTGTAAAGCTACGCTCAAATACGGAATAAGGTTTAGGATGATATGGTTGTTCCTTTATTATGTTTTCCTTTTTGCTCTCTGCTTTTGCTCTTGAAGAATATCTGTTTTGGGGCAAAATATATCCGTTTTCCAGTCCCAAATTCATTTCTTCATTGATCTGTTTCAGTATTTCTGTAAAATCTTTAGTACAGTCCAGGTTTTTAATTTTTCCTACAATTGAAAAACAATCTCCGGCATAATCAGGAGTCCCAAAATCCTTCATACGATACATACCACTTCGCCGGTCAAAGTAGATGTTGCAGGAAGCTTTGGTATCATCATAAAAAGGATTTTTAAAATTTCTGCCTACGCGCCAATCTCCCGGAAGGTAGTGTTTGAAAATATCCAGTCCGTCACGGGTGCAGCTGAGCACTTTGTTTTTGTCTAACATTCTTTTGGTGGTTTAGAATCAGGTCTTGTAAGCATTCTTCGCTCCGGCGGATCAGGTTTTCCTGTAACATCCTTTTAATTTCGCTGATCTTGTAATAATTTTTTCCCCTTATTCGGGAATAGTTGATTTTGTTTTCACTGCGTAATCTTTGCAGAGTGCGGTCACTAATCTTCAAAAAGGTGCATACCTCATAGCTATCTACCCAACTGTCCTCATCATCATTTGTGTTTTGCTGGGAAATAACATAATCGAAAATTGTGTCCACTTTTGACATCAAGTTTTTAAAAGCTTGTGATTCAATAGTGATTACTTCCATTAGTTTTTTTAGGTTTATACACCAAAATTAGTGGTAGTAATCGTCAAATACCAATTGAAAGAAGGTCAATAACGGACAGGAAAAAGACAATAAAAGACAATTAATTTTATCCGAATAGTATAAGTCAAAAAAATAAATTTATGCTTGTTAACTTTTTTGACATCATCAGCAAAAAAGAAAGAATGTTTCTGATAGAATTAAATTCAGGCTCATAAGGGCAGGTGCAAGGTGCAAGTATTATATAATACTTGCACCTTGCACCAGTCCCAAATGCTGATGAATAAAGGATTGGTGTTTTGAAAAATTTTGGTTAAATTTGCACTATGAGTGGTTTGCAGACAAAAAGTGGACACACAATAGGTCAAAATAGCGCAGGAAAAGCTCTAAATCGTACCCCTCGATTGAAAACACATCCGTTTAATGTTGAATATTAGCTGGTTATGTTTTATTTAGTAATTTTAATTTAAAATTCGATATATTTTTTTCATAAATAATCAAATCATTAATATTCCCAAATTCAATTCCTAAGATTTTAGCATTTGTCATTTTAGCCATAAAGAAATGGGCAAGTTCGTGACCTATAATTGATAAACGAAATATAACAAAAGCAAAAATAAAGTAGTAAAATAATTTTACTATTTGAAAATATTCAGGATTAACAAAATATAATAATAAAAATGGCAAAGAAAAAAAGAATAGCTTTTTTGGGACAATGGCAAAAAATAAATTGTAAATGTTATAGCCCATAAATGTGGAATTTAGATTTTAATATATAATTCAAATTTACGTTTAATCCCACGTTTTCCAATCATCACTTGTAAACAACCATTCTGGAGTTTTAATTTTACCTTGTTGCACTTTATACCAAGGATTTAATTTTTTATCCGTCGGATTATTAAGAATCTGAATTTCTTGTGCTGGCATATAACTTTGAGCAAGTAAAACAATTTTTTTCACCTTGTTTATTCTTTGCTAAATCGACTACCATAACCGCGTGTCCATAAGGATTTCCTTGTTGCAAAAGAATATCACCAATTTTTATCTGTTCAAAATTTACCAATTTCAATTGTTTTTTCAAAGAAGCTGTATTTGCGTAACTGAAAACATATTCCAAATATTTCCAATAATTTTCTGGTGAATAATCTCCATTTGAAAAATCAGTGAATTTACGTGGTTTTCCGTCCGATAAATAGTTGAATGAGATTTCATCATAACGCTTTTGTTGGTAGAGATAATCGGCTCTCAAACGCATTGTTGCATCTGCACATTGGTGTAAATCTTTGTTTCCGATTGGTAAATCAATCACGGCATTGTATACATTATTTACAGGTTTTTCTTTTCCATTATAATATTTTACAAGTGTTCCAAAGTCTTTTAATTGCAAATGTTGTAGAAAATAGCCGAATTCATTTTGATTATAATTTTCTCTTTGAAAACCTTTTAGTACGGAATATCGATCAATTATTTTATTTGCTTTTTCGTTGATAAAACTTTCTTTTTCAACAATTTTTTGAATTGAGTCTTGATGATTTTTAGTATGCGTAGAATTTTCATCTTTGCAACTGAAGATAAAAAATGGCAATATGAAACAGATGTATTTTTTCAAATTATTTAATTCTCAAAGGTGAAACAATGACAACAAATCCATCAGGATCTAAGAAAGAAATTCCATTTTCATTCCAATACGGATTTTTAGATTTTATTGGTTTGATCTGATGAAGTTCTAAACGCTCAATGATTTCGTCATATTCTTGTTGCGTTGTTGGATAAAATACCAAACAATCGTCTTCATCAAAGTGATGATTGATATTTTCGTGAGTTGTTGTAAATTCTAAATGCCAGCTTAAATCTGTTTTTCCAATAAAAATGCCATCATATCCATTGTGATTTTTAAACTCTCCAAGGATTTCAAAATTTAAAACTGTTATATAAAAATCCCTGATTTCATTGATTTGGTTGGTATGTCGAGCAACTCTAAATTGCATAAAATTCACTATTATTATTGATTGAAAATTAGTATATTTTATTGAATTTTATGGAAATATTTAATCATGTTCAAACAAAATCGATATACAAAACTTTTTATATGTTCGCTCTGTGTTTTTATTACAGGAATATTCTCGACTGGATATGGCTATAATTTGGATTATAACAAAAACGATTATGGTGTATATTTTTTACTTGTTGGATTTCTTTTTATCATCATAGGATTTATAATCGGTGTGTTTAGCTTAATAAAAGGATTTGTAAAAATATATCGAAAATAAATACTTTAATTTTACTCATATAGTTTATATAATATATTGATTTAGATGAAAAAAATAGTATTCTTTTTCGTTCTCGTAACATTCTCTGTGATGACTTCTTTTGCTCAGAAAAATGACAAAGTTAAAAGTGAAGAAATTAAAACGATCAAAGCAAATTTTACTCGAATTAATTCAATTAAAAATTGGACAAAAATAAAAGAAGTTGAAACTGATGATTCTGCTGATGGTGGTTACATCAATTATTATTATAATAATGATAAATTAGAAAAAATTGTGGTACGAAAATTTGGAGAATCGGGACAATATTTGGCAGAATATTATTTGTTGAATAATAAATTGTCTTTTGTTTTTGAGAAAAATTTGAAATACAATGTACCTTATTATTTAAAAGAGTTTAATTACGACGATTCTGAAATAATTGAGGACCGTTACTACTATTCAAATAATAAATTAATAAACTATAAAAGTAATCAAGATGATGGGGCGCCATTTTCAGATATTTTTATTAAGAGTGATGAACAGCGTGTATTAAAGGAGTTTAACCAATTATTAAAAAATAGTAGTTTAGATAGAAAAACTACAAAATAGTTTTACATTTATTAAAAATATAAACAATGAAAATCGCCATATTAGATGATTATCAAAATGCTGTTTCGCAACTAAAATGTTTTGATTTAGTAAAAGATTATGATATTAAAGTTTTAAATAAATCATATACAACTGCAAAGGATTTAGCAAGTGAAATTAAAGATGTTCAAATTTTAGTTTTAAAACGAGAACGTACAAAAATTGATGACGAATTATTATCACTTTTACCTAATTTGAAATTAATCAGCCAAACAGGTAAAATTTCAAATCATTTAGATTTAGCTGCTTGTACTAAGCACAGAGTTGCTGTATCCGAAGGAATTGGCTCACCAATTGCGCCTGCAGAACTTACTTGGACGTTGATTATGAATGCGACTCGAAAAGTTCCGCAAGCAATCGAAGCGATGAAGGAAGGTGAGTGGCAAACCAATATTGGTTCTACAATTCATGGAAGAACGATCGGAATTTGGGGCTATGGGAAAATTGGACAAATGATTGCTCAATATGCGAAAGCTTTTGGAGCGAAAGTTCAGATTTGGGGAAGTGAAAATTCTCGTCAAAAAGCGATAGAAGATGGTTTTCATAGTGCAAATTCTAAAGAAGAATTTTTCTCTACTAGTGATATTATTACTCTTCATATTCGATTAAATGAGCAAACGAAAGGAATTGTGAAATTTGAAGATTTGAAATTAATGCAACATGATGCAATTATTGTAAATACTTCTCGTGCTGAATTGATTGAAGAAAATGCTTTAAGTAAAGCTTTAAGTCAAAAGACACCAACTTATGCTGCTTTAGATGTGTATGATTCTGAGCCGATTTATGATAAAAACAATGAATTTTTAACGAATCCAAATGTAATTTGCACACCGCATTTAGGTTATGTAGAAGAAAATAGTTACGAATTATATTTCTCAAAAGCTTTTGAAAATGTAGTGAATTTTATTGAAGGAAATCCAATCAATATTGCAAACCTTGAAGTTTTAGACTAATAAAAAATCCGTCAATTGACGGATTTTATCTTTTTAATACACTTCTTCTTTTTTGAAGAAAACCGTGTCATTTCCTTTTCTAAATTTCAGTTCCGAATATCGAATCGTATAATCATCGGACATTCCATAAGTTTCTAAAATAAAATTATCTTTGAAACGATAATTTCTATTGGTTTTATGTTTTGCATTCGAGCCTAATTCTTCTTTCAAACTCAACATTTCTGGAGAAATTTTGAAGCGAGAATCAGTTTCTATACGATTAATAATTGTATTGACATCGGCAGAGTCCATAATCAAAACCGTTTCTTGTTTCATGTTTTTAATTCCAGAAATATCTGTCGAAACAATTTTTAAATTTCCTTTAAAACCAATTCCAGCTTGATGTAAATTTGTTTTCAAATCATCATTAGAATACATTTGACTTCTGTAACCATATTTCACCATCGGAATCATCACAATAAAAAATATCGCAAGCGAAACTATCATTGCAGATTTGTTGTAGCCTGCCATTCGCAATCCATAATAGATAAATGGAATCAAAATCAATAATACAATTCCGAATATAATGACAGCAATTAATCCTGATTCCATTAGCCGTTAATCATATTTAAAAATTCTTCCTCAGTCAACACGACAACTGTTCCTATTTCTTCTGCTTTTTTCAGTTTACTTCCAGCTTTATCGCCAGCAACCAAGAAATTTAAGTTTTTAGAAACTGCAGAAATATTTTTCCCGCCATGATCTTCCACCATTTTTTGTGCATCAGTTCGATTGAATTTTGTCAAAGTTCCTGTAAACAAAAACGTTTTGCCTTCCAAAGAATCTGACAAAGGTTTTGCTTCTTCTCCAATCTCGAAATTCAACCCGTAATCACGTAAACGTTGAATCAAAATCTGATGTTGTTCTTCTTTAAAATATTCCTTAATCGAAATTGCAATTTTTTCTCCAACATCCGTTACAGAAACTAATTCTTCCATTGTAGCATTCATCAAACGATCAATCGTTTGAAAATGTTTCACCAATTTTTTTGCAACCGTTTCACCAACATGACGAATTCCAATCGCATACAATACCTTTTCGAAAGGTTGCTCTTTAGATTTTTCGACAGAATTAATAATATTTTGAGCAGATTTTTCAGCCATTCTTTCCAAAGGCAAAATATCTTCTTTTTGTAAAGTATAAAAATCAGCAATGTTATTTAGCAAATTTGCTTTGTGTAACAAAACCGCTGTTTCACCACCTAAGCCCTCAATATCCATTGCTTTTCGAGAAACAAAATGCTCTAATTTTCCAATAATTTGCGGTTCGCAACCATTCTCATTTGGACAATAATGTTGCGCTTCGCCTTCGTTACGAATTAATTCTGTTCCGCAAGAAGGACAATTTTTAATGAATTCGATTTCTTCCGTTCCAGGTTGGCGAACATCAGTATTGACACCAACAATTTTCGGAATAATTTCGCCGCCTTTTTCCACATAAACCATATCACCAATGCGGATATCCAACTTTTTGATAATATCTTCGTTATGAACAGAAGCACGTTTTACAATCGTTCCAGCCAAAGAAACAGGCGCAAGATTCGCAACAGGCGTAATCGCTCCAGTTCGACCAACTTGATAATCGATGCTCAATAATTCGGTTTCGGCAGCTTCAGCTTTAAATTTATAAGCCATTGCCCAACGTGGAGATTTTGCAGTATAACCTAATTCATCTTGTTGCGAAAAAGAATTCACTTTGATAACAATTCCGTCCGTTTCGTAAGGTAAATTTTTGCGTTCGATATCCCAATGATCTACAAAAGCCAAAACTTCTTCCAAAGAAGTACATAATTTTGACGTATGCGGAATCTTAAAACCTAATTCATCAGCGGCTTGTAGCATTTCCCATTGCGTAGAATAAGGTAAATTATTTCCAATAAAATAATACGGAAAGCATTGTAAACCACGTTTTGCAACTTCTGTATTATCTTGCAATTTCAACGATCCAGAAGCTGTATTTCTAGGATTTGCAT
>RRZT010017526.1_pt1 | contig 14234 bp, 11 predicted proteins | sample 2165551 | NCBI WGS metagenome assembly RRZT01 (sample SAMN10456910, study PRJNA506462) | wastewater metagenome | biome: wastewater; feature: sludge; material: wastewater sludge; isolation source: wastewater sludge with Escherichia coli K12::gfp cells carrying plasmid... | place: USA: Moscow, Idaho... | reverse complement strand
TTTTCAATAATGCCCACCGGCTCATGCCCCACGGTGAGGTTTTTCGCCACCGGATATTCGCCCTTCAAAATATGCACATCGGTGCCGCAAATGGTGGTGGTGGTGATTTTTACCAACGCATCGTTGGGGCCGACATCGGGGATTTTCTTGTCAACCAGCTCAATACGGCCTTTTTCCAGAAAAACAGCGGCTTTCATCATGCTCATGTTGCGGCTCCTTTGTTTGTTGTATTTGTCGTAAAAAATCAAAGCGGATTGTTTCAGCTGATAGGGCGGTTTATGGCTTATTACGCGCTTTAATCTTTAACAAAGTTTAGCCTTGTCGTTCCGCTTGTTGCCATGCAATAAAAGGTAAAAAAAGCGTAATGCGGCTGGTGGTTTGATTTGAATCAAATTGAATTTGTGGTATCAGGCTATTTTTTAACAAAATGGCTGTGAATCCGGCCGCATTCTCATGCGGTTTTGTGGTAGTTTTACTTTATATTCTGGCTTATTTGAGTAAAGGTGGTATTGACGATGAAACGCATTTTCAAGTTATGGATGGGTTTTTTGGCAGTATTGCTGGCAGCCTGCGCCCTCACGCCGGAACAACGCGCCGAGCAGCAGGCACAGCAATACCGCCAACAACAAGCGTTGGCGGTTGCCTTGGCGGCGCAATGCGATGCCGAAACCGCAGCATTGATGCGCCAGCAGGCCGCTGATCCCGATTTCTTTACTGCAGAAGCCACCGCAGCGGCGGCACAAAACTACCGGCAAAAAATCAGCGAGCCTTTGTTTCAAAGCTGCTACCGGCTGGCATGGCAAAACCACCTCAACCAAATGCAATTGCAAGCCGAGCAACAGCTGCGCCTGCGTGAGCACATGATGGACGATATGTTTATGTGCCCGGCTTATCGCTATGGGCGACCGTATGGGTATCGTTGTGCTTGGTAGTGTTTGCGTGTTGATTTTAGGCTGCCTGAAACAGTTTAACCATGCTGTGGGCGGCGGCCACGCATTGCGCTAGCGGTGCCACCAATGCAATGCGCACATAGCCTTCGCCGGCATTGCCGTCGGCACTGTCGCGCCCTAGGAAGCGGCCGGGCAGCACTTGGATGGCGGCCTCGCGCCATAATTTCTGTGCAAAGGCCAAGTCGTCGCCATCGGGCACTTTCAGCCACAGGTAAAACGAGGCATCCGGCCAGTTTACTTCAAAGCATTGGCGCAAAATCGGCACCACTTGGTCGAATTTTTCGCGGTAGCGGCGGCGGTTTTCGGCCACGTGGGCTTCGTCTTGCCAGGCGGCGATGCTGGCGTATTGTACCGGCACGCTCATGGCACTGCCGTGGTAGGTGCGGTAATGCAGGAAATGGCTGAGTAATCGGGCGTCACCCGCCACAAAGCCGGAGCGCAAGCCCGGGGCGTTGGAGCGTTTGGACAGGCTGGTAAACATCACCAAGCCTTGCTTGCTGCGCCCCAGTTGTGCGGCGGCTTGCAGGCAGCCGATGGGTTGTTGGTCGAAATAAATTTCCGAATAGCATTCGTCGGACGCAATCACAAAGCCGTAGCGGTCTTGCAGTTCAAACAAGGTTTGCCAATCGGCCAGCTGCATCACCGAGCCGCAAGGGTTGTTGGGCGAGCACACAAACACCAATTGCACGCGTGGCCACAGCGCTTCGTCTACACTTTGCCAGTCGGGCATAAAGCGTGGCGGCAGGCAGTTCACAAATTCAATATCGGCACCGGCCAGCAAGGCGGCGCCTTCGTAAATCTGATAAAACGGGTTGGGGCTGAGAATCAGTGGTTTGAGTTTGCCGGATGTGTCGATAACGGCTTGCACAAAGGCAAACAGGGCTTCGCGGCTGCCCAGCACCGGCAATATTTCGGTGTCGGCATCGGCCTGTACGCCGTTATAGCGGCGTGCAAGCCAATCGGCGCAGGCTTGTCTGAGTTCAGGCAGCCCCGCGGTGGCGGGATACAGCGCCAGCTTATCCAGATGCTCGGCTAGCGCTTGGGTAATCACGCTTGGGGTGGGGTGTTTGGGTTCGCCGATGTGCAGCGGTATTGGTGTGATACCAGCGGGTGCGGCTATGCCGTGCATGGCTTCGCGCAGGCGGGCAAAAGGGTAGGGTTGCAGTTGCTGGAGCAGGGTGTTCATGGTTGTGGTGACGTGTTCGGTTGAAAGAATGGGAGTTCTATACCATCATCAATTCAGCTTGTCCATGTTCTATAGCAAAAAACTAAATAATCCTACAGCGTTGGCTCGCCTTGCTGTACTAGGTGCACTGTCTGCGGCTTGCCGCCTTGTATGATTCATTTATTTTCTTTGCTATATGGTGGTTTTCTGTATTTTGCAGGCAAAAAAAGGCCGCTTTGCAGCGGCCAAACTAGGGGAAACAAAAAAAATGCTTTAGGCGGATTTTTGTGCCTGAATTTCTTGCCCGGTAAGCAGGTAATGGACGGTTTCCTGTACGCTGCGGATGGTGTTGCCAAACGGCAGCGGATCTTTGCCGCGGAAAAACAGGCCTTTGTCGGTTTCACCGCGCCAAGCGGCGGCCAGTTTGAGGTCGATACAGAATTGGCCTACTTTTTCCAAGCCGTCGCGCAGGCCGCAAACCGATAAGCAGTTGATGCCTTGGGTGCAGCGGCGCGGGTCGGCTTTGGCGTTGGCTTGCAGCACCGATTCGCGCTTCAGGTAGCTGTCGAGAAATTTGGTTTTCACACCGCGGGCGGGCAGGCCGGCCACCGACATAAATTCCACAATCTGCTCACCTTCGGCGCCGGCCAAGGTTTTCTTGAAATTGATATGGGCATCGCCTTCGCGGGTAACGGCAAAGGCCGTGCCGATTTGCACCGCAGAAGCGCCCCAGTCTTTCAGCGCCACGCTGATTTTTTGGAAGTTGGCCATGCCGCCGGCCAGAATCAACGGGATTTTTTCGCGTTCCAAATCCAGTTTTTTAAACAGCTCGAAGGTTTCTTCCAATACGCGGCTGAATTCAAAGCGGCCATCGTCCAAACCGGCTACGGTGGCAGCGCCCAAATGGCCGGCAGCGTGTGCCGGGTGCTCGATTACAATCGCATCGGGCAGGCGGTTTTTCTTCATCCAGCGTTTCAATACAATGCCGATGCCGCGCGATTCGGATAGAATCGGCAACAAAGCCACATCGGGGTGGTTTTCGGTCATGTCCGGCAAGTCTAACGGCAAGCCTGCGCCCATCACGATGGCGTGTGCGCCCGATTCGCAAGCTTGGCGCACCAGTGCTGGATGGTCTTTAACGGCTTTCATTACATTGACCGCAATCATGCCGCGGCCTTCGGATTGCGCCAAGGCTGCCTGAATTTCGCGATCCAAGGCCATGCGGTTCAGCATATCGTATTTTTCTTGCGTAGGGTTTGCTTTCGATTGTGCCAGCAAATCCGGATGCAGATGGCGCAAGTCGACACTGGCAATGGTGCCGATGCCGTTTTCACGTGCCACGGCGCTGGAAAGGCTGGAGGCCGAGATGCCCACACCCATGCCGCCCTGTACGATGGGAATCAGCGAACGGCCTCGGATGGTGAGCGGTGAGAAAGCGTGCATGGCATTGTCCTGTGTTGGCGTGAAGGTGTGTGGGTGTGGCTATAGGTGATTTGTGTTTGTTATTGGTGGCGCCATTAATTTGCGGACACGGTGCTTAAGCCGTTTTGTTTGCCGTATGGCGCTGTTGTTTTATTTATGGTTTGTATTCTATTACATATATTAATACAGCAATATTGCTGCGTGCGCAAAATTCAGTTTATTTAAGTGGATAAGCGTTTTAGTGCTTGGGCTCTATTTTGTAGCACGGGCAGTGTTGGTGTCAAGCTTTATTGGTTGTGGTATAAATTGTTTACGCATATTTATATTGTCTGGGCAGGGTGGATGATGGTTTATGTTGCCAAGATGGTCATCATCCGGCACGATTGTGACAGCTGTTCGATGTTGATATCGAAAAATAAAAGGAATCAAGTGTGATGAGGCGAACTACCGATTTATTTTGGCGCGGGCTTATGTGGGGCTGCGTGGCAGTGGGTTTGGCCGCTTGCGGCAGCAGCAAACCAAAAACGCCACAACCCCGTAGCCAAAGCAGCCACTTGCAGCCGGTGCGTATTAATCACATTAGCCAGCAGGCCGGCGGGCAAGAGTTGATGTTGCGCAGCATGAGCTTGGTGGGCACACCGTATCGCTATGGCGGCAGCAGCCGTGCCAATGGCTTTGATTGCAGCGGTTTGGTGCATTTTTTGTATCAAGATGCCTTGCAAGTGTCTTTACCGCGCACCGCGCGTGATATTGCGGCGGTGTCCACACCCATTCGCCAACAGGATTTGCGTGTGGGCGATTTGGTGTTTTTTAATACCAACGGCCAGCCGTATTCACATATGGGGCTGTATATCGGCAATGGTGAATTTATTCATGCCCCTTCGAGCAATGGCACCATCCGCACCGCCAAACTAAGCCAGCCGTATTTCAGCCAGCGCTTTACCGGTGCGCGTACTTTATTTACACGTTAATTATAATTATCTGATTTTGTGTTGTTGTTGTGCATGGTAATACCGGCGTGCGGCTGTTTTGCGTACAATAGCGCCCCTGACGCCGGACAGCACCGGCTAAGTAATGAATAAGGAAAGAAATATTTAATGAGCAATAATCCTTTAATTTTGGTTTTGAATTGTGGCAGCTCCTCGCTCAAAGGCGCGGTGCTGGATGTGGTGAGCGGTAAGGTATTGTTGAGCTGTGTGGCGGAAAAGCTGGGTTTTGCCGACGCGTTTATCACTTTTAAAGTCGATGGCGACAAACACAAGGTGGCGCTGGGTGGCGATCACAGCCACACTGTGGCGGTGGAAGCCTTGATGGCGGAATTAAAAGTGCATCATCTACACCATAAAATCGCGGCGGTGGGGCATCGGGTGGTGCACGGCGGCGAGCGTTTTACCCATTCCACTTTGATTGATGAGCAGGTGATGCGCGATATCGAAGCCTGTATTGTGTTGGCACCCTTGCACAATCCGGCGCAAATATTGGGCATTCGTGCCGCGCAGGCGGTGTTTGCCGATTTGCCGCAAGTGGCTGTGTTTGATACCGCATTTCACCAAACCATGCCCGAGCAGGCCTACCGCTATGCGGTGCCTACCGAACTTTATACCCGATATGGCGTGCGCCGTTATGGTATGCACGGCACCAGCTACCGCTTTGTGGCGCAGGAAACCGCCCGTTTCTTAGGGCGTGCGGAAACCGAGCTGGCCTTGGTGATTGCCCATTTGGGCAATGGCGCGTCGATTACCGCCGTGCTGAATGGCGAATCACGCGACACCAGCATGGGCTTAACACCGCTGGAAGGCTTGGTAATGGGCACACGCAGCGGCGATATCGACCCCAGCATTTTTTCATTTTTGCAGGAAAATGCCCATTGGGATATGGCCGAAATCACCGCTATGCTGAATCACAAAAGCGGCTTGTTGGGTTTGTCTGACCTTTCCAACGATTGCCGCACGCTGGAAGAGGCGGCGGCGGGTGGTCATAAAGGGGCTTTATTGGCGCTGGAAGTATTTGCCTACCGCTTGGCCAAATACGTGGCGGCGATGACGGTGGCCAATGGCCGTTTGGATGCCTTGGTGTTTACCGGCGGCATTGGTGAAAACTCCACTTTTGTGCGCGAAAAAGTGCTGTCGTATTTGACGGTGCTGGGGCTGAGCATTGACCACGACGCCAATCTGGCCGCTTGCTTTGGCCGTGCCGGGATTATCAGCCAGCCGGGCAAAGTACCGTTGGCGCTGGTGATTCCCACCAATGAAGAACTGATGATTGCGCAAGATACGGCGCAGTTGGCCGGATTGAGTGTGTAGATTGGCATAAATAACGGAAGATACGCACTCAATATCTAAGAGCCTGTTCACAATCTTTTATTGTGCTGCTTTCAGCGCATAAACAGGCGCATGCTGCGTTAAAAAAGCACAGCCAAAGCTTGCTTTGGCTGTGCTTTTTGCCTTGCCTGCATCCGTTTCTGTAACTGATTTGACATGAGAATCCACTACAAAAAAGATCGTGAACAGGCTCTAAAGGCTGCCTGAAACCTTCGCATTACCGCACCCGTCGCATCTGCTTAGTGTAGGTACGATACATTGTTGAATTTTGCAAAATGCTCAGTTTAAGGTTCAGACAGCTTAGCCAACAGCGTAGGAAAAACCGGCCCTTGTGATTCAAGGGCCGGTTTTTTTATGCCGCCATGCTTTCAGGCAGCCAAATGGCATGAACGCCATTTTTCAATGCCAGCACCATGGGGTCTTGTTCAAATTCGATGGCGTATACAAAGCTCAGCTCGATTTGCTGGGCGTGCTGTTGGATGATGCTGATGGGCAGGCCGCGGGCGATGGCGGAGGCGGCGTCGTGTTGCGGTACCAAGGCCATGCCGATACCCATTGCCACCATATCGAGTAAGGCTTTGGGTTGGTCGCACAGCACTGGGCTGGCCGGGTTGATGCGCAGCTCGCGCCACAGCTTTTGAATTTGCTTGTGGCTGCCTGAAGCGGGCGACATATCAATCCACGGATATTGGTTCAGGCTTTTGGGCAGTGCCGCCTCAATATCTGCCTGCCAAGCTTGCGGGGCAATCAGCACATAATCCATGGCTTCCAGAAAAATGCTGTGCACGTTGCGATAGGGATTGGGGCCGAGAAAAAAACCGGCGTGCAGTTCTTTTTTGCGCACGGCGTTGATGATGTCGCCGCTGAGTTTATAGTGGCAGTTAAGCTGCACGTGGGGCAATTGTTGGCGCAGGTATTGGGTGAGCATGGCCACTTTGCTGCCGGGCAGGGGGTAGATTAGCCCCACATCGATTTGGCCGGTATAGTTTTCGGCCAGGCTGGCGGCAAATTGATCCAGTTGGTGCATGTGTTGTAGCAGCGCTTCGGCCTGCGGTAAAAAGGCGGCGCCGCTGCGGGTGAGTGTCATGCCTTGGGCGTTGCGTTCAAACAAAACAACGTTTAGGTTTTTTTCGATGGCTTTGATTTGAGCCGATACGGCCGGCTGGGAGAGGTGTAAGGCTTCTGCCGCTTGGGTGAGGTTACCCTGGTGGGCAACGGCAACAAAGCTTTTGAGCTGGTTTAAATCCATCTGTTTTCCTTATTGCGCAAGCGCATTTTATTCTTTTGGTGGGGTGATTTTACGCAGTTTCACTGTGCGGGCATAGAGCTGATTGATCTTTTTGGATGCCGATTGATTTTCAACAAAATCGGGTCAGATTCTGTCGGTTTATCCGCGTTTTTTAGGCTGCCTGAAAATAATTTCATGGTATCGCTTGGCGAAATTGCAGCAAATTATACATTTTAAATTATTGTTTTTAAATAATTGTTGCAATGCAGCATCATTAGAACAAATACACCACATCAGAAAAAAAAATTAGCCAGCCGCCGTGCTGTGCTTTTTAATGCCAACACGCCGCAAAGGCGCCAAGACTAAAAAGGAGAGAGAAATGGACCAACAAACTGCGCAACGGGTGCTAACGCATCCGAAGTTTCAGGAGATAGCACGCAAAAAATCGGTGCTGGGCTGGAGCTTTTCTGCGCTGATGCTGTTTGTGTATGTGGTGTTTATTTTGTTTATCGGTTTCAGCCCCGAAAGTTTCGGTGTGCCGGTATCGCCGGGCAGCGTTACCACATGGGGTATTTATGTGGGTTTGTTTGTGATTTTGTTTGCGTTTGCCATTACCGGTATTTATGTGCACAAGGCCAATGGCGAGTTTGAAAAAATGACCCAACAAGTGGTGAAAGAAGTGCAAGGGGAAATCAAATGAAAAAATGCTTATGGGCATTGATGGCCTTGGCCGCTTCGGCCGGTGCGCTGGCGGCGGATGCCATCAGCGGGCCGGTGGAAAAGCAGGCCTTGAATCTGCCGGCCATTATTATGTTTTTTATTTTTGTGGGCGGCACGCTTTATATTACCTATTGGGCGGCGCGGCAAACCAAGTCAACCAAAGACTTTTACACCGCGGGCGGCGGCATTTCCGGCTTTCGCAATGGCTTGGCGATTGCGGGCGATTATATGTCGGCAGCGTCGTTTTTGGGTATTTCGGCCATGGTGTACACCACCGGCTTTGACGGCCTGATTTACTCCACCGGCTTTTTGGTGGGCTGGCCGATTGTGCTGTTTCTGATTGCCGAGCGTTTGCGCAATTTGGGCAAGTTCACCTTTTCCGATGTGGCGGCCTACCGGCTCAAACAAACGCCGGTGCGCGTGTTTGCGGCCACCGGCACTTTGCTGGTGGTGGCGCTGTATTTGATTGCGCAAGTGGTGGGCGCAGGCAAGCTGATTGAGCTGTTGTTCGGCCTGGATTACCATTGGGCGGTGATTATTGTGGGCGTGCTGATGGTGGCTTATGTGTTGTTTGGCGGTATGCTGGCCACCACGTGGGTGCAAATCATCAAGGCGATTATGTTGCTCTCCGGCGCCACATTTATGGCAATTATGGTGTTGAAATACGCCAACTTCAGCCCGGAATTGATGTTCAAAAAAGCCACCGAAGTGCATGAAAAAGGCACTGCCATTATGGCGCCGGGCGGCTTGGTGAAAAACCCGGTGGACGCCATTTCTTTAGGGCTGGCGTTGATGTTCGGTACGGCCGGTTTGCCGCATATTCTGATGCGCTTCTTTACCGTGCCCGATGCCAAGCAGGCGCGTAAATCGGTGTTTGTGGCCACCGGCTTTATCGGCTACTTCTACATCCTCACCTTTATTATCGGCTTTGGCGCGATTATGTTGGTAACCCAAGACAATCCGCAATTTTTCCATGAAGTGGTCAAAGGCGACAAAACGGTGATGGAAATGATTGGCGGCACCAATATGGCGGCGGTGCATTTGTCCGAAGCGGTGGGCGGTGATTACTTCCTGGGCTTTATTTCGGCAGTTGCGTTTGCCACTATTTTGGCAGTGGTGGCCGGTTTGACCCTCTCCGGTGCTTCGGCGGTGAGCCACGACTTGTATGCTTCTGTTATTATGAAAGGCAAGGCCACCGGCCAGCAGGAGCTGCGGGTGTCTCGTGGCACGGTGCTGGTGTTGGGCGTGCTGGCGATTGTTTTGGGCATTGCCTTTGAAAACCAGAACGTGGCCTTTATGGTGGGCTTGGCCTTTGCCTTGGCGGCTTCCGGTAATTTCCCGGTGTTGATGCTGTCGATGTTCTGGAAGGGCTTGACCACGCGCGGTGCGGTGATTGGCGGTTTTGCCGGTTTGCTCAGTGCGGCAGTGCTGATTATCCTCGGCCCCACGGTGTGGGTGAAGGTATTGGGTCATGAAAGCCCGATCTTCCCCTACGGCAACCCGGCGCTGTTTACCATTCCGCTGGCGTTTATCGCAGCGTGGTTCTTCTCGGTAACGGACAAATCCGCACAGGCCAAGAAAGACAAGGCCGGATTTGAAGCACAGTATGTGCGCTCCATGACCGGCATCGGTTCGTCGGGTGCGTCTGACCACTGATGTAAATCTAGGCTGCCTGAAAATGTTTTCAGGCAGCCTCAAGCAATAATATGTTTAACCGGCTGTAAATAAAAGGAGAAACTTTATGTCTGCCATTGAATCCGTATTGAAAGAAAATCGGGTATTCGAACCGAACGACGAATTCAAAACCCACGCCAATGTAAACGGCATGGATGCGTACAATGCCTTGTGTGAAAAAGCCAATGCCGATTACGAAGGCTTTTGGGGTGATTTGGCACGCGACAATATTGCGTGGAAAAAGCCGTTTACCGAAGTATTGGACGAAAGCAATGCCCCGCTTTACAAATGGTTTGCCGATGGCGAGCTGAACGTATCCTACAACTGCCTCGACCGCCATCTGGCCGACAAGGCCGACAAAGTAGCGATTATTTACGAAAAAGACGACGGCAGCAGCGAAAACATCACCTACCGCGAACTGTATGAACGCGTGTGCCGCTTTGCCAACGGCCTGAAATCATTGGGTGTGCAAAAAGGCGACCGCGTGGTGGTGTATATGCCGATGGTGGCCGATGCCGTGGTGGCGATGCAAGCCTGTGCGCGTATCGGTGCCATTCATTCGGTGGTGTTTGGCGGCTTTTCCTCCGGTGCAGTAAAAGACCGCGTAAAAGACGCCGCGGCCAAAGTGATTATTACCGCCAACGAAAGCGTGCGCGGCGGCAAACAAGTGCCGCTGAAAGCCACGGTAGACGAAGCACTGGCCGGCGGCGAATGCCCCAGTGTGGAAAAAGTGGTGGTGCTGGCGCGCACCGATGCGCAAGTGCCCATGGTGGCAGGCCGCGATATTTGGTGGCAAGACTTGGTGGCCGACCAAGCTGCCGAATGCGAACCGGAATGGGTTGATGCCGAGCATCCGCTGTTTATCCTTTACACTTCCGGCTCCACCGGCAAGCCCAAAGGCGTGCAACACAGCACCGGCGGCTATTTGCTCGGCGGCATCGTGTCGCTGAAATGGGTGTTCGACTACAAACCGGACGACGTATTTTGGTGCACCGCCGACGTGGGCTGGATTACCGGCCACACCTATATTGCCTACGGCCCCTTGGCCATTGGCGCCACCCAAATCGTGTTTGAAGGCGTGCCCACCTATCCGGATGCCTCGCGTTTCTGGAGCACCATCGAAAAACACAAAGTAAGCACCTTTTACACCGCACCCACCGCCATCCGCTCGCTGATTAAACTGGGTGCCGATTTGCCTACCAAATACGACTTATCCAGCCTGCGCCTGCTCGGCACCGTGGGCGAGCCCATCAACCCGGAAGCGTGGATGTGGTATTACCAAGTGGTGGGGCAAAACCGCTGCCCGATTGTGGATACTTGGTGGCAAACCGAAACCGGCTCCAACACCATTGCGCCGCTGCCCGGTGCTGTGGCCATCAAACCGGGCTCCTGCACCTTGCCGCTGCCGGGCATGATGGTGGATATTGTCGATGAATCCGGCGCACCGGTGGAAAAAGGCAATGGCGGCTTTTTGGTGATTAAACGCCCGTTCCCATCATTGCTGCGCACCATTTGGGGCGACGACGCCCGCTTTAAATCCACCTATTTCCCCGAAGACTTCGGCGGTAAATACTATGTGGCTGGCGACTCCGCCCACCGCGATGAAAACGGCTATATTTGGATTATGGGCCGCGTGGACGACGTATTGAATGTGTCCGGCCACCGCTTGGGCACCATGGAAATCGAATCGGCACTGGTGGCCAATCCCTTGGTGGCCGAAGCCGCCGTGGTGGGCAAGCCGCATGAAGTGAAAGGCGAAGCCGTGGTGGCGTTTGTGGTGCTTAAAGGCGAGCGCCCAGAAGGCGAAGACGCCAAACGCATCGCCACCGAGCTGAAAAACTGGGTGGCGCACGAAATCGGCAAAATCGCCCAGCCCGACGACATCCGCTTTGGCGAAAACCTGCCCAAAACCCGCTCCGGCAAAATCATGCGCCGCCTGCTGCGCTCTTTGGCCAAAGGCGAAGAAATCACCTCCGATATTTCCACTTTGGAAAATCCGCAGGTAATGGAGCAGTTGAAGCAAACCGTCTGATTAGTGTGATGTGATTGGATGATGTGTTCAGGCAGCCTTGATAAAAGGCTGCCTGAATTTTTTTGGGTTGGTATGATGGGTATTTGAATTGACGAGTAGGCTGTACTTTAAAGGATATATTGATGAAAGCCCGACTGCTTCATTATTCTGAATTTGCGGATGATCTTGATCAGGCCTCGCCACTCAAGATTGCCGCCAGCCGTAGCAAAGCACTGCAGCAGAAAAAATTCTTTGTGTACAACGGCAATATCCGCAGACAGAAGATTTTACTGAATCTTGATTTCCTACCGGCCAGCAGTTGGGATGCATCTATGGTGGCTTATCCGGTGGTATTCGGCGATATTGTGGCTGACGAGCTTTATTTTCACGGCTGTGTTGAAGGCAATATTACCGCTCGAAACCTTTATTGTGAGCGGTTTTCCCGGGTTTCGATTCCTTCGGGTTGTACCAAAAATTTGAATGTAGCGCAGCTTTGCTACGTTCATGCTGATTGTTTGATGGCAGGAGCGGCAGCCTGCATTGCAACTGCGGTGTTGGTGCGGGATGCTGAAATTGTGTCACCCGCATCCGACATTGCCCATCAATTTGTGTTTGCATCCCAAGGCCGGGGCGTCGATTGGTCCAAGCACACATTGGATGAAATAAAACACCATTTTAATGACCGTGTGATTGATGAGCTGAATCGCCTCACGATGTATTACGGGCAGTCTGTTGATGCCATGATACCGATTATGCCGTCGATACTGGATAAGCCTGTGCATCAGTGGCTGCGCAATCCCGTTAAATAGCTTGTTTTATCAGTAGGCATGGGATGATTTACTTGTTACATGTATGTGGTTACGGCGTGCTGTTTAACCGTAGCTACTTTGCAGGGATGGCTTGGCATCATGTTTTTCAGGCAGCCTTTTAAAAGGCTGCCTGAAACTTTTTCCCCTTAAAAATCCATCATCCACCGCTTATGCCAAAGGGTCGTTTTCTTTTATTGGCGGCGGATTGCGGCGGTATTGGCGCAGGCGTTTGATGGCCGACCAAGTGGTGGCCAAGCCGCTCATCACCAGCAGCAATAGCAGCGGATACACCACCAATTGCGGCAAAAACCACAATAGCGCGGCCAGTAGCAGCAGCCCCACGCCGATGCTTAAATAGGCTTGCGCTTCGTCTTTATCGACAATGCGGGTGCCGTAAATCGAGCCGTCGAATACATGGCCCAATTGCAGCAGCCGCTGCGCCAGCGCATTGGTGCTGCCGCGTTTAAAACCTTGTTTGTGTTTTTGCCGCCGCTGCTTCAGCTCGGTTTGCTGCGCTTGGTTGAGCACCACTTCGGTGGCATGTTGCAAATCGTCGGCAAACACGGCAGTGAGGCGCGCCACGGTGGCGCTGTCTTCAATCGACACATCCAGCTCGCGGTTAATCGCCCAGCTGGATAAATTCAAATTGGTGGAGCCCACCCGCGCCCAGCGCCCGTCGACAATGGCGGTTTTGGCGTGAATCATGCTGCCGTTCCATTCAAACACGCGCACACCCGCTTCGAGCAGGCTGCGATATTGGGTGCGCGACACATTGCCGATCCAGCGGATGTCGGAGGTGCGCGGCACCAGCAGGCGCACGTCTACTCCGGCCTGCGCCGCGTTAATCAGCGCCTGGGTATACAGCCGAGTGGGCATAAAATAGGCATCAGTAATCCACAGGTTTTCTTGAGCCAGAGTAACGGCGTTTAAGTCCAGCCGCATCATATTGCCGTTGTCCGGCGTGGTGGCCACGATGCGCGCTTGGGCGGTGCCGCTGTGGCGCGGGCTGTGCGGGTGGCAACGGCTGTAGCGGGCGGTATGGCTGGCGCTGTTTTGCTGCGATTGCAAGGTATCGGCAAAGGCATCGCTCACTTGTTGCACAATCGGCCCGGTAAGTTTCACGCCGGTGTCGCGCCACGGCACCACGCCTTTGGCCGCATCGCCGCACCAAGCCGAAGAAATACACAAACCGCTAACAAAGGCGGTGTGGCCGTCGATCACAATGCTTTTGCGGTGGTTGCGCGAAATCAGGCCGATGCCGCCCACGAGGCTTGGACGGTTGTAGGCCACCACCACGGCGCCGGCGGCACGCAAGGGGCGGAAAAAGCCGCGGTAATGCGCCCACACACTGCCAAACCAGTCGTACACCAGCCGCACTTGCACGCCTTGCTGCTGTTTTTCAATCAGCAAATCGCGGATTTGGTGGCCGAAAGCGTTGTTGGTGAAGATGTACATTTCAATGTCGATGCTGTGGCAGGCCGAGGCGATGGCCGCTTGCCAAGCGGGGAAGTTTTCGGTGCTGTCGAGCAGCACTTCGATGCGGTTGTCGGCGGCGGCTTCGCTGCCGGAAGCGCGGCTGACAATTTGCTCGGCCAAGGCGCGGGTGTCTTCGGGCAGCGGCTCGGGTAAGTCAACGGCGGCGGTGGGCGTGGGCATGGTGAAAATCCCTCAAGACGGAATGGGCTTATGCTAGCACAAAGCGTGTGTGGTCATGGCGCCGGATTGGTTTCAGGCAGCCTTGATAAAGAGATGAGATGTGCATCTTTTGTTAAATAACTGAAGATGCACATACTTATCAAAGCTGTTTGAAATGCAAAATCACCATTACGTTGATACATTTCTATATTGTTTTACTTTGCGCTTCATGGCCGCGCGGCCACCTACTTTCTTTGCTTCGCCAAAGAAAGTAGGCAAAGAAAGGCGACCCCGGTTGC
>RRZT010607548.1_pt1 | contig 14238 bp, 11 predicted proteins | sample 2165551 | NCBI WGS metagenome assembly RRZT01 (sample SAMN10456910, study PRJNA506462) | wastewater metagenome | biome: wastewater; feature: sludge; material: wastewater sludge; isolation source: wastewater sludge with Escherichia coli K12::gfp cells carrying plasmid... | place: USA: Moscow, Idaho... | reverse complement strand
TGGCGCCCGGATCAAGGCCATCAACCACCAGGACTCGGCGGTTCTTTTGATTTTTCCGGTTTTTACCGGATAGGCCAGCACATCACCCTGTTCCCGGGATTTGCACAAGGCAGCGACCGGGCACCGCCCACATTCTGGTTTACGGGGAAGGCAAACGGTGGCTCCCAGATCCATCAGGCCCTGGGTATAGGCCACCATGCGTCCAGCCAAAGTGGAAGCGGGCTCCAGAGCCGGCATCGTGTGCTCAGCTGCGTACCAGAGTTCACGCCGGTTGACGCTGCGAGACATATCCTTGCCGCAAGCAAATACCCGGGACATCACACGTTGCACATTAGCATCAAAAATCAGGGTTTGCTCACCGAAACAGAAAGCAGCGATGGCAGCGGCAGTAGAAGAGCCAATGCCCGGCAACTGCTCCAGGGCGGTTTTACTGCCAGGAAAAATGCCGGCATATCTGTCTCGCACCATCTGTGCACACCGGTGCAGATTGCGTGCACGGCTGTAATACCCCAGGCCGCTCCATTGCGCCAGCACGGCATCTTCAGAAGCATTGGCCAGATCCAGCACCGAAGGAAACATTTGCAGGAACCGGCTGTAATAGGTAACGACCGTGGCGACCTGGGTCTGCTGCAGCATGATTTCCGAAAGCCAGACGCGGTAGGGATCCCGCGTGTTCTGCCAGGGAAGCCCCTTGCGGCCATGCTGGCGTTGCCAGCCGATCAATCGCTCGGCAAACGTTTCAACCCCGATGACCATGTTCCTCTGGCAGAAAAATTCCTGTTTCCATGCCCGATCAGACTTTGCCTCATACATGCCACTCAGACCGCGCATGCGCGAGCGTCGGCCAGCGAATCCTGAGCGGCCTGCTCCAGCAACGGATCCCCAAGCAACTGGTCTATCTGTTGGTGGAAAACATTGCGTTCGGTTTCAATAGCCTGCATGCCCGTCTGCAATTCCAGAATGCGTTCATCCAACCCAGAGGCCGCCGATTCTGCACGCTCAATCGCCGCCAAGCGGCGCCTGAGTCCGCGGCGGCGTTCCCGCAATTGGGCATCAATTTGTCCAGACATTTTCCGGCTCCAGTGCTCGACTTCATTGAGCGCCCGTTCAAAGACAATGCGCAAGCGTGACACAAGCGCGCGCAACAAGCGGTCGACAAATTCCGCCTGTGAAAGCCTGATCAGGTTGCCCAAGCCCAGATATTGGGCATGCGCGGCCTCCACTTGATCCAGCTCCCGGGCAAAAATGTCCAGTTGTGGCGGTGCGGCCACCTGCAGCGTAAACCCGTATTCGCTGTTAAGTTGCCGGAAGATGGTGTCAAACAGATCGTGCATTTCTGCGGCCTTGTCCTGCGCCTGAATGAGCAAACCCTGCAGGCGCAAAAAGGCAGCGGAATAGGCCTTACTGACACCCATTTTCATGAAACCGGAATCACGCAGCGCACCATTGAGAATGCCCGCCTCCTTGAGCAATTGGTTGTTGCCCAGCAAGTCATAAATCTGCTTGAGCAGTTTGTGGTGCACGACGCGAATGGCGTGGGTGCGGCTCATGGAGTGTTCAAAATTTTCTTGCTCCTTGGCAACACGCAAACGCTGGTGACGCACAACCGCATCGCTTTTTCCCTGCAGTCCTGCAAGTTCAGCCAATTGTTCGGTCATTTCGGCAGAGCGCAAATTCAGCATGCGCTGCACCTGTTCACGCACATGTTGCGCGTCAATAGCCATCTGTGCCCGCATGATCTCCTGACGGCGCGCAACGATGCGCCGGGCCAGCATGTCCTCGAATGCATCCAGATGGCTGCTCTTGAGCAGCTCGGCGTCGCGATTGATCTTGGCCACCAATCCTTTCTGCGCCGATACCGTCATGACCCTGTCTTCGATGACGCCCAAAATGCGAGCCGATTCGATACGCTGGCGTTCAATCTGCTCCTCTATCTGTTCGGATGTGCTCAATGCATCCCAAAGCGTGTCAATCTTGTTAAGCGCCACAAAACGTGTTGCATCATCGTTGGCACCGGCAAGAAATTCGCGCCAGATTGTCAGATCAGAAGCCGTCACGCCGGTGTCTGTCGCCAAAAGGAATATCACTGCCTGGGCCTGTGGAATCAGACTCATGGTCAGTTCGGGCTCGGCCCCGATGGCATTGAGACCCGGCGTGTCCAGAATGACAAGACCCTGCCTGAGAAGCGGATGGTCCATATTGATGCACGCGTGACGCCAACGCGGCACCTCGATCATTCCAGTCGCAGTAGGCAAGGGTTTATCAGGCACGCCGTCGTGCCAAAATCCCAAGGCGCGCGCTTCAGGAATGGTGATCTCTATGGTTTCTGCCACCTTGCCAAGTGCGGCGGCAAGCTGATCGGAGTCAGCCATATCCAGAGCAATCGTGACCCACTCATCGGGCACCAGCCGCCATTCCATCAGTGACCGGGGCTCCAGCCGCGTTTGAATCGGCAACAAGCGCAAACAAGCCGGATCGCGGACATCGTAGGCCAGCTCTGTCGGGCACATGGTTGTCCGTCCGGCACTGGCTGGCATGATCCGCCGGCCAAAGCCTGCGAAGAAAATGGCATTGATCAGTTCGGACTTTCCGCGGGAAAACTCAGCAACAAAAGCAACCAGAATCTTGTCGCTGCGATTGTGCGCCTGCATCTTTTCCAGTTGCAACTGCACTTCTGGCGCCAGCAAATCACGCACCCGCAGCCACTCCAACAAAGCCTTGAGGCGCGCATCAACCTCTTGACGCCAGATGCTGTGGTGATGAATATTTTCAGTAAACATGGGTCTTCCCGCTGCAAACAGATGCACACATATGCACACATATGCATATTATTGGCCAGCCCGCATTCTTTGGATGCTGAACGGCAGATTATTTCCGCTTTTGGCAATACCCGCAAAAATACGTGGCCCGCTGTCCCTGTCGCACCATCTCGATGGATTGTCCACAAACATGACAGGGTTCCCCCCTGCGCCCATAGACCATTGTGTGGAACTGGAAGTTGCCATTGCGCCCCTTCGCATCCGAGTAATTGCGCAGAGAGCTCCCTCCTTGTTCGATGGCGCGGTCCACAACGTCTCGTGCAGCGCGCCAAATTCTGCCAACTTGGACACGCGTCAAACCGGACGCAGGAGTTTCTGGATGGATCCGGGCATAAAAAAGCACCTCTGACGCATAAATGTTGCCCAGTCCGGCTATCACCGTTCCCGACAGGAGCACCTGCTTGATGGCAAGCGGCCTGCATCTGAATGCTTTGGTAAGAATATCCAGGTCGACCTGCTGGTCGTCAATGGGTTCCGCGCCCAATCTGTCCAGCAATTTGGCTGCACGGGGATCGTTTTCCCCCTCCACCAGCATGGCTGCACCAAAACGCCTGGGATCGTTAAGCCGCAAAATGCCTTTGGTGGTGCGCAACTCGAAATGATCGTGCGGGCCGCGGGGCGGCAAATCCGGTGCGAAACGCACACTGCCGGACATACCCAGATGCAGCATCAGCATGCCTTCGTCCAGATCCAACAGAAGATACTTGCCGCGTCGGCGCACAGCCAGTACGTAGCGTCCTTTCAACACCTCCGGCGAGGCGCCCAAAGGCCAGCGCAAAGGCTTTCCAAGCCAGGAATCCAGGATGCGGGCGCCGGCAATGCGTCCGGCAAAACTGCGACGAGTGACTTCAACTTCCGGAAGTTCTGGCATCAACAACGACCATCATGCAGACAAAGGGTCACTATTACGCTCAAGCACTCGATAGCGCCATGAGCAATCACATACATGCAACGCTTGCCGTATTATGAAGGGCGGTAACCTGTTTCCCCAGTCCGGAGCCTGTCATCTTGTTACGATTCATCCGCTCATTTGCGCCCATTTGCAGACCCACTTGCATCGCTACCGCTTTCCTGGCCGCCATGGCGCAACCAGCTACCGGTGCCGCTGCGCAGTTTTTCGCCGCCAGGGATATTGGTGCGCCATCGCTGCCCTTGCCGGCAGCAAGGGACAACAAACAACGTGAAGCAGCGGCCATGCAGAACGTCTTCAGGCGATCAGCCGGCATCTATGACACCCTGGCGGGCTACCTGTACTTGCAACGTGGCGATACCAGCCGGTCCTTCTCGCACATCCTGAACGCCGCCAGACAGATGCCAGATGCCAGGTTATACCTGCTAGCCACCGAAATTGCCATTCGCGGGCATTCGCAGGCCGCAGCATTAAAGGCGCTCGAACAGTGGAAGGCAGATTTTCCGCTTGACCCCCTTGCCAGCAATTACCACCTGCAGCTCCTGATTGCCTCGGGCCGGATCGAACAAACCAGCGGGCCCCTGCAAGCCGCACTGGATGCAGCAGAGCCGTCGAGACGGCAGGCTTTCCTTTATTCGATTCCGGAGCTGTATGCACCCGCCAAAAAAGCCAGCGATGCGCTTGCCGCCGCAACGCCTGCATTAACCCAAGCAATGCAACAGCCTGAAACGACATTCATGGCTGCCACAGCCTTGGCGCGCATGCAACTGGCTGCCGCCCATTACCCACAGGTCCTGCAATCGCTGCGTCGCGCGGTAAATTCACAGGTTCCTGAAGAAAAACTCGGCGCAATGCCCAACCAAGAACTGCCCGGGTTGATCGCCATCGACCTGATGCGCGCCAGCCAGACCGAGGCGCCAGAAATATCGCGTACCGCTGAAAAGCTGGTGCATGACACGCTGCGACGCAACCCGTCGCGCGACTTCGTCATGGTGTACACCAGGGCTCTGGCTCAGGCACGGAGACTGGAAGATGCGCAACGGCAACTGGCAAATATATTGAGAGTGTCGCCCGATTTTGCCGCTGGATGGGCATTGCAGGGCGCCGTCCAACTGGAGAACAAGCAGGAGGACGCGGCAGAAGCCTCATTGCGGAAATACCTGAAGCTCAGCGAGCGGGAGTCTGCCGATCATTCAGGTGCGCAATCTCCTTCACCCGAAAGGGAGGACGATGGCCGCGATCTGCAAAAATCCGAAGAAATGGATACGCAGGTCTATCTGATGCTCGCGCGCGTGGCCGATCTTCGCAACCACCCGGACCAGGCGGAAGAGTGGATCACCCGCATTACTCCTTCCGCCACCCGGACCCAGGCGCAATTGCAACGCATTGAATGGCTCGTTCAACAGGAAAAATACCCCCTGGCCACGCAACAACTGCATGCCCTTCCTTCCGCAACCGCCGATGAAAAAACACTTCTGGCGCTTCTGGGTTCGCACATTCATGAAAAGCAGCACCGCCACGGGGAGGCCGTACGCATTCTGGACGCAGCCATTGAGGCGGACAAAAACAATCCGGAACTGCTGTACGCACGAGGCAACCTTTTCTGGCAAATGCAGCGCCATGACGAAGCGGAACGGGATTTGCGCAAGGTGATACAGCTCAAACCAAATTCCGCCGCTGCCTACAATGCGCTGGGTTATAGCCTGGCCGACCGCAACCAGCGCCTGCCAGAAGCCCTCAAACTGATTGCCCGCGCCCTCGAAATCGATCCCGAAAACAGCGCCATCCAGGACAGCATGGGCTGGGTGGAACTCCGCCTGGGAAATCTGCAGCAAGCACTCCTCTGGCTCAAGCAAGCGTATGAAAACGGACGTGAGGCCGAAATCGCCGCCCATTACGGCGAAGCCCTCTGGAGCAGTGGAGAAACAGAACAGGCGCGCAGAATATGGGCAGAAGGCTTGAAGCTGGATGCCAACAACAAGGTATTGCAGGAAACCATGCGCCGTCTCGACACAAAGTCGACAAATCCTGCACCATAAATCATCGCCAAACAGCGCGAATCACGCGCCTTGGATCCGCATCAATTTCTGCCGCTTTTTATTTTCAAACGCGGATTGCGTCATGAAGCCTTTTTCCCAGAAACGCAACACAGTTGCCGCCCTGCTACTGACAGGCAGCCTGTTGTCAGGCTGTGCAGTACCCCCCCGGCCAGCTCCCCTCTCAGCCGATTCCCTTGTCACGCCGGTGCATGCGGGCCGGATTTCGCTGCAAGTGCAGCAAGAACCCGCTCCTCAGTCTTTCATCGCAAGCTTTGAGCTCATGGGCAACGCGGAAAATGGCCTGCTGCGCCTATTCAGCCCGCTGGGAAACACCCTGGCAACCGCCCGCTGGACGCCCGGTCACGCCATACTGCTGCACAACGGCAGCGAACGCTCTTTTAGTTCCCTGGATGCGCTGCTGGAAACACTGACTGGTGCTCCTTTGCCCGCAGCCGCCCTGCTTGACTGGATGGACGGCCGCAATACCGCAGCAGCTGGCTGGGAAGCAGACCTTTCGCAATACCCGCAAGGAAAAATCCGGGCACAACGTCTGCAGCCCCCGCCCCTGACAACGCTGCAGGTGGTGTTGCAATGACCATCACCGCGCGGCTATCGGGCCTGCCTGCGCCCGCCAAGCTCAATCTGTTTCTGCATGTAGTGGGCCGCCGTGATGATGGTTACCACCTATTGCAATCGGCCTTCATGCTGATCGATTGGCAAGACACGCTGGATTTGACCTGCACCCAAGATGGCCGCATCACGCGCACCGAAGAAGAGGTTGGCGGCCTACCGGCAAACGATCTGTGCGTGCGCGCCGCACAATCCCTGCAACAAGCCACGGGATGCCGCTACGGCGCGCATATCCATCTGCGCAAACAAATTCCCGTCCAAGCGGGCATGGGCGGCGGCTCCTCCGACGCGGCCACTGTGCTGCTCGGACTCAACCGTTTGTGGCAAACGAAGCTGCCCAATAAAGAATTGCAGCGCCTGGGGCTGCAACTGGGGGCCGACGTGCCCTTTTTCCTGTTCGGGCGCAACGCCTGGGTCGAAGGAATTGGAGAAAAACTGCAGGCCCTGGATTTGCCATTAGCCCGCTTCGTTGTGCTTAAGCCTGCGGCAGGCATTGAAACCGCAGCCATTTTTTCCGCCCCCGACCTGCCGCGCGCAACGCCCTCTGTTTGTCCGCATGATTTCATGCAAGCTCAGCAGCCATTCGCTTTTGGCCGCAACGATTTACAGGTGCCAGCCATGCGTCTGTACCCTGACATCGGATACGCCACCCAATGGCTGGCCAGCCATGGCCTGCAGCCCCGCATGACCGGCTCCGGCAGCGCGGTGTTTGCCTGGCTCCCGCCCGGAATGGATGCTGACTTTTTGCAACAAGACACTCCTAAAAACTGGACTGCGCGCGTTTGCAGCAATTTACCCCGCCATCCTCTGCTACAATGCGAGGCTTGATAGATTTTACCGCCTGCATCTAACTAGCAAGTGGTGCGTAGGGGAGTAGCCAAGTTGGTTAAGGCACCGGATTTTGATTCCGGCATGCGAGGGTTCGAATCCTTCCTCCCCTGCCAACCCCAATCTCGGCAGCCATATCTGCATGACCCCGTGCTTCGCAGATAGCCGGAAGTTGACCCATGAACTCTTCTGTCCCATCCGATTTTTTGGTCTTCACCGGCAATGCCAATCCGCAACTGGCGCAAGAAATCGTCCAGTGCCTAGGCTCCAATTTGGGCGACATACGAGTCGACCGCTTCTCTGACGGAGAAGTCACCGTTGAAATCCGGCAGAACGTGCGCGCACGAGATGTCTTCATCGTACAGCCAACCTGTGCACCGACCAATGACAGCCTGATGGAATTGCTGATCATGGTAGATGCCTTCAAGCGCGCTTCTGCCGAACGAATCACAGCCGTGATTCCCTATTTCGGCTACGCCAGACAAGACCGTCGGCCACGCTCCACGCGCGTACCCATTTCCGCAAAAGTCGTCGCCAACCTGCTTCAAACCGTGGGTGTGCACCGCGTACTTACCATGGATCTACACGCAGACCAGATCCAGGGGTTTTTCGACATACCAGTAGACAACATCTACGCATCACCGATTCTTCTGGGTGAGCTCAAGCAACAGAATTACGAAAACCTGATCGTGGTCTCTCCTGATATTGGCGGCGTGGTGCGCGCCCGTGCGCTGGCCAAGGAAATGGGCTGCGAACTGGCTATCATCGACAAACGCCGCCCTAAACCCAACGTGAGCGAAGTGCTGCACATCATTGGCGACATTGATGGCCGCAACTGCGTCATCATGGATGACATCATTGATACGGCGGGCACCTTGCTCAAGGCAGCCGAAGTGCTCAAGCAGCGCGGAGCCAGAAAGGTGTCTGCCTACTGCACCCATCCGGTGTTCAGCGGGCCCGCTATTGAGCGCATCGCCAGCAGCCCGGATCTGGACGAGGTGGTTGTTACGAACACCATCCCGTTGTCACAAGCGGCGCGAGAGTGCAAGAAAATCCGTCAACTGACGGTTGCACCATTGTTCGCCGAAACCATCTGCCGCATCGCTACCGGCGATTCGGTCATGAGCCTGTTTTCAGAAGGGTCCAGACTCCTCTGAAAACGTTTTTGCGCCCAGTCCCTTTTCCGGAACCGGGCGCCTTTCTGAAACCAGGCGCCTGCTGGTCGCGGCAGCGCCAAACTGGAGAAAACCATGAAAGTTGTCGCTTTCGAGCGCCCCAAGCAAGGTTCGGGTGCGAGCCGCCGCCTGCGCAATGCTGGCAAAACCCCAGGCATCATCTATGGTGGCGAAGACGCCCCACAACTGATTGAACTCGACCACAACGCACTGTGGCACGCCCTGAAGAAAGAAGCTTTTCACGCCTCCGTTCTCGAAATGGAAGTGGCAGGAAAAACCAGCAAAGTATTGGTGCGTGATGTCCAATACCATCCCTACAAGCAGTTGGTGTTGCATATTGATTTCCAGCGCGTGTCCTCCAAGCAGAAAGTGCACATCAAGGTACCGTTGCACTTCAAGGGCGAGGAATTGTCCGACGCCGTCAAGCTTGAGCATTGCCTGGTCAGCCACATCCTGAATGAAATCGAGGTTTCGTGCCTGCCAGCCAACCTGCCCGAGTTCATTGAAGTGGATCTGAGCACGGTCACCAAAGGCCAGACCATTCACCTCAGCAACATTACATTGCCCAAAGGAGTGACAGCCGTATCCCACGGTGCGGAAGACCCCGTGTTGGTAACCGTCACTCCCCCCAAAGGTGGAGCCGAAGCGGAAGGATCTGAAAAAGCCGGCAAGCCTGCCGAGGCAGCTCCTGCCGCAGACAGCAAGAAACCCGCATGACCTGGATACGGCGGTTTTGAGCCAGCGAAAAGCCCACCTTGGTGGGCTTTTTTGTTGAGACGACACCCGTTCATGCAGCAACAATACGACTGTCTACCACTTTCCTGAATGCCCACAATGCCCTGCATAGTCGCAACGAACCATCAAACGCTATAGGCTTTCTGAACCACGCACGAACGGATGATGATGAGCAACCGCATTCAACTGATCGCTGGCTTGGGCAATCCCGGCCCCGAATATGCCGCAACCCGCCACAATGCAGGATTTTGGTGGCTGGAAACGCTGGCGCATCAATGGGGCGTACAGCTTGCACATTCCAGGGACTTCCACGGTTTTACCGGCTCGCCACTGCAACAGGGACACAAGGTCTGGTTGCTGCAACCCACCATTTTCATGAATCGCTCGGGCCAATCGGTTGCGGCATTGGCGCGTTTTTACAAGATCCCGCCCGAAAACATTCTCGTGGTCCACGACGAACTGGACTTAGATCCCGGCCAGGTAAAACTGAAGCAAGGCGGTGGGCATGCCGGCCACAACGGTTTGCGTGACATTGACGCCCAATTGGGCAGCAAGAATTACTGGCGGCTGCGCCTGGGCATCGGCCATCCCGGCAGCAAGCCAGAAGTTGTCAACTGGGTATTGAAGAAACCATCCCTCGAACACCGCATAGCCATTGAGCAAGCCATCGACCACAGTCTGCGTGTCGTACCTGATATTCTTGCCGGTCAAATGGAAAAGGCCATGCGCATAATCAATAGCCCTGTCGCATAACAAGCCTGCGCCCAAACGCCCAGCACCGCTGGCGGCACTCGGATAGCGCATGCCCCGCGTGACTTTGCACCACGCCCCGCATTTCAGCCACTAACGGTTTAATTCATCCGCTTAGTGGCCGCGCCCCTTAGCCAACACGACCCAACAGAAGGTATTCCATCAGCGCCTTCTGCACGTGCATGCGGTTTTCCGCTTCATCCCAAACCACGGATTGCTGGCCTTCCAGCACGTCTTCCGTCACTTCTTCTCCGCGGTGTGCGGGCAGGCAGTGCATGAACAATGCGTCGGGCCTGGCTTTTTCCATCATGCCGGCATCAACGCACCAGTTGGCGAAAGCCGCACGACGCACCTCATTTTCGGCTTCGTAGCCCATGCTGGTCCACACATCGGTGGTGACAAGATCCGCATCCTTGCAAGCCTCGTGCGGATCCTTGAAGAATTTCACATGGATGCCGTCGGTTTCCACGCCTTCTATCGATCGGTCAATGCCATAACCGCCGGGCGTGCTCACATGGACGGTAAAGTCCAGCAATTGCGCCGCCTGCAGCCAGGTGTTGGCCATGTTGTTGCCGTCACCCACCCAGGCAACGACTTTTCCGCGGATGCTGCCCCGATATTCCTGATAGGTAAAGATGTCGGCCAGCACTTGACAGGGATGGTATTCATTGGTAAGACCGTTGATGACCGGCACGCGTGAATACTGGGCAAAGCGTTCGATCTTGCTTTGTTCGAAGGTGCGAATCATGACCATATCCACCATGCGGCTGATGACGCGCGCGGTGTCTTCAATCGGCTCGGACCGGCCCAGTTGACTGTCCCCGGTGGTGAGGTGCACCACGCTGCCGCCCATCTGGTACATGCCGGCCTCGAAACTCACGCGGGTGCGCGTGCTGGCCTTCTCGAAAATCATGGCCAGCGTGCGATCGGGATCGGCGAAGGGCTGGTATTTTTCAAATGCCTTGAATTTGGCCTTGATGAAGGCCGCACGTTCCAGCAAGTACGCGTATTCGTCGGCGCTCAGGTCAGAAAATTGCAGGTAATGACGCATGACAATCTATCCAGTCGAAAATGCACAACCAACCGTTCATTAGGCACTGGCCAGAAATTCCTTGATCAGCGCAACGAGAATGGCCACGATTTCGTCGGCTTCCTCCTTGCACAAAATCAGCGGCGGTACCAAACGAACCACACGCTCGGCCGTTACGCTGAACAACAGGCCACGCTCGGCGCCTTGCGCCAGCAGCACCCCGCAGGGCTTATCCAGCTCAATGCCGAGCATCAGGCCCTGGCCGCGAATTTCGCGAAAGCCTTTCACGCCTGCCAGGCCCGCCTGTAGTGCATCCTTGAGGTACGCCCCCACTTTGGCGGCGTTTTCAAGCAGGCCGTCTGCTTCCATGATGCGCAACGTTTCCACGCCGGCTCGCATCGCCAGCGGATTGCCGCCAAACGTAGTGCCATGATTGCCCGGCTGAAAGATGTTGGCGGCTTTGGGGCCAGCAACCACCGCACCCACTGGAACGCCCGACCCCAAGCCCTTGGCCAGCGGCATGACATCGGCTTTTATTCCCGCCCATTGGTGGGCGAACCATTTGCCGGTTCGGCCGACGCCGCACTGCACCTCATCAATCATCATCAACCAGTCGCGTGCATCACACAACTGGCGCACCTGCTGCAGGTATTCGATGCGCATGGGGTTGACGCCGCCTTCACCCTGAATGGTTTCAAAGAACACGGCCACAACATCGTTGCGGTCTTGTGTCGCTTTTTTCAGGGCGTCGATATCGTTAAGCGGCACGCGAATGAAGCCTTCGACCAGCGGCTCGAACCCCTGCTGCACCTTGGGATTGCCCGTAGCCGACAGCGTGGCGATGCTGCGGCCATGAAATGCCTTTTCGTACACCACGATCTGCGGTTTTTCGATGCCCTTGTCGTGCCCGAACTTGCGCGCCAGCTTGAGCGCCGCCTCGTTGGCCTCCAGTCCGGAGTTGCAGAAGAACACATTGGTCATGCCCGAAATCTGCACCAGTTTTGCAGCCAGCTCTTCCTGCAGCGGCACATGGTAGTAATTGCTGCTGTGAATGATTCGGGCGATCTGATCCTGCAGTGCCGGCACCAGCCGAGGATGGTTGTGCCCCAGCGTATTGACGGCAATGCCTCCTAGGGCATCAAGGTATTCTTTGCCATTCGTGTCCCACACGCGGCAACCTTGACCATGGGACAAGGCTATGGGCAAACGCCCATAGGTATTCATGACATGGGGTGAAACAGGAACAGCAGAAGACATGGGTAATGGGCCTTCAAAGAGGCGCTAGGCAGCGCCGCCATACAAACCCTTGAACGGCAAGGGAAAAGTTTCGATTGTAAAAGACATCGCGCCCACCTGATTATCGCAACCTGATCCTTGCGACATATGGCATCCGCCTCAATACAACTCAATACAGCACAGGCACTACCAGCGATAACCTCCATAAACTGGGATAATTTCCCGCCATGAGCATCATTATCAAGGATCAAGCGGACATCGCAGCCATGCGCACAGCCTGCCGGCTGGCCGCCGAAGTACTCGACTACATCACACCCTATGTACAAACCGGCGTCACCACAAATACGCTCGACAAGCTGTGCCACGATTACATGGTGGATGTACAAGGCGCCATTCCAGCGCCATTGAATTACGCTCCGCCGGGCCACGCCCCGTATCCGAAGTCCATCTGTACTTCGATCAATCACCAGATCTGTCACGGCATCCCCAGCGACAAGCCCCTGAAAAAGGGCGATATTGTCAACATCGACATCACCGTGATCAAGGACGGGTGGCACGGCGATACCAGCCGCATGTTCATGGTGGGCGGTGAGTCACAGGCCAGCATTGCCGCACGGCGCCTGTGCCGCATCAGTTACGAAGCCATGTGGCACGGCATCTTGCAAGTCAAACCCGGAGCCCGTCTGGGAGATGTTGGTCACGCCATCCAGACATTTTCCGAAAACAACGGCTGCAGCGTGGTGCGTGAATTCTGCGGCCACGGGATCGGACGGGGCTTTCATGAAGAGCCGCAGGTACTGCATTACGGCAAACCCGGCACATTGGACATGCTGAAGCCCGGAATGATCTTCACCATCGAGCCCATGATCAACGCAGGGCGTCGCGACATCAAGGAATCGAACGACGGCTGGTCCATTATCACCAAGGACCGCTCGCTTTCCGCGCAATGGGAGCACACGGTGCTGGTCACGCCAACCGGCTACGAGGTTCTGACGCTTTCTCCTGACGCCCCGCCACCACCCGCATTCGTGGCGGCCGTTGCCACCTGATCAACATTTGCCTCCATGTGAACGCACCAGCAGACCTGAATATCCTGCGCCAGCGTTATCAGCACGACAGGCAAGCGCTGCTGGACAGCACCACGCGGCGCCCGCCCAAAAGGATGGCGCCGCTTTTGCGGAAATTGGCGCTGCTGGCCGACAAATTGCTGCTGCAGCTATGGCGCGCACATGGTCTGCACAAACGGTCTTTGACGCTGGTGGCCGTAGGCGGATTGGGCCGCCGAGAACTCTTCCCATACTCTGACATCGATGTACTGGTGCTGCTACCGGCTTGTTGTGATGATTCCTTGGCAGAACAGGCGGCGGCCTTCGTGCGTGCGTGCTGGGACGTGGGGCTGCAAACCGGGTCGAGCGTGCGCACAGTGGCGCAATGCCTGCAGGCGGCCACCAGCGACACCACCGTACAAACCGCCCTCATGGAACGTCGGAAAATCACCGGTAAGGGGGCGCTCTACCGGCAGCTTGGTAACGCCTGCAATGCCGCCATGCATCCCTATGCCTTCTATCGGGCCAAGCTGTTGGAGATGCGGCAGCGCCATGCACGCTTCGACCATACACCCTACGCCCTGGAGCCCGACTGCAAGGAATCGCCCGGTGGTCTGCGCGACCTGCAGACCGTGGCCTGGGTGGCGCAGGCTGCCGGCTACGGCCGCACCTGGACGGAGCTGCATCAGCACGGATTGATGACCACATTCGAGTTGCGCCAAATCCGCCGGCATCACGCACTGCTGCGCCAGATCCGCTGGCATCTGCACCAGTTGGCGCAACGCCGCGAAGACCGCCTCCTGTTCGACCTGCAAAACCAGCTGGCCGAGCAGCCCGGCATGCTCCCGTGCATTCGCAGGGAAAACAACGCCCTAAATGGTTCGCACAGCCTGCTGCGCCCCGGCGAAATGCTGATGCGGCGCTATTACGCCTCAGCCAAAGGCGTGACACAGCTGGTACAGATCTTGCTGCTCAACATTGCAGAGCAGCTGCGAGACAGCGGCCACACGCTGCGGAACGATCCTTCGATCATTGCCGGT
>RRZT012384125.1_pt1 | contig 14240 bp, 9 predicted proteins | sample 2165551 | NCBI WGS metagenome assembly RRZT01 (sample SAMN10456910, study PRJNA506462) | wastewater metagenome | biome: wastewater; feature: sludge; material: wastewater sludge; isolation source: wastewater sludge with Escherichia coli K12::gfp cells carrying plasmid... | place: USA: Moscow, Idaho ... | reverse complement strand
GAGCTTCGAGGCGGCCTGTGGCCGAAGGAGCCCCGCCATGTCCTTGATGGCGATGATGTGCGCGCCCGCGTCGACGATCTGCTCCGCGAGGCGCAGGTAGTAGTCCAGGGTGTACAGGTCCTCCGCCGGATCCAGCAGGTCGCCCGTGTAGCAGAGCGCGACCTCGGCGACGGCGGTGCCGGTCTCCAGCACCGCGTCGATCGCGGGTCGCATCTGCGAGACGTCGTTGAGCGCGTCGAAGATGCGGAAGATGTCCACCCCGGTGGCGGCCGCCTCGGCGACGAAGGCGTGGGTGACCTCGGTGGGGTACGGGGTGTAGCCGACGGTGTTGCGGCCGCGCAGCAGCATCTGCAGCGGGATGTTCGGCAGCGCGGCCCGCAGCGCCTCCAGGCGCTCCCACGGGTCTTCCGCGAGGAAACGCAGGGCGACGTCGTAGGTCGCGCCGCCCCAGGCCTCGATCGAGAGCAGCTGCGGCGTCGTCCGCGCGACCGCCTCGGCGGCGCCGAGCAGGTCGTAGGTGCGCATGCGCGTCGCGAGCAGCGATTGGTGCGCGTCGCGGAACGTCGTGTCGGTGACCCCGACCCGCTTCTGCTCGCGCAGCCGACGCGCGAAGCCCTCCGGTCCGTGGGAGAGCAGGAGCTGGCGCGAGCCGTCCGGCGGCGTGCTCCCGGCGTCGAAGACGGGCAGCTTGCTGCGGGGGTCGACGTGGATCGGGGACTGCCCGTGCGGCTGGTTGACCGTGACGTCGGCGAGGTAGGCGAGCAGCTTCGTGCCGCGGTCGGCCGAGCTGCGCGCGGTGAGCAGGTGCGGGTGGGTCTCGATGAAGCTCGTGTTGAGGTGTCCGGCGCGGAAGTCGGGGTCGGCGAGCACGGCCTGGAGGAAGGGGATGTTCGTCGAGACACCGCGGATCCGGAACTCGGCGATCGCGCGGGCCGCCCGGGCGACCGCGGCGTCGAAGTCGCGCCCGCGGCACGTGAGCTTGGCGAGCATCGAGTCGAAGTGCGGGCTCACCGTCGCGCCGGTGTAGGTCGTGCCGCCGTCGAGGCGTACGCCCGCCCCACCCGGGGAGCGGTACGTCGTGATCTTTCCGGTGTCGGGGCGGAAGTCGTTCGCCGGGTCCTCGGTCGTGATCCGGCACTGCAGCGCCGCGCCGCGCAACCGCACAGAATCCTGTGACAGCCCGAGGTCGGCGAGCGTCTCCCCCGCCGCGATCCGCATCTGGGACTGCACGAGATCGACGTCGGTGACCTCCTCGGTCACCGTGTGCTCGACCTGGATCCGCGGGTTCATCTCGATGAAGAAGTGGTCGCCGGACTCGTCGAGGAGGAACTCGACGGTCCCGGCATTGCGGTAGCCGATCTCGCGGGCGAAGCGCACGGCGTCGGCGCACAGCCGCTCCCGGATCGCCGGGTCGAGGTTCGGCGCCGGGGCCATCTCGACGACCTTCTGGTGGCGGCGCTGCACCGAGCAGTCGCGCTCGAAGAGGTGGATCACGCCACCCTCTGCGCCGGACTCTGGGTCGGCCTGGCCGCCGGTTTCGTTCGTCGCGTCGGCGAGGATCTGCACCTCGATGTGGCGGGGGTTGACGACCGCGCGCTCGATGAAGACGGTCGGGTCGCCGAAGGCGCCCTCGGCCTCGCGCATGCACGCCTGCACGGCCTCACGCAGCTGCGCGGGGTCGTCGACGCGACGCATCCCGCGCCCGCCTCCCCCGGCGACGGCCTTGACGAAGAGCGGATAGGCCAGCCCGTCCGCCGAGGCGACGAGCGCGTCCGCGTCGCGGGTCGGCTCGACCCCCTGCAGCGTCGGCACCCCGGCCGCCTTGGCCGCCGCGATCGCCTTCGACTTGTCACCCGTCAGCGAGAGCACGCGGGCGCTCGGGCCGATGAAGGTGATCCCCTCGCGCTCGCAGGCCTCGGCGAGCGCCGGATTCTCCGAGAGGAAGCCGTAGCCGGGGTAGACGGCGTCGGCGCCGGCCGTGAGCGCCGCCTCGACGATGAGCTCGGGGTCGAGGTAGGCACGCACCGGGTGCCCGTGCTCGCCGATCTCGTAGGCCTCGTCGGCCTTGAGCCGGTGCTCGCTGCGCCGGTCCTCGTAGGGGAAGACCGCGACGGTCTTGCTCCCCAGCTCGTACGCGGCACGAAAGGCGCGCACGGCGATCTCGCCGCGGTTGGCGACAAGGATCTTCTCGAAGCGACGGGCGCTGGTGGATGCGTTGGTGGCCACGGTTCGGCAGGCTACCGGGGTCGGACAGACGTCGGCGGATCGTGCCGCCATGCGGCCCCGGTCACACGGCGGTAACGAAAAACCCACACATCCCCACATCCGGCCCCGGGTCCGGTATGGATTAGCCTCCCCCTCCGCCCTCAGAGAAGAGGTCCTACGGACACCACGTCCCGTCAAGAAGACGCCACCCTGGATCGCGTCCTCGGTCGCTGGGATGTCATGGCCGTCGCGTTCGGAGCGATGATCGGCTTCGGCTGGATCGTCCTGACGGGCGACTTCCTCGAGAACGCCGGCACCTTCGGCGCCGCCCTCGCCTTCATCATCGGCGGCGCGATCGTCCTGCTCATCGCCCTGACCTACGCCGAGCTCGTCGCCGCGATGCCGAGCGTCGGCGGCGCCCACAACTACGCGCTGCGGGCCATGGGCTCGCGCGCGGCGTTCTTCACGAGCTGGAGTCTCGTGCTCGGCTACGTCAGCGTCGTCGCCTTCGAGGCCGTCGCGATCCCGCAGACGGTGCTCTACCTCTTCCCCGACATGCTCACCGGGTATATGTACAGCGTCGCGGGCTACGAGGTGTACGCGAGCTGGGTCGCCGTCGGCGTCGGCACGGCGGTCGTCATGACGGCGCTCAACTACATCGGCGTCAAGCAGGCGGCGGTCTTCCAGAGCGTCGCCGTCGGCTTCCTCCTGCTCGTCGGCGTCGTCCTGCTCACCGGCTCGTTCGTCGGCGGCTCGACCGACAACATGGAGCCCCTCTTCGCCGGCGGCACGGCCGGGCTCATCAGCGTGCTCGTCGCGACGCCCTTCCTCTTCGTCGGCTTCGACGTCGTGCCGCAGTCGGCCGAGGAGATCAACCTGGAGTACCGCAAGATCGGCCAGGTGCTGCTCGTCTCCGTCTTCATGGCGATCTTCTGGTACGTCATGATCATGGTGACGATCGGCTCCTCGCTGCCGGTCGACGTGCTCGGGGCGTCCGAGCTGGCGGCGGCCGACGGCATGGCCGCCCTGTGGTCCTCCCCGATGATGGGCCAGGTGCTCGTGCTCGGCGGCATCGCCGGACGGCTCACCTCGTGGAACGGCTTCCTCATCGGCGCGAGCCGGCTGCTCTACGCGATGGCCCGCACGGGCATGCTGCCGGCGTGGTTCGCGAAGCTGCACCCGACGTTCCGGTCGCCGGCGAACGCCATCCTCTTCATCGGCGCGCTGTCGATGATCGCGCCCTTCTTCGGCCGCAAGACCCTCGTGTGGCTCGTCAACGCGGGCGGCCTGGCGATCATCCTCGCGTGGCTCATGGTGGCGGTCAGCTTCGTCGTCCTGCGCCGCCGCGAGCCGCAGATGGAGCGGCCGTTCCGCGCTCCCGGCGGTGTCGGCCTCGGCATCGCGGCCGTCGTTCTCTCGGCCGGAATGGCGATCCTCTTCATGCCCGGTGCTCCCGCGGCGCTCGCGTGGCCGTACGAGTGGGTCATCATCGGCGTCTGGATGATCATCGGCCTCGTCTTCGCCGCGCGTCTGGTCAAGGTGACGCCCGGGCCGGGCGCCGAGGACGAGCTCATCGCGCGAATGAACCGCCGCTGACGCCCGCATTAGGCACAGTGGCAGGTATGACCCGCACGCCCTCCCCTGCCCCGATCCGCGACGTCCCCACCCGGCGCCCCATCGACCGCGCCTGGGTCGACGCCGCCGTCCAAGCCCTGACGGCCGACGCGAACCGCAGCGCCGACACCCACCTGCTGCGACTCCCGCGGCGGGTCACGGCCCAGGGCACCGGCATGGGGAGCGGCATGGGGAGCGGCATGGGGACAGGCGAGGTGACGATCTACCTCAAGGACGAGTCGACGCACCCGACGGGCAGCCTCAAGCACCGCCTGGCCCGCAGCCTCTTCCTCTACGGCATCTGCAACGGGCACATCGGCCCGGGCACGACGATCGTCGAGGCGAGCAGCGGGTCGACGGCGATCAGCGAGGCGCACGTCGCGGCGATGCTCGGGCTGCCGTTCGTCGCCGTCATGGCGCGTTCGACGAGCCCGGAGAAGGTCGCGCTCATCGAGCGCGAGGGCGGGCGCGCGCACCTGGTCGACAATCCCGGAGAGGTCTACGACGTGGCGCGGCGCCTGGCCGCCGAGTGCGACGGGCACTACCTCGACCAGTTCACCAATGCGGCGCGGGCCACGGACTGGCGCGGCAACAACAACATCGCGGAGTCGATCTTCACCCAGCTCGCGCTCGAGCCGCACCCGGTGCCGGAGTGGATCGTCGTGGGCGCCGGCACCGGCGGGACGAGCGCGACGATCGGGCGCTACCTGCGCTACCGCGGCTACGACACGCGCCTGGCCGTCGTCGACCCGGAGGGCTCGGCCTTCCTGCCCGCCTTCGCCGGTGACGACGCACCGTGTGCGCGCGGGTCGCGGATCGAGGGGATCGGGCGCCCGCGGGTCGAGCCAAGCTTCGAGGCCGGTGTCGTCGACCGGATGCTCGGGGTGCCCGACGCGGCGTCGATCGCGGCGATGCGCCACCTCGACCGCGCCTTCGGCCGGCGCAGCGGCCCCTCGACCGGCACGAATCTCTACGGCGCGCTGTATCTGGCGTGCGAGATGGCCGCGGCGGGCCGCTCGGGGAGCATCGTCAGCCTCGTCTGCGACGGCACCGAGCGCTACGACGCCACCGTCAACGACGACACCTGGCTCGCTGCCCAGGGCATCGACCCCGAGCCCTACGTCGACGTCGTCGAGCGCGCCTGGACGACGGGGGTCTGGGCCGGGTAGCGCGCGCAGGCCTCAGCCGCGCGGGTGCTCGCGGCCGACCCGCTCGGCGAGATCGATGAGCAGGGCCGCGGCGTCGCGCATGCAGACGGCCGGGTCGGGCTCGAGGTCGGTCAGGGCGTAGACGCGCTCGATGCCGGAGTCGGCGGCCTGCTGGGCGGACAGCAGCGAGCGCCCGCACACGGCGACGACGGGCACCCCGGCCTGGCGGGCCGCCGCCGCCACCCCGGCGGGGGCCTTGCCGAGGAGCGTCTGCTCATCGAGCGAACCCTCGCCGGTGACGACGAGCCCGGCCCCCTCGACGAGCTCGGTGAAGCCGGTGAGCGCGAGCATGAGCTCGATGCCGGGCTTCATGTCCGCCCCGAGCACGGCCATCGCGCCGTAACCGACCCCACCGGCCGCACCGGCTCCGGGCCGGCCCGTGTCGTCACGGCCGGTCGCCTCGGTGACGAGATGACCCAGTGTCGCCAGGCCCTCCTCGAGCTGCGCGCGCTGGGTCTCGTCGGCGCCCTTCTGCGGTCCGAAGATCGCGACGGCGCCCTGCGCGCCGAGCAGGGGGTTGTTGACGTCGCTGGCCAGCGTGATCGCCACCTGGCCGACGCGCGGGTGGAGGCCGGAGAGGTCGATCGTCGCGAGCTGCGTGAGCGCGCCACCACCGGGCGGAAGCTCCTGGCCGGCGTCGTCGAGAAGGCGCACCCCGAGCGCCTGGAGCATCCCCGCACCGCCGTCGGTCGAGGCGCTGCCGCCGACCCCGAGGACCACCTGGGTCACCCCGGCGTCCAGGGCCGCGGCGAGTGCCTGTCCGACCCCGCGACTCGAGGCCGTCATCGGCTCGAGCCCGGCCGGGAGCCGGACGAGCCCGCACGCGTCGGCCATCTCGACGACGGCGACTCCCTCGCTCACGGCGTAGGCCGTCTCGACGACCTCCCCGGTCGGGCCGTCGACCTGCAGCTCGACCCGCTCGTAGCCGGCGGAGAAGGCGGCCTCGAGGGTGCCGTCGCCCCCGTCCGCGACGACGACGGTGCGCACGTCGCGCTCGGGGTCGGCCCGGTGCAGCCCCTGCGCGATGTGGGCCAGCACCTCACGCGCCGTGAGCGACCCCTTGAACTTGTCGCACGCGACGAGCACATGACCCGCGCCGGGGGCAGACTCAGAGTTCGTCTCGGGGGCGTTCTGATGGGGCTGAGGCATGGGCGCTCCGCTCTCGGATGTCGTGTCGTCGGCTCGGTGTGAGGGTGCACGTCAGCCTAGTGCGGGGCCGATCGACGCCGCCCGACGTGACGTGGGATCCACGGCCACACAGCGGTTCGCCCGTTTTGTACAGCGAATCGCCTCACTTTGCCCCTTTCGGGGTCGAAGAAGGGTGTGGACCGTACCTGGCCCGTCCACGCCTTCTGTCTTCGATGGAGTCCCCCCACGATGAAGCAATCCACTCTCACCAAGGTCGCCGCCGTCGTCGCGGTCGTCCTTACCCTGCTCACGATGGTGGCGGTGTTCTTCAACGTCCGCGCCGGCGCAGCGGCCGAGGCCGCGATCACCCAGCGCCAGGTCTCGCTCGACGCCTCGCGCGCGGTGTCCGCCTCTTCCGGGCTCCTGACGAACACGGTCCGCGCCTTCGCCGCGACCGGTGACAAGCAGTGGCTCGAGCAGTACTGGACCGAGATCGACACGACGAAGTCGCAGGCCAAGGCGATCGAGACGCTCAAGCACCAGAACACCCCGGAGAGCGAGCTCGCGCTCATCGCCAAGGCGACCCAGAACTCTGCCGGCCTCGTGCAGGCCGAGACCCGCGCGATGCGCCTCGTCCTCCAGGCCGACCGCGTGCCGGAGGCTCAGATGCCGGCGGCCGTCGCGGCGTTCAAGCTGTCCGCGCAGGATGCGGCACTCTCGCCCGAGGCCAAGAAGCAGCAGGCCATCCAGCTCGTCTTCGGCACCGAACACCAGGATTCGGTGAAGAACATCATGGCGCCGATCACCGAGTTCCAGACGACCCTGGCCAACCGCGTCAACACCGCCTATGCGCAGGCCGAGGGCCAGCGCAAGGCCGTCGACTTCGCTCTCACCGCCTGCGCGACGCTCCTGGCCGCCGCCCTCTTCGCCGTCCTCGCGCTCTTCCACCGCAACCTCGGCTCGATCATCCGCCGCTACTCCGAGCAGCTGCGGACCGTCGACGAGCGCGACCTCAGCTTCCGCCTCCAGCCCGCGGGCGTCCTCGAGCTCCAGGAGCTCGTCGAGGCGTTCAACGCCAAGAACGAGAACGTCGCCGGGGTCCTCAGCGGCGTCACCCGCAGCGCCGACTCCCTCGCCCAGGCGAGCAGCCGCCTCACCGAGACGGCCGGTCAGCTCGAGAAGTCCTCGCAGCGCACGAACAGCGAGTCACGGGCGGCGGCCGACGCGGCCGACACCGTGAGCGGCAGCGTCTCGACGGTGGCCGCCGGCACCGAGGAGATGTCCTCCTCGATCCGCGAGATCGCGACCGCTGCCAACCGCGCGACGGGTGTCGCTCAGGAGGCCGTCCGCTCGGCCCAGGCCACCTCCGGCACCGTCGCCAAGCTCGGCGAGAGCTCGGCCCTCATCGGCGAAGTCGTGAAGACGATCACTTCCATCGCCGAGCAGACCAACCTCCTCGCGCTCAACGCGACGATCGAGGCCGCGCGCGCCGGCGAGGCCGGCAAGGGCTTCGCCGTCGTCGCCAACGAGGTCAAGGAGCTCGCCCAGCAGAGCGCCCGCGCCACCGAGGACATCTCCCAGCGCGTCGTGAGCATCCAGGACGACGCGACGGCCACGGCGAGCGCGCTCGCCGCGATCACCGACGTCATCGAGCGGATCAACGAGACCCAGGCGACGATCGCCTCCGCCGTCGAGGAGCAGACCGCGACGACGAACGAGATGAGCCGCTCGGTCCACGACGCCGCCGAGGGCTCCCGCGGGATCGCCGGGAACATCGGTCGTGTCGCGAACGCCGCGGGCGAGAGCTCCGCCGGGGCCGAGCAGACGCTCACCTCGGCGCAGGAGCTGTCCTCCCTGGCCAGCGACCTCAAGGTGCTCGTCTCGGGCTACCGCCTCTGAGTCAGGCGCGCGGCACCGCCTCGGGTGTCGTCGCGAACTCGATCAATCGGCGCACGACCTCCTCGTCCAACGGGTGGGGTCGTGCGCCGACGAGTGCGTGCAGGTAGAGCCCGTCGCCGACGAGGTGGATCATCCGGGCCAGGACCGGATCGTCGATCGCGTCGGCGAGCGCGCCGAACCACGCCTCGAAGGACTCGAGCACGGCCCCTTCGACGTCGACGCCGGAGGTGCCGACGAGGCGTAGGACGGCCAGGAGCGTCGAGGTGTAGGGGCCCTGGGCGATCGTCGAGGCCTGCAGGTAGGCGGGGACGACGCCCTCGTCGTGGTCGCGCCACTGGGCGACGTCCTCGTGGGCCAGGCGGGTGAGGCGCTCGACGAGCCCGTCGAAGAGCGCCTCCTTCGTGCCGAAGTGGTAGAGCAGTCCCCCCTTGGAGACGCCAGCCGCCGCGGCGACGGCGTCGAGGGTCGCACCGGCCGGGCCGTCCTGGGCCACGACGGTCACGAGGGCGTCGAGGATTCGCTCGCGGGTCGGGCTCGTCATCCATCGACCCTGACACATCGGGCGCGTCTGGGATGCAACGGGCATAGACACGGCCGGTCCAGCGTTTGCTACTGTACCGGCTGGACGGTTTATCAAACCGATTCGACCGCAGCGCGGCGGTCCCACCCACCACACACCGACAGGAGGCGAGATCGACATGACCATGTACATGAACGGACCCGTGACCCAGCCACTTCAGGCCGTCCCCGTCCGACACGAGGAGCCGGAGCGCGCAACCCGACGCTCCTGGATCGCTCTCGCCGTGCTCATGCTGCCGGTGCTCGTCATCACGCTGGACAACACCGTCCTGTCGTTCGCGGTGCCGCAGCTCACCCAGGCGCTGCACCCCTCCTCGACCCAGCTGCTGTGGATCATCGACGTCTACCCGCTGTGCCTCGCGGGGTTGCTCGTCACGATGGGCATGCTCGGCGACCGGCTGGGGCGGCGGCGGATGCTCCTCATCGGCACCGCGGGCTTCGCCCTCGTCGGGATCTATGCGGCGTTCGCGCCGAGCGCCGGGCACCTCATCGCGGCGCGCGCCCTGCGCGGCGTCTTCGGCGCGATGCTCATGCCCTCGACGCTGTCGCTCCTGCGCAACCTCTTCGCGCACCCGAGCCAGCGGCGCCTCGCGATCGCCATCTGGGCCGCGGGCTTCGCCGGCGGCGCGGCGCTCGGGCCTGTCATCGGCGGCTTCATGCTCGAGCACTTCGCGTGGAACTCGGTCTTCCTCATGACGCTGCCGCTGGCGCTGGTCCTCCTCGTCGCCGGGCCGTTCCTCCTGCCGGAGTCGCGGAACCCGGGCGCGAGCCGGATCGACGTCGCCGGGATCGGCATGTCGATCATGGCGATGCTCCCCTTCGTCTACGGGATCAAGGACCTCGTCCACCACGGCATCACCTTCGAGGGGTTCGCGTGGGTCGCCATGGGCATCGCCTTCGGCGTCGCCTTCACGCGCCGCCAGCTGCGCTCGGCGGACCCGCTGCTCGACATGCGGCTCTTCCGCGACCGGGTGTTCAGCGCCTCGATCGCGGCGAACTTCCTCTCGGTCTTCGCCTTCGCGGGCTTCATCTTCTACCTGTCGCAGTACCTCCAGCTCGTCCTGCAGCTCGAGCCGATGCGCGCCGGCACCTACCTCATCCCCGGCGCCCTCGCCTCGATCGTCGCGGGGCTGCTCGCGGTGGCGCTGGCCAAGCGGCTGCCGCTGCACGTGCTCGTGCCGGCGGGGATCCTCGTGAGCGCACTCGGCTACGGCCTCGCGGGGACGCTGTCGACGGAGTCGGCCGGGCTGCTCATCGTCGTGATCTTCGCCCTCGTCGGCATGGGTGCCGGCCTGGCCGAGACGCTGACGAACGACGCGATCCTCGCGAGCGCGCCGGCCGACCGCGCCGGCGCGGCCTCGGGCCTGTCCGAGACGGCCTACGAGCTGGGCACCTCGATGGGCGTCGCGATCCTCGGCAGCATGCTCACGGCGATCTACCGCAGCGACCTCCAGCTGCCGGCGGGCGTCAGCCTCGCTGCCGGTGAGGAGGCGCTCCAGACCATCGGTGGCGCTGCTGCGGTCGCCGGGGAGCTGCCCGCTGCGACCGGCGAGGCGCTCATGGCGGCGGCCCGCGACGCCTTCATGCACGGCGTCCAGCTCACCTCGCTCGGCGCCGCGGTCATCTGCCTCGTCGCCGCCGCGATCACCGCGACCGCCCTACGCCCCCGGCAGTAGCGGCCCGTCACGCACGTGAGCCCCGCCCGATTCGTCAGGGCGGGGCTCATGGCGTGTGCGGTCAGCAGTCGTAGGTGCCGATCGCGGCGACCTTCTCGGCCGAGGCCGAGGAGGTGTCGAACTCGTAGCCGAGCCACTCCTTGGCGAGGCGGCGGGCGAGCTCGATGCCGATGACGCGCTGGCCCATGCACAGCACCTGGGCGTCGTTGCTCAGCACCGAGCGCTCGACGGAGAAGCTGTCGTGCGCGGTGACGGCGCGGATGCCCTTGACCTTGTTCGCGCTGATCGCGACGCCGAGGCCGGTGCCGCAGATGAGCAGGGCGCGGTCGGCCGTGCCGTCGGCGACGAGGCGGGCCGCGTCGACGGCGACGTGCGGGTAGGCGGTGTGCTCGTCGGCCCCGACGCCGACGTCGATCACCTCGCTCACCCGGTCGTCGGCCGCCAGGTTGGCCTTGATCCGCTCCTTGTAGTCGAGGCCGGCGTCGTCGCAGCCGACGACCACTCGATAGGTGCGCGCCATGTCACTCGTTCCCTTCGTCTGCGGTGCCGAGCACCTCACCGACGACGCGCGTGCACATCGCCAGCGACGTCGCGCCCGGGTCGGGAGTGCCGACACTACGCTCGGCCAACGGTCGAGCCCGACCCAGCTTCGGCTTGAGGTCGGCCGTCTCCTGGGCCGCGCTCGTCGCGACCTGCGCGGCGTCGGCCCGGGCCTGCGCGAGGGGCTTGCCCTGCGCCACTCCGGCGGCGAGGGCGTCGGCGAAGGGCAGGAGCGCGTCGAGCATCGTCTTGTCGCCGAGCTGCGCCTTGCCGAGCTCCTGCATCCGGTCCGCGCCGGCCTTCACGGCTGCGGCGACGTCGGCGCCGGAGATGTCGTCGGAGTCGTCGCCGAGCCGGGCACCGAGCGAGCGCAGGGCCGCACCCCAGAGGACACCGGAAGTGCCGCCCGCCTTGGCCGCCCACGCATCGCCTGCGGCGGCGAGGACCGACGCGACGCCGGCCCCCTGCTCCGCGACGGGCTTGGCGGCCTCGACGGCGTGCGTCACGCCCTTGACCATGCCGCGGCCGTGGTCGCCGTCGCCGGCGATCGCGTCCATCCGCGCGAGCTCGTCCTCGGCGTCGCGGATCGCGGCGGCCATCGCCTCGAGTGCCGCGACGGCCCGCGCTCCAGCCTGCGCCGATGCCGGGGAGCCCGGCGTGATCTCGACCGCGAGGTCGTCCTCGGTCAGCGCCTCGCGGCGCGGGCCGCTCGACGCCTGCGCGGCGCTCTTCTTGTAGGCGGGGGTGTCGGCCGGCGCGGTCCAGTACGTCTCGAGCTCCTCATCCAGATAGACGAGCGTGAGTGAGATCCCGGCCATGTCCAGGCTCGTCACGAGCTCGCCGACCTCGGCGTCGACGACCGTGTAGCCCTTCTCCTTCAACAGGGCCGACACGGTCTTCCAGACGACGAAGAGCTCCTCGTACTTCGTGCCGCCGAGGCCGTTGAGGATCGCCCCGACGCGCTTGGTCGAGTCCGCGGGCTCCTCGGCGAGGACCTTGTCGAGCAGGAGGACCGCGAGGTCGGCAGCCGGCGGCAGGTCCTCCTCGGCGATCCCGGGCTCGCCGTAGATGCCGAAGCCGACGCCCATCTTGCCCGCGGGCACGTGGAAGAGCTTGTCGTCGGCGCCGGGCATCGTGCACCCGTCGAGGCCGACGCCCATCGTGCGGGTGCGGTCGTTGGCCTTGATCGCGAGCCGCTCGACCTCGTCGAGCGAGAGGCCCGCGTCGGCGGCCGCACCGGCGACCTTGAAGACGACAAAGTCGCCGGCGATCCCGCGACGCTTGTGGATCTCCTCGACCGGCGCCGAGGCGACGTCGTCGGTGACGTAGACGTTGCGGGTGTCGATCCCCTCGGCCTGCAAGCGCTCCTGGGCCAGGTTGAAGTTCATCACGTCGCCCGCGTAGTTGCCCGTGCTGAAGAGGAGGCCGCCGCCGTTGGCCGCCGCCTTGCCGACGTGGTAAGCGTCGTCCGTCGACGGCGAGGTGAAGATGTTGCCGACGACGGCCCCGTCGGCGAAGCCCGGGCCCACGACTCCGCAGAACGCCGGGTAGTGGCCCGAGCCGCCGCCGACGACGACCGCGACCTTGCCCTCGGGCGTCTCCGCAGCGCGGACGACGCCGCCGGGGACCCCGACGCAGTAGCGGGAGTTGACGTCGAGGAAGCCGGCGAGTGCGTCCTCCATGAAGGTGCTCGGATCGTTGAAGAGCTTGGTCATCGGATGATCCCTTTGCTGGTCGTCTGATCGGTCATCGGATCCGGTCCCCGCTCTGAGCGTCGAAGAGGTAGACCCGCTCCGGCGGCGCGGCGAACGTGATCGAGTCGCCCGCCTGCCACGTCTGCTCGGCCGGGGTCTGCACGACGAGTCGCTCGTCGAGCCCCGGCACCGTGCACGTCGCGAGGCCGTGCTCGAGGAGGTCCTCGAAGACGGCGACCGTGCCGTGCAGGCCGACCTCGACACCGGTGACGCAGTCCGGCGGGCGCATCCCGACCATGACCTGCTGGCCGTCCGCCGCACTCTGCGCGGCGGGGATGAGCGTGTCGTCGCCGACCTTCACCGTGACCCGCTCCCCGTCGCGCCGCACGACGCCCGGGAAGAGGTTGATGCCCGGCTCCCCGACGAAGTCCGCGACGAACTGGTTCGCCGGGTCGTCGAAGAGCTCATCCGGAGTGCCGAACTGCTGGATGATCCCGCCGTTCATCACCGCGATGCGGTCCGAGAGCGAGAGCGCCTCGAGCTGGTCGTGCGTGACGACGATCGTCGTGTAGCCGAACTCGCGCTGCAGCAGCTTGAGTTCGCGGCGCACCCGGGTCCGCGCCGAGGCGTCGAGGTGCCCCAGCGGCTCGTCGAGGAGGAGGACCGGAGGCTTGCGGATGAGCGCCCGCGCGAGAGCGACGCGCTGCTTCTGCCCCGAGGAGAGGTTCGCCGGGCGCAGGTCGAGCAGGTCGGTCATCTCCAGACGCCGGGCGAGCTCGTCGACGAGCGCGTCGGCGTTGGGCACCTTGCGCGCCTTGAGCCCGTAGGCGAGGTTCTCGCGCACGTTGAGCGGCGGGTAGAGGGCGTAGCTCTCGAAGCCGACGCCGACCTGGCGCTTGCCGGGCGGCAGGTCGTTGATCCGACGGTCGCCGATGTGGATGTCGCCGCTGGTGATGGTCTCCAGGCCGGCGATCATCCGCAGCGTCGTCGTCTTGCCACAGCCCGACGGGCCGAGGAGGGAGATGAGCTCGCCGGGGCGGATCTCCATGTCCATGCCCTTGACGGCCTCGAACGTCTCGCGCCCGCGGCTGGAGTAGACCTTGCGGACTCCTGTGATCGTCAGGCCCTGCGGTTCCGTCGTCCCGGACCCGCGGGTCTGCGTCGCTGCGCTGCTCACTGCTGTGCCTCCTGAAGCATCGGTGCGGCGCCGGGGCCAGTGGCCGACCCGAGCCGCAGCCCTTCCTGCCCATCACCCGACTCTCCGTCGAAGATGTGGACGTTCGCGAGGTTGATCTGGACGCCGACCGTGTCACCTTCGGCGGGGGCGTGGTCGCTGTCCTCGACGACGATGAGCTGCTGCCCGTCGACGTGGATGTCGAGCTCGACCTGCCGCCCGAGCCGCTCGGCGAGGAAGACGTCGCCGGACAGGGCATACCACCCGGAGGCGCTGGCCTGATCGCCGTGGCCCCGGTGACCCCGGTCGAGCTCGAGGTCGGCCGGGCGCATACCGAGCCGCACCTTCTGCCCTTCGCGCACGTCGACGCCGGCGGTCACCCGGATCCGACCCTGGGTGCCGAGGAAGCGGATCTCGCCGCCCTGGACGACACCGTCGAGCAGGTTCATCTCCGGCAGGCCCAGCGACCTCGCGACGAACGTGTCGACCGGTCGGCGCCACACCTCATCGGGGGTGCTGACCT
>RRZT010133682.1_pt1 | contig 14240 bp, 7 predicted proteins | sample 2165551 | NCBI WGS metagenome assembly RRZT01 (sample SAMN10456910, study PRJNA506462) | wastewater metagenome | biome: wastewater; feature: sludge; material: wastewater sludge; isolation source: wastewater sludge with Escherichia coli K12::gfp cells carrying plasmid... | place: USA: Moscow, Idaho ... | reverse complement strand
TGCCAGCCGGAAATATAGAAACAGTCCCCGGTTCATACTCAAACTCCTTGCCGCTTATTTTGCATGCTCCTTTCCCGCTGATAACCTCATGTGTTTCCAGCTGATTTTCATGAATATGCAGTCCGATTTTTTTATAAGGGGCTATTTTCACAAGATGAAAGCTGAATTTACCTCCTGTTTCTCCGGAAGTAATAATATTCTTCATTTCCACTCCTTCAAATTTTGAATGCGGATACCATGAAATATCATTGAATGATATTCCCGTCCCTGTTAATTTCCCTTTGTTAAACATATCAAATATTTCATTTGAATTCATTTTAATTCCTCCAATACTTTCTTGATAAATATATTATACGGAATTTATATTTTTCTTTATTGTAAAAAATTGCTTAATTAAAAAAGGAGATTTTATTTTTTATTCTCTCCTTTTTTATTTATATTCAAATCTGTAAATATAATTTTTATTCTTTAATTTTCATGTATCTTTTTCTAAGAAACAGAACAATTAATATTACTGCTGCTGTTGCCAGCCATCCTGCTTCCGACATCATAACAGACGGTGTTTTTTCACTTTTACCTTTAAGAAATTTTTCCTGCAGAGCAAGAAGCATTTCTTCCTGTTCTTTTGTTTCCATTACAATAAATGCTGTATTTTTAGTCAGAATTCTTTTTTGCATTGCTTCTTTGATTAATGCAGTCTGAGCTTTGGGTTCAGTATTCTGGAGTGCATTTTTCTGCAGCACAAAAGCTGCTTCATAATCATTTGACGGCTGTTTGCCGGAAGACGATTCTCTGTATACAATCTCACTTTTCCCGTCATCTTCTACTGCTGTCCCGTTGTAATCAACCGCAGTATTCGTAATTATTTCGTTTGTTTTCGCAAGTATATCATTACTGTAAAAATCATAAGGAATAAGTGACAAATCAGAATTCAGCCTGTAATAATATCTGCTCTCGGGAAAAACTCTCGCCATCTGTGTCTTCTCAAATTCAACAGCTCTGTTCATATTATCTGTTACCATAATAATAACAGGAAATTTGCCCTGTGGTACTGATGAAAGTATTTCCTCCACTGTATATGCCGTATTAAAGCCTCCTTCAGGCACCTCAGGTTCAGGAGAATTCAGATCCCCGATTAATTTTGACTGATAGGATACTGCATAAAACAAAGGCTTTTCAAGATTTTTATTTTTGCTATACTTCACAGCCAGCTCCAGATTCTCCTTATATGCTGATTTATCTCCCGCATCTATCAAAAAATAATACTGTGCTGTTCTCTCGATTTTAGGCAGCGACTTTTTATATGCTGCCGGAAGATAATCTACTCCATTCAGCTGCAGCGGTCTTTCTTCGGCATTTTCCGCTTCAAGATTAACTACAGTTCCTCCGATGGTAAAAGAGCTGCTTTGACTGTACATAATTTGAAATCCTGTTTTTCTTGTATAAGACTTTTCAAACGGAAAAGGAAAAATTCTTAACAGCAGTCTGTTATCATTATCATAATATATTATACCGGGATCTCTGGGTGTTCTTATAATACTTTCATAAGCAATTTGAGCAGCTCTCTTGTCTGTCATAATTCCGCGTTTTTTCGTTTCTCCCACATATAAATAATAATCTGTTATAAAGCTTCCGTCAGGAATTATAAAATCAGTTTTATATTCTCTGGGTCCGAATTTGTCTTCTGCCAGTGTTATTTCCATATCTACCCAGATTTTATATGCTCCTGCTTCTTCTATATATTCTTTGTCTCTTGTAGAAATTTTTACGCTGAAATCTCTGTTAATTTCTGTATCTCTTCCAATTATTTCAGAACTGCTGACCACTTTTTCAGGTGTAAAAATTTTTTGTATTTTTTCTTTTGATTTTTCTGTAAAAAAATTATTTCCCAATGCAATATATCTGTATACTGATGATAATACAGGAGTTCCCCTGCCAAAAGTCACGACCTCCATCTCACGTGATGACACCATTGTAGCATCTATCTGCGAGATTGATCTCTCTAATCTCCTGATATCCACCTTTGCACCGGTATTATTGCCCGATTCTGTGTAAGACACTGCCTTTTTAAAATTTATACCGTCTGCTCTAAAATTTGCGCCTATAATAACAGGAAGCGTTAATATCCCCGCTATTCCAGTAAAAATAATAATATTATCAGAATACCTCTTTTTCAAAATTTTTATATCTCTCAAAATCTGTCTGAGCTGAACATAAAAAGCAGCTGCCGGTGCAAAAACAAGCAGACCAAGCCCATATATGATTATTCCCACCATTCCCAGCGGAATACACGGGATAAAAACAATAGTAAAGTATACTATATATACAAAACCGGCTATTTTTAGATAAAATACCGGAAGCTTCTGCGAAATACCCTTAATATCTATTAATAATACAAGTCCGTTTAATATTGCTATTATATAAAACCATTTGCTGCTGAAATCTCCGAATACACCGCCCATCTCGTTATTTAAGGTCAAACCTGCTACGGGAAGTATAATTCCAGTTATTGCAACCAGCAGACGATAAATACCCGTGTAGCTCTTCTCATTATCTCCAATTTCTGCAGATTTATTTTTTTGAGTATACAGCATGTAAAGTAATTTCGCTGTTAAAAAGAGGAATAAACATAGAAAACCAACAGCCATTATCATACTTATACTATTTAGGGAAAATACAGCTAACAAAGCAAATGTTACTGTCGGCAGAATAATACACAGCACTGTTAATCCAATAATATTATTTTTACTGTTTTCATTTCCGGTTCTGACAGCTTCTGCTGCCAGATACACCATAGAAAAGGTATTAAGCAGCATATAGAGAACCGGCGGTGATAAGCTTGAATATCCCAGATTTTCCTGATATAAAAAAATTATCCCGAATGAAAAAATAATAATAAACCCTGTAAGAAAAAAATACAGTTTTTTTAGTTCTATTTTCTCTTTTTCTTTATTTTTTATATAATAACTGAATATTATAATATTCAGAATTATCTCCAAAAAAAGAACAATGGTTAATCCTACTCCCGGCAGATCCCGGTTTAATAAAAAAGATAATGCTAAAAGCATTGCCATTATGCACTGAGGCAACGTTACAAAAATCAATAATTTCTTCAAATTTTTCACTCCTCTTTATTTATAATTTTTTCTCTGATTTGTAATTTAGAAAAGCATACAATCCAATTCCGGAGGTAAAATACACCATAAGTGAAAAAATTGTATGGATTAATTGAAAATTTTCCAGTCTGCAAAACGGAATACTTGCTGTAATTCTGAATACTGTGATAATATACGCCAAAAAAACGGCTGTAATACAAAATAAAAAGATTCTGCCGATTTTTTTCAAAAAACCTTCGTAATTATCTATGCGGCATATACTGAGTATTAGAAACAGACATATAAATAATCTGGCTCCTATACAGCTTTGTCCTATTATAAACAAACCGCCCGCTTCACGGTATCCTATCCCCGGAATAAACTCAAACCTCATCTGATACAAAAAATTTACAGCTGTAATATGCGGTATAAGCGTAATTTTTATATCTGCTGTTAAAATTCTGTAAACAGCAAAGGCCAGAGTAACAGTAAATAAGAATATGATAATTTTTTCAATGCTAAAATTTTTAAACATCAGTTTTCTCCTGTAATTTACATCCTGTATCCTGTATTATTTGATTCACAGTCCAGATAATACACTAAATTTTCATTCTCAATTTATTTTACAAAAAATTTTTAAAGGAAAATATTAAATACAAGTTACGGTTATTTTAGCATAAACTCTAATGATTGTGTAGTCATGAGTTTTTTTAAGCAGATGTTTAATCTTATTATAAAAAAAGCTTGACTTGGAGCTAACTCAAAGTGATATAGTAATAATATAAAAACAATTCTTACATTACAAATCTTTAAAATATCATATATTCATTATCATACGAAAAAGAGAGGAGAACTTACATGGAATATCGTACAGTTGGAAAAACAGGAATTTTTGTATCAAATTTATGCTTTGGTACAATGTCATTCGGCGGAAATGCCGATGCCGAAACTTCAAAATCAATGTTTAAATACTGCCGTGACACAGGAATAAACTTCTTTGATACCGCTGATGTTTACAGCGGAGGACGTGCCGAAGAAATACTTGGTGAATGCATTGCAGAGTGCCGTAATGAAATAGTCCTTACTTCAAAAGTATTTTATCCTACAGGAGAAGGGGTGAATGACAAAGGCTTATCCCGGCGTCATATAATAAATGCCGCAGAAAACAGTCTGCGCCGTTTGAAAACTGATCGTATTGAATTTTATTTTGTACATGCTTTTGATGATAATACACCAATGGAAGAAACACTTCTTGCACTTGATCTTTTACAGAAACAGGGAAAAATACTCTACCCTGCAGTAAGCAACTGGGCTGCATGGCAGATTGCCAAAGCACTTGGTATCTCAGCTAAAGAACAGCTTGCCCGCTTTGAATTAATCCAGCCTATGTACAGCCTAGTCAAGCGTCAGGCCGAGGTAGAAATTCTGCCGCTGGCTGCCTCTGAAAAAATCGGGGTTATCTCATACAGCCCTCTTGGTGCTGGACTTCTTACAGGAAAATATGGAATAAACAAACGTCCCGATCAGGGACGCCTTTTGGAGGAAGCCAGATACAAAGACCGCTATAAAGATGATAATAACTTTATTATTGCAGATAAATTTTCTGCTTATGCTGAAAAACACGATGTTACACCATCTTCGCTTGCTGTGGCATGGGTTATGTCTAACCCTTCTGTTACAGCTCCTATTATCGGAGCTAGGAATATTGCACAATTACAGGATTCTCTCGGAGCCCTGGACATTAAGATGACTCCGGAATGGCGTGAAGAAATAAGCAGTCTTTCAAATACACCTGCTCCTGCTACCGATCGTGCAGAAACTTTACTTCCAAACTGGAAATAAGAAAGGATGATAAGTTATGAGTAAAAAAATACTGACAGCCTATTACTCTCATTCGGGTAATACTGGTGAAATTGCATCTTATATACAAAAACAAACTGACGGAGCACTTTTTGAAATCATTCCTGCAGTTCCCTATCCGACAGGTTATAATGATGTAGTCAGACAGGCTAAGATAGAAATTCAGTCCGGTAAAAAGCCGGAATTGAAGACAAAAATCAATGATACAGAATCATATGATATTATATTTGTTGGTTCTCCAAACTGGTGGGGTACTATTGCTCCTCCTGTTGCTGCTTTTTTATCCGAGCATGATTTTTCAGCCAAAACTATTGTACCATTCTGTACTCATGGAGGCGGGGGCTACGGCTCAATATTTAAGGATATTTCTTTATTATGCCCGAACTCAAATATTTTGGAAGGATTTGAAGTTTTTGGCAAAGGAAATGGAAATATTTCCGAAAAAATTAATTTATGGCTCAATGAAATCGGAATAAAATAATTTTTTACAGTAAAAATATAAAATATAAACCGAATATTAGAAAGCGAGGATTTTTTTATGGAATATGTAAAACTTGGAAATACCGGTATGGATGTATCACGTTTTTGTCTTGGGTGTATGGGCTTTGGAGACTCTGAAGCCTGGGTTCATAAATGGCTTCTTAATGAAGAAGACAGCCGGCCTGTTATAAAAAAGGCACTTGATCTTGGTATTAATTTTTTCGATACTGCAAATGTTTATTCTCTGGGAAAAAGCGAGGAGATTCTCGGACGTGCTCTGAAAGACTATGCTAATCGTGATGAGGTAGTTATTGCTACAAAGGTACACGGAAAAATGCATGACGGTCCCAACGGCTCAGGGCTCTCAAGAAAAGCTATTATGAGTGAAATTGATAAAAGTCTGAAGCGTCTTGGAACTGACTATGTTGACCTTTATATTATACACAGATGGGATTATAATACTCCGATTGAAGAAACTATGGAAGCACTTCACGATATTGTAAAAGCCGGAAAGGCAAGATATATAGGAGCATCTGCCATGTATGCCTGGCAGTTCCAAAAAGCACTCCATACAGCTGAAAAAAATGGATGGACACGTTTTGTATCGATGCAGAATCATCTGAATCTGATATACCGTGAAGAAGAAAGAGAAATGATTCCGCTTTGCAAGGAGGAAAAAATTGCTCTTACTCCCTACAGTCCTCTGGCTTCTGGAAGACTCACACGTAATCTGTCAGAAACAACAAAACGTTCTGAAACAGATCAGATTGCTGTAAGCAAATACGGTTCCACAGAAGAAGCAGACCGTCTGGTAATAGAACGTCTGGCTGCAGTTGCCGAAAGACGCGGCATTCCTCGTCTGCATGTTGCACTGGCATGGCTGCTTCAAAAAGAACCGGTAACTATTCCAATTATAGGCGCAACAAAATTATCACATCTTGAGGATGCAGTTCCTGCTTTATCAGTAAAGCTGGAACCCGAAGAAATTGCATTTCTGGAAGAGCCCTATGTGCCTCATAAAGTAATCGGCGCTGTTTAATCTACATATCAGTAAGGGAAGCTTTTCCGTCTCTCGGGATAGTTTCCTTTTTATTTTATTGTCATAAAAAAAGCCTTCTGTATATACAGAAAGCTTCCTGTTTTATTAATCAATATCTTTTTGCTATAATACTCCTCTTTATTTCCTTTTGCTGTCTTAATATGCTTTTTTCTATCATCTTTAATCTTTGCTGCTGTAATTTTATATTTTCTTTTCTTACTCTGTCCAGTTTGGTATTTCTGATATTTTTTATTATATATCCAAAAACCATTAAAACTGAGAACAAAGCTGCTGTTATACAGATGATTTTTGCGGCTTCCTTTCATATATAAGACTCTCTCCAGTATAAGTACTCTTTATTTTCTGTATGATTTTCATTTTTTATGCTGTCCAGTATTTTATAGCTCCCTATTACTGCTAAGCCGTTTGCCAGTATACTGGAAGCAAAAGGATTTTCTACATTTACATAATAAATATTTTTTATTTCAGGGTATACAGCATTTATTTTTTTTACATAATTTCTGGTTTCCCTGATCTTTCTCCATTCATTATTCTGCAGTCTGCCGCAGCCTGCATTATAGCAGACGAGTGTCTTGGTAACGTCCTGTGTATTATCGTAGTCTCTTTTCAAATGTTTTATTCCGCCTCTTATATTTCCTCTTATACTGTTATCTACTTTAAATTCTTCAAAATTTTCAGGCATTAACTGCATTAGTCCTTTTGCACCTGCTGTAGATACCGTGGAATGGCGGAAATTACTTTCTGTTTTCATAACAGAGAACACAAGTATCGGGTCAAAGTCATATTCTGTAGAATAACGGACTACATTTTTATAAATATCCTTGGCCTCTTTTTCTGATAATCTGGAATTATTTTTTTTCATATAGGCAACCATTTCTGATTCGCCTGAAAAACTGAAAAAACTTATAAAAAACAGAATCAGAATCATCTTTTTCATAGTCTTCTCCTTATTTTTTAGTCTATGTAACTAAATTTTATATTATACCTCTTCTTCCGTATTATAAGATACGGTATTAGTAAATAAATATTCTGCGTATCAGAAGTCAAAATTCCACTTTAGTCAAATAATTTAATCCATGTTTCATTTATAGATAAAAGTGTATGTATATTATACCTTATGTTTTCAAAAATGTAAATACAAGTGTACTGTTTTTATATTCAGGTCTTAAGATATCTTGAATATATAGTACTCCCTGTTAATACTTTAAAAAATATTTATTTTTTAAAAAAGGAGAAAAATACACAGTATATTTTTCTCCTTCCCTTTAATTGTAGTATTGAATTATTTCATGGCTGCAAAACAGTTATTAGAACACTGCCTTCAAAGTCACTCCTGCCCTGTAATCATTCTGTTTATCATTTCCTGCTTTATATTCTCCTGTTAAGAATATGCCGTATCTGTCCTCTACTTCTACCCCGATGCTTACTCCTCCCCTGAAAGCTCCTTTTTCATCATCAGGCTCTGCCAGTTTATGATAACCGTCTTCTATTGCTACAAGTCTTGCTTTTTCTCTTTCGTTAAGATTCGCCAGCTCATATTCATAGCCAAGATCAAGTGCCCCTTTTATTTTCCATGCATTTGAGCTACCTAAAGGTATTGCTGTTTTTAGTTCTACTCCCAGTTTAGGTTTTACACTCCATGCATCATTTCCTTCTACTTCCAGTCTCTCAAGTCCTTTTTCTTCAAAGTCCGGTCTTGTCACATACATTACTCTCAGACCTCCGTATGGTGTAACACTTGAATTCTTTCCTATGCTGAGTTCTCTGCCGAATGTATTATTGCTTGTTATACTGTATGTTTCATATGAACCGTTTATCTCTGATCTTCCGTATGGTGAAGGCCAGTTTATATTTCTGTCAATATTATGAAAACTTGCTCTTCCAGTAAGATCATTTCTTAATATCCAGTCATTAGACTTATATTTGCTGTGTCCGCCTATCTGTAATGTATCTACCAGTTCTTCACTGCTCATGCCATCTTTGAATTCAAAATCTGTATGCACATATCCGAGTGAATAACCGAATGTATGCTTGTAAGTTCTCTCTACTTCTCTCAGAGCAAGAACTCCGACCATTTCATAATTATAGCCTGTTACTCCCGGAGTATCCTCTGTAGTTTTACCTTTCCCTGCTATTACGTTTATTTTCACATTTTCTTTTGTATTATTATGTGAATTCTGCAGCAGACTCAATGAGTTTTCAAATGCTCTTGCTATATCATCTTCTCTCTCATTTATATTTGCATATATATTACCGCCGAGACTTTCCATTATTCTTTCAAAATCAGTTCCGTTTGTTATTCTGTCTATTTTATCAAATATCTTTCCTGCATCGCCTGTTGATCCTGCATACTTTTCATCCATTGCCGCTCCGAAATCTTCATACCATTCGCCTTCCATCAGATCTTTGTACGCTATCTTTTTCATCCAGATATCTACATTTCCGTCTGCATTCGTTACCGGTATCGCATCCCATGTATATGATTCACTGTATACACTTGCTATTCCTGATGTTACTCCTGCATTTGACACTCTTGGCATGAATACATTTTCAAGCTTATACGTAAGTGCATTAGTTCCTTCCGTAAAATCAGGCGTTACTGTTACATCTTTTACATTAAAGCTGTCTGCCTCATATTTTACTGCATTTGATATCATAATTACATTTTCAAGTTCCAAAAGATCGTACCCTGATGATACTTTTTCCGCATGTGTCAGTTCTCTTACCGAATCTGGGTCTACTTTTACCTTTACCACACCGTCATACGGTACTTCAAAGTTTCCTTCCACCTTTATTATTCCGGAATTTATTATTTGAGGCGGTTCATAAATCGGTACTGACGCCAGTGACGGCAATGTTATCGAAGTATCAGATAATGAGCCTGAAGCTATATTTGATGTACTTGTGGAATCAGTCAGTATTCCGAGACTTCCTGAACCAAGTATTAATGTTGCTCCCGGATGGTTTACAAAAGCAGATTTATCCTTTAATACCACTGCTACCGAATTAGTCCCTGATACATCTATTGTATTGTAGTTATTTACTACTGAACCGCTTTCTGCAAGTACTGCTATACTTTCTGTTCCGCTTACTTTTATAGTTCCGAGGTTATCTAGAGTCCCGCCTTTATTTATTGCCACTCCTATTACACTGTTTCCAGCCAGATCTATTAATCCGCTGTTTATTATTTTCCCGTTCTTTCCTACTTCCGAGAATATCCCTATTGCCTTATCTCTTGTCGATGTTATCTGACCGCTGTTTGTGATATCTCCGCTCTGTGCATAAGAGTATATTCCTATTCCGTTTTCTCCTACTGTTATATTACTGCTGTTATCTATCTTGCTTCCTTCCCCGTATATTCCCACAGAGAATCTGTTGTCTTTATTGCTTAAATCATTGGGATGCGGAATATGTGAGTCTCCCAGTACTATAGCTGCCGTATTCTTTATATCCGAGTTACTTCCATATATTCCTACTCCGTAGCCGTGTGCAGAACCGCTTATCTGTCCGTTATTTTCTATTGTGCCGTTATTCCCGTACAGATAAATTATCCCGTTTCCTGCGGAACTCAAAGTTCCCGAATTTATTATATGCCCGTTATTTGTATAAAATCCTACTCCCTCTTCCTGTATTGATAAGGCTGCCCTGTTATCAAGCTTTGTTCCGCTGTCCTTGGCATAACCTATTACACTGTCTGTTCCTGCTGATATATTTGATGAGTAGTTTGTTAGTACTGCCCCGTTATTGGCATACAGCGCCACAGCTCCGTTATCTCCCACTGTTACTGATGAGCCAAGGTTTATATCTGCTGTTCCGCCCGAAGCATATACTCCCACTGAACCATGTGACAGAGTTATTCCTGTATTATTAATCAGAGTTCCTCCGTTTGAATATAATCCTACAGTATTTGTTCCCCCTGTTATTGTTCCGTTATTGGTAATATTTACTCCTGCCGTACCGTATATTCCCACTGATGCATCTGCTATAGATCCTGTATTTCCAAGGTTTATTGTTCCGGTGTTATCTATATTTATATTTCCTGTTTGTGTTGTTCCGTATATTCCTATTGACTTATCACTTAAAAGACTTATATTACTGCTGTTTTTCAGGCTGTAAGTGTTACTGTCATCTGCTTTCAGTACTATTCCTTTATTTAATGAAGCTGATGAGCTTATATTACTTGTATTTTCTATATTTGAATTAACTCCCATTATTGCTGCGGAATTAGTTCCGTTTATTTCTATGGCTCCGCCAAGTGTGTAATTTGTCATTCCTATTGTAACAGGTTCAAGATCGGCATTTTTCAGGTAAATTCCGGTAGCATTGCTGCCCAGTATCAGTTTCCCCAATGATTTTACAGCTGACTGCTGCACCGGTCCTGCCTGTGTATTGGTAACATACATTCCTACACCATTATCAAGAACCGTAAACTCTTTTGAATTAAAATCAGCTGTACTGTTATCCAGATAGAAGCCTATTTTATCTCCTAATACTGTATTTCCTGCTGCATAATTTACAGTTGATTCATTGGACGCATAAACCAGTATTCCTTTTCCTGTATTAAAGCTTCCACCTGTTATATTAAGAGTACTGTTGTCAAGATAAAAGCCAAGTCCGTTTTCTCCTGCTGTTATCGTTCCGCCTGTATTATTTATTATAGACTTTTTACTTCCGTATACTGCTACCGAGCTTCCAGACACAGTATCTCCCACTGTTATATTTCCGGAATTATTTATATTGCTGTTTTCGGCAAATATCCCAAAACTGTCATTCTTCAGAAGTATATCCCCGTTATTTGTCAATGTTGCTGCCGGTACCGGATTTACTACTCCTGACGATGATAATTTTGAATATATTCCAAGGGTATTATTTTCTGTAGAACGGATGATACCGTTATTTAATATATTCCCTCCTAATTCTGCCGAATCCAGATATATTCCTATTCCTGAATCCAGTACTTCTATTACTCCCGTTCCTGTATTTTCTGCTTCTGCCGTTAACAAAGCCGTACTTTCCGCAAGTATTCCTATTCCAGAGCTTGTACTGCTTGATTTTCCTGCCTTTATTGTTCCGTTATTTTTTACTCTGGCTCCTTCAAGTACTTCTACTCCTATGCTTCCTGTCGAATTAGTCATATCTATTGTTTTTCCGCCTGATATGAATATTTCCTCCGTTCCGCTTCCGTATCTTCCCTGAGCCAGTATTCCATAAGTCCCCAGAATATTGTTATTTGTATAAATATTTCCGTTCAGTTCTATTCTTCCGTTTACTGCATGGTATCCGTAATGTCTTACCGAAGGATCAAGAGTAACATCCTCTGTTATTATTTCCTGTTTATCTGAATAAACAAATCTTTCTACTTTAGGATCAAGCCCCAGCTTGTCAAGATCACTGTTTGTTATTGGTACTCCGTTTACTGTTACCTGTGAGCCTGCTCCTTTCAGAAGAAATGCTATTCCGTTATTCATAGTAAGAGTACCGGCTGTCAGTGCATTTGACGAGTAATCCAAAACTGAATTTTCCAGATAATATCCTATTGATTCTGTATTGGCACTTCCGGAAAAGATTGTAGTCTTACTTGGATCTCTTGTTAATGTTCCACCGTTTTTATATATACCGAGTGAATTTTCTCCTACCTGTACATTTCCGTTATATGTTATATTTCCAGTATTAGCTCCAAAATACGCAGCTACTGTTTTATTTCCGGATATTATGTTTGTATTAACTGCTCCGGTTACTGCAGTATCCTCAAGAAACATCCCAACCCCGGCCTGTGTTCCCGGTGCTCCTGTAGTATCTCCTATTGTAATATCAGTAATCATATTTGACACCTGGGCATTTTTCAGATAAAGACCTATACTGTCATTACCGAGATTTACAGTTCTGCTTCCTGTACCAAAGTCTACAGTATTATGCCCTGTTACTCCTTTTATATAGATACCGAATGAGCTGTCCAGAGCTTTTATATTTATACTGCCTGTATTTTTAAAGCTTCCGCTTCCTATATATATTCCTGTTGAATCATTTTTTGCATTCTGCATGTCCAGACCTGCAATTTCTGTATCAACTGCCGCACTGCTTCCATTAGTGTAAACACCTATCATGCTGTCTTCATTACCAATCAGTGATATGCTTCCTGCAGACAGCTTTCCTGCTGTAGTACTGCTGCTTTCTTGATAAACACCTGTTTTTCCTGCTTTGATATTTCCTGCTGTTATTTCTTTAACATTTTTCCCAAAAACACCAATTCCTGATTTTTGGTTTACGGTAATATTCCCAGCAGTAATTTTACTATCCTGTGCCGAGGCTCCCTCTACGAATATACCAAAACCTTCGCCGGCAGCTTCTGCACTTCCTATTGTTATATTTCCTGCATTTATTTCTGCTCTGTTTGTAGTACTTTTCAGTGCTATTCCTCCGGAATTCCGCGTTGCGGTACTATTTCCTGTCACTATATTATTTACTTTTACCAGTGAATTATTCGTTATATCCTCAAGATATATTCCTATTCCACCCGAACCAAGAGCTATATCAATATAATCAGAACGGCTGGCACTTGTTATTGCATCTGTGTATGTCAGGATTTTTCCGTAAATTCCTATATTATCTTCACCTTTCAGCTCTATTTTTACTTTATTGCCGATCTTCAGATCAGATGATTCCACTGCTACGCCAAATGCTTTGTCCACTTCATCGGGAGTTACTGTATCTGTCCCTGTTATATTCATATCATGAACATTTGCTTTTCCATTTTTAAAATATACTCCTATGGCTCTTTCGCCCAGTATATTCAGATTACCAGAAATACCTGTTTTTGATATTACCGAATCTGTTTTATCAGAATCTGCATAAGATCCGTAGACTCCTACTCCCATATTAGCCGCAGTACTTCTTATCTCTATGTTACCGCCTGAAATTAAAGTTATCATATCAGAAGCAGATATTCCTACTCCCGCTACTCCTTTTCCGCCTGTTCCCAGTATTATTTCCCCGTTATTTGCTATATATCCCGCGCTTCCGTTGGCTATTGCTTTCTTTTCTGCGAATATTCCTATTCCGTTAATTGAATAATTTGCCTTACTGCCGCTGCTTGCTTTATCGCTGATATATCCGGTGTTATATACACTGCTTCCGTTCCCGTATATTCCTATATACTGTTCCTGTGCAGAAGATACTCCTCCTTCTGTATTTACAGTGCTTCCTTTTCCGGTAATTGCTCCTGCCTGAGGAAGCAGTCCGAGAAATATGTCTCCTTTATTATCCAGTGACGCATATTGTCCTGCTATTCCTATAGAATAGTTCCCGCTTGCATTCCCGGAAGCATAGACAAATATTTTTCCGTCTATGTTATTTATTGCCTTTGCGTAATCTATATGTGATGCATCAGGTAATGCCGAAGAATTCGGGTTATTGATACCATTTCCACTGAATCCGCTTGTTCTAAGAGCATTTTTAGTTTCTGCATAAAGACCTGCGGCATTTTTTCCGCCTACAAATATTACACCGTCTTTTGTTGTATATGTCTTGCTGTTTAATGTGAAAGTTACTGTTTTGCTTTCATCCAGAGTTTCTTTCAGATTAGGTACCAGTCCGCCCATATTTGCACCGTAAGAATTTACGTTGCTTCTGTCTATATCTATTTTGTGAGAACCGCTTGCACCGCCGTCCTCATCAATATCAATACCGTTTAGAACACCGTCCCCGTTTTCCACTGTTACTTTAGATTCTGCATTATATATCAAAAC
>RRZT010345871.1_pt1 | contig 14241 bp, 11 predicted proteins | sample 2165551 | NCBI WGS metagenome assembly RRZT01 (sample SAMN10456910, study PRJNA506462) | wastewater metagenome | biome: wastewater; feature: sludge; material: wastewater sludge; isolation source: wastewater sludge with Escherichia coli K12::gfp cells carrying plasmid... | place: USA: Moscow, Idaho... | reverse complement strand
GTGACAAGTAAGTCAAATGATGGAGGTATCGATGGCATTATTAATCAAGATCCATTAGGCACTAATACTGTCTATGTACAAGCGAAGCGATATAAAGCAGATAATATTATCCAACGACCGGACATTCAAGGTTTCTATGGCGCCTTAGCGGGCATCAATGCTGATAGAGGAGTGTTTATCACAACTTCTCGGTTCTCTAAAGCTGCGACCGAGTATGCAATGCGTCAAGGAATTGTTCTTGTGGATGGCATTCAATTGACCGATATGATGCTGAAGTACAAAGTAGGCGTCCAAACGCATAAAAAAATAGAATTGCTTAAAATTGATGAAGACTATTTCGAGGAGAACAATCTTTATTAAGGGATAGTGACCTATGACATTTAAAAAGGGGATGCATATATGATTGCTGAAATTAAAGGCAAGCTGTGGCAAACAGGCCATAATTTGAATGAAAGTCTGGAAGATAACCTAACTGGGAATTTTTTTGGAGCATTGAGGTATATCCCGTTTGATTTAGCGTTGCGGAAAATATTATCAGCTGGAGTGTATCCAAGCAAAGTAGGCGATTTAATTGGGGAAATTCAGGCTGACTTTTGGAGCGATAAATTGGATTTTTGGCCTAAAGATGAAAAAGTCGAAATTGATGCTTTGCTGAATTTCGATGATACGATAATCGGTATCGAAGTGAAGTACGCAAGCGGACTTTCCTCTGATGATGATATAGATAACTCTACTATGATAGATAAGCAATCCGTCGAGGCGGAAGATAGCAAAAATCAGCTTTCACGAGAGTCCCGGATCGTTTCAAGAAAAGGCGCAGGTAAAACGAAGATTCTACTTTTTATTGCAAATAGTGAATCCTGCCGAAGTGTATATAATGATGTATTAAACCGTAACATTATCAGCAATGATGTTCAGCTGGCTTATATTTCCTGGCAAAGCATTTTGGTAGAGTTGAAAAAATTGAAACTAGATGATCGGTATTACCAAGTTATTATCGATGACCTCATTTCCTTACTGATGAAAAAAGGATTCGAAAGTTTCAAAGACATGCAAGTAGATTTTGATGTGGACATCGACCAAGAAAAGTTTTATTCATTTTATCCAACAGATTCGTCAGATTCTGACTTTGAATCGAACAGCAAGATTAAGGGGGCAAATACATTATGAACTCAGTTGATGAAAATATCCGGGATGCCTTTATTGCAGTACATAAAACTCATGAAAATGTTAATCAACTAATGGAATATTGCCGTACAATTGCGAATGAAAAAACAAACTACAAAACTGTAAATGGAAAATTTTTAAAGTGGCAGTCTAGCAGCAACTACTATGGATGGTGTATCGATGATTTTATTCTGTTGTTCCAAAGGGAAACGGATGCAATGCTAAAGAATGGGTGGCGCGACGGTACGGTATATGCCATGGAGATTATGCTGCATAATGATGAAAACCTCGAACAGCTGCCTACCATTTACTTGTCAAAATTCGAATATGAAGATATCGCCTCGTGGGAAAAGGGATGTTCACCTTCAAATCATCAGCATTTTTATTATCCCACAAAAGCAAAAGAAGATATGGACATACAAATGAATGGAGAGAAAATATACTCAGCTACTCCCAAAATGAAAGAAACAGCAGATCAATACTACGCCGGAGTCAGAAAGGTAAGTTTCATACAATTACCATTGATGAGTGTAACTGCTGAAAATGTCGAAGAGGCAATATTTGGAAATTTTGAGAAATTGTATCTATCTAATTAATTTGCTGCAGCAGAGGGAAGATGTGTCTGGGAAATTCGAGTTTAATTTCAATAATAATGTAGGCTAGAGGAGCGTAAACATATGACAGTTTGGCGATTGCAAACATTAACAGGTGAACATTCTCAGAATAATATCGGACAATTTTGTCTGAAAAATAATGTTATTGCGATGGGATGGAGTTTGGAGACAGATACGCGAAAGCAATTACTTTATAAAAGCCCTATTCCAACAATCGAAGAATACAAAGCAATGCTTGCTAAAGACCGAAACAGCGATAAATTACCTAAAAGTGTAAAGGTTTTTCTGGAAGTTGCTCCAGATGATATCGTATGGATGCGATCACAGGGATTGTATTATTTTTGTAGAATAGATAAAAATGTTTATTGGAAATATGATTCTAATGATGATGTTCATAAAATTGATGCATGCAATCAATGGGCAAATGTAAAATGGACACCCGCAGGGGATGAGAGTTCAGTGCCAGGAGCTGTTTCAACTGCCTTCATAAGGGGAATGGCATGCCAGCGAATTTGGAAAGAAGGTATCGAAGAATACAGTCAAAATCTATATAATCAAAAAGTTAAAAATGTATATTCAGTAACAGTAATAAAGAACCAAGATACATTTTATAATTATCTAAACCCTAGCGAATGCGAAGACTTACTGGCGCTATGGTTAAATTATAAATATGGATATATAGTGGTACCCTCCACAAATAAACGGAGTACCGAGCTATATGAATTTGTGCTGATACAGCCTACTACTGGAGAAAAAGCATTTATACAGGTAAAGAAAGGAAACATTGATCTTAACAAAGATGATTTTATTGATATCAGTAGCGATGGTGAAGTGTGGCTAATGACTACTCAAGGCGGTTTTAATGGAAATGGGAATATAAGGATTCATGAAATAAATAACCGAGAACTGTATGACTTTGCTATGGACTTAAACAATGTTAATTATTTGTCTGAAGGCATAAAAAGATGGGTAGACTTAATAAGATAATTAAAAAAACATTATTCACGAGGCTAACAGGTGGAAAATACTTTCTGGCAAAGAAAACTTAGTACTGATGGGAGCTATATAATTTCAATTAATACTATTTATTATCCTTCATTCCCGAATTATTATAACGATTTAAAAATATTTTCGAAAGACAGTTTGCGGCAAGCTATGGGAAGAGAGCGCTTGCTGCAGTAGGTGTCCAAAATCCTGGCAAAAATCGTCACCTTGAACAAGACCGACTTAAAGAATGTCTATGATATTTCATTACGTAATGTGATATAAGGAAATTTTTTGTGTGTCGCTTGATATAAAGGAATTTGGGCAATTGGCGTGGATCAGGCTTTTTTATTATATGGGGTATTTTATAACCCTAGTGATTGCTTTAGGAAACTCCACAAAAAGTTATGACAAGCAAAGAAAAGCTTTTTTTATCGTGATATAATGTGCCTAATGGATTTTTAAGTATGAAAAGTAATGTTAGGAGCTCCCAATGGATATCAGCTATAAAAAATTGTGGAAAATATTGATTGACAAGGAAATGAATAAAACTCAGCTCAAGGAAGCGGCGGGAGTGAGCAGTAACGTCATTGCGAAACTGGGGAAGAACGAACCGGTGGCAATTGAGACGCTTGTAAAAATAGCTATCGCTTTAGATATTGATATTAGCGACATCATTGGGTTAGAAGAACGATGACATCTAAAACGGGAGGGGGCAGCTATTTGTTAGTAGCAGAGACTATGATGAAACCAAGTGAAGAAGATAAAAACCAGATTATTGATGAATGTAGTTCAACTGACATTCTTGAAAATACAATTCGTGAACAAATGCCAAACATATTAGATATTCTCTTGATCGATCGAACAACATCCACATCAAAGGCGAAGAAGAACATCATTTGGGCGAATGAAAACTATATCAAACATGGTAATAAAGCTTATGCAGCAACAGCTCAAATGCGACCTGAACTAGTGACGGGCCAAATGGGACAAATCATTAAACCACGAGCCTTGAAATCAAAGGAAAGACAAAAAGAGCGCACTAAGTCAAAGGCGGAAGTGTTTACTCCAACTTGGATTGTGAAAAAACAAAATGATGAGGTTGAGAAGGACTATCTAGATGATGACCTAGAAATCTATGTCAAACGAACATGGTTGGAAATCACTTGTGGGGAAGCACCATATATGGCAACTCGCTATGATATGGCAACTAGTGAAATTGTGCCACTGAATGAACGTGTTGGATTCGTCGACCGAAAGCTAAAACGCATCAATGAAGAAGTGGTCGATAAAGCAGAATGGCAACGCTTAGTTGTGGAAGCTTATAAATCAAGCTATGGATTCGAGTGGAGCGGTGACTCATTACTGCTTGCTCGTGAAAATTTACTATACACCTACCGTGACTACTATTTTGCTAAATGGTTAGAAGAACCGCTTTACGGTTTGTTCGAGGATATTGCTGAAATTATCAGCTACAACGTTTTCCAAATGGATGGATTGAAATACATCATTCCTCTAACAGAGAAACGAGAAAAAATTGTTGAGGTACAAATGTCACTATTCGATGACGAAGAACCAGAAGAGCGATGGAATATTAAACCAGGTAAGCGCGTGAAAGTGATGAACTGGGAGACAAATAAAATGGAATTCTTTGATAAAGGAGTTAAGTAGGATATGACTGACAATACGCTAATCAAAACGACCAAAACGATATATCCACAGATTTACGCCTACACTTTGCCGACTATAAAAGACGACGAAGGTTGGATCAAAATTGGTTACACTGAACGTAAAAATGTCGATGAGCGTATTCGTGAACAAACGAAAACTGCTGCCATTAACCTAGAGTATTTAAAGCTCTGGTCAGAACCTGCAAAACTCAACTTGTCAGATGATTGGTTCAAAGATAAACAGCTTCATGCTTATTTGCGTAAATACAAGAGTATTAAACAACGCCCAAATACTGAGTGGTTTTTCTACAATGGTACTCCAGAAAAGGCTCATGCTGATTTTGAAGCTTTCTGTAACAACGAGTGTAGTCAAGTCAAAGAAGAATTAACCTATCAACTTCGTTTTGAACAAGAAGCGGCAGTTACTCGGACATTAGAATATGCAAAAAATCATAAAAATGGCGAGTATTTATGGAATGCTAAGCCACGTTTTGGGAAGACGCTGACGACGTATGATTTTGCTCGCAAATTAGATGCTAATAAGGTTTTAATTGTCACGAATCGTCCAGCTGTTGCGAATTCTTGGTTTGACGATTTTGAAAAGTTCGTTGCTTGGCAAACAGATTTTGCATTTGTTTCAACAAGTGATTCATTAAAAGACCGTCTGGTGATGAATCGAGACGAGTTTGAAAAGCAAATGCACAACGGTGGTAAAGACAGAATGGTTGCCTTTATCTCTTTACAAGACTTAAAAGGTGCTATTTCTTTTGGTGGTGGTCGTGACAAGCTAAAATGGGTCAAAGACTTACATTGGGACCTATTAGTTATCGATGAATCACACGAAGGGGTTGATACGTTCAAGACAGATATAGCCTTTGAAAACATCAATCGTGATTTAACGCTTCACTTATCCGGTACACCATTCAAAGCAGTAGCTTCTGGAAAATTTGCTCAAAATCAAATCTATAACTGGACTTACGCTGATGAGCAAGAAGCCAAAGCTGCCTGGGACAAACCTGAAGAAAACAATCCTTACGAAAAATTGCCACGGTTGAGTATGTTCTCTTATCAAATGAGTCAAATGATTACAGATGAAGTCAACAAAGGTGCTGAGATTAATGGTGAAAATATCGACTTTGCTTTTGACTTAAATGAATTCTTTGAGACCAATGATAACGGGAAATTTGTGCATGAGGCGGATATCAAGAAGTGGTTGGATTCTCTTTCTCATAATGAAAAATATCCGTTTTCAACAAAAGAACTCCGTGATGAGTTAAAACATAGTTTCTGGATTTTAAATCGTGTAGCCAGTGCTAAAGCCCTGCAAAAATTACTTAAAGAACATCCTGTCTTTGAAAACTATGAGGTTGTGCTTGCAGCTGGGGACGGACGAGGCTCTGACGATGACCAAATCATCAATCAAAAATCACTTGGTCGAGTAAGAGAAGCAATTGCAACTCATGATAAAACGATCACGTTGTCTGTTGGGCAATTAACCACGGGTGTAACGGTACCTGAGTGGACTGCAGTATTGATGCTTTCTAACATGAAATCACCAAGTCTATATATGCAGGCAGCTTTTCGAGCGCAAAATCCGTGCGACTATAAAGTTGATGGACAAATGCGTCAAAAAGAAAATGCTTATGTTTTTGACTTTGCGCCAGAACGTACCCTTATGATTTATGATGAATTTGCTAATAACCTATCAAGCAAGACAACCAATGGTGGTGGAACGACTGTCGATCGCAAAGCCAACATCCGTACCTTGTTAAACTTCTTCCCGGTCATTGCAGAAGATAATAATGGGAAGATGGTTGAGCTTGATGTGAACCAAGTTTTGACGATTCCAAAGGTAATCAAAGCGCAGGAGGTCGTCCGTCGTGGCTTCATGTCAAATCTACTCTTCCAGAACATTTCAGGAATCTTTGCATCAGCTGGTGCTCGTGAAATCTTGGAACAATTAAATCCTGTTGATGTTGGGAAAACAGTACCACGTAAGACAGACGATCCAATTGATACGAAAGATGTCCGAGTGGACAATAATGGCGAAGCCACTGTTGAGCAAGATATTGTTGTAGCACAAACAAATGCTCATTTTGGAGAAAAAGTTTATGCTGACATCCAGTCAACAATTGAGGAAGCAACTAATCAAGTAGCGAACAACTTATCAAACGTCGTTGCAACTACCTTCAAGGAATATACGCAAGAAGCGGTTAAAGGCTTGGCGAAAGAAAATGGCTTGACCGCAAAAGCTGCTGAGCAAGTTGTGCAACAAAGTGCCAATGTGATTGCTCGTGAAGTAGACACAGTTCAAAAGAGAGCTGAAATCAAACACGCCGAAGCAGAAGTTGAATATAAGAAAATAGTAGCAGAAGCTCATAACGATGAAGCTAAAGTGGCAGAAGCAAAAGTTGCTTATGAAGTTAAGAATCATCAAATCGAAGAAGATTTCAAGAAAGAAGTCGCGACAACGGTTGAGACGAAAACCAAAGAATTGATACAACAATCAACTGAAACTATCTTGAAGAAAGCTGAAGACAAGAAGAAAAATACAGTTGAAGATGATGTGCGTGCTCGTTTACGTGGTTTTGCAAGAACGATTCCATCATTCTTAATGGCTTACGGTGATCCATCAACAACACTGGCGTCATTTGATACAACAATCAAAGATGAAGTCTTCAAGGTAGTAACAGGCATCACTTTGGATCAATTTAGAACTTTACGTGACACTTATAATTTTTTTGATGCTGTGGTATTTGACGAGTCCGTTCAAGAATTCTTGAGAAAACGTGCAGATCTTGCCAACTATTTTGATGAAAGCCAAGAAGAGGATATCTTTGATTATATTCCACCCCAACAAACCAACCAAATTTTTACGCCGAAGAAAGTCGTGAAGATGATGATTGATAAGTTGGAAGAAGAAAGCCCGGAAGATTTCACGAACCCTGATAAAACATTTGCAGACTTGTATATGAAGTCTGGCCTTTATATCACTGAGATAGTTAAGCGGTTATATGCAGGGCTTGAAGATAAAATTCCAGATGAAAATGAACGCTTGAAGCATATCCTTGAACATCAAGTTTATGGTTTTGCGCCAAGTGAAATCATCTATAATATTGCACGTAACTTTATCTTTGGCTTTGATGAAAAAGCTAAGAATATTGATGACTCACATGTCGTTTATCTTGATACAACACCTTTTGCTCGATGTGAAGGTGACTTTGAAGCTAAATGTGATGAATTGTTTGGAGGTAAGAATTAATGAAATTTGACGTAGTGGTGGGAAATCCACCGTATCAGGACGAATCCATCGGTGGCAGTACTAGCAATAGCCCAATATATAATCATTTTTATGATTTGGCAGAGCGAATCTCTGCACAGTATTGCCTAATCTCCCCGGCACGTTTTTTGTCGGGAGCAGGTTACACTCCTAAAATCTGGAATAATAAAATGCTCAACGATGAACATCTCAAAATAGTGTTTTATGAGCAAAAATCAGGAAATATTTTTCGTAATACGGATATAAAGGGCGGAGTCGTTGTTCTTCTTCGTGATAAGAATAAAGTGTTCGGCAAAATAGGTACGTTCACACATTTTGAAGAACTTAATTCTATGCTGGTTAAGGTGTCGAGCAAAACCACTCAAACCGTTGAACCGCTAATTACAGGACGTGGTATCTATCGACTTACGGATATGGCTATTGCTGAATGTCCGCAAATTGTTGATGTTCAATCGAAGGGGCATACAAAAGATGTTGGCACAGGTGCTTTCAAAATATTAGATAACATCATTTATTTTGAGCGCAAGCCTGACGATGGCAAAGAATATATCCAAATAATAGGATTGCTCGGTAATCGGCGAGTTTATCGTTGGATTCGTAAAGATTATGTAAATGAACCATCTGGGTTTGATAAATGGAGAGTTGTATTACCTAATGCAAATGGAACTGGTGCTTTAGGCGAGGTATTGTCTACACCCCTAATCGGGGAACCCCTAATCGGGGAACCCCTAATCGGGTTTACAGAAACATTTATATCAATTGGTACTTTTGACAACGAAATTGAAGCACAAAACTGCTTTAAATATGTAAAATCAAAATTCGCTAGAACAATGCTCGGCATCTTAAAAGTTACTCAACATAATACTTCCGCTAAATGGAAGTATGTTCCATTGCAAGACTTCACATCAAACTCAGATATTGACTGGGCTCAATCCGTTAAGTCAATCGACCAGCAGCTTTACAAAAAATACGGTCTCGACCAAAATGAAATTGACTTTATCGAAAATAAAGTGCAAGCGATGGATTAGTGTAAGATCGAGATATAACAGAAAGCTAGCGATGCGGTAAATGGTTTCATCAAGAAGATAGCGTCAAACTTTTTTGACAGGAAACACAATGAATGAGACGCGTCTCCATCTAGGTTACGCACATGCTTACCACAAATGAGGTCATTTAATTGAGAGGAGCGGCGGTGTGACGGTATTCTTTTGATAGTTATGGGAATGATTTGAAAAAGAGAATAAAGTTGATTGAGCGGAATTCCTATGATTGACGGGCTTTCCGCTTTTTTTCTCCTTCCGGATTATCTAAGGTTGTAACAATTTGCGTAACTGAAATGGAAGTAAATTAAATAAATCTTGAATACCCTTAATAACATTGAGATAATGAGAGCAAATCAGATGAGGCGGTGGATACTTTGATTAGTCGTAATAAAGATATGTTTGTATCATGGGAATCTGTTGTCAAGGATCAAAACCAAGCGAATATATAGAAAAAGGCTATATAGATGCTGATGACGATGTCCGCTTGCGGACTGTTGCGGAGTGCTGTAACTGTTTTGGGGCAGGGTACAAAGGTTTCCAGGGCAGCGGCGCAAAGCATTAGTTTGAGGAAGATACGGACATCAAGCGTTTGAAGTTTTATCCCAATGGAGAGTGGGATAACCGCTTAACTCCAGATGGGAACAGGTTCACGGAGTTCCATATTAATTCTGCGGAAAATGACAAATATGCCTGGAGTCGATTAACGGAGCTGAACCAAAAAATAGCGCTCTTTTCTTATGAAAAGGTATCTTCAACGAAATACGAAGCCATCTTTAAAGGCTTGTACCGTGTTAACAAACAAGAAAGTCTGAAAAATAAGAAAGTCACCTATGATCGCATTTCGAAAATAATGCCAACCTACTATCCGAAGAATGTAATGGCACCAAAAGTAATTGCTGAAGCATATGATAAGGAAGGCTATATGGTTGCCCATTTTTATGACGCTGAGGCGGTGGGTGCATTTCGGAAGAAATACGAAATGAAATACATCCACCCAGACTTTTTCTAAAGACTAGCGGTGGTAAATTCTTGTCCTTAACCGTGCTTTATATAAATAAAGATAATATATAACGACTATCAGAGCTGGTCTTTGACAGTATTAGCCATTTATCAGGAGGATATCAATGCTTTTTAAAAAACAACCCAAACCGTCAAATGAATTGTCTGCTGCCTTAATCGAGTGTAAGGCTTTTGCAAAGCGTGGTCATGTGCTTGCGAATGACGCAGTATTGTTGCTCAAGCGGGTGGTTAGAACTGTGTCACGCGAAATAGAAAGTGAAATATCTAATCTTGAAATTAGCAATTTTAATGACGCCACAACTACCAGTAGTTTGGTATCACAACTATCCTCAATACGTTCGAACTTTGAAATTCTTCCGCAACGACTCATGGAGGATATAGATTCGATATCAAAAACAACTTTCTCAATAACGCTCTTTGGAAGAACCATGGCGGGGAAATCTACTCTTATGGAGATTTTGACCCACGGCAAAGGAGAGTCTATAGGGAAGGGTTCACAACGGACGACTCGTGATGTTAGAACTTATATGTATAGAGATTTACAAATTACTGATGTTCCGGGAATAGCTGCATTCGAAGGGGAAGAAGACGAGGATGTGGCGTTTGACGCCGCTAAAAAAAGTGACTTGATTTTATTCCTGATAACAGACGATGCTCCGCAAGCCTGTGAAGCAGAGTGTTTAAACAGAATCCTTGGGCTCGGCAAACCAGTAATTTGCATAATCAATCTTAAGGCAGATATTAGTAATTCAACTAGCCTTAAGATGTTCAAGCGCGATATCCTTAAGAAATTTGACGTTGAACGACTAGATACAATTAAACAGCAGTTTTTCGATTTTGGAACACAATACGGGCAGGATTGGCGCACTATTCGATTCGCCTATGTCCACTTAAAATCTGCATTTCTTTCGCAACAAAGTGAATTCAAGGAGAGTAGCGCTGAGTTATTTGGCTTGTCTCGCTTCAACTATGTTGAGAACTTAATTGTTAGCGAAATATCCAAAAATGGTAGTTTTTACAAATTAAAGGCATTCTCAGACATTGTCGTGGTACCTGTCGTAAATGCATTGGAAGTCTTGTTTTTTCAGAGTGCTCAAAATAGCAAACAAGGAACTATTCTGGTTGGCAAGCGGAAAAAGCTGAAGAAGTGGACAGACGAATTTGAGTCCGATGGAAAGAGAAGGATTGAGATTTTGCTTTCCTCCATTTCTGGTGAATTAAAACGCGAAATCGCCACCTTTGCAGAGGACAACTATGATAACTCAAATGCGAGCAATGAATGGAATAAAATTTTGAAAACTCGTAATGTAGAACAACGTGCCTCAAACTTGTTAAGACAACTTGGCAAAGAATGCGAGGAAGAACTCAGAGAAATTAGCCGTGAAATAAACTCCGAGGTAAGGTTCTCTCACACAGTCTTTTCTGACAGTTCCATTAATATGCATATGCTCATTGACGGGAAACGAATATGGAACTGGGCTACGACATTGGTAAGCGGGGGGTTGATGATATCCAGCTTATTTATTACAGGTCCCATAGGCTGGATTGGCTTAGGAGTGGGTTTTTTTGGGTGGTTAGGGTCACTCTTGTTTAGTGACCGCGAAAAGAAAATTCATGATGCCCGTAAAAAATTAGAGAAAAAGCTCTCTGACCACATCGACCAAATGATTGTTGGACTTAGGAAGAGAATGCTTTGCATATTCTATGACGAATTAATGAAGAAACAGCTATACCCAATGAGCCGTACAATCGACGATGTTATTAGTTCAATCTTTATGCTATCCAAAATGCAGCAAGACTTTGCCACTGCACTTAATCGCAAGCTTCAAGAGATAAATGCAGCCGTCATTAAAGAGGCATTAGCATATCTGGGCTACGCTGGATTAGAATGGCATATAGAAAGTACAGCAAGAATACCGGGATACGCAATGATTCTTGTTCTTGACGACGGAAAACGTTTTCCGGATGACGCATCAAAGGCTTTATTTTATCTTCTTAAAGAAAAGATTTGGTTTGTGTTCAAAAAAGAAAACATAAAAGCAATGTTGTCACAAGCCATTGGGCGGGGATGCGACAGAGGCACTATTAGAATTCAATATATCGATAATAGTCCACGAATCGCGCATATCCCTTTCCTTGATAATGTTGATGTGAGCACCAAGAACCGCATTCGAATGGCACAGCAAATTACAGAATTGCTAATTATGAAATAAATGGAGGACAACGCTATGATTGAACATGATTCAGTATACCTTGCTATTTGGACGGCAAAAGCTAAAAAATTACTCGATAGTGTCCGTCGGTTGTTCAATGAAATTGGATACAATGAGAGCGGTATGCCCCGTGATGTATTTGATGGTAGTAAACCATTAAGTCTTGTCTTTGCAGGACAGTATAGTTCTGGAAAATCGAGTCTAGTGAGAGCCTTAACGGGGATCGAAGATATCGCAATTGGCGCAGGCATTACGACGCAAGAAACCCACTCCTATAATTGGAATGGGATTGAAGTAATCGACACTCCGGGCATCCATACGACACTCCGCCCCGATCACGACGAAATCTCGTATGAAGCAATCGCAAACGCTGATATGCTTGTTTATGTCGTTACACACGAATTATTCGATGATTTCATCGGTCAGAACTTCCGCAGATTATTACTCGAAAAGGACAAAGCTGGCGAAATGATTCTAATTGTAAACAAGATGGCGGATATCGGTAATACGATTGAGAACCAAGAAACCAAGCTTAACGACTTGAAGAAAGTAACCATACCATATACTCCAGACCAACTGAGGACGGTTTTCGTTGATGCAGAATCATATTTAGATAGCCTTTCGGAATTGGATATTGAACTCGCAGAAGAGCTCAGAGAACGAAGCAATTTCGATACACTTGTAGCCACATTAAACGTTTTTGTCCGAGATAAGGCTATTTCCTCGCGAATGACGACGGTTCTATATAGGTTGTTCGAACTTCTTCAAAAAGCTGTACATGACTATCAGCCCTCCACGGGTGACAGTGACATTGATGCACTCGAAGAACATCTACTACAAGAACGCCGCATAATTGTAAACACACAATGGCGTATAGAAATAACAGTTAAATCTATATTCGAAGATGCGGCTTTGCAAATACGTGAAAAAGGTCGTGAAGTCGCTAATTCAGTTTACAATTTTGACAATGAATCAGATGCAAACGAATCAATTATCGTTGCCTATAACGAGGTTGATACTATTACTAATACCTGCATTGATAGCGTGACTAATAAAATTACAGAACTATCAAACGATTGCCAATCGCAATTGGATGAATTCTATAAATCCGATTTTTCTCAGGATCTGAAATTCCAATTGGAAAGTAAGTATTCAAAAGGAAACCCACTCATTGAACGTCTGTTTAAGTCTGAAATTTTAGCTCAAGGAAGTAGTAAAATAATTGCAAGTACTGCTGGCTCAAACGCTGCAGCAAATGGGTTAAAAGCGTTTACAGGGAGTAATGTCCATCAAATGGTTTTAAATATCGGTCACTTTTTTGGGCATAGTTTTAAGCCGTGGGAAGCTGTCAAGTGGGTAAAAGGCATCAATGTCGCCGGTAAAATGCTTGGTGTATTTGGAGTGGTATTTTCGCTTGGAATGCAGGCAAAAGAAGATGTGGATGCTGATAAGCGCCAACAAGAAATGAAAAAAAATCGTGAGGAACTTCGCGCGGGATTTAACAATGCTGCTAACGAAGTAGTAAAATACTTCAACAATGCGTTGGACGATTTCTTGGCCAAAAACTACCGTACTCGTATCACCGAAATAGATTCACAGATTTCAGAAATCAGAAATATGCGTCTGGGTAAATCCGAAATCTGTAAGAAGCTTGAGAGCGCACAAACTGACTGTAAGTTATTGATATCTGAAATCCATCGAGATCACTTAAATAATGCTGATGATTGTGACTGAAACCTATCGCAAACACGAAAATTTGCAATCTAATCTTTTTCCTGCTGAACTATCCTCTTGTCTCAGTGCGATCCTAAAAATTAGATCGGAAATTCTCCATTTCTTGACAGGTACATTGTCAACTAAGCAGTTCCAGCGCACTTAACTAAATTCGATAAAAATTACATCACGCTTTTTTAGAAATTAGAGCAGAGCTGACATCAATTACTAATACAATCATCTTTATTCGATTGTGTTACCAAATACTCACTTTATATGACATAATTTCATTTCCAGATACATGGTGAGTGTCAGATGAAGATGGATTTTCGAATAGCACACAAGTGGATTTAACTTGGATTCATCAAACGGAAAAATAACTATAAAATAAATAGTTATATAAATTGAGTTAAATTGCATTCGTTTTTCCTCCTGTAGGCGTATACTAAAGAAAACACTTGAGGAGTGGGGAACATGGAAACAGAACGCCAAATCCGTGAATTGGAAAAAGCGATGACTACGACAGACAACCGCCGG
>RRZT011962061.1_pt1 | contig 14242 bp, 14 predicted proteins | sample 2165551 | NCBI WGS metagenome assembly RRZT01 (sample SAMN10456910, study PRJNA506462) | wastewater metagenome | biome: wastewater; feature: sludge; material: wastewater sludge; isolation source: wastewater sludge with Escherichia coli K12::gfp cells carrying plasmid... | place: USA: Moscow, Idaho... | reverse complement strand
GGCCGGGCCAGGTTGCTGTCGCGCCGCCGCAGGGCGTTGTGCAGCTCGGTCAGGATCACCAGCGCCAGGGGCAGGCCGATCCCGACGCCGACGGCCCACGGCAACCAGGACGACGACAGGGCCGAATGCATCAGGGGCGCTCCGCGAGCCGCCAGATCGGTTCGGTCGTGACGTCGGGCGGAGTGCCCACGGTGACCTCACCGGCGGAGGTGAACCGTTCGCTGTCCCGCAGCGCCGCGTAGACCGTCGTCGTCACGTAGATGCCGGGCTGACTCGACCCGCTCTGGGCCTGGTGGGCCAGGTTGACCGCGGCGCCCCACAGGTCGTAGATGACGGCGGTGCGCCCGACCAGGCCCGAGCTCACGGTTCCGGTGTCGATGCCGGCCCGCAGCGCCAGGTCGTGACCTGTCTCGGCACGGTAGCGGTCCACGATCTCTTCCATCTCGACCGCGAAATCGACGGTGCGCCGGACGTTGTCGAGTCGTGGCACGTTCAGGCCGCAGCTGGCCAGGTAGCCGCTGCGCATGGTGCGTACCCGTTCGACACCCAGGCTCTCGGCCGCGGCGTCGAACTGTCGCACCAACTGGTTGACCGCGATCAGCAGCTCGTCACTGGACAACCGGGTGGACAACTCGTCGAGGCCGACGATGTCGGCGAAGATCACCGTCACGTCGCGATGATCCTGGGCGACCATCTCCTCGCCCTGGCGGTAGCGCTCGGCCACCGACTCGGGCATCAATGACAGCAACAACCGGTCGTTCTCCTGGCGCTGCTGGGTCAGCAGATCGTCCTTGACCCGCAGACTGCGACTCATCTCGTTGAAGGACTTGGTCAGATCACCGAACTCGTCGCGCGACTCGACCGGCAGCGTGGTCTGGAAGTCGCCGGCACTGATCCGCCGGGCGCCGTCCTCGAGCCGGTGGATGGGTTTGACGAACAACCGCGACAGGAACATCGAGGCCAGGCAGACCAGGAAGATGATGCCCAAGGTCGAGAGCACCAGCTTCTTGGTGAAGCTCGCGATCGGCGCGAACGCTTCGGCGGTGTCGATCTTGGCGATCATCACCCAGTGCAAGTTGGAGATGGTCATCGGGGCGTACGACTGCAGCGACTCCTGGCCCAGGTAGTCGTCGGTGATGATGGTGCCGGACTGACCGCGCTGGGCCAGCCGGACCGCCTCGTTGCCCGCCGGTTGAACCAGTGTGGTGCCACCGAACCGCAGCGAATTCTCGGCCACATCCGGCGGCGTGCCCGCATCGATGACGTCGCGCTTGAACTGTTCCGGATTCTCCAGGAAGAGCCGGGAATCCGAGCGCATCAGGTTGTCCGTACCGACCAGGAAGGTCTCACCGGTGCGGCCCATGCCCGAGCGGTCCCACTGTTTGTCGAAGGTCATCAGCCGGTTGAGCTTCGTGATGGGGAACTGCATGGCCAGCAGGCCCTCGATGTGACCGCCCTCCCCGACCGGGGACATCAGCCATGCGGTGGGTTCGTTGTACGACGGCAGGTAGGCCGCGAAGTCCGTGGTGACGACGTAGTCGACGGTGTTGGTGGACAGGGCCTTGTTGAACGCCTGGGTCAGGTCGCTGTCGTGAAACGGGCCGGTCATGATGTTGGTGCCGAGGTCGACGCCCTTGTAGGCGCTGTACACGACGTTGCCCCGTGGGTCGATCAGCAGCGCGTCGTCGTATTCGAATCGGTGGACGATCTCGCGGAAGAAGTCGTTGTACTTCGTGTGTGCGGCGGTCCAGGTGCTGCCGTCACGGGCGTCGTCGACATCGATGGCGTAGGTGTCGGTGGTGTACGGCGCGGTGTAGATAGCCTGCAGGTAGCGCTGCGCATTCGACTCTGGGAGCAGCCCGCGCAGGTCGAGTTCGAGCCCCGACTCCTTCTCCACCTCGGGTGCGAACTGGGTTCGGTAGTACTTCTCGATCTGCTGTTGCTGCTGCGGGGTGACGGTGTACCTGGCCGGATCGCTGTTGAGATCGTCGAAGCCCTTGGTGAATTCCCGCATCGCGTTGATGGTGGTGGAGCCGCGGGTGTACACGACGAGCGAGTTCTCCAGGTCCTTGAAGGATCCGTCGGCGAAGCGGGTCTGGGCTTCCCGGATCTCGGTCAGCCGGTCGAACGCGGCGGCCCGTAACGACGCCCGGCCGGATTGATAGCCGATGGCGCCGACGATCGCCGCTGACAGCACGCTGGTCAGCAGGAGCATCAGCAACAACTTGGACTGGATGCTGACCCACGAGAGCATCCATCGCCGGCCCCGCCGGCGTCCGCGCCCGCCCTCCAACGGGGTCTCGACGGTATCGTCTGTCGGCGTCGTCACGGCTGGAACAGTAGTCGCTGCACCGGGTTTTCCCGGCGAACCCGGGCGGGACATGCCAGGGTGGTTCGTATGTCCGCGGCGGACCCGTTCGAGCTGAGCCGGTTCGTGGATGCCCAGGATCGGTGCTACGACACGGTAGTGGCCGAATTGCGTTCGGGCCGCAAGCGCAGCCACTGGATCTGGTTCGTCTTCCCGCAATTGGCCGGCCTGGGCGGCAGCCCGACGGCGCGCCGATTCGGCATCTCCGGCCTCGCGGAGGCCGGGGCCTACCTGGCGCACCCGGTGCTCGGCGCCCGGCTGCGCGAATGTGCCCGGATCCTGGTGGATGCCGGTGGACGCGAACGGCGTTCGGCGGACCAGATTTTCGGCTTCCCCGACCATCTGAAGGTCCGCAGCAGCATGACGCTGTTCGAGCGCGCGTCGGGTCCGGCCGCGGCCGCGGCGGACTTCGCCGCGGTGCTGGACCGGTTCTACGCCGGCTACCCGGACGGCCGGCAAGATCCGGCGACGCTGGCCCTGCTCGGCTGACCGTCGGTCAGTGGGGCGCCGCGACCAGCCAGCCGTGCGGGGGCACCACGAGGTCGGTCAGCGTCTGCTCGGGGGGCGCGCCGCTGCCAGCGATCACGGTGACCGGCGCCGGCAGCCGGACCGGAACCGGGGTGTCCGACACACTCAATGCCACCACCAGAGATTCTTCGCCGCAACGGGTTTCGTACACATAGCAGCGGTTGTCCAGGTGCAGCACGGTGGTGCGGGCCCGGTGCAGCCAGGCGTGGCGCCGGCGCAGCCCGATCAGGAACTGGTGCAACACGAACAGTTGCGCACCCGCGTCGTCCACGGGCATCGGGGGAGCCCCGAATTCCGGGCGCACCGCGTCGTCGCCACCGGCGCGCTCCTCCTTGACGCCGTGCAGACCGAACTCGTCGCCGGCGTAGATCGTCGGAACTCCGCCGGTGGTCATCAGCAACACCAGAGCGTGCGCCACGTGCCGGGGGTCGGCCAGCCGGCTGGCGATGCGGGTCACGTCGTGATTGCCGACGAAGGTCTGGGGCACAAAGGTTTCCAGGAATTCGGCGTGCCGTCCCAGCGCGTGGTCGAGTTCGTGGAAATTGCCGTCGTTCAGCGCGCTCCAGGTGGCCTTCCACAGTTCGTACTGCGTCACCGCGTCGAAGCCGGATTCGCTCACCACGGCCGCGTAGTCGCCGTGGATCACCTCGCCGACGAACCATGCGTCGGGATGACGCTCGCGCACCCGCGGCAACACCTGCGCCCAGAACCGCGCGGGCACCGCGTACGCCGCGTCCAGCCGCCACCCGTCGGCGCCGCGGTCCAGCCAGTGGCCCATGACGTCCACGACGTAATCGATCACCTCCGGTTCGTCGTGGTTGAGGGCGATCAGTTCGCCGTGGCCCTCGAAAGTGGCGAAACCGTCGCGGGATTCCCGGAACCAGCGCCGGGCGCCAGCGTCCCCGTCCAGGGCGCGACGGTAGTGCGGGAACTCGGTGCCGACATGGTTGAAAACACCGTCGAGCAGCACGCGCACCCCCGTGGCATGCGCCTGCTCGGCCAGCTCGTCGAAATCGTCCCCGGTGCCCAGCCGCGGGTCTATCCGATAATGGTCGGTGGTGTCGTAACCGTGTGTGCGCGAGGCGAACATGGGCCCCAGCGCAATGCCGGACGTGCCCAGCGTGACGACGTGGTCGAGCCATGCGGTTACCCGGCGCAGTCGGTGCTCCTGCGGCGCGGGAGGGTCGACGGCCGGGAAGGCGCCGGTGAAACCCAGCGGGTAGACGTGCCACCAGATGGCGTGCCGCACCCAGGGTGGTTCGGTCACGGCCGGAACCTGACCTCGTAGAGCCGCTTCATCTCCGCCTCGAATTGCGGTGCGGGCCCGTCGGTCACGATGCGCGGGGCCACCGTCGTGATCGGCAGCGCGGCCACCGGCGACGGCGGGGTGCCCCACTCGCCGCGCCAGCGCGACAGCTGCTGGGACGAGGTGGCGAACACGATGCGGCCGAGGCCGACCCAGGCGTGCGCGGCCGCACACATCGGGCAGTGCTCGCCGGAGGTGTACACGGTGGTGCGCACCCGCCGCACGGGCGCGATGTTGTCGACGGCCCACGCGGCGATCCCGAATTCGGGATGCCGGGTGGCGTCGCCGTCCTTCACCCGGTTGCGGTCCTCGAACAACGTGGCACCGTCGGCGTCCACCAGGATGGAGCCGAACGGCTCGTCACCGTTCTCCAGCGCCTCCCGGGCCAATTCCACACAGCGCTCCAGGTGGGCGATGTCGTTGTCGGTCAAGGACACAGGAACGCAGTTTACGCGGTGGGTTCGGCCGTCTCGAGGCACGATGATGCCGTGATCGCGCCGTTCGGCCAAGGTGTCATACGAAGGTCGGCACTGGAATGGGTAAACGCCAGGACTCTCGACGGCTCGAATCCGATGACCCGGGATGAATTGGCCGGCGATTTCTTCGTTGATGGGATTCGCTTCCCCCTAGTCGATCGCGGCCGCGGTATCCGAAAGCCGGCAGGTTGGACGGCCGCGCTGTCTATCCTCACTCCCGCGCCGAAGTCTGGAGTGGCGCCGTATGACGATCATGAGGGTCCAGACGGCCTGCACCGGTACAAGTTGCGCGCAGATCAGCGCGGGACGGCCGAAAACGAGTCGCTGCGCGAGGCAATGCGCCAAGAAGCGCCCCTTATGTGGTTCGTCGGCGTGGCACCAAGCATGTTCAATGTCATCGCCCCGATCTATCTGTTGAAGGAGGAACCCGAGGAGGACCAGTTCGTCCTTGCGCTGACTGCTGACCAACTTGACGTCGACCTCGATAGCGGGATAGAAGCTGCACTTCGCCGGTACCTGTTGTCCGAGACACGTCGCCGACTGCACCAACCATTGTTCGCTAGTCGTGTGATGCTGGCCTATGCGGACCGATGCGCAGTGTGCATGCTGCACCACCGCCCTCTGCTGGACGCTGCTCACATCATTCCCGATTCTGAAGAGAAGGGTCTGCCGATCGTCCCGAATGGGCTGGCGCTCTGCAAGATTCACCACGCGGCTTACGACTCGGACATCCTCGGCATCCGCCCTGATCACACCGTCGAGATCCGGCACGATCTGCTCGATGAGATCGATGGCCCAATGCTTCGTCACGGTCTACAGCAGCATCACGGCCAGAAGTTGATGAACTTGCCGAGCCGCAGAGCAGACCGCCCCGACCCTGAGAGGCTATGGGTTCGGTACCGAAGGTTCACCGCGGCCTGAGCGGGCGTAGCCACACCACAGAGTACTTTCGGTATGACTGCTGCAAGACTTCGAACTACGTCGAGATCGCGGTGTCCACCGAGCCGCGGATGTCGTTGACGGCATGACGTTATGTAGAACGCCTGCCTGCCGCACCGCCTGGTCTGATCACGCACTACGTCTCGGAGATGCTCACCGTTCCGGGGTCGAGCACACCGTTTCGCTGACCAGTTCACCGCCCGTTCTGCCGGACTCGAACGCCGGATTCAGCGCGAGCCTAACGCGTCCATTCGTCACCCCCTTGCTCGACGTCCAGCATCAAACGAAGCTGACCTTACTTTGCGGGGGTGACAAGTTGCGGGAGTTGATCGGGGCAGGTCGCTGATGGAGGGGCGGCGCCCTGCATCGGTCACCCCTCGTCGAGTGTGCGAAGCAATACTTGGGTGAGGGCCGCGAAGCTCGGCGCAAGTGTCGGATCTCCGCCGGTGGCTGCGGCGGCCAGCTGTGGCAGCCGCGACGAGGGTTCGGTGGCGTCGGCTCGCATGAACGCCAATGCGCGCGAGCTCATTTCGCGTGCCACGTCGTGTCTGAAGTGTCGGTGGAATCCAGCGACGAGTTCCGCAGTGTCGACCGCCTGGAGTAGCCGCAGCATGTCGAGTGCGTCCTTCTCCCTGAGCCGTGCGGCCATTCCGCGTTGGGAGTCAGCCAGACGTTCCTCGATCTTGATCGCTTTTGCGCAGAGTAACGCGGCGGGGCCGGCCACGTTGACGTCGATGCGCCGGTGATCATCGGGGCTGAGTGCGTCGAGCGTGCGCGGCGCATGGTCGACCAGTGCGGGCTCGAGGCCCGGGGTGATCCGGGCGGTTGCGGCGCCGTGGCCGGCCAGAGCGGCAGCCCGCGCACCTTTCTTCGCCCGTCCGGATTGGGACGGCACGACCATGATGTCCACTGCGACACCGCCATTGCCGATCCAGCTACCGGGGTTGGCTCCTTCCTGGAACTCGGCGGCTCGCAGGGCGGCAGTGATTTCTGGCTCCGTATGCAGTGCAGTGACGTCGAGGGCCAGGTCGCCATCGGTGGTCATCGGCGGTTCGGCGAGTTGGCCGGACCCGGTGTGCAGATATACCGCCTGCGCTCCCACCAGGATGATCGCCGACAGATGGTCGGCCAGTGCCTTGAGTGCGTCCAGCAGGACGCCGCGCGCGGCCACGTATTCGCCGGGCAGGTCCATCTCATTCCCTCCACGTCGGGTCGTTGTCGGCCAGCACATCGATGAGTTGTTCTGCCTCCTGGGCAAGCCGGCTTCGGGGAATGGTCAGAAGGTCCGCTAGGACCTGGCCGACCGGGGCAATGGACGGACCATCGGGCGATATATTGTTGTTCTGCAACAACTTCCGATCCCGTGGCGTCGTGAGCATCACATTGGCAGAGCTGCGGTCGGCGCGGATCAACCCCAGATTTTGCGCCGTGCCGGTGATGTCGTCACAGTACAGAGCCAGGAGGCTCAGGGGGATTACCGAGGTCGTGTCCTTCGGGAGAAACTCGCGTGCCGCGGCAGACGCCGTGACGACGATTCCGGGCTGGCCCTCTAGCTGTTGAAGTGTGCGATCGAGGCCCCGCGGAGCGATGTAGTCGAGGACCACGCTGTTTGAGTTCACGAAGCTGTAGTCGGCCGTCCACCGATCCAGCAAGGTGCGACGGCGTATACCGATGATGGTGCCGTCGGCGGACCGTTCGACGGCACCAGCATCGGTGAGCGTTGGCATCAGTTTTGAGACAGCCGCTGGGCTGCTGAAGGAGATCGTGGCCAGTTCACGAATCCCGAGCGGCGGGTCTTTCTCGAGCAGACAGCGGATTGCCCGCGATGCCGCTGGACCGTTCAGTCTTGCGGTGGCAGCGTTCTCCCGTGGCTGCGGTGGCCGACGTGCGCCGGTAAGCCGGACGAACAGCGGCGGGTCGGTGCTATCCAGATATGCCCATCCCGTGGTGTCGAGGTAGCTGATCCGAGCATCCTCCAGCGCGCGCCGCAGTGGCGGACTGGCATATTCGGTGACGAACAACAAGGGGAAACCCGGGTCGGATGCGGCCATTACCCGCAGTCGGTCGACGGCGGTCCGGACCGACTGGCTCCCCTTGGTCTTCGCTTCGACGAGAAATTTTGCGCCGACCCCACTGGCGTTGGTGACGGTCAGGGTTGCGTCGAAGCCGCGGTCGTCGGCTTCCGGCGCAGCGCCGACCTGCCAGGTGGCGGGCAGGCTTTCACGCAGAATGGTCGTCGCATTGCGCAACAACGACGTTTCGTCAGCGAATTTGTTTCGCACCATGAGAAACATGTTAAATTGCGAAACGCTGCACGTAAACATGCTGGTGGTCAAACGTCCACCACCGTAAAGTTTAGTGGCGTTTGCCAGTCTCTTATGGCTCCGGTCCAAGGCGCTGATCAAGGCGAAAGAGGTCCGCGTCAGTGTTCAGTGTCGTGAGTCCGATCGCGAATTCGGGATGCCGGGTGGCGTCGCCGTCCGCCACCCGGTTGCGGTCCTCGAACAGCGTGGCACCGTCGGCGTCCACCAGGATGGAGCCGAACGGCTCGTCACCGTTGTCCAGTGCCTCCCGGGCCAATTCCACACAGCGCTCCAGGTGGGCGATGTCGTTGTCGGTCAAGGACACAGGAACGCAGTTTACGCACCGGGTCCCAGAGCACGGGGTGACGTCCGAGCGTCAGCGGGTAGCAGGCCAGCCCGACCAGAACCGCGGTGAAGTGGCCGATCGCGGTGAAATCGGGGTCGGCCGCCAGCGCGATCCCGACCAGTGCGACCAGGCCGACGAGGTAGATCCAGCGCAATGGTGGCGCGAACCGGTAGCTGAGCACGCCCATCATCCCGGCCAGGAAGTAACTCACCCCGACGTCGTGGGCGCGGATCAGCCGGGGCGAGGCCTCGGCCTCCTGGATCGCCCAGTAGAGCGTGCCCTCCCCGACGTACGTCGCCACCACGTGAGCCAGCAGGCCGACGACCAGCCAGCGCAACGACCCCAACCAGCGTTCGGCCGGCACCAGGATCAGGCAGTACATCAGCAGGTACGGCCACCACCACACGCCGTCGATCCACAGCAGGCTGGCCAACAGCACGCGGATCGGGTCCGTCGCGAGGTGGTGCAGGTTGGTCGACTGGTGTTCGAGGACGGCATGCAGCTCGCGCCTGGTCAGGGCGTGCTGATACAGCGAGGTGACGAGCAGCACCGCCAGCCAGCCGAACGTCAGCGGGGCGCTACGGATGAACCGCCACACTGCGTGTCCTCGGCTCATCTGGCACAGGGTAGACGGCGGTTCTGGGAGTCTTCGGGGGTGTTGCAGAACATCCTGAACTTCGCCGGGATCGCCGTGTTCGCCGCCTCGGGGGCGGTGGTCGGCGTCCGAAAGGGTTTCGACCTGTTCGGTATCGCCGTGATGGCGGTGCTCACCGGGGTGGGCGGCGGGATCCTGCGGGATCTGCTGCTCGACATCAGCCCGCCGAACTCGATACAGCACTGGCCCAACATCACCGTCGCGCTGGCGGCGGCCGCGGTCGCAACCGTGTTCGCGCGCGCCGTCATCAGGATGAACCGGCTGGTGCTGATGCTGGACGCGGTCGGCATGGGTTTCTTCGCGACCTCGGGTGCGGCCATCGCCGTCGACAACGGGGCCAGCTGGTTCGCCGCGGCGCTACTGGGAATGCTGTCGGCCATCGCCGGCGGCATCATCCGCGACGTGCTGGCGCGCGACGTCCCGATGGTGATGGGTCCCGACGATCTGTACGCGATCCCGGCGATGTTGGGTTCGGTCACCTATGTCGTGATCGACTACTTCGGGCCGCAATGGGTCGGCCTGGTGGTCGGCTCGGTGGTGGCGACGGGATTCCGGCTGGCGGGCCTGGTATTCCACTGGCGGTTGCCCACGGGCCCGCGCGGATTGATCACCCCGGAGAGCTGCGGGGGTTCAGTGTCCCGCGACGACGTCGACCTCGTCGTGCCCGACAGGCTCGCGGGCCCCCGGCAGGAACCAGTACGCCAGGCACACCAGCCCGAAGAGCAGATAGCCAAGTGCCACTTGGGGATTGGCCGCCCAGGCCACCTCGGGAGCGTGGATCAGCCCGATGAACGACAGCACCGCTCCGACCAGCGAGGCCACCGCCGCGGGCAGGAACTTCTTGTCGAGGATGAAGGTGACCATGGTGCCCAGGATCAGGCCCACCAGGACCGCTCCCTCACCCAGGGTCCGCAGCCCCTCGTACACCACGCCGGCACTGTTGAGCGCGTCGGTGCCGACCTTGTCCGCCGACGTCGCCGCCGCGCTCAGCGCGTTGTCGATCAGGCCGCTGGCCCACTGGGCCAGGTTCGGCAGCAGCGCGGCCACCACCGCGATGGCGTGCAGCCGCGGTACGGCCTGGAACGCCTGGGCGCCGATCAGCAGCCCGATGTAGAGCAGGATCGGCACGATCGCCGGTACCGGCAGCAGCGCCTCGAGGACGCCGAAAAGCCCGAGGAAACAGAACAATCCGATCACCGCGCCGCTGGCCAGTGAATAGCTCGCGCGGCCGCCGGCGTCCTTCCAGCCGGGGTGCCCGATGTAGACCGCCGGCGGGAACGGCGAGCCGAACGCCGAACCGATGACGGCGCCGGCGCCGTCGGCCAGCAGCACGCTGCGCAGGTTGTAGCTGTCGCCGGCGGCGGCCGCGCTCTCCACGTTGCTCATCGCCTCGGTGAAGTTGTAGACACCCAGCGGTATCGCGGTGCCCAGCAGCGGGGCCAGGTTCGACAGCCCCGACCAGAGCAGGTCCACGCGCAGATCGGGGATCCCGATCGCGATGTCCGAGATCGCTCTGCCGACATCCGGGGCCGACATGTAGCCGCCGATCCAGCCGATCGCCGTGCCCACCAACAGCGCGGCCAGCCCGACCGGGAACCCGAACGGCAGTTTCACGTCGGTGAAGAAGCCGATCAGGATGATCGCCATCACCGGCAGGCCGATCCAGGCCGCCTCCCACATCTGCGCGGCCGGGCGCATCGAGATGAACGTGATCGAGATGCCGGCCAGGGTGCCCAGCATCGCGGCCCGCGGTGTCAGCATCCGGATGTACGGGCCGACGAAGGCGCCGATGATCACGATGACGCCGATCATGAACGCCCAGGCCAGACCCGCCGACCAGGCCTGCAGCGGGTCCTTGGTCTTCAGGTAGACCGGCAGCATCACCACGAACACCACGATGAACATGTGGGGCACGCTCGGGCCGTACGGCAGGGCGGTGACATCGGACCGGTTCTCCCGCACCGCCAGTCGGCGGGCCAGGAACGTGTAATAGAGGTTGCCGAGGATCAGCGCCACGCCCAGCGCCGGCAGCACCGTACCCAGCACATCGTCGGCCCGCACCTGGACGACGCCGATCATCAGCCCGGTCAGCGTCAGCACGTTCACCAGGATGTTGAAGCCCAGCCCGAAGAAGGCGTTGGTGTCGCCACGGGTCCACCACGACAGCGCCGAGGCGGGCGGGTCGGTTGTCTCGGTGCTCATGGCCCACCCTCCTTGATTCCGTCGCACGTTACCGCCGAAGTACGTGTGTGCGCGCCGAAAACCCACTGCCGCACCGCCCGCCGGGCTAGATTCCAGGGGTGTTGACCGCGGCGTTGCGTGATCTGCAGTGGCGCCGCCGCCGTTTCATCATCGCCGTCATCGGCACGGCGTTCGTCTTCGCGATGACGCTGGTGCTCACCGGGCTGGCCAACGGCTTTCGGGTCGAGGCGCGCAACACGGTCGACGCATTCGGCATCGACTACTTCCTGATCCAGAACGGGGCGGTGGGGCCGTTCCTGGGCTCGTCGCCGTTCGGTCAGGCCGATGTGGCTCGGGCGCAACGACTTCCGGGTGTGCAGTCCGCCGCGGGACTGGTCTACGCGGGAATCACCGCCCTGGACAACGGCACTCCCCGAACGATGAACATGTTCGGCGCGCCCACCGACGGCCCGGGCATGCCAGCCATGACACAGGGTCGGCCGCCGACCAACTCCGACGAGATTGCCGTTTCCTCCACCCTGGGCCGCAACATCGGCGATCACCTCGACATCGCCTCGCACGATCTGAAAGTGGTCGGCATAGTCGAGGATTCGACGGTGCTGGCCAAACAGCCCAACCTGTTCCTCACCGTGGCCGGCGCGCAGCGACTGCTCTTCGGCGGGCAACCCGTGATCTCGTCGATCGGCATCCGCGGTGCCCCCGAACGCCTCCTGGATGGCTACCGCGCGGTCGACCGGCACGGCGCCGTCGACGACTTCATGCGACCGCTGAAGGTGGCCGTCGACGCCATCAGCATCATGGCGATGCTGTTGTGGGTGGTGGCCGCGCTGATCGTGGGGTCGATCATCTACATGTCCGCCCTGGAACGCACCCGCGACTTCGCGGTCTTCAAGGCGGTCGGCGTGTCGACGCAGGCGATCCTGGGCGGGCTGGCGTTGCAGGCCGTGATCATCGCCATGCTGTCGGCGGCACTGGGTGTGGTGCTGTCACTGGTGCTGGCACCGTTGTTCCCGATGCGGGTCGACATCCCGCAGGGGGCCTTCCTGCTGCTGCCGGTGGTGGCCATCGCGATCGGGCTGATCGCCAGCGGCGCCGGGCTCCGTCGGGCGGTGTCGGTGGATCCGGCGCTGGCGTTCGGGGGACCCTGACCGATGGGCGATCTGAGCATCCGTGACCTCGTGGTCGAATACAGCAGTGGTGCCGAGGCGGTGCGGCCGATCGACGGCCTGGATCTCGACGTGTCGGCCGGTTCGTTGGCAATCCTGTTGGGCCCCAGCGGATGTGGCAAGACAACCTTGCTGTCCTGCATCGGCGGGATCCTGAAACCGACGTCGGGTCTGATCCGGGCCGGCAACATCGACGTCACCGCGCTGGACGCGCACAGCCTGACGGTGTACCGGCGCAACACCGTCGGCATCGTGTTCCAGGCGTTCAATCTGGTGCCCAGCCGGACGGCGGCGGAGAACGTCAGGGTGCCCATGCGGGCGGCCGGGATGAGTCACCGCGCCGCGCACAAACGCGCCGTGGAGCTGCTCGACCGGGTGGGCCTGTCCGAGCGGATGCACCACCGGCCCGGCGATCTGTCCGGCGGGCAGCAGCAGCGGGTCGCCGTCGCGCGCGCGATCGCGCTGGACCCGCCACTGATCCTGGCCGACGAACCGACCGCACATCTGGACTTCATCCAGGTGGAGGAGGTGCTGCGGCTGATCCGGGCGCTCGCCGACGACGACCGCGTGGTGGTGGTGGCCACCCACGACAGCAGGATGCTGCCGCTGGCCGACCGGGTGGTGGAGCTGGTCCCCGCGCTGGCCAGCACCGACCGCGCGCCGGAGACCGTCGAGGTCAGCGCCGGCGCGACGGTGTTCGCGCAGAACACCATGGGCGATCTGATCTACGTGGTGTCCGCCGGCGAGTTCGAGATCATCCGTGAACTGCCCGACGGCGGCTCCGAGACACTGTCGACGGCCAGCCCCGGGGAGTACTTCGGCGAGATCGGACCGCTGTTCGGCCTGCCCCGATCGGCGACCGTGCGGGCGCTGACCGACGGCACCCTGATCGGGTACACCGTCAAGGAATTCCGGCAACGGTTGGGCACCAGGGGAATTCACGACCTGATCGAGCACCGCACGATCAGCGTCGACTGACGTCCAGCCCCAGCAGGTAACGGCTGATGGTCTCGGTCTCGGTCAACAGCACGCGTTGCGCGGTGTCCTGGCGGTCCAGCAGTCGCGCTGCGTCGCGCAACTGCTGATCGGTCTCCGACAGGTGCCGCGCGTCGACGGTCCAGGGCTGGCCGGCGCTCGGGGGTTCACCGCGCAGCGCGTCGACGTAGTCGTCGACGGCGACGACGAAGCGCGGGTCGAGCCGTTCCGGATGCGCCCCGGCCACCTTGTCCTCGAGGGCGACACACGCGCCGGTGACGGCGTTGAGGGCGGCCCGGTAGGAGCTCAGCCAGCGCCGGACCTCCGGCGCCTCGGCCCTCAGGCTGCCGCTGGCCGCCTCGAACGCCGACCGGGTCCGGACGGCTCGCTGCCAGGCGGTGTTCAGGGTGCTGGCCGGGTGCGGAATCGGATGGACGAAACCACGGATCACCGTTGCCGCGTAGTCGATCTCGGCCTTGAGCAACTCGCCGGCCCGCTGCCGCAGCCGCACCATCGACCGGTCCGGCAGGGCCACGTGACTGGCCACCGCCAGGCCGCCGCCGAGGACCACCGAGATCAGCCGCTGGCTCAGGTCGGCGCTGTCGACGGAGCCCTGGATGTCGAGCAGGAACACGATGCCCATGGCCAGCGCACCGGTCATCGGCACCGCGCCCAGGCCGGCCAGCCCGTACGACAATCCCAGCGCGATCACGGCCGGCACCGCGGCCAGTGCACCGGTGGGTTGCAGCAGGCCGGTCAGGATGGTCGCCACCAGCACACCGGCCAGGACGCCCACCACCCGGCTGATGCACCGGGTGTACGTGTGCGCGGTCTCGGGCCGCAGGGTCAGCAGCACCGTCAGTGCGATCCATTCGCCGTGGCCGAGCCCGATGCCGCGGGCCAGCGCCACACCCAAACCGGTGGCGGCCGCCAGTCGCAGCGCATGCCGCAGGATCGGGGAGTCGCCGGACAGCTGGG
>RRZT012369122.1_pt1 | contig 14243 bp, 12 predicted proteins | sample 2165551 | NCBI WGS metagenome assembly RRZT01 (sample SAMN10456910, study PRJNA506462) | wastewater metagenome | biome: wastewater; feature: sludge; material: wastewater sludge; isolation source: wastewater sludge with Escherichia coli K12::gfp cells carrying plasmid... | place: USA: Moscow, Idaho... | reverse complement strand
TCTTTAAAGGAAATTGCAGATATTCAAACAGTATTTAACCATACATCGAAGCTTGATTTACCGAATAATTTCTTATTTGGTCTTAATTCTTTAGTTCTAAGTATATATTTGCAGAATTTTGACTTCTCTACTGAATGTTTAGTCAAATCTTACTCATTTTTTTCAGATATTTCACAAATTTCTGAGGACAAGCTGTCAAATTCTGAATCAATTAAAATCAAATTCAATGGCTCTCCCGAAGAATGTAATCGTATAAATAAACTTTATGACTCTTTTGGAATTAGATTTCGTTTAGACTTCAACCGTAAATTTGATCTACAACGATGTTTATCTTTGCTTGATATGCTGAATATTAATGCAATAAAATATATTGAAGAACCATGCAATACTCCGGAAGACACACTTATACTTCATTCATCAAGCTCTGTCCCTATCGCTTTAGATGAGACTTTGATTAATAGAGAACTAAATGACGATTTACTGAATATTTCTAACTATTTCATAATAAAACCATCAATAATTGGCGATTATAAGTATATTGATTTTCTAATTACAACTGCTAAATCTAATACTATTTCTGTAGTATTCAGTTCCGCTTACGAATCGCATATCGGAATAAACGCTATTAAAGATTTAGTTCGTTATTATGAATTGCAGGTCGAAGCGATGGGATTGGATACGGAAAAATTAATTCATTCTATTAGTTACACTAAAGCTTAATTATGACAGAATTACTCAATCAATTTCGCTCTGACAGAAATAATCTAATTGCAATCGAATCCGACGATAATTCTATATCATATAATGATTTACTTTCAGATGTAATGAATTTATCTAAAAATATTGCTTCGCAATTTACTCAATCTAATATTATTGCCATTATTCATTCTAACCCAATAGTTATAATAAAATTATATTTGGCAATATTGAATTCCGGGAATACAGTAGTAATTATCAATCATAAACTGACTAAAAATGAAATTTTATGGCAATTAGATTCAATTGGCTGCAATTCTGTAATTTCAGGTAATGAATATTTACATTATTTTAGCCAATTACATTTCAATCTATTCTCGATAGATACTTTTTCACATCTGTCTAAGATCTGCAATAATCAGTTTGAGAAGCAACAAACGACTAAGCTCGATAATATTGACACGATAATTTTCACTTCTGGCAGTAGTGGCAGATCTAAAGCAGTGGCTCATACGATTAAGGCTCATTTAGCATCGGCGATTTCAGCTATTAAGCATTTGAATCTTAACCAATCGGATAAATGGTTGCTCAACTTGCCTTTATACCACGTAGGTGGTTTAGCGATTGTGCATCGTTGTATTTTAGCGGGGGCAACTATTGTAATCGCTAACGACTTCGGCAATCCATTCCCGGAATTTTTAAATAAAAGTATCACTCATGCTTCTATGGTGCCAACTCAACTGCTCAGAATGATAAACTCAATCGAGCAAAGCAGTTATACTGATAAAGAAATTATGTTATCATCGATAAAAAGCATTCTAATCGGAGGTGCCGCCTGCTCTGATTCAATCAAAATCAAAGCTAAATCAATGGGTTTGCCTGTGTTTTACAGTTATGGTTCATCAGAAATGGCTTCCCTTATCAGTTTAACTTCGCTAAATTCAGAATTGAGTTCTTCCGGTGCAATATTACCGCACGCAGAGTTTAAAATTTCCGATCAAGGTGAGCTTATAGTGCGAGGCGAAAGTATGTTTAGTGGCTATTTCAGTAAATCCGAAGATGGATATTATCAACTAATTACTAATTTAGACGCAGATAATTATTTCCATACTAAGGATATAGCGATTGTTAATTCGGACAACGAAATTGTAATCAAAGGCAGAATAGATAATATGTTCATCTCTGGCGGCGAGAATATTTATCCTGAAGAAATTGAGCGAGCTATCTCTGAATTTCCTGGGATAGAGTCTGCGATTGTAGTGCCTGTCTCTGATGAGGAATTTGGCGAGCGTCCGATAGCATTTATCAAAAGCGAGCTGTCCGGAGAATTGCCAATCTGCGAGCTTACACAGTTTCTACAAACGAGAATAGCTAAGTTCAAGATACCTATAGTATTTCTAGAATTCCCGAAAGAATACACACAAACAGGTATAAAAATTAACCGTCAAGCACTAAAAGAAATTGCAATAAACAGCTATAGTTTAGAATAAATCGAATGTGGATTCGGTCAATTCGTTGCTTAATTCCCACAATCTATCTCTATTGGATTTTTTGGCTGCGAATGCTGGCAGTTTAGCCGGCTTATTCTTTACAAAGTATTTCCCGGAAGTACGCTTAGCATCGGTAACTGCTATTTTATAAATTAATGCGGCAGCTTTCTCTGGCGACACTGATGTCCATAGATCAAATTTATGAAATAATTGCTTGAACAGCATTTCAAAAGGCTTGGCTATTAGATATTTCTGGTGCATTTCTCCGGTTAGCTTACCGGGATTAATAGAATTAACAGTAATATTGGTATCTACCAATTTCTCGGACAATGTCTGCATATACATAATATCAGCTAAATTAGCCTGAACCTCTGCTAAATCTTCCGTGTAATCTTCTTCTAAATTGTAATCTTCGAAGTTGATTTTAGCTTCAAAAGGTGTTTCGCCGCATACATCAATTATTTGAGATTTGTTATTGTTTTTGAGAGTAGGAATTAGCAAATTTGTCATCAGAAATCTCGACAAATAATTTACTTGAAATACCAAATCGATACCATCTTCGCTTAGAATTGGTTCCGATGAAGTAACGGACATATTATTAACAATAGTGTTCAGATTCGGATATTTATTCTCTACATCCTCCACCATTTCTTTGATTTCCTGTTGCGATGAGAAATCCACGATAATCAGGTCGATACGCTCGCCTGTTTCGTCGAATACTTCTTTTTGTACTTCGAAACACTGCTCGGAATTATCAGAACTGATAATCACTTGATGCCCATTTTCTACAAATTGCTTTGTAATTTGTCTGCCTACTTCAGACGTACCGCCGTTAATTAAAACCGTACTACCGCTACTCAAAACATAACTTTCTAATTGTGATACATGTTAATTATTTATTGATATGCACGTAACTGCCATCAATAATATCCATAAGATACGACTTTTTTTCTTTACTCTCAAGGATTATTCTCTTGAAATAGTCAAAGTATAGAATAGAAAACACAAACGCACCAATCGTGGGCGTATCGAACTCGCTATAATTAAGTACAATTTCCTGCGATTCTAATTTGTAATAGAGTGGTTCTCTGTTAATTATATTAGAATCGAGAAGCTGCATTTCAGATTTATTGCTGTCATATAAATATCGGAAATGATATTCACTCGCATTCACTACATAGCCGGAACGCTGCCAAGTAGGGATTAAATACAAATTATAAGTATCGGCATTATTGACTATATAATTACTTAAATCTATACGATTTTTTAAATATTCTGCAATTATATTCTGCCTATCTGTTATCATTTTAGCAATAGATCGGGCAAGTAGCAGCTAGCTATTCGGCACGGAAACCTCCGCTACTGTAGAATCGGAATTAGCCGCAAATCCGGCGATAAGTGGCTTCGTTGAAGAATTTGGATTGCCATAAATTATTCTGCACACAGAATCATTCACCCAATAATTGAAACGCAAAGGCTCAAATTTATCGTACTGCTCATCAGGAAACTTTTCAAATTCATTCAGAGACAGATTATATAAATAATCTACATGACACACCCTCATAGCCACATTATGCTTATCGAATACTGTGAGAATGTAAGTAGTGTCCGAAGCATAAGAATATACTGCTCCAAACACCGATATTACTGCGGCTACAAAATATTTAATTACTCTAAATAAACTCATTTTGTTATTATGCAGATTCTGCGATTACTTATCAAAAAAACAAATTTAACAAGAAATTCCCAACAAAGCAAATAATAAATAAATGATTTGAGATTATTTATCATTTACTTCGGAAATTTACTAAAACAAAGTGTTTAATTGCCGGCAATCATAGTATTCAGAATTTCTTCGCTTAATATTTCTATGCACTGATTCACGGCTTCGTCTCTGGAATTTGGAATTCCGGCAGTAAGAAACACCTGATTTATACTCAATGAAGAATTTTGAGCTATCATTCGCTTTTTAATATTGTCATAAAATTCAATTGACACCGCAACGGTAATTTTTCGTTCTTTTTCTAACTGAGTAGCTACTCCGGTGCTTGCGGTTTCCTCTCGAATGGAATTGATTGTGATAGTTAGTTTGGAGTCGGACTGTTTATCTTCTATCATCAAAGAATTATCATTACGAATTTTCTCCACTACTTTATTGTATAAATTGTCTTTATACTTAGGATTACCATAGCCGCTATTATCGGTTATAGATTTCAGCTGTACGGTTTTAATATGCTCCGGCAGCGAACCACCTCTAAATGAATAGCAAGAAGTCAGGCAGAAGACGATAAAAACGAATAAATACTTCATATTAAATGCTTTATTAACTATTTTTGAAAATCTATCATATCTTTGATAGTAGTATTGTCGAATATACTATTGATTTTATTTTGAATATTCAAGAATGGCAACCTCATCGAGCAAGCAGCAGTACGCCCGCAGCTGCCATCGTTATGCTCTAAGCAATCCACTAAATAAATACGGTCTATCTTTTCCACTGCCATTATCACTTCTCCGACTGTTATTTTATTTATTGATTTCCGTAATTCATAGCCTCCGCCCTTGCCCTTTTTAGAGGCAACTATATCTCTGCTTTTGAGTAATTGCAGAGTTTTGGCAAGGAAATCGAAATCTATGGATAAATCTCCGGCTATCTCTTTCGCACTTAGCCTTTTCTCTTTATTTTTTGCTATATGCTCAATCGCAAGAATTGCATATTCTACACGCTTAGAAATCTTTAGCATTATTAATTATACCGAATATATTACAATTACTGATTGTGTTAGAAATATTAGACGAGTTTATAATCAGACTATTGTTATCTGATTATAGCAGAACTAATACCCAGACTATCACATTGGCTATATATAGCAAATTGCAATATATTAATTTTATTATATAGCTTTTTTTTTGCATTTTTGAGTTCGTAAAATGTATAAATTCTTGTTTTACCTTTTAATATTTACTGAATTGCAGAATACAGCTGAACATAAATTTGAATTAATAGTAATTGGAGTTTCTGCCGGTGGTATGAATACTTTACCGGCAATTCTAAGCAAACTACCTTCGGGATTCCCTACCCCAATAATAATTATTCAGCATCTGCACCCGCAGCAAAGTACATTTTACATAGAATACTATTCAAATTTTACCCAAATGAACATTATAGAAGCTTTAGATAAGCAGTCCATTGAAGCCGGAAGTATATACTTTGCTCCGCCGGATTATCATTTATTGATAGAGGATAGTAATAATTTAAGTCTTTCTAAAGACGATAAGGTTAATTTTTCGAGACCTTCGATCGACGTGCTATTCGAGAGTGCAGCTAATGTATTCGCTGATAAGGCGATAGCCATCCTGCTAACCGGAGCAAATAACGACGGGTCCGTGGGGTGTAAGCAAATAAAAGATTCCGGTGGCTTAGTAATCGTCCAATCCCCGGAGAGTGCCGAGCATAGATTTATGCCGCAATCTGCGATTAATATAATGCAACCAGATTTAATAGCCCCGCCAGAGCAAATAGCCCAATATTTAATTGGGCTGTTTTAGATTGTTCTTTTTTTAACAACAGATAATACTCGATTAGAATTCATCTACAAATATTTGTGTATTTGCTTGCGGCGTAAATAGTCCACAATTTGCTTAATAGCCTCCGAATCACCGCGTTTGCATATCATAATTGAGTCCTCGCTCTCCACTACGAATAAATCTTTTATCCCTACAGCTCCGATTAACTTATCTTGCGAGCTTATAAAGCAATTAGCAGTATCAATAGCTACTACGTTCCCTTCTATTAGATTATTCCGACTATCTTTAATCGACAACCTGTAGAGTTCGTCCCAATTGCCTAAATCGCTCCAGCGGAATCCCGCCTCGACCACATAAACATTGCTTGCTTTCTCTAAAATCGCATAGTCTAACGAAACAGCCTGAATTTGCCTATATACAAATTCAATATCTTCTTTGGTAATATCATTGAAATGCTTGCCTCGTAAAGTATCGAATAATTGATTATTCTCCGGCAAGTAAGTAGCGAAACTCTTTCTGAACGATTTTAAAGTCCAAGTGAATATTCCGGTATTCCACAGGAAATCTCCCGATTCAATAAATCTTTTAGCCGTCTCTGCATCAGGCTTTTCTGCAAATGTAGCACAATATCGCACTCCTTTTTCGTAGTATTCTTCTATTCCGGCCGATGAACTACGCACCTGCACATATCCGAAATCCGAAACCGGACGAGTAGGAGTAACACCGATAGTAACGATGGCATCCTTTTCGGCAGCTAATTCTACAGATAATTCAACGCTGTAATGAAATTCACGCACATTATAAACCAAGTGATCCGCCGGGAAAGCTACCATCACGGTCTCATCGTCGTATTTATCCTTAAGTGCCAAATCCGTCAAAGCGATACACGGAGCAGTATGCTTGCCGAAAGGCTCCAATATAATATTTTCTTTCGGTAATTGAGGTAATTGATCATACACATATTCCTTCATTTGCTCCACCGCGACTACATAAGTATCTTCAATAGCAAATATTGGCAATAGCCTCATAAATGTATTTTGGATCATTGTGCCTTCGCCGGTCAAATGCACAAATTGCTTCGGAGTACGCTCTGTAGCCCTCGGCCACATTCTATTGCCAACACCTCCGGCCATTATAACAGCAACTTTTTTCATCTATTTCTCCACTTTTAGCAAAAATATTATTGCGAAACCTAAAATAATACATATATTTGCAAAATAAAAATGTTTTTTCAGACTTAATAATAATTTTCGGAGATTATTTTCAGCTTGAAAGCTATTATTTCCATAATGATTTCTTTTTGCTTAGGCTATCAGTTGCTATTCCCTATTGTAACTGATAATTTCACTATTATTGAAAGCCAAACTATTGCTGCCGCTCAAAGCATCGCGAGTAAAGTAGCGGCAAGTAATACTAAGATATTTCAAGTAAATATCAGCGAGCATTCAGCTGCCTCATACTTAGAGCAGATGATTATTACGGCTTTATCCAAAGATAATTTACTCTCGGCAGACAGCTCTAATCCGAATTTAGTATGCAGCATTGTACATAATAACGTTTATTACAACAAATTATCTAATTGCAAAGACTCCTTAATCCGCGAAGTTAAAACGGATTTATCTTATTCTTTAGCAAAGCATAGCCAAGTTATACTCCGAAGCAACGAACTCATAATATATGCAGATACCGTAGCAATTAGCGAGATTGAATGGCTACAAAGAAGCGAAATGCCGTTCGCCAAATCTCCACTTCCACCGAGCGAGAACTCTTGGATAAGTGAGCTAATTACGCCGGCAATTGTACTCGGTGCTTCTATTCTATCGGTAGTATTATTATTCTCTGTCCGATCCAAATAAACAGCTATTTACTCCTACTACGCTTTCGCTATGGCACATTTATTGATAGATACAAGTATCAATTTTGTGGTTTAATCATAGAAATAAGAATATAGAATGTATAAGCTGAAATTACCTAATTTCGAGGGACCGTTTGATTTGTTGCTTTATTTCATTAAGCGCGACGAATTGAATATATACGATATTCCTATTTCGAGGATTACTGCGGAGTTCCTGAAGTATATCAAAGTAATGCACCATTTCGATTTGGAATTGGCGGGCGAATTTCTTGTGATGGCGACTACTCTAATGTATATCAAAACTCAAATGCTACTGCCCCGCGAAGAAGCAGAAGATGGCAGCGAACCCGAAGATCCGCGTACGCAATTAGTGCAGAGGCTGTTGGAATACAAGAAATTCAAAGAAGCGGCTTTTAATCTAAAAGAAATGGAAGAATCGCAAAAGTATATCTATTACCGAAAGCTATTCGAGGAAGACCAAAAAAATGCCGAAGATGCTCAGAAAAATTCCTACTCGAATGCTAATTTGTTCGATTTGATGAGAGCATTCCAGAAAGCTATAAATAAAAAAACTATCGAGCCGGAGCAGTCGCATGTAGTGAATTTGTTCCCGATAACGGTCGAAGAGCAATCAGCCATCCTAATGAAAGCTATTTCTAAGAAAAAACGAATTAAGTTCTCGGATTTCGTGTCAAATTTCAATCGACCAACAATTGTAGTTACTTTCTTAGCTATTTTGGATTTATTACGTAAAAAATTGATTAACTTATACCAAGAAGATTCTTTCGACGATATTATAATGAGCGAATGGAAAGAAGCCCCGGACGAAACGCAGGCAGATAGTTAATTTCCGCTTTCACTTATAGTATTGGCAAATTTTTACATTTACATTTCAAAAACAATTATCCCTACTCTGCCTTCCGTAAATACTCTTCTATTCTCAATCGCACATTTGACTGGAGATTGCGATAAAAAAACAAATAATCATAAATATGATATTCTCCGGCTTGAAATATTGATAATACCGGCGGATACTCGTCCTTGATTATATCCTTCGCTTTCAATGTGCCTCTGTTCGGACAAATATAAGCTCCGGTCAAATTCGGAATTTCTCTGTCTATCCCACCTGAATAATTAGTAAACACAGCCCCCAGATTTAATGATTTATCAGCATAAGTAGTATCCGTAGTCCACGATAGTGGATTAATAGAAATCGTCCGCTGCGGCACTATTATCGTCTTCTCAATATCGGGCGATTCCGTATTAAAGCTAACAATTACTCCTAAATCTTTTGCGGATATTGCATTCTTCAGATGTGGATATAGAGCATAATCATTCGGAGTAATTCGCCAACCAATCAGATACGCTGCGATTAATCTGCTTTGCAGCTCATTATTCGCAAATTCTTCCTTCATCAGCCGAAGCAACATTTCTGAGCCTTGACTGAATCCGGCCAGCACAAACGGCCTATCCGAGATTTCCAGATAATGCTTAAAAGCATTCAGAACATCTGAATATGCCAGATTAAATGAAGCATTTACATCAGCTCGTTCACTTCTGTCATTATATGAACGAATAGCATACGATCCTAACGATACTTGCCTGTAATACGGAGCGAACACATTAGCCAATTGATTATAAATACCGATTTCCATATTAGTAGCACCAAGGAAATTATACTTCGTAGCAGAGTCTTGCATATCCATATTGAATCTATCGCCATCGCCCATATATACCGTAGGAGCTACGAAAAACACATCCACGGCTGCTTTACCCGAGTCTTGATAATAAGTCCAATTAGCCTTTGAATAATAATCTATGGAATTATTTGGAATTACTTCACTCTCCGAGCATTGCACAGAAAGCAAGCATAAACTCAACAAATATGCAACTACAATAAATCTATTAATATATGCTCTCATACTGAAATTATATAGTGTGTATAAATTCTAACACAATCCCCGAAAGTGTTAGATTAGCTTTACAAATATATGATAATTTCCAATTCTCTCAAAGTATTTTTTGCGAAACTAACTTCTCTATCTCTTTAAATATGGTAATCATTAGTTTTCGGATGCTAATATATAAAAATCCCTGTGTTGCGATTATGCCACACAGGGATTTTATACTAATTCTTAAATACTTGTATAGTATTCAGTATTATTTCGCTACAGTAATTTTTTCAGTTACTTTAGAGAAATTAGTAATGATAGTAACGAAGTAAACACCTGAGTTTAAGTCAGCAGTATTTACGTTTACTTTATTGATTTGTCCTGCAGATAATTCTACGTTAAATGATTTAACTGATTTACCTGTTTCATCGCTGATGATTACTTCAGCAGCAGAGAATTGAGGAGTTTCGATTGATAATACGAAGTTGTCTTTAGCCGGATTTGGCATAGCCATAGCTTTGAAACCTGTAGCATAGTCAATCACAGATGCAGGATCCGGTTTAACAGTGAAGTTACGTACTTCAGACCAAGGACTGTTACTTACTTCATTGTTAGCTCTTACTCTCCAGAAATATTTAACTTCAAATTCTTGAGATAAGAATTCTTGAGTAGTAGCTGCTGGATTAGCGTCTAATACATTAGTAGCGAAATCTTCTGATTTAGATACTTGTACTGTATAATTTTCTGAAGTAGCGATAGCTTTCCAAGTCAAGTATAAAGCTCTTTCTACTTTTTCTTCGTTATTGGCAGGAGTCAATAATTCAGGAGCCACTCTTAAAGTATCGGCGATAGTACGGAATGAGCGAGTAGCCCAAGGAGTAGTATCATCAGCTTTAACGGCAGCCACTCTCCAATAGTAAACTTTGTAATTGTTTAAATCAGATACTGTGAATACGTTAGTATCTAAATCTGTTATTGTTTCTACGATTGTCGCGAAGTTAGCATCAGAGCTTACATCTACTTTATAGTATTCAGCATTAGCTACTTCGTTCCATTTCAATTCTACAGTAGTAGGCACTTTAACGGCATTGTGTTCAGGATAAACTAATACCGGAGTTTCTAATGAAGTAGTAAATTTGAATGCAGCAGACCAAGCACCGATACCGTCGTCGTTTTTAGCTCTTACTCTCCAGAAGTATTCAGTGCTATTTACTAAGTTAGAAATAAATGCGTTTACTTTAGTGTTGTTGTATAAAGATGCAACGATAGTTCCGAAAGTATTATCGTTTGCTACTTCTAAATCATATAATTCAGCACCCTCTACAGCAGTCCAAATGAACGCTAAAGCAGTTTTTTGTTTGATAGAATTATTAGCAGGAGTAACTAAAGTAGGTACATTCACTACGGTAGATATACTATTTACAGCAGACCAAGTACCATTGCAATTAGCAGAATTAATCACGGCTACTCTCCAGAAGTAAGTAGTATTGTAATTAGCTAAAGCAGCAGAGATAGTGTTAGTATTTAAAGTATCGATTTTGATAATTGATTCATTAGTGAAATCAGCAGCAGTGCTTAATTGGAATATGTATTCGTTAGTAGGGAAAGCATTTTCCCAAGTGAAAGTAGCATTCAATGGCTGACCGCTTACTCCATTAGCAGGAGACACTAAGCTAACAGCTCTGAAAGTAGTAGCGAATGAACGCACTACAGACCAATCGCCTGTGTTTTTCGAGTCATCTGCTTTTACTCTCCAGTAGTAAACTTGCTCGCCCTTAGGCAAATTAACCATTAATTCTGTTTCAGTTACGCTAACAGCAGAAACGATAGGAGCAGTAGCGAAGTTCATATCTTCACTTACTTCTACGTTATAACCGCGAGCTGTAGGCACTGCATCCCAAGATAATTTAGCTAACTGAGGCACGCAAGTAGCGCCGTTTAATGGTTCTGCCAATACAGGCACATCATACTTAGTTGTAAATTTACGAACAGTAGTCCAGTCAGAATTACAAGTACCAACCATAGCACTTACTCTCCAGAAATAAGTAGTATTTAGTTCTAAAGCAGGCAATGTATAGAAAGTATCAGCGATAGCTGCGATAGTAGTAGCATTAGCCATGTTTGAATTAGTAGAATATTCTACTTTCCAGCTATCCACGTTCTCATCAGCTCTCCAATATAAATTGAAGCTTAATTCAGTACCAAAAGCATTATTAGCCGGCCCTACTAAAGTAGGAGCTGCATAAGCAGTTCTGAAGCTAAAAGTTTCAGACCATTCAGAAGTACAATTATTCTGCTCTGTGCGTACACGCCAGTAATAGATTTTGTCGTTTTCCAGTGCGTTAAACGCATAGCTGCTGCCATTCACCAATGTACTAACTACAAGATTTTCCATAGCGGCATCTGTATAAACATTTACTCTGAATTGAGAAGTGCCTTCTGGAGCTACCCAGCTTAATGAAGTCATTGTTTGCTCGCAAGTAGCTGCATTAATTGGTGCTACTAAGGCCGGAGACTCATATCTGGTAGTGAACGAACGAATTACCGAAGTATCAGAATTACCATTTTCGTAATTTACTACCACTCTCCACCAATACTGAGTATTGAAGTGAGTCAAATCCGCAGCTGTTAAGTTTTGGAAGGTATTAGTAGTTGGGAAATCCAAAATACGACTTGGTCTGAATGTAGTACTATTACCGATAATATTTACAGAATCGGTTACTTGTAAAATATAATTAACGGCGTTTAGCTCTTGAAGCCAAACAAAATTAGCACTATTAGTGCTAACACAAGCTGTGTTACTTTCCGGTGAGATTAAAGCCGGCTTATATAAACTGGCAAACGCACTCACGGACATTACGCACAACATTGAACATAGTAAAAATATGTTCAATAACGAGTTAGAATATCGACGCATTTCTGCTCCTTAATTTATTATTTAAAAATACATTTATTTCCATAAAACTGTTTACTCTGTATGCAAAAATCAAGCCATACCACTGATTTGTCAATAATTTAATATCTATATTATACTCCATTGTATATATAGTATGCAAATTTATAAAAGAAATAGCAAATAACCGCATATTTTTTGAAATTGTTTGTAACTTTTTTGTTTTTTTTATATTCTCTGCTATTATCTGTTAAAATATATAATATAAATACCAAAATTTTTCTAAAATAAAGTATTATTCTACACGTATAATATTACTGAATAGTAAATTTAGACAAAATCAAATAAATATTTAGGCAATACTATCTACAAATTAAAGATGATTATGAAAATATACTTTTTGTTAGCTTCGATTTTCTTGATTTCCGCTCTTTCAATCATCGCACAAGATAATAATAAGGGAATAATTACCGGCAAGGTAATCTCTGCAATGAATCAGAAGCCAATGCAGGGCATCACAGTTAGAGTAGAAGGTACAAATCTGGGAGCAATCACTAATACAGAAGGCAAATTTACAATTCGGAACGTAGCCGTCGGCGAATATGCCGTAAAGTTCACAGCCATCGGATACGCTACTTACGTTAAGCCGAATGTAATTGTTTCAAATGTAAAACCGGCACAGTTAGAAATAGAATTAGTTGAAAAAGCTATCGAAGTAGGCGAAGCAGTAGTGCGTGCCAGCTATTTCCAAAAAAGCGTAGAAGCCATATCAAGCTCTCAAATTTTGTCTTCGGAAGACATTCGCCGCACTCCCGGAGCTCAAGAAGACGTAGTGCGAGCTACAGCACTATTGCCCGGAGTAGCAGTTACCCAAGCCGGACGAAATGATCTAATCGTACGCGGCGGTGCTCCATACGAAAATTTATTTATAGTCGATAATATCGAAGTACCGAATATTAATCACTTCGGCACTCAAGGCTCCAGCGGCGGACCACTATCTATTATTAATATCGACTTCGTTAAAAATGTAAAATTTGCAGCAGGAGCTTTCGGTGCTAAATATGGCGACAGAACTTCGTCCATGACTAATATACAATTACGCAATGGCAATGAAGAAAAATTCGGCGGTAAAGTAGTACTTTCCGCCACAGGATTCGGCTTGAACTTAGAGGGACCGATGTACGAGGGCAGTTCTTTCCTATTTTCTGCCCGCCGTAGCTATTTAGATTTTATTTTCAAAGCAGCAGGATTCGGATTTATTCCTGAATATTGGGATTTCCAAGGCAAAGCAAATTTCAAAATCAATGACAACAATTATATATCTTTCTTGGCTATCGGTGCTTTGGGTTCGGTAAAACTAAATAACGACGACGAAGACAAACGCTACGATAACAGTCGAGTAGCTGTACCGAATCAAGACCAATACTTCTCAGGAATTACTTGGAAAAGTCTTATGGAAAAGGGCTTCTTAACTGTTACCTTGGGCGAAACATACACCAAATACAGCACATTCCAAAATGATGCAAGCAATCCTCCGCAGAAGATATTCTATAATAATTCCACCGAAGCCGAAACAAGCCTTCGCACGGATTTAGACTTACAATTATCACCTTCAATAGAATTCACCGTCGGCAATCAAGTGAAATGGGCAAGCCGATTAGAATATAATTTTCTAATTCCGGGCTTTATTCGCAAAGATAATTTCGGCGTAGAGCAACCATATTCCGTAGATACAAACTTCCGTGCTTTTAAAAATTCTACTTATATGTCGCTAACCGGCACAGTCGGAGATTTCAAATTAACCGCCGGAGGAAGAGCTGAATATTTCAACTTTATGCAAACTAAATGGTACTTCTCGCCGAGAGCATCTGTATTATATCAATTGAATG
>RRZT011762028.1_pt1 | contig 14246 bp, 15 predicted proteins | sample 2165551 | NCBI WGS metagenome assembly RRZT01 (sample SAMN10456910, study PRJNA506462) | wastewater metagenome | biome: wastewater; feature: sludge; material: wastewater sludge; isolation source: wastewater sludge with Escherichia coli K12::gfp cells carrying plasmid... | place: USA: Moscow, Idaho... | reverse complement strand
GGCGAGCCGCTGCAGGGCGATGGCATCACCAAAATCATGGAAGGTGGCCGGGTGTTTGAGCGCGCGGGCTGTGGCTTTAGCCATGTGCGTGGCCCACAGTTGCCGCCCTCGGCCACGCAGCACCGGCCCGAACTGGCCGGCGCGCCGTTCGAGGCCATGGGCGTGTCGCTGGTGTTCCACCCGCTGAACCCCTACGTGCCGACGGTGCACATGAACGTGCGCATGATCGCCGCCGGCCACCCGGGCGCGGCGCCGGTGTGCTGGTTTGGCGGCGGTATGGATTTGACGCCGTACTACGGCTTCGACGAGGATTGCACGGACTTCCACCGCGTGTGCCGCGATGCATTGAAGCCTTTTGGCGACGACAAGTATCCGCGCTTCAAGCAATGGTGCGACGAGTATTTCTTCAACAAGCACCGCAGCGAGCCGCGTGGCATCGGCGGCATCTTCTTTGACGATTTTTCAGAGGGCGACGCGGCCCACGGTTTTGCGCTGATGCGCTCGGTGGGTGATGCGTTTCTGGATGCCTACGTGCCCATCGTGCAGCGCCGCGTCGGCATGCCGTGGGGCGAGCGCGAGCGCGAGCACCAGTTGATCCGGCGCGGTCGCTACGTCGAGTTCAACCTGGTGTGGGACCGCGGCACGCACTTCGGCCTGCAGTCGGGCGGGCGCACCGAATCGATCTTGCTGTCGATGCCGCCCCAGGTGGCGTGGGCCTACCAGCGGCAACCGTTGCCGGGCACGCCCGAGGCCGCGTTGACCGAGCGCTACCTGCAAGCGCGGGAGTGGGTTTGAGCGCCGCGCCGCTGCGCATCGGTTTGTTCGGCGGCGCCTTCGATCCGCCGCACGACGCGCACGTGGCGCTGGCGCTGGCGGCCATCAACCAGCTGACGCTGGAGCGGCTGTACGTCGTGCCGACCGGCGACGCGTGGCACAAGAGCCGGCCCTTGAGCCCCGGCGCCGGTCGGCTGGCGATGTGTCGCCTGGCGTTTGCGCACATACCCCAGGTGGCCGTCGACGACCGCGAACTGCGGCGCGACGGCCCCACCTACACCATCGACACGCTGCACGAGTTGCGCGCCGAACACCCGGGCGCCGAGTTGTTCTTGCAGATCGGCGCCGATCAGGCCGCAGCCTTTCACACTTGGCGTCGGGCCGATGAAATCCTGCAGATTGCTACGCTATCGATAGCTGTTCGCGCTTATGTTTCAAGCGCTGGCGATGTTTTTGACCCAAAGAACCCGTTGCCTGGCCTGGCCACGGGTGGCGCGCAGGTGCGCATCCTCAGCCTGCCCGCCATGACGCACAGCGCCACCGATGTGCGCCACCGCGTGGCCGAAGGGCTGCCGATCGACCATCTGGTGCCGCCCGCGGTCGCCGGGTATATTGCCGAACACCACCTTTACCAAGAGCCTAGATGAGCGAAACCGCCGCCAAGAAAGACGTCCAGAAACTCCAGCGCGCCATCGTCGATGGCCTGGAAGACGTCAAAGCCCAGGACATTCGCGTGTTCAACACCGAGCACCTGTCGCCGCTGTTCGAGCGCGTGATGGTCGCCAGCGGCACGTCCAACCGGCAGACCAAGGCGCTGGCCACCAGCGTGCGCGACAAGGTGCGCGACGCCGGTTTTGCCAAGCCGCGCATGGAGGGCGAGGAGAACGGCGAATGGATCATCGTGGACTGCGGCGTGGCCGTGGTCCACATCATGCAGCCGACCATCCGCCAGTACTACAACCTGGAAGAAATCTGGGGCGAAAAGCCGGTGCGGCTCAAGGGTCCGGCCAGCAAGGCGGCGGTGAACCGGCGCGCGGCGACCGCACCTTCGAAAGAAAAAGCGGCCCCAGCGCCCGCCAAGAAAGCGCCAGCAGCTACCAAAAAAGCAGCACCAGCGAAGAAGCCAGCGGCCAAGGTGGCTGCCAAGTCGCCGGCCCGAAAGGCGCCCGCCAAGTCGCCCGCGCGCAAGAGTGCCGCGCCGCGCGGCGCACGGGGCAGCGCGTCATCCACTCTGCAAACCGTGGTGGTGAACAAGCCCTCGGCGCGCGCCGCCGCCAAGGCAGCGGCCGCGCAGCCCATGGGCAAGGCGCCCGCCAAAACCCCGGCGAAGAACGCACCGGCGCGAGCCGCCCCCAAGGCGGCCGCCAAGCCCGCCGCGCGCAAGACCGCGCCCCGCACCAGCCGCTGACGCGCGGCGATGAAGCTGCTGGTCATCGCCGTCGGTCAACGCGTGCCCGATTGGGCGCAGACCGCGTGGGCCGACTACGCCAAGCGCTTTGCGCCCGAGTTGCGGCTGGAGCTGAAGGCGATCAAGACCGAGCCGCGCTCGGGCGGCAAGACCACCGAGCAGATCATGGCCGCCGAGCGCCAGCGCATCGAGGCGGCCATTCCGTCCGGCACGCACGTGGTGGCGCTGGACGAGCGCGGCAGCGCCCTCACCACGGCCGCGCTGGCGGCCAAGCTGAGCCAGTGGCAAGGGCAGGGCGGCGATGTGGCGCTGCTCATCGGCGGCCCGGACGGCCTGCACCCGGCGCTGCGCCAGGCGGCGCACGAGCGCATCCGCCTGTCCGATTTGACGCTGCCGCACGCCATGGTGCGCGTGCTGCTGGTCGAGCAGTTGTACCGCGCGTGGTCGATCAACGCCGGCCACCCGTACCACCGCGACTGATTGCTGGTGCGCTTGCGGCGGCGCCTAAGATGCGTGCATGGTCGACTTCATTTACCTCGCCTCGCAAAGCCCGCGCCGCCGCCAGTTGCTGGAGCAGCTGGGCGTGCGCCTGTCGCTGCTGCTGCCGGACGACAGCGACGCGGCCGAGGCGCTGGAGGCGGTGCGCGCGGGCGAGGCGCCGGCCACCTATGTGCGCCGCGTGACGCGCCTTAAGCTCGATGACGCGGTGCGCCGCCTGGCCGAGCAGGCCCGGCCTGCGGCGCCGGTGCTGTGCGCCGACACCACGGTGGCGCTGGGCCGCGCCATCCTCGGCAAGCCGCGCGATGCGCAAGACGCCGCGGACATGTTGCGCCAGCTGTCTGGCGACACGCACCGCGTGCTCACCGCGGTGGCCGTTCAGCAGGGCGACTGGCGCGGCGAGGCGATGAGCGAATCGCGCGTGCGCTTTGCCACCTTGCGCGATGACGACATCAAGGCTTATGTCGCCAGCGGCGAATGGCAAGGCAAGGCCGGCGCCTACGCCATTCAGGGCCGCGCGGCGGCGTTCATCGAACACATCAGCGGCAGCTACAGCGGCATCATGGGCCTGCCCCTGTTTGAAACGGCGGCTTTATTGCGCGCAGCGCACGCCAATTAAGCGCAAGCAGCTATACAAAATGCAGCAAGACATTCTCATCAACTGGTCGCCGCAGGAAACGCGCGTGGCCGTCATCGAAAGCGGTGCGGTGCAGGAATTGCACGTCGAACGCACGCTGGAGCGTGGCCTGGTCGGCAACATCTACCTTGGCAAGGTGGCGCGCGTGTTGCCGGGCATGCAGTCGGCCTTCATCGACATCGGGCTGGAGCGCGCGGCCTTCCTGCACGTGGGCGATCTGTGGCAAAAGCCGCTCGAAGGCGAGAGCCTGCCCGCGCATCGCAGCGGCGGCCCGCTCAAGCCGATTGAAAAGCAGGTGTTCGAGGGCCAGACGCTGATGGTGCAGGTCATCAAGGACCCGATTGGCACCAAGGGCGCGCGCCTGGCGACGCAGATCAGCATTGCCGGGCGCATGCTGGTGTTTCTGCCGCAGGACGACCACATCGGCGTATCGCAAAAAATCCCCGCCGCGCAGCGCGAGCAGCTGCGCACGCGCGTGCAGAGGCTGGCGGGCGAGGCGGCGGACGGCGGCAAGGCGGGCGGCTTCATCCTGCGCACGAATGCGGAAGACGCCAGCGATGCAGAGCTGGCCGAAGACATCGCCTACCTGCGCAAGGCGTGGTCGCGCATCCGGGAAGCCGCCGCGCGCCAGCCGCCGGCCAGCCTGCTGCACGAGGACCTGAGCTTGCTGCAGCGCGTGCTGCGCGATTTGACGGGCGAGCACACGCAATCGATCCGCATCGATTCCAGCGAGCAGTTTCACGCGCTGGCCGCGTTCGGGCGCGAGTTCATGCCGGCCGCCGCCGCGCATTTGCAGCACTACAAGGGCGAGCGGCCGATCTTCGATTTGCACTCGGTCGACGAGGAGATCACCAAGGCGCTGGGACGACGCGTTGACCTGAAATCCGGCGGCTATCTGATCATCGACCAGACTGAGGCGCTGACCACCATCGACGTCAACACCGGCGGCTTTGTTGGCGCGCGGAATTTCGACGACACGGTGTTCAAGACCAATCTGGAGGCGGCGCAAGCCATTGCGCGCCAGTTGCGCCTGCGCAACCTGGGCGGCATCGTCATCACCGACTTCATCGACATGACGCAGCCGGAGCACCAGAGCGCGGTGCTGGCCGAGTTTCGCAAGCAACTGGCGCGCGACCGTGTGAAGACGCAGGTGGGCGGCTTCTCGTCGCTGGGCCTGGTGGAGATGACGCGCAAGCGCACGCGCGAATCGCTGGCCCAGCTGCTGTGCGAACCGTGCGAGCAATGCCAGGGCGCCGGCCGCGTGCGCACCGCGCGCACCGTGGGCTACGACATCCTGCGCGAAATCCTGCGCGAGGCGCGGCAGTTCAACCCCAAGGAGTTTCGGGTGGTGGCAGCGCCGGTGGTGATCGACCTGCTGCTGGACGAAGAGAGCACGCACCTGGCGGGGCTGTCGGACTTCATCGGCAAGCCGATCTCGCTGCAGGCCGAAAGCGCGCTGGGGCCGGACCAGTACGACATCGTGTTGTTGTGATCTTCAGAAAAAATAGCCGCTAGCGCTTGACTGGCTTGCGCAGGCAGCTATTCTTTTGATAGCTCACCCGGATGGCTTTGCAGCCGCGCATACAAGCCGCCCGCCGCCATCAACTGCGCATGCGAGCCCTGCTCGACGATGCGCCCGCGCTCCATCACCACGATGCGGTCGGCGTGCTCGATGGTGGACAGCCGGTGGGCGATGACCAGCGTGGTGCGCCCGGCCATGGCGCGCGTGATGGCCTGCTGCACCAGGCGTTCGCTTTCGGTGTCGAGCGCGCTCGTGGCCTCGTCCAGCAGCAGCACCGGCGCGTCCTTGTACAGCGCGCGGGCAATGGCCAGGCGCTGGCGCTGGCCGCCCGACAACTGCGTGGCGTTGTGGCCCAGCACGGTATCGATGCCTTGCGGCAGGCTGGCCACGTGGGCCGCCAGATTGGCGTCCTGCAGGCAGCGCTGCACGCGCTCGCGGTCGATGCTGGCGGCGCCGAGCGCCACGTTGGCGGCCACGGTGTCGTTGAGCATGGTCACGTCCTGGCTGACCAGCGCAAATTGCGCGCGCAGGGCGGCCAGCGGCCAGTCGGCGATGTCGCGGCCATCCAGCAATATCTGGCCGCTGTCCGGGCGCACAAAGCGCGGCAGCAGGTTGACCAGCGTGGTCTTGCCCGATCCCGACGGGCCGACCAGCGCCACGGTTTCACCGGCGCCGACGTCCAGGCTCAGCGCGTTCAGCGATGGCTCGGCGCCATCGGCGTAGGTCACGGAGACATCGCGCAACGCCAGTTCGCCGCGCGCGCGCGCCGGCGGCGTGGCGGGCGCGCGCGGCCCGACTTCGGGCTGCACCTGGTCCATCAGGTCCAGCCCACGCTCCAGCGCGGCCAGGCCGCGCGTCACCGGGCCGACCACGTCGGTCAGCCGGCGCAGCGGCTGGATCAGCATCAGCATGGCGCCGATGAAAGACACAAAGCCGCCGACCGACATGCCGCGCCCGCCGCTGGCCTGGCCTTGCTGCAGTGCAATGGCGATGACCACCGACAGCGCGACCGCCGCCGCCATCTGGGCCAGCGGCATGGCCGCGGCCGAAGCGCTGGTCGCCTTGATCGACACGCCGCGCAGCGCACGGCTCAGGGTGTGAAAGCGCTCCGCCTGCTGCTGCTGCGCGCCGTGCAGACGCACCATGCGGTGCGCCAGCACGTTTTCTTCGACCACGTAGGCCAGTTCGTCGGTGGTGCTTTGCGACAGGCGCGTGTAGCGGTACAGGCGCCGGGACATGGTCTTCATGATCAGCGCGACGATGGGCACCAGCACCAGCACAATCAGCGTCAGCGACCAGTTCAAATACAGCAGGTAACCCATCAAGGCCAGCACCGAAAAACTGTCGCGCCCCAGGTTGAGCAGCGATTGCACCAGCATGGTGGTGCCCGTCTGCACTTCGTAGACGATGGTGTTGGCGAGCTGGCTGGCGCTCTGGCGCGAAAACAGTGCCAGATCGGCGTTCAACAGCCGGTCGAACAGCTGCCGCCGCAGCTTGACCATGCCTTCGTTGGCGATGCGTGCCAGCGCGTACTGGCTGGCAAAGTGCGCCACACCGCGCAGCGCGAACAGCCCGACGATGGCCAGCGGCACGGTCCAGATCGGCAGGCTGCCTTGGGTAAAGCCTTCGTCCAGCAGCGGCTTGAGCAGTGCCGGCACCGAGGCTTCGGTGAGCGCGCTGATCAGCGTGCCGGCAATGGCCAGCACCCAGCCCAGGCGGTACTCGCTGAAATAGGTCCACAGACGGGCCAGCCGTGCGCCCCAGGGCCGCTGGGCGGCGGGCGAGGCGGGTGGCTGAATGCGGGCGTCGTTCATGGCTAACGGGGCGGCGGGTGGCCGGGGCATTCTACGGAGCGCTGCGTTTCGGCCCACGGCGCGGGAACTTCCGCGCGCCACATTGGACAAATTCACAGTTTGAAACGTCGCTGCAAACAAGCTTGTTACCATTGCCCGGGCCTATCGACCCGGCAAACCCATCGGTCTTGCCGAAGTACTTCGTGATGAACATCGATTCCCCCACCAGCAATCCTCATCCCAATTGGCAACGCCGCGGCCTGGTCGCCGCGTTGGCATCCGCTCCCTTGTCGGCCGCGTGGGCGCAATTCCGCGTCGAGGTGTCGGGCGTGGGCCTGACCCAGCTGCCGATCGCGCTGGTGCCGTTCCGCGGCGAAGACGCGGCGCCGCAGAAGATCAGCGCCATCATCCGCGCCGACCTGGAGCGCAGTGGCCAGTTCCGTTCTGTCGATGCGAGCGGCGAGGCCATGGACGAGACAACGCGGCCAGACATGTCTGTCTGGCGTCAGCGCACAGCCGACGCGCTGGCCGGCGGCAGCGTCACGCGCCTGCCGGACGGTCGCTACGACGTGCGCTTTCGCCTGTGGGACGTGGTCAAAGGCCAGGATCTGGGCGGCCAAGGTTACGTCGTGCCGCAGGCCGACTTGCGCTTGGCGGCGCACAAGATTGCCGACTACATCTACGAAAAGCTCACCGGCGAAAAGGGCGTGTTCTCGACCCGCCTGGCCTACGTGACCAAGGCCGGCAGCCGCTACACGCTTTGGGTGGCCGATTCAGACGGCGAAAACGCGCAGGCGGCGCTGGGCAGCCCCGAGCCCATCATTTCGCCCACCTGGTCGCCGACCGGCGCGCAGCTGGCCTATGTGTCGTTTGAATCGCGCAAGCCGGTGATCTACGTGCACGACGTGTCCACCGGGCGCCGGCGACTGCTGGCCAACTTCCGCGGTTCCAACAGCGCGCCGGCCTGGTCGCCCGACGGGCGCAACCTGGCGGTCACGCTGTCGCGCGACGGCGGCTCGCAGATCTACCTGATCAGTGCCTCCGGCGGCGAGCCGCGGCGCCTCACGCAATCGCAGAGCATCGACACCGAGCCGGTTTTTTCGCCCGATGGTGCCAGCATCTACTTCGTCAGCGACCGCGGCGGCGCGCCGCAGATCTACCGCATGCCCGCCAGCGGCGGCAACGCGCAGCGCGTGACCTTCAACGGCAGCTACAACGTGTCGCCGACTGTCAGCCCGGATGGACGTTATCTGGCATACGTGTCGCGCACCGGCGGCTACAAATTGCAGGTGATGGAACTGGCCTCCGGCAACGTCACGGCTGTCACCGACACAGCGGAAGATGAGAACCCCAGCTTTGCGCCCAACAGCCGCCTGATCGTCTATGCGACCCGGCAGGGCGGGCGCGAGGCGCTGATGACCACCACGGTCGACGGCAAGATCAAGGCGCGCCTTGCGGGGCGCAGCGGCGATATTCGTGAGCCGTCGTGGGGGCCGTTCCAGAAATGATTCGAAGGGCTGCCTTCAGTCCTGCTTTCCTCAATCCGTTCAGTTCAGGAGTAGAAAAATGATGAAGCGATATTTGATGGTGGCTGCGTTGGCGGCGGTGCTGGCCGGCTGTAGCTCGGGCGTCAAGCTTGATCCGCCGATCCAGGGTAGCGGCACCACCGGTGCTGATGCGAGCGCCACCACCGGCGCCACCGGCCAGGGCGCCGGCCAGAGCACGGTGACGCAGGTGCAGGCCGGCTCGGTCGGCGCCGATGCCGCAGGTCCTGCCGGCGTGGGGCGCGTGATCTACTTCGATTTCGACAGCTTCAGCGTCAAGCCCGAATACCAGTCGCTGGTCGACCAGCACGCGCGTTTCCTGCAAGGCAATCGGGGCCGCAGCGTGGCGGTTGAGGGCCACACCGACGAGCGCGGCAGCCGCGAATACAACCTGGCGCTGGGCCAAAAGCGCGCCGAAGCCGTACGCCGTGCACTTACGCTGGTGGGCGCCACCGATGCGCAGATCGAGGCCGTGAGCTTCGGCGAGGAGAAGCCGGCCGCATCTGGCGCGAGCGAGGACGCCTACTCGCAGAACCGCCGTGTCGAGATCCGCTACCGCTGAACGCGCCGTGATGCGAATGACGTATTTGCGGATCGCGGTGCTCTCTCTGGCTTGCGTGGCCGGGCAGAGCGCGCAGGCGCAGCTGTTTGGCGACGACCAGGCGCGACAGGCGATCCTGGATCTGCGGCAACGCTTCGACCAATCGGTGGCGGCGCAGAACCGCCTGGTCGATGAAAACACCCAGATGCGCCGCAGCATGCTCGACCTGCAGCAGCAGATCGAATCGCTGCGCGGCGAACTGGCCCGCTCGCGCGGCCAGGAAGAACAACTGACGCGCGACTTGAGCGAATTGCGCAAGCTGCAGACCAGCCAGCAATCGCTGGAAGACCGGCTGCGCAAGCTGGAAAGCGCGGAATCGGCGCGCTTGGCCACCGAGGCCGCTGCGTCGAGCACGCAGCCCCCGCCGTTGCCCAGCGATTCTGCGGGCGCCAGCGAAAAGCAAGACTACGACGCCGCGCTGGCGGTGTTCCGCGCCGGCGACTTCAAGGGCTCGCAGACCGGGTTTGCCAACTTCATCAAGCGCTATCCGCGCAGCAACCTGGCGCCTTCCGCCCTGTTCTGGCTCGGCAACGCCCAGTACGCGACGCGCGACTACAAGGAAGCCATCACCAACTTCCGCTCGCTGCTGACGGCATCGCCCAACCACCAGCGCGCGCCGGAGGCCATGCTGTCCATCGCCAACTGCCAGATCGAGCTGAAAGACACGCGTGCCGCCCGCGCCACGCTGGAATCGCTGGTCAAGACCTATCCGCAGTCCGAAGCCGCGCAGGCCGGCCGTGAACGCCTGAGCCGGTTGAAGTGACATCGGGCAGGGGTGGCTGGCCCCTGCTATAATCCTTGGTTCTCTTGCCGCACCCCGAATCGACGCCGGGGGCGGCTTTTTATCAGCCACAAGGAGAGCCGATGCGTCACTACGAAATCATTTTGCTGATCCACCCGGATCAGAGCGAGCAGGTTCCGGCCATGCTCGAGCGCTACAAGGGCATGATCACCGCCGGCGGCGGCAAGATCCACCGCCAGGAAGACTGGGGCCGCCGTCAGCTGGCCTACCAGATCAACAAGCTGGGCAAGGCGCATTACCTGTGCCTGAACATCGAGGCCGATCAGGCCGTGATGGCCGAACTGGAGCACGCCTTCAAGTTCAACGATGCCGTGCTGCGCCACCTGACGGTGCAGCGCAAGAAGGCCGATACCGCCCCATCGTCAATGATGAAGACCGTCGAGCGTGAAGAAGCGCGCAAGGCGCAGCAGGCGGAAACCACCAACTGATCTGGCGTTATCGCGCGGTCAAGGAGAAGTGAACCAGACCCGGCTCACGGCCAGCATCGTCGAGATCGGCGCTGTGCGCCTGACCCCCGCCGGCGTGCCGGCACTCGATGCCCGGCTCGAACACGAGTCCGAGGTCGAAGAGGGGGGCAGCAGCCGGCAGGTCAAGGCGCTGCTCAAGGCGGTGGCCCTGGGGGCCGTGGCCGAAAGGCTCGGCAGGCAGCCGATAGGCTCCGCGTGGTGTTTCACCGGTTTTCTCGCCAGCCCGCGCAACGCCAAGTCGGTGGTGCTCCACATCCAGGATTTTCAGCAAGATTAGATTCAAGGAGGCCTCATGGCCACGTTCAAGAAATTCAACAAGGACAAGCGCCCCAAGCGCAATACGCAATCGCTGCTGTTCAAGCGCAAGCGCTTCTGCCGCTTCACGGTCGCCGGCGTCGAAGAAATCGACTACAAGGACGTCGACACGCTGCGCGATTTCATCGGCGAAAACGGCAAGATCGTCCCCGCGCGCCTGACCGGCACGCGTGCCTTCTACCAGCGCCAACTCAACACCGCCATCAAGCGCGCACGCTTTCTGGCCATGCTGCCGTACAGCGACCAGCACCGCGTCTGAAGAAGGAGTCATCACCATGCAAATCATTCTTCTGGACAAGGTTGTCAACCTCGGCAACCTGGGTGAAATCGTCAAAGTCAAGGACGGTTACGCTCGCAACTTCCTGATTCCTTCGGGTCGGGCGCGTCGCGCCACCCAGGCTGCCAAGGCCGAGTTCGAAGCCCGCCGCGCCGAACTGGAAAAGCAAGCCGCTGAAAAGCTGGCGGCTGCCCAGGCGCAAGGCGAAAAGCTGAACGGCCAGACCATCAAGCTGACGCAAAAAGCCGGCGTTGACGGCCGCCTGTTCGGCTCGGTCACCAACCACGACATTGCCGACGAGCTGAAAAAGCATGGCTTCGACGTGCACAAGTCGCAAGTTCGCCTGCCCAATGGCCCCATCAAGGTCGTCGGCGATAACACCGTACAGGTGTCGTTGCACACCGATGTGGACGCCGAGATCACGGTGGCGGTGTACGGCGAAACTGCCTGATCAACCCGTTATCTTCTGACAAGCCGCCCGCCGCCCTGGTGGGGCGGCTTTGTTTTTTGTGCGTCCGTTTTCCACAGCCTCGGTCGCTCAATTCACCTTCGTTGCACCGCTTTCCCACAGCTTTGTCCCATGACAAGCGAGGCCGGGCGGCGTAGCATGGACTGCTTTTCGTCTCGCCCGCGCATGTCCTCCGTTTTCCCTTCCAGTTACGCCGATCTGGCCGACGACGCGCCGACCGATCGGCAAGTCGCCCAACTGCGCATTCCCCCGCATTCGCTCGAGGCCGAATCCAGCGTGCTGGGCGGCTTGTTGCTGGACAACAGCGCCTGGGACCGCGTGGGCGATGTACTCGTCGACAGCGATTTCTACCGTTACGAGCACCGGCTGGTGTATTCAGCCGTGGGCAAGCTGGTCAACGAGACCAAGCCGGCCGACGTGATCACGGTCTACGAAGAGCTGCAACGGCAGGGTAAAGGCGACGAGATCGGTGGGCTGGTCTACCTGAACGCACTGGCGCAATACGTGCCCAGTGCCAGCAACATCCGCCGGTATGCCGAGATCGTGCGCGAGCGATCTATTCTGCGCAAACTGGTTTCTGCCAGCGACGAGATCGCGACCAGCGCCTTCAACCCCAAGGGCAGGGCGGTGGACAAGATCCTGGACGAGGCCGAAGGCAAGATCTTCAAGATCGGCGAAGAGGGCTCGCGCATGAAGCAGGGCTTCCAGGCCATGGATGGCCTGGTGGTGCAACTGCTCGACCGCGTGCAAGAGATGGCCGACAACCCGAACGACGTGACCGGCGTTCCCACGGGTTTCGTCGACCTGGATCGCATGACCGCCGGGTTGCAGGCCGGCGATCTGGTGGTGCTCGCAGCGAGGCCTTCAATGGGCAAGACGGCGTTTGCCATCAACATTGCCGAGCACGTGGCGCTGAACGAGCAGTTGCCGGTGGCGGTGTTTTCGATGGAAATGGGTGCTGCACAACTGGCGGTGCGAATCGTCGGCTCGATCGGCCGCATTGACCAGGGCCACCTGCGCACCGGCAAGCTGACCGATGAGGAATGGCCACGCCTGACCGAAGCGATCGAGCGCTTGCGCAACGTCAGCCTTCACATCGACGAGACCCCCGGGCTCACGCCTTCCGAGCTGCGCGCCAATGCGCGCCGCCTGGCGCGCCAATGCGGCAAGCTGGGGCTGATCGTGGTCGACTACCTGCAGCTGATGAGTGGCAGCAGCAGCGACGGCGAAAACCGCGCCACAGAGCTGGGTGAAATCTCGCGCGGCCTGAAGGCGCTGGCCAAGGAGTTGCAATGCCCGGTGATCGCGCTCTCGCAGCTCAACCGCAGTGTCGAAACACGCACCGACAAGCGCCCCATGATGAGTGACCTGCGCGAATCGGGCGCCATCGAGCAGGACGCGGACATCATCATGTTCATTTACCGCGACGACTACTACAACAAGGATTCGCGCGAACCAGGCGTGGCTGAGATCATCATCGGCAAGCAGCGCAATGGCCCCACCGGCACCGTCAAGCTGGCGTTCGTCAAGCCGCTGACGCGCTTTGAGAGCCTGGCGTTTGGTGCCAGTGACGATTTTTAAGCGAAATAGGCCGCGAGCGCTTGTCCATCAAGCGCAAGCAGCTATAAAAATAGTAGTTTTCTCAAACAAGAAAGCCGCGACGCGTCGCGACTTTTTGCTGGGCGCTGGCACTCAGCGCAAGGCTTACATCACCTTGGCGATCGATTCGCAGACGTAGCCGATGTTGTTCTCGTTCAGCGCTGCGACGCACATGCGGCCCGTGTCGGTGCCGTAAACGCCGAACTCGTCGCGCAGCCTGACCATCTGGTCTTTTGACAGCCCCGAATAGCTGAACATGCCGACCTGCGTGGTGATGAAACTCATGTCCTGCTTGACGCCGGCAGCCTTCAAGCCATCGACCAGCGCCTGGCGCATCGCCTTGATGCGCTTGCGCATGCCGGCCAGTTCTTCTTCCCATTGCGCACGCAGCTTGGCGTCGCCCAGCACCATGGCCACCACGGCGCCGCCGTGCGTGGGCGGGTTGCTGTAGTTGGTGCGGATCATGATCTTGAGCTGGCTCAGCACCTTGTCGGCTTCTTCCTTCGAAGCGCACACCACGGACAGCGCACCGACGCGCTCGCCATACAGGCTGAACGATTTGCTGAACGAGGTAGAGACAAACACGTCCAGCCCCGCCGCGACGAACTTGCCGACCACCGCGCCGTCTTCGGTAATCCCGTCGGCAAATCCCTGGTAGGCCATGTCGAGGAAGGCGGTCAGCTTGCCGGCCTTGACGACCTCGATCACCTGTGCCCACTGGTCCGGCGTGAGGTCGTAGCCCGTGGGGTTGTGGCAGCACGCGTGCAGCACGACGACGGTGCCGGGGGCTGCAGCTTTCAGGTCGGCCAACATGCCGTCGAAGTTCAGGCGGCGCGTGGCGGCATCGTAATAGCGGTAGGTGCCAACGTCGAAACCGGCTTGCGTGAACAGCGCGCGGTGGTTCTCCCAGCTCGGGTCGCTGATCAGCACTTTGGCGTTCGGATTGAGTTTTTTCAGAAAGTCCGCGCCGATCTTCAAGCCGCCGGTGCCGCCGAGCGCCTGCACCGTGGCCACGCGACCTTGCTTGACAACGTCTGAATCGGCACCGAATACCAACGCCTTGACGCCATTGTCGTAAGCGGCAATGCCGTCGATGGGCAGATAGCCGCGTGGCTTGGGTGTATCCATCAGCGCCTTTTCAGCCGCCTGCACGCAGGCTAGAAGCGGCAACTTGCCGTTTTCGTCGAAATACACACCGACACCGAGGTTGACCTTGGCCGGGTTCTGATCGGCGGCAAACTGTTCGTTCAGACCCAGAATGGGGTCGCGAGGGGCCATTTCGACGGCGGAGAACAAAGACATGGGGCGATCCTGGTGCAACGGAAAGGCGGAGAACGCGCGCGCGACGAGCCATGTTGCTCGCATGCGCTACGCTGGCGGGGAAAACCCTTGAATTTTAGCGGTTCGCCCCACACCGAGCTTGTATGACCACCATTGCCGCGGCCGACGCGCCGACATCGGGCCAGTTTCAGAGCTTTCCCGATTCCCCTTTCCAGCTTTACCAGCCGTACCCGCCCGCGGGCGACCAGCCGACGGCGAT
>RRZT011978017.1_pt1 | contig 14247 bp, 12 predicted proteins | sample 2165551 | NCBI WGS metagenome assembly RRZT01 (sample SAMN10456910, study PRJNA506462) | wastewater metagenome | biome: wastewater; feature: sludge; material: wastewater sludge; isolation source: wastewater sludge with Escherichia coli K12::gfp cells carrying plasmid... | place: USA: Moscow, Idaho... | reverse complement strand
TCGTCGCGTTGCGCGGGATCGGCGGCTATCACCTGGTTTGCGATGCCCGCAACGAAGCGGCCGTCGCCACGCTGCGCGAACGCAAGCAGCGACCGAGCCGGCCATTCGCGGTGCTGTTCGCGGATGCCGATGATCTCGCTGCGAGCGACGACGAACGTGCGCTGCTGCAAAGTCCGCAGCGGCCGATCGTGTTGGTCGAAGCGAAGATCCAGCTTGCGCCTTCGGTGGCGCCGGGATTGAACCGGATCGGCGCAATGCTGCCGTACAGCCCACTGCACGTGCTGCTGCTCGATGATTTCGACGGGCCGCTGGTCGCGACTTCGGGCAACCTCTCGGGCGAACCGATCGTGACCGATCCACGGGAAGCCGAAGCTCGACTTGGCCGGATCGCCGATGGTTTCCTGCATCACGACCGGATGATCGTTCGCCCGGCCGAAGACTGCGTCTGGCAGGTTTATCCGCGCCATGGCCCGGCGCCGCTGCGGCTTGGGCGCGGAGATTCGCCGCTCGAGATGCGCCTGCCGCAGTCGCTGGCGCAACCGACGCTGGCGCTGGGTGGTGAGCAGAAAGTCACGCTCGCGCTCGGCTGGGGCGATCGCGCGGTGATCTCGCCGCATATCGGCGATCTCGACCATCCGGAAAGTCTGGAACTGCTCCAGCGTGTCGCGGCCGATTTCTGCCGGCTTTACCAGGTCAAGCCGCAACGGTTGGCGATCGACGCGCATCCCGGTTTCCAGAGCCGCCAGTGGGCGTTTGCGCAAGGGTTACCGATCACGGAGGTCTGGCACCATCACGCGCATGCGTCGGCGCTGGCCGCCGAGCATCCGCGCGTCGACGACTGGCTGATGCTGGCGTGGGACGGCGTCGGTCTCGGCCCGGACGGCGCGCTGTGGGGCGGCGAAGTTTTGCGCGGCGGTCCCGGAAAATGGCGGCGCGTCGCCAGCCTGCGACCTTTCCGCCTGCCCGGCGGCGAGGCCGCAGGCCGCGAGCCGTGGCGCAGCGCGGCCGGGATGCTGTGGGAGTGCGACGAAGCTGCGCCGGACTGGCATCCGCAGCAGACTCTGCTGCAGGCTGCGTGGCAAAAGCGCATCAACAGTCCGATGACCTCGGCGGCGGGGCGGTTGTTCGACGCCGCTGCCGCGCTGATCGGCGTGTGTACGAACGCGAGCTTCGAGGGCGAAGGCCCGATGCGGCTGCAGGCGCTGGCCGAAAGCGTCGAAAGCGCGCCGGATTGGCCGGTTTGCTGGCGGCAGGGCGACGGACTACTTGAGCTCGATTGGCAGCCGTGGCTGCCGTTATTGCGCGATGCCGCCACGGCTCCGGCGCTACGCGCGCGCGCTTTTCATCAGGCGCTGGCGCAGGCGGTTTCCGCGCTGCCGAAGCTGCTAGGATTGCCGGAGGGCATGCCGCTCGGCCTTGCTGGTGGCGTATTCCAGAACCGGCTGCTGGTCGCGCTGATCTCGGCAACGGTCAGGGACCGGCCGGTGCTGTTGCCCTGCGCCGTTCCGCCGAATGACGCCGGAATCGCAGCGGGCCAGCTGGTTGAAGCGTGCTTTGTAAGTTATTTATTTATATGATTATTTTATTTAAATCCTGGAGCGCAATGACCGATTCCCATGTCCGCCTTGCCCACGGCAACGGTGGCCGCCTGATGCGCGAGCTGCTGGAACGCGTGGTTTATCCTGCGCTCGGCGTCCGCGAGAGTTCGACCGACGCCGCCCCGGTGGCGGCCCGCGCGCGCTGGCGGGCCGAGTTGGGCAACGGCAGAGATACCGGGCAGCGGCGGATCTTTCCCGACGGAGACATCGGCAGTCTCGCCATCCACGGCACGCTGAACGATCTGGCGGTTTCCGGCGCCGAGCCGGCTGCGTTGACGCTGAACCTTGTGCTCGAGGAAGGCTTCCCGCTGGCGGATCTCGAGCAGATTCTTGCGTCCGCCGGCCGGGCGGCGCGCGCCGCGGGCGTTCCGATTGTCGGTGGCGACACCAAGGTCGTGCCGCACGGGCAGGGCAGCGGCGTCGTGATTGCGACGACCGGATTTGGCTGGCGCGATCCGGCGCTGCAACTCGACATCCGTTCGGTCAAGCCCGGCGATGCGGTGCTGGTTAGCGGCCCGCTCGGCGATCACGGCACGACCGTGCTGCTGGCGCGCGAGCTGTTCGGTCTCGAAAGCGACCTGGTTTCCGACGCGGCCTGCGTGCTGGAACTCGCGCGGCTCGCCTGGACGCTGCCCGGCGTGCGCTTTCTGCGCGACCCGACCCGCGGCGGGCTGGCTTCGGTCATGCACGAGATCGCCCGCGCAAGCGGCTGCGGCGCGAATCTGGAAGAAGCGGCAATTCCGCTACGCGACCCGGTGCGCGGCGCGTGCAGTCTGCTCGGTTTCAATCCGTTGCAGCTCGCGTGCGAAGGCCGCATCGTCGCGATCGCCGCGCCCGAAGTTGCGGATGTGTTATTGCGACATTGGCAGGCGCATCCGCAGGGCAGCGATGCGGCGCGGATCGGCCAGCTGACTGTTGAACCGGAAGTGTGCCTGACCACGCCACTCGGCGGACGGCGCTGGCTGGCAGAACTTGCCGAAGATCCGTTGCCGCGAATCTGCTGATGCGCACCAGTATTGTGCAAATGCGTACGCTTCTTGATAAGTTGCGTCGTTTTTGCACCATGTTTGGGCGTGCTGTTTGGGGTGGTTTACGGCATGTCACAAAATGGTTGCAGGTGCGGTTTTTTTCACAAAAAACGCACCAATGCTGCGCATCGATCGTGTAAAGTTTCCGTCCCAAATTCATTTCCAACGCACACAAAAGGGGCAGCAGATGTCGAAGTACCAGTCCGTTCATGATTTCCTGAACCAAGTTGCAGCACGCAACCCGGGCCAGCCTGAGTTCCTGCAAGCCGTCACCGAAGTGATGGAAAGCCTGTGGCCGTTCATTGAAAAGAACCCGAAATATTCCGCGCAAAGCCTGCTCGAGCGCCTGTCCGAACCGGAACGCGTGATCATGTTCCGCGTGTCCTGGGTCGACGACAAGGGCGAAGTCCAGGTCAACAAGGGCTACCGTATCCAGCACAGCGCCTCGATTGGCCCGTACAAGGGCGGCATCCGTTTCCACCCGTCGGTCAACCTGTCGATCCTGAAGTTCCTGGCTTTTGAACAGACCTTCAAGAACTCCCTGACCACCCTGCCGATGGGCGGTGGCAAGGGCGGCTCCGACTTCGACCCGAAGGGCAAGAGCGACAACGAAATCATGCGCTTCTGCCAGGCTTTCGTTTCCGAACTGTTCCGCCATGTCGGTTCCGACACCGACGTTCCGGCTGGCGACATCGGCGTGGGCGGCCGCGAAGTCGGCTTCATGGCCGGCATGTACAAGAAGCTGTCCAATCGTGCTGACTGTGTGTTCACCGGCAAGGGCCTGACCTTCGGCGGTTCGCTGATCCGTCCGGAAGCCACCGGCTACGGCACTGTCTACTTCGCCGACGAAATGCTCAAGCTGAACGGCAAGAGCTTCAAGGGCCTGCGCGTCAGCGTTTCCGGCTCCGGCAACGTCGCCCAGTACGCGGTCGAGAAGGCCATGCAACTCGGCGCCAAGGTTGTGACCGTTTCCGATTCCAGCGGCGTCGTTTACGACGAAGCTGGCTTCACCCCGGAAAAACTGGCCAAGCTGATCGAAGTCAAGGAAGTCCAGCGCAGCCGCGTCAGCGACTACGCCAAGCTCGTCGGCGCCAAGTTCGAAGCCGGCAAGACCCCGTGGCATATCCCGGTTGATGTCGCCCTGCCGTGCGCAACGCAGAACGAACTCAACGAAGAAGATGCCAAGACCCTGGTCAAGAACGGCGTGATCTGCGTGGCCGAAGGCGCCAACATGCCGTCGACCCTCGACGCCGTGCGCGTGTTCGAAAGCAACCGCATCCTGTACGCACCGGGCAAGGCTTCCAACGCTGGCGGCGTGGCCACTTCCGGTCTGGAAATGAGCCAGAACGCGCTGCGTCTGTCCTGGACCCGCGAAGAAGTCGATGCCCGCCTGCTCGGCATCATGCAGAGCATCCACGCTTCCTGCGTGAAGTACGGCAAGCGCGAAGACGGCACCGTGTCCTACGTTGACGGCGCCAACATCGCCGGCTTCGTCAAGGTCGCCGAAGCGATGCTGGCGCAAGGCGTGATCTGATCGACGCCTGATGCAAGCCAAAAGCCGGAGGTTTCGCCTCCGGCTTTTTTGCGTGCTTGCGCCCCGCTGCGCGGTATGATGCCTTCATGGGCGGCCGTGGCCACAGGATGCTATGGTTGTTTTTTTGACGTAACTTATTGATTAATAACAACTTTTTGAGGTGGTCATGCAAAAAGAATACCGACTTTCCAAATCCGAGATCAAGCCTCTCGCCGAAGGACATGGCTTGTGCGTGGTCAGCGATCTGATTACCGTGGACGGCCAGCCCGTTGGCTATGCCTATCGCGAAGAGCCGGAAGATGAGGAGGACAGCGGCTGGCGTTTTCTGGCCGGAACCGAAAGCGACGCTTATCTCGACAACACCAAGAATTTCAGCGTTCTCGATGTGAACGTGGTGGCGAACTACGACGCAGCCATTCTCGCGCTGCTGAATCAGCCGGTCGGCGCCGAATTCGACCGCGGCGAAGGCGACGAATTCCTCGATGCCAACGACTGAGAAATAACGCCGATCTTCCCCGGACGGAGGACAAGCTGCTGTCATTCCTGCGCCCGAAAAGGGGCGTCATTCCGTATATGGGCTCCTCCCGACTTGCAAGCACGTCACGTCGTTGACTGCAGGCTCGACTGCACACGTTATCCGGCCTCTGGGCTGCGTTGCCTGGGCCATAGTGGGCTAATTCGCGCGTCTGGTCCTTATCAGCGAAGCGTGCTCAAAGGCACATCGGAATGATCAGGTTTTCCAGACACCGGTTCGACCTGTTTGCCATCAACGCTTCATGCTTCGCAATCGTGAAGAATGTTGCTCGGTGATAAACCCGTCAGAGACGGGGCCAGCTTGTCTGGGCTCGGCTCAGGCGGGTTCTGCTTTTATCCTAAAGTCCGGGTCGTAATCTTGTTCGCTGGTCAGGAGCGCCCATGCCATCCGCATCGTTTTGTTCGCCAAGGCCACGGCGGCGATATTTTTGTTGCGCCGGCGGCACAGACTTTGTGTCCACCGGCTCAATCGGTCATCCTTGTCCTTGGCTGCCTTGATCACAGAGCGCGCGCCGTGAATCAGCAGAGTACGCAGGTAGGCATCGCCGCGTTTGCAAATGCCCAGCAGCTTGTCTTTGCCGCCACTGCTATGCTGGCCAGGAACCAATCCACACCAAGCGGCGGCATCTCGCCCGCGCTGGAACATCCTGCCGTCGCCCAGTGCGGCAATCAGTACGGTGGCGGTGACCTGCGCCATATCCCAACCCTCTACTCTGGAGAGCAGCAATTGCCGGTCGGCCCAAGTGCTCATCCGCCAAGGCAGCCAGCCTTGGAAGGGCTGGCGCCGGATCTGTCGGCCATCGTTCGCGATGGGTGTGGCCGGGAGTGGGAAGTAAACCCAGCGACCGGCGAGATTCAAGGCCGGTTGCCTGGTGTAATTAGATTAGCTATCGGCGAGCACCTTGGCAGCAAAGTCCTGCTGCTGGGCGAGATATCCGCATGACCATGCTCGGAACAAGCCCTTATGATGTTCGAGTGCGATGGCCCTAGGAGGCCTGACTAACCTGGCCGTTGTAATGCACGATTGATTCCTTGATGCGGTTGGTGCCCCACACCAGGCAAACCTTTTCGCCAGTCATTACCGGGCACGGAACAATCCCGCTCAGCGCTTGCGGATCTCGGTGATATAGGTAACGGCCACGCTCTGTGCGAAATTCGGGATATCGGCGAAGGCCGCTTGCCCTGCGGGGCTGGCAAAGGCGGCCTCCGCGGCTTCAAGCGATTCGAACCAGAGTTCGGAGAAGCCATCAATAGGCGAATCCGGGTACTTCTCCCGGTCGATCGGATTAATGACGTATTTGAGCACCCCGGGCACATGCTTGGCGATTTCCGAATGCACTTTCACCCAATTATCCACAAACTCCTCAAAACTCTGGTCCTGCTTCTTGACGATCAGGCCCACATGCTTGAAACCGGTGATATCCGACATAAAAAATTTCCTTACGACACTGCGATAAAAATTCCGGCAACCTTTTTAACTCTGCCCGGAATCAACTATGGGCGGCAGTTGCAATGACAGCGCCAGCGCTATCCATCAACTTGAAGCAAGTCGGCTCTGCCTGCCCGTGAAAACCACCTCAATTGCGGTTAACTACTTGTTCTTGCTGCGATAATTCACATCAAGGGAGAGGCTCTGGAACATTATCCAAGGAAAGTTATTGGCGATAAACACGCTATCTTGCGATTCAATGTATCTTTATTTTCTACAATAGCCGCTGTAGCATCGCCCCACGCCAATCCCGCGTGGCAGAAGATGATGACGCTGAAAATCCTGTCAGAAAGCTGAGCACACACATGAGAAATCACGATCACCTAGGCAGCATCACCGCATTTGTGACAACCGCACAGCACGGCAGCTTCACCGCTGCGGCCGAGCGTCTGGGGCTGACCAAATCCGCTGTGGGGAAAAGCGTAGCGCGGCTCGAAGAGCGTCTGGGGCTTAAGCTATTCCAACGCTCCACACGCAGGCTCAGCCTGACGCCGGATGGAGAACGCTATCTGCTGAGCTGCCAGAACGCCCTGGAAATACTGGATCAGGCCGAGATCGAACTCACTTCTCACGCCGCCCACCCTTCCGGCCGCATCAGAATCGACCTTCCCGCCGCCTTCGGCCGGCAGCGAGTATTGCCATATCTCCTGAAGGTGGTGGATCAATGCCCGGAACTCACCCTCACCGTCACCTTCAGTGAAAGGTTTGTCGATCTCATAGAAGAAGGAATCGACCTCGTCGTCCGCATCGGCGAGCTTGCCGACAGCCGCGGGCTGGTGGCACGCCGGCTGACCACCCAGAAGCTCGTCATCTGTGCCGCCCCCCGTTATCTGGAATGCCACGCTGCCCCTGAAATCCCGCAGGATATGAACTACCACAAATGCATTGTCGGGCTACGCCGGGGCCAGCCCGTCTACTGGCTACTGAAGGAAGCGGATGGCCGCCTGACACGCTATCCTCCGCCCCCCACGCACGAATTTGCCGACGGCGAAGCAATGCTGGATGCCGTGATCGCCGGCTGCGGTCTCTCACAATTGCCCCTCTGGCTGGTCAGGGAAGACCTTCAACGCGGCACGATCCGCGAAGTGCTACAAGGCTACTCCGGCGGCGAAATGCCGATCAGTGCCCTGTGGCCTGCCAGTCGCCAGATGCTGCCCAAGACCCGCTACGTGGTGGACGCACTGATCAAGGGTGCGCAGCAGGGCGCACTGGATTGACTCTCCAAGTGAAGCTCCGCGTTTTTGGTGTAAGACAAGGCGTGTTGTGATGTTATACATTTTGGAGATTGCCATGCGTACGGCTACTACCGCGCTTGGTCTAGAGCCTGACCTCAAGCATCGAGCGGAAGTTTGGACGACTACCTTGAAATTGTCATACACCATGCGCAGCGGCACCCCACCAAAGAAAGCGAAGGCGCGGTTGTGTGCATCAAAGACCATTTCCTGGGTTTCGCGCGGATAGGCGGCCACAAACATCTGGCGGGAGCCGGCATCCGCCGCAGCGACTGGGCCCCGGCCTGCGTCCGCAGGAAGTCCCGTTTGGGGTGCCGGAGCGACGGCGATTCTTCTGGTGAGTATTCCACGGGACGAGAAAAAGGCCGGTTTTTTACTCCCGGCCTCTTGTTTTAACGTGGTGATTTATATCAATTTTTTATCGCAATCTGGATCGCGCGCGCTTGTTCGAGCGCCTGGTCGGCGGTTTTGGCCAGCACGTTGTAGTGGCCCATCTTGCGGCCCGGCCGCGCTTCGCGCTTGCCGTACAGGTGCAGCTTTGCGTTCGGCGTGGCCATCAGCGGCGCCCAGTTCGGTTCGCTGCCGTCCATTCCCCAGGAATCGCCGAGCAGGTTGACCATCACGACCGGACTGACGAGGTCGGGCTGGCCGGGCGTCAGGCCGCACATCGTGCGCACCTGCTGTTCGAACTGGCTGGTCAGCGTGGCGTCGAGCGTGTAGTGGCCGGAGTTGTGCGGGCGCGGCGCGATTTCGTTGATGACGAGGCTGTCGTCGTCGAGCACGAACATTTCGACGGCGAGCACGCCGACGTAGCCGAGCGCGGCGGCGAGCTGCTGCGCCATCGCCTGCGCCTGTTCCGCGACGTCAGCGGGAACGCGCGCCGGAACGATCGAGACGTCGAGGATGCCGGTTGGGTGTTCGTTTTCCGAAACCGGGAAGCCGGCGATTTCACCGTTCTCGGTGCGGGCGACGATGGCCGAGACTTCGCATTTGAGCGGCAGCATTTTTTCCAGCACGCACGGCTGGTGCTTGAAGTCGGCGAGCGCGAGGCGCACTTCTTCGGCGGTCTTGACCCGGACCTGGCCCTTGCCGTCATAACCGAGCCGGGCGGTTTTCAGGATGCCGGGCAGGTAGGCGGAAAGGTTGCCTTCGAGGTCGGCTGCGGTGTTGACGGCGAGGAACGGCGCAACTGACAGGCCGGCGTTGCGGATAAAGGTCTTCTCAGCGATGCGGTCCTGTGCGATCGCGACGCAGTCGCCAGACGGCGAAACCGGGATGCCTTGCGCGGCCAGCCAGCGCATCGATTCGGCGCTGACGTTCTCGAATTCGGTCGTGACGGCGGCGCAGGTGCGCGCGAGTTCGGCCAGGGCCTCGGGATCGGTGAACGGCTTGCACAGGTGCACGTCGGCGAAGTCAGCAGCCGGTGCGTGGACGTCGGGATCGAGCACGGTGACGCGGTAGCCCATGGCTTTGGCGGCCGCGGCGAACATGCGGCCGAGCTGGCCGCCGCCGAGGATGCCGAGCATCGCTGGCGGCAGGATCACGCGCCCGGGGCGGGCGCCTTGGGGGGGCAGGGTCATCTTGTTTCTCTTTGGTTCATCATTGTCTTGATCTTCGGCTTGGCTGCGACGTTCGCACACGCCGCACCACTGCGCATAGCCCCAGCGCGACCAGCCGTAGATCGCGCCGGCGATCAGCCCGAGCGGTGCGGCATTCAGGGCCGCCGGCAGAAATGCGCGTGCGGCGCCGGTCCACAGCTCGAACCCCGCGAAAACCACGCAGAACGAGCCGCCCCAGCCGAGCGCGCCGACCAGTGCGATGCTGTGCCAGCGTCCCTGTTCGCGAACTTTTTGCCAGTGTAGGGACTGCGTGTCCTGCATCAGACTTGCGGCAGTTCCATGGCCAGTACGGTGTCTTTCTGGCGCTGGCGGAATTCGACGAGCTTCGCCGCGACTTCCGGCAGTTCGTGCGCGAGCATCGCGACGGCGAACAGGCCGGCATTGGCTGCGCCGGCTTCGCCGATTGCGAACGTGGCGACTGGAATGCCCTTCGGCATCTGGACGATCGACAGCAGCGAATCTTCGCCGCGCAGGTACTTGGACGGCACCGGCACGCCGAGCACCGGCACGGTGGTCTTGGCTGCGAGCATGCCCGGCAGGTGCGCCGCGCCGCCGGCGCCGGCGATGATGCAGCGCAGGCCGCGCTCATGCGCCGTTTCCGCGTACTCGAACAGCAGATCGGGCGTGCGGTGCGCCGATACGACCCTGCATTCGAACTCGATGCCGAAATCCTTGAGCTGACGGGCTGCATGCTGCATCACTTCCCAGTCGCTGTTGCTGCCCATCACCACGCCGACCTGAATCATGTGGGTAACTCCAAGAAAGAGCGAAAACCTGCAATTCTACCGAAATTTGCCGTCAAAACATTGTTTTGGATGAGAGGACGGCGCCAAACGGTGCTTGTTGCCCTGAGCCGGCTATCGCCGCCGGCTTGTTGCGGCGCAGAAATAACACTATACCGACTCGCACCATTAGCAGATGCTAATGGTGCATTCAATCAGCAAAGGAGTTCCATCATGTTTATCACGCTGTTTTCGCTGGTTCTGCTGGTAGTCATGTTTTTCGTCGCTGGCTTCCTCATCTGGCGCCAGATCAGCAAAAGTTGTTCCGATGATCGTCCGAGCCTGGAAAGCCATAGCATTATTCGATAGCCCCCTGTTCGCATTATTCCTGGATCCAGCGGGCTGCAGCGATGGCGTAGTAGGTCATGATCGCATCGGCGCCGGCGCGCTTGATCGAGAGCAGGCTTTCCAGCACGCACTTTTTCTCGTCCAGCCAGCCATTCTGCGCGGCAGCCTTCAGCATCGCGTATTCGCCTGAAACCTGGTAGACGACGGTTGGCACGGCGAATTCGTCCCTGACCCGGCGCACGATATCGAGGTAAGGCAGTCCCGGCTTGACCATGACCATGTCGGCGCCTTCCTCGAGATCAAGCGCGACCTCGTGCAGCGCCTCATCCGAGTTGGCCGGGTCGATCTGGTAGGTTTCCTTGCTGCTCTTGCCAAGATTTACCGCCGAGCCGACCGCGTCGCGGAACGGGCCGTAGAACGCCGATGCGTATTTGGCCGAATAGGCGAGAATGCGGGTATGGATATGGCTGTCGCGGTCGAGCGCCGCGCGGATCGCGCCGATGCGCCCGTCCATCATGTCGGAAGGCGCGACGACGTCGGCGCCGGCTTCGGCATGGCTTAGCGCTTGGCGGATCAGTGCGGCGACAGTCTCGTCGTTCATCACGTAGCCGTTGTCATCAATCAGGCCGTCCTGGCCGTGGCTCGTGTACGGGTCGAGCGCGACGTCGGTGATCAGGCCAAGTTTCGGGAAGCGTTCCTTCAGCGCGCGCACGACGCGCGGGATCAGCCCCATGCGGTTCCAGGCTTCCTCTGCGCCGGACGTTTTCAGCGCCGGCTCGATGACCGGGAACAGCGCGAGCGCCGGGATGCCCAGTTCCAGTGCTTGCTCCGCGGTGGCATACAGCCGGTCGAGCGATTGGCGCATGACGCCGGGCATTGACTCGACCGGCTCTTGCCGGTCGCGGCCGTCGAGGACGAACACCGGCAGGATCAGGTCCGCAGGAGAAAGCGCGCTTTCGCGCATCAGGCGACGGGAGAAATCGTCGCGACGCATGCGGCGCAGGCGCGTGGCGGGGAAATGGCGGGTTGGAATCATGGCGCGGGCTGCAATAATGGGAGAGAGATTCTGATTCTAGCGTCCCGACAGGGATCATGATCAGTAACGATTGCCAAGAACCTGCACCGGCAGGGGTGCTACCTGACGGGATGAACAAGGAGAACATGATGTCGCTCGCCCATTCCACGATGTTGCCGCTTGGTGCGGACCTGCCCGATTTCACGCTGGCCGATGGCGATGGCCACCCTTATACCTTGTCGGCGCTGGCCGGGCAGAAGGGGCTGTTCGTGATCTTTATCTGCAACCACTGTCCTTACGTTCAGCACATCAATCCAGCGCTGGCCGTGCTCGGCGCGGAGCTGGCCGAAAATGACATCGGCATGGTCGCGATTTCGAGCAACGATATCGAGCGCTACCCGGACGATGCGCCGGAGCGGATGGCCGACTTCGCCCGCGACAACGGTTATACCTTTCCGTATCTGTATGACGCCGACCAGACGGCCGCTCATGCGTTCCGCGCCGCCTGCACGCCGGATCTGTACTTGTTCGATGCCGGACTGAAGCTGGTCTATCGCGGTCGCTTCGATGCCACCCGGCCAGAGCAGGGCGTCGCCGCAGATGGCGCGGATCTGAAGCGCGCAGTTACCGGCATGCTCTCCGGAGAACCGCCGCTGGCGGAGCAACTGCCGAGCGCCGGGTGCAGCATCAAGTGGCGCCGCGGCGAGGAGCCGGGCTGGTGCTGAGCTGATTTTCAGTAAAAATCGTTATTAATCAATAAGTTATTGATTAAGCAGCTTTCTTCCCGCCTGCGAATGATTCAAACCCGGTATTCAGCGCACTGTAGATTTCGCGCAGCTTGGCGTCGAGTTCGGCCACCTGCGCGGCGAGCTTGCGGTCGATTTCCTCAAGTTCGCGGAGACGATCCTCGAGCGTGTCGGTTGCCTTATGGATGCGCTTGATGCTTTCCAGTCGGCGGCGCAGCTGCATCTGGTGCTCGCGCACCTGGGTTTCCATCGGCGACATCACGGCCTTGAGCCAGTGTTCCGCGTCGCGGTTCGCGACGTCGAACACATGAACGACGCGGCTGGCGACGATTTCGAAGAATTTGCGCGTGATGCGGCTCTGGCTCGTCGTCAGCAGCTTGCCGACCGTGTTGAAATGCTCGTGGAAGGTTTTTTCGAGCCGTGTCAGTTCCTTGTGGTACTTCAGCGTCGAGAACGGCGGCGGTGTAATGCGGCCGAGGCCGTGTTCCTGACTGAATTTCTGGTACATCGCCGACATCATCGCCTGAATTTCGGCGACCTGCTCGGCCGACTGACTGATCGCGGCGTTGGTGTCCTGGAAAAAGCGTTCCATGATTGCGCGCAGGCCGCCTGAGCCGAACGAAAAGATCGTCTTTTCCATTTCGGCGCGGATGCGGAGGATCTCCTCGTTCAGCGCATCGCGCCCGAGCAGCGAGAATAGCTTGTTGGTTTGCTGGCTGAATACGCTGCGCAGTGCCTGGAAGCGCACGAGTCCCTGCTCGAAATGCTGCTTGTCAGCCTGCACTTTCTGCATCATCTGGGCGATCACGTCCTGATTCTTGCCGCGCAGGGCGGAAAGTTCGGCAAGCTGTTCGCCGAGGCTGCTGCGCCGGGTCGCAAGCAGGCTGCGGATCGCCAGTACGATGTCTTCGGTTTCACCGTGCGGGGTGCCGCGCACGATGTCCTGCTTGCCGGGGAGCAGTTCTTCCGACAAGGCCTGTTCCAGCGCGCCGAGGCGGGATTTTTCCAGCAGGGCATCATCGGAATGCACCTTCGCGACCAGCGCCTTCTGGGCGGAAACCGGGAAGATGTGCCGGGCAGGAACGTCGAGCAGGTCGGCTGTGGTTTTGACCTGCTTGCTGATTTCGGCATCGATTTCCGTGGCGCTTTTCAGATCGTCCCACATGCCGTCGATCTTGTTCAGTACGACCAGCCGGCCGCGCTTGCCGGACTGGCCGCGCGCGATATGGTTGCGCCAGACCTCGATGTCCGATTTGGTGACGCCGGTGTCGGCCGCGAGGATGAACAGGATCGCGTGCGCGTTCGGCAGCAGGCTCAGCGTCAGCTCGGGTTCGGTGCCGATCGCGTTCAGCCCCGGCGTGTCGAGGATCACCAGCCCCTGCTCGAGCAGCGGGTGCGGGAAATTGATCATCGCATGACGCCAACACGGGATTTCTACGGTTCCGCTGGCAGCGGAATGAACCTGATCCGGGTCGTTTTCGTCGAACAGACCGTAGTGCTTGGCTTCCTCGATCGGAGCCCGGCGGGTCTTGCCGATTTCGCGGAAGGTTTCCTGGATCGAGTCCGGATCGGCGAGGTCGAGAGGGAAGACCTTCCACTCATCCTGATAGCGGCGATATTCCTGGGTCGGCGTGTCGTTTGCGCGCGTCTCGATCGGCAGCAGCTTCAGCGACGGGGGTTGTGCCGGATCGTAGAGCAGTTCGGTCGGGCACATCGTCGTGCGCCCGGCGCTCGAAGGCAGGATGCGCTGGCCGAAGTGGGCGAAGAAGATCGCGTTGATCAGCTCGGATTTGCCGCGCGAGAATTCGGCGACAAATGCGATGTTCAGCTTGTCGTCGCGCAGTTTGTCGGTCAGCGACTGGATGCGCAAACCCGTCTGGGCGTCTTCGAGGTCCTGCTCGGCGAGCCAGCGCGAAAGCCGGGTAATCGATTGGGTCAGGTTACTGCGCCATGTGCTGTAGGCCTGGAATTCGCTTGCCAGATGGTCGTTGGCGGCGATGGCATCCTGATGCAGGTAGTTGGCGATCATGCGGGGGTCTCTCTTAGTATTTTGCGCCAGCGCGCAGCGAATTCCCTTGATTTTAGAACAGATTTTCCGGGGTGTGGCGCTATCGGAGTAAGGTTTTCTTGTGGCTGTGATGTTGTGCTTTGTCGTGGCCGGGCGCCGTTGCCGACAAAAGGGATCACTGTTGGCAGTGCGGGCACCAGAACGTTGCGCGCTGGCCGAGTTTCGCGCTACGGATTGGTGTCGCGCAGATGCGACAGATTTCGCCGGCACGGGCGTAGACAAAGCTGTTGACCGTGAAATAACCGGCCTTGCCGTCGCTGTCGACATAGTCGCGCAAGGTGCTGCCTCCGGCGGCGATCGATTCTTCGAGTACT
>RRZT011463161.1_pt1 | contig 14247 bp, 15 predicted proteins | sample 2165551 | NCBI WGS metagenome assembly RRZT01 (sample SAMN10456910, study PRJNA506462) | wastewater metagenome | biome: wastewater; feature: sludge; material: wastewater sludge; isolation source: wastewater sludge with Escherichia coli K12::gfp cells carrying plasmid... | place: USA: Moscow, Idaho... | reverse complement strand
TAATGGAGTTGTGGAGGGGCATGTAAACAGATTAAAAAACAAGAAAAGAGAGATGTATGGCAGGGCTGGATTTGAACTGTTAAGACGAAAGGTCGTGCTTTCCAACTTAGGATAACCTGCACCAAATTTGACGAAGAACCCATATGCGCCGGAATTAGGTGCAACGCACCGCTGCTTCCTCTTATGATTCAAAAAAAATGAACTGAATTCCCGATTTTTCTCTAAAAATGGGTGCATATCTGCCGGAATGGCTGTATAAATCAAATCTTTTTGATCCTATTTGACTTTCCTTTTCCTTCTGGACTGGGTGCATATGCTCCGGATTATCTAATCAGCATATTTTGCAATTATTTGCTTAGGTACATCAAGTAAAGGCACATTATAATTAACTCCTGTTTTTTCACGCTTACCCATAACCCACAGTCCGTCATCAAAAGAAGTACGGATATTTGATTGGCGTAAATTCTTCACATCTATATAGGCGAGTCCGGTAAAACAACTGAAAATAAATATATCCCTCACACGTTCAAGACGTTCAGAGCTAAACTTTTTACACATTATTATATTTATTTCCTGCTGTGTTAGATAGCCACGATCTGTTTTTTTGAATTTAATTTTAAAATTTGCAAACGGATCAATGTGTATCCAACCATTGTTTTTAGCCATAATAATAATAGTGCGGAAACGTTGTAGAAATTTTGCAGTAGTATTTTCCTTGCAATTACAAGAAGTCATCAGGTAAATTTCAAAGTTGTGCAAGAACATATGATTTACCTCTTTTAAAGAAATATCAGAAACATGATAATATTCTTTAATAAAGTCTGCCATACGTCTATGAGCAACCTCGTACTTCTGGAGTGTTTCTTTAGATTTACTGATACCAACTAATTTGGCTACATCCTCATTGTGACGTTGGAAAAGTTCGAGAACAGTTTGTTGTTTTACTTCGATACCCAGAAAAATGTTCTTTACTCTGTCAGCATTGACATTGTTTTCTTTTGTCTGTAAGTCATGATAAACATTGTGAATGCTTGTTTTGATTTCATTCAATAGGGCATTGACTTCAACTGCTTCATTTGATTTCCCGGTGGCAACAGATGCCTTTGCGTCCCAAATATTGGGGTGAATGCTTACTTTGGTATTGAAACGGCTTGGTTGTCCGTCAATAGTGATCCGGCACATAATAGGAAGCGTACCGTCTGATTTTTGTTTGTCTCTTTTCACATAGAAAAGAATCCGAAATGTACTTTTCATAAACTCATTTTTAATGTTACAAAATTACTGTGGACTATCTAAAAATGAGCTTTATGCACTGTGCCAAATATGGACAACTCTCCGCCAATATTGGACAAACTGTACCCCCTCCAATCCTATTTACTGTACCCCCTATGCTTTTTTGAAAAAGGGGTACACTTTAGGTTATCAACTTTGTCGTTTCTTGGCTTTTTCTTGTCTTTTGACTAAGACATAATAAATGAAAAAACCCTTCATATTCACTGAATATGAAGGGTTTGTCTTACTTTTGACGCCTTTTGTCTAGAGGCTTCTGCGGTATGGACGGGAAAGCCACCTTTAAGGTTTAATTGGCTTTGTTTCAATGTCTTATCCCTTTGATTTCTCTTAGGGGGTACAGTTTAGGTTAGTATCTCATAACTAACTGTATTTCAACATTTCAACGACTCGTCGCTAATCGACTTACTTCTGGCGGTCCGGACGGGACTCGAACCCGCGACCCCATGCGTGACAGGCATGTATTCTAACCAACTGAACTACCGAACCATTTTGTTTGTTTTAACTGCATTTCCTCTGAATTGCGATGCAAAGATAGATGATCTTTTTTTATCCTGCAACACCTATCTGCAATTATTTTTTATCTTTTTTTATTATTAGCTGATTCTTAAGTGATTATTCGTTAAAAAAAATCATCCTAAAACTTCCGCCATGAAAGCATTTGAAAAGGATTTTATTGAATTACCAAGGGACATTAAGGCATTTTATCACAAAACAGCTTCATTATCATACTTTTTACAACTCAAAATCAGTTTTGTGTTTATAAATTGTTACTTTTGTGCCCTTAATCCAAAAAGGTTGAATAATGGAAGAAGTACAACGTCCTGCTACGGCAATTTTATTGATGCACTGCCCGGACTCACCGGGTATTTTGGCTACACTTACTGGTTTTATTAATGTAAACGGCGGGAATATTGTGTATTTGGACCAACACGTAGACCGCTTGAAGAATGTATTCTTTATGCGTATTGAATGGGATCTGAAAAAATTCGTTATTACTAAAGAGAAAATAGACGATTATTTCAGTACGTTGTATGCTGTAAAGTATAACATACAATATCGGATCTATTTCAATGATTACATTCCTCGCATGGCGCTTTTTGTTTCTAAAATGTCGCACTGTATGTATGATATACTCGCCAGATATACTGCTGGCGAATGGAAGGTTTCAATTCCTGTTATTGTTAGCAATCATCCGGAGATGGAAGTTGTTGCAAAGAGATTCGGAATTGAATACCGATATTTCCCCATCACCAAAGAAACGAAAGAAGAGCAAGAGAATCTCGAACTGGAGCTTCTTAAAGAGTATAATATCGAGTTTATTGTCCTAGCGCGCTATATGCAGGTGGTGTCCGAATCATTTATCAAGAACTTTCCCAATCGAATTATTAACATACATCATTCATTCCTTCCGGCGTTTGTTGGGGCCAAGCCTTATCACGCTGCATTTGAAAGGGGAGTAAAGCTGATAGGTGCCACCAGTCATTATGTTACGACCGAACTGGACGCTGGTCCGATTATTGAACAAGATATTGCCCGGGTTTCTCATAAAGATACTGTAGAAACCTTGATAAGAAAGGGAAAAGATCTGGAAAAAATCGTACTTTCGCGAGCTGTAGAGAAACACATCGACAGAAAAATTCTGGTGTTCGAAAATAAAACGATTATTTTTAATTAATCAGCGAATGAACGTTGCTATTGTTAAATATAACGCAGGTAACATCTACTCGGTTGCCCATGCGTTAAAAAGACTGGGTATCAACGCCTTGGTTACGGCAGATCCGAACGAATTAGCTGCGGCCGACAAGGTTATTTTCCCTGGAGTGGGTGAAGCTTTTACTACTATGCAGTATTTGCGGACTCATAACCTGGATAAGGTTATCTGCGATCTTAAACAACCTGTGCTGGGAATTTGCCTGGGTATGCAGTTAATGTGCGCATCATCGGAAGAGGGGAATACAGACTGTCTGGGTATTTTTGACACCTCAGTGAAAAGATTTATTCCACAAAGACATGAAGATAAAGTACCTCATATGGGTTGGAATACACTTTCTGATTTAAAAAGCGGACTGTTTTCTGATCAACTAGCCGATAAATTTGTTTACTTTGTACACAGTTACTATGTTCCGGTTAACGAACATACAATAGCTACTACCGAATATATTCTTCCGTTCAGCGCAGCAATGCATAAAGACAATTTTTACGCTACGCAATTTCACCCGGAAAAGAGTGGTTCGGTATGCGAAATGATTTTGCAGAATTTTCTAAATTTATAACAGATATGATTGAGCTTATTCCGGCAATCGATATTATTGACGGCAAGTGTGTACGACTTACTCAAGGCGACTACAACAGCAAAAAGATTTATAACGAAGATCCGGTAGAGGTTGCCAAGTCGTTTGAGGCGCATGGCATCACACGCTTACATGTAGTTGACCTGGATGGGGCACGTGCCGGGAGAATTATCAATTACCGTATGCTGGAAAAGATTGCAACGCGAACAGCTTTGCGGATTGATTTTGGCGGAGGACTTAAACATGAACAAGATCTGGAGATTGCTTTCGAAAGCGGAGCACAGATGATTACCGGTGGAAGTATCGCTGTAAAGGATCCGGAAACGTTTATTTCATGGATTAATAAGTTCGGTAACGAAAAAATAATTCTGGGAGCGGATGCAAAAGATAAACAGATAGCAGTAAGTGGCTGGGAAGAAACTACCGACAAGGACTTGATTCCGTTTATCGAAGATTATTACAAAAAAGGAATTACCAAGGTTATCTGCACAGACATTAGTAAAGATGGAATGTTGCAGGGTCCTTCTCTGGAATTGTATAAAGAGATTCGTGAAGCTTTGCCTTCTTTGCATATAATTGCCAGCGGCGGGGTTAGTTCGATTGAAGATATTGAGCAACTTGAACTAGCGGGTATCCCTTCTGTTATTTTTGGGAAAGCGATTTACGAAGGAAAAATTCAGTTGAAGGATTTCCTTCGGTTTCTATAATTATTTATTCTGTAAGAAAGGATTAAGATGCTTGCTAAACGTATAGTTCCCTGTCTGGATATAAAGGATGGGACCACGGTTAAAGGAATTAATTTTGTAAACTTCAGGGATGCCGGCGATCCGGTAGAATTGGGGGCACAATATAGCGACCAGGGAGCCGATGAGTTGGTTTACCTGGATATTACGGCTTCTCATGAAGGGCGAAAAACATTTACTGAATTAGTAAAGAAGGTGGCTGCCCGTATTAGTATTCCATTCACTGTTGGGGGTGGTATAAATGAATTGAAAGATGTAGACAGGTTGCTTAGTGCGGGAGCCGATAAAGTTTCGATAAACTCTGCCGCATTGCGTAATCCATCATTAATCAACGAAATTGCTTCCAACTTTGGTAGTCAGGTTTGTGTTGTAGCCATCGATGCAAACATGGAGAAAAATGGCTGGCTATGTTATCTGAATGGAGGTAGAATCCCGACAGACAGACAATTGGTTGAATGGGCTAAAGAGGCCGAAGACAGAGGGGCTGGCGAAATATTATTTACCAGCATGACGCACGACGGTGTAAAAACCGGTTATGCCAATGAGGCCCTCGCAACCTTGGCCAATAGTTTACATATTCCCATAATTGCTTCTGGAGGTGCCGGTAAAATGGAACACTTCCGTGATGCGTTTGTTTTGGGGAAAGCAGATGCAGCCCTTGCTGCAAGCGTGTTCCACTTCGGCGAGATTGGCATTGGCGATTTAAAGAAATATCTCCGTGATGAGGGTATTAACGTACGAATATAATTAAACGATATAAGATGAAAATTGACTTCGAAAAAATGGGTGGACTGATTCCTGCCATTATACAGGATAGCGCAACGTCCAAGGTTTTGATGCTGGGATTCATGAATGAAGAGGCTTACACCAAAACAAAAGAAACAGGAATGGTCACTTTCTTTAGCCGCACAAGAAATACATTGTGGACAAAAGGAGAAACCAGCGGACATTTTCTGAAGGTTGTTTCGGTTTTGATTGATTGCGACAACGATACTTTGCTTATTAAAGCCATTCCGGCAGGTCCGGTTTGCCATACAGGAAAAGACACCTGTTTTGGAGAGAAGAACAATGAAGATATTATGTTCCTTAAATTTCTGCAAGATTTTATTGAACAACGCAGACAGGAGATGCCGGAAGGTTCTTATACCACTTCTCTGTTTAACAAGGGTGTAAATCGCATGGCTCAGAAAGTAGGCGAGGAAGCAGTTGAAACTGTTATCGAAGCTACCAACGGAACCGAAGATGGCTTTATTTATGAAGCATCTGATTTGGTTTATCACCTGATTGTATTACTTACAAGCAAAGGTCTTCGTTTAGAAGATCTGGCAAGGGAATTGAAAAAAAGACATAAAGGATAATTAGGATAAAATGGAAGATACAACCCTGTTGAGACTTGAGAACGTTGATATTTGCCGGGAAGAGAATGTTATTTTGCACAATGCTTCATTCCATTTGAAAAATGGAGAGTTTGTATATGTAATCGGCAAAGTTGGTTCCGGTAAAAGTAGTTTATTAAAGTCTTTGTACTGCGAAATTCCGGTTGCCAATGGCGAAGCATTCCTGATGGAGTATAATCTGTGCAAAATTAAACGCAAAGAGATTCCTTTTTTACGCAGAAAACTGGGTATAGTCTTTCAGGATTTCCAGTTGCTTACAGATCGTTCGGTAATTAAAAATCTGGAGTTTGTACTTAAGGCTACGGGTTGGAAAAGCAAGGATCTGATTGCCGAACGTATAGAAAGCGTTTTACTGCAAGTTGGTATGCAAAATAAAGGGTATAAGCTACCCCACGAACTTTCTGGAGGCGAACAGCAACGTATCGTTATTGCCCGGGCACTTCTGAATGATCCAAAACTGATTCTGGCTGATGAGCCAACAGGTAATCTGGACCCGGAAACAAGCGGACAGATTTTACAACTGCTGCATGATATTTGTAAAAAGGGAACTACCGTTGTAATGACTACTCACAACTATACGTTGGTACGTAATTATCCGGCCCGCATAGTGAAGTGTGAAAATGGCTTTTTAAGCGATTTGAGCAACGAGAAAGAGGGGGAATAATTTGTAATCCAGACCTTGTAAAGTTGCACAAAATATATACCTTTGCACACGGTTTAAGGCATTGAGAAATAATTTAATATAGAAGAAAAAAATGAAAGTTTTAAAGTTTGGCGGTACTTCTGTGGGATCTGCACAGAGAATGAAAGAAGTGGCAAAACTTATTTGCGACGGAGACCGTAAGATTGTGGTATTATCTGCCATGTCTGGTACAACCAACTCGCTAGTTGAAATATCGGATTATCTTTATAAAAAGAATCCGGATGGAGCCAACGAAATCATCAATAAACTTGCTCTTAAATACTTTGAGCATATTGATGAACTTTATACAACTGAAGAATATAAACAGAAGGCAACTGAACTTGTTAAATCTCATTTTGACTATATCCGTTCGTTCACAAAGGATTTGTTTACACTGTTTGAAGAAAAAGTTGTGCTGGCACAGGGCGAACTTATTTCAACAGGCATGGTTAACTTGTACCTGAATGAGACCGGCGTGAAATCTGTATTGCTTCCTGCTCTGGATTACATGCGCACAGATAAAAATGCAGAACCAGATCCCTTGTATATTAAAGAAAAACTAAATAAATTGCTGGAGCAGCACCCTGATGCAGAATTATTTATTACCCAAGGATACATTTGTCGTAATGCATATGGCGAAGTAGACAACCTGCAACGTGGTGGAAGCGATTACAGCGCTTCGCTGGTAGGGGCTGCAATCAATTCGGAAGAAATCCAGATATGGACAGATATTGACGGCATGCATAATAACGATCCGCGTGTGGTTGACAAAACTTCGCCGGTACGTAATCTGCATTTTGAAGAAGCTGCAGAACTGGCTTACTTTGGCGCCAAGATTCTTCATCCTACTTGTATTTTACCAGCTAAACTGAATAATATTCCAGTTCGTTTGTTGAATACAATGCAACCTGAAGCTCCCGGCACATTGATCTCTAATAAGACAGAAAAGGGAAAGATTAAAGCAGTTGCTGCCAAAGATAACATAATAGCAATTAAGATAAAGAGCGGCAGAATGCTGCTTGCTCACGGATTCCTTCGTAAGGTATTCGAAATTTTCGAAAGCTACCAGACACCCATCGACATGGTCACAACCTCTGAAGTAGGCGTATCGGTTACCATTGACAACCGGAAGCATCTGGAAGAAATTGTGGATGATCTGAAAAAATACGGTACAGTAACAGTTGATACCGATATGGTGATTGTTTGTGTAGTTGGTGATATGAAGTGGAATAATGTTGGCTTTGAAGCAAACATTATCAGCTCGCTTAAAGATATTCCTGTTCGCATGATCTCTTACGGTGGAAGCAACTATAATGTTTCTCTACTTGTAAAAGCAGAAGATAAAAAGCGATCATTGCAGGCATTGAGTGATCATCTTTTCAATAACAAGTAAAAAGTCATTTATGAAAGGGAGTTTTCCAATCAATAAATTAAGGGAGTTAGAAACTCCCTTTTATTTCTATAATACCGATCTTTTGAGAGAAACACTTGCTCTTGTACGCAAAGAAGCAGACAAGTATGGCTTTCATGTTCACTATGCAGTAAAGGCAAATGCGAATCCTAAGATTCTGTCCATTATCCGTGAAAATGGTTTGGGTGCCGACTGTGTGAGCGGTGGTGAAATTAAGGCAAGTCTTGCGGCTGGTTTCCCGGCAAAAAAGATTGTGTATGCCGGTGTTGGTAAAGCCGACTGGGAAATCAATCTTGGTCTTGACAACGACATTTTCTGCTTCAATGCGGAATCGGCAGCAGAACTTGAGGTTATTAACGAACTGGCCGCTGCCAAAAACAAAGTAGCATCAGTGGCGCTTCGTGTTAATCCGGAAGTGGATGCCCATACCCATGCGTATATTACAACGGGTATGAAAGAAAATAAATTCGGAATAAATTTAAGTCAGCTCGACGGTGTTTTGGATTTATTTGAAAAGTTTCAAAACGTTAAACTGATCGGATTACATTTTCATATTGGCTCTCAGATTACAGATTTATCCTCTTTCCAGAACCTTTGTACAAGGGTAGCCGAAATTCAGGAGAATATGTCTCACCGCAATATACATGTCGACAATTTAAATTTTGGTGGTGGCCTTGGAATCGACTACTATCATCCTAACCATTTATCAATTCCTGATTTCGAAGAGTACTTCTCTATATTTCACAAACATATTAAGCTACAACCGGGACAACAAGTTCACTTTGAACCGGGTCGTTCCATCGTTGGACAGTGTGGTACGCTTATAACCAAAGTACTCTACGTAAAGGAAGGTGCAAGCAAAAACTTCGCCATAGTAGATGCCGGATTTACGGAATTGATTCGTCCAGCATTGTATCAGGCATATCATCGTATTGAAAACCTGACCAGCGAAGAAGCTGTTGAGCCGTACGATGTAGTAGGTCCTATTTGTGAATCGTCCGACAGCTTTGGAAAAGCCGTTGACTTAAACAAGGTACACCGGGGAGATCTTATTGCATTACGTTCGGCCGGAGCTTATGGTGAAATTATGGCTTCGCAGTACAACTGCCGCCAGTTACCCAAGGCATATTTTTCGGATACGTTATAAATATACGGATACATAAGATTTATATAAGTAAAGTCGTATTCCACGTAAAAGGAGTACGACTTTATTATTTATCAAGTGAAAAACTTTATGTACGTTTGTAGTCCCGAAGAGGAGATAAAACAATGGAACAACTGTTATTTTTTAGTGATTTAGAGATTGGACTTATAGGTATTCTAGTCCTTTTATTTTTAGTTCAGATAGGCTATTATGCAGGGATTTACGCCAAACCGCTGCGAACAGCCAAACGATTAAGATTACTTGTCGATGATCAGCAGAAAAAAAATCTTCCGCCTGTGTCTGTAATTGTGTATGCAAAAAATGAATCTGAAAATTTGAAACGAAATCTTCCTTCGTTGCTTTCACAGAATTATCCCGATTATGAAGTAATTGTTATTAATGACGGTTCAACAGATGAAAGTGATGAAGTTCTGAAAATCCTTGAAAACGACAACAAACATCTTTATCACACCTATATTCCTGAAAATGTAAAATACCTTAGTCGTAAAAAACTGGCGTTGACTGTGGGTATCAAAGCTGCCAAACATGATATTCTACTTTTTACCGAAGCAAATTGCTTTCCTCAAAGTGAGAATTGGGTTGCAAGCATGGCTGGAAAGTTCACGGAAGGCGTCGATTTGGTTATAGGCTTTTGTGCTTATGAAAGCAAACGCGGTTTTTTCCATAAACTAGCTGCATACGACAATCTTATGATAGGTATTCAGTATATTGCATCGGCATTGATACGGCATCCATTTATGGGATATGGACGTAACCTTGCCTACCGCAGACAGTTGTTTTTCGATCACAAAGGTTATTATAAATCATTGAATCTGCATGCCGGAGATGATGATTTGTTTGTTAATGAAGCTGCCACCCCTCAAAATACCCGCGTCGTATTTAGTCCGGATAGCATTACGCGGATGATAGCTATCGATCAGTTTAAGGTTTGGAAAGAAATGAAGGTTTCGCGTGCGGCCACCCAAAAGTTCTATCATGGTTTTTCTCTTACATTCTACCGAATAGAATCAGTAAGCCGAATATTGTTTTTAGGTACTGCAATCATTGGCATTTGTTGGAGTTGCATTGGGAATCCACTCGTAACAGCTGTTGCAGTAATAACGTGGCTTACACGCCTTGGCGTACAACTATCCGTATTGCACAGGTCGTCGGCTATGCTAAGTCAGAAACCTGTTACTCTTTGGATCCCTATATTGGAAATAATACAACCTATTTGTAGTTTGTACGTACGATTCTATAGAATATTCAGAGGTAAAAACGACTATACGTTTCGGATGCAACGATAATCTATTCGAAACGGATACTTTTAGCCGGATCTATTTTTGTAATAAGGTAAGACGGACCAAGCATCATTAGCATTGCTGCGGCCAATGTTCCAATGTTAATAAGAACCCATGTAAGAATATTCAGGTCAACTGGTACTGCATCTAAGTAATAGATCGATGGATCGAGCGAAATAGGCTGGAACTTTGCCTGAATCAAACAAAGACCAATTCCAATTACATTACCCCAAACCATCCCTTTCCCGATTAGGAAAAAAGAAATGTACAGGAATATTTTACGGATTCCCTGATTATCGTGTCCGAGAGCCTTTAATATCCCAATCATATTTGTTCGTTCCAAAATAATAATAAGCAAGCCCGAAATCATAGTAAAGCCAGCTACTGCCATCATAAGAACAAGAATAATAACCACATTAATATCGAGAACATCAAGCCAGTTAAATATCATAGGATTCAAATCCTTTATAGACCTGACATAATAGGTATTGCCGTTTCTGTCTAGTTTTTCGGAATAGGTAAAATAAAGTTGCTCACTTATGGAATCGAGATTGGCATAATCATTAACTTGTAATTCAAGACCGCTTACCTGATCATCCTCCCAGTTACTGAGACGTTGCACCTGTTTGATATCTGTGAGTACAAACAACTTATCATAATCCAAAAATCCGGTTTCATAGATTCCCGAGATAGTGAATTTGCGGGCACGTACATTTTCCTGAACAAAATAGGTAAGAAATCCATCGCCTACCTTTAAATGAAGACGATCGGCCAGATATTTAGAGATAATAACATCGGTTCCGCGCTTATCGGGTGTAACCGTAAAAACTTTACCTGCGCGAAGATTCTTTCGGAAGAATGTCCAGTCGTACTCCTCTCCTATTCCTTTAAGGACAATTCCCTGAAAGGCCGAATCAGTCTTAAGCAGTCCTGGTTTTGTGGCAAATCTTTCAACATGACTAATGCCAGCCGTTTTGGATAAATCAGCAAGCAGCGTGTCATTTACTGCAATTGGACTTGTTTCGTAAGAGATATTGCTATCAAGATTGGTTATCTGAATATGACTTCCGAAACCAATAACTTTGTTGCGCACTTCTTTTTTAAAACCGATAACAATAGCTACTGAAAGAATCATTACAGCAAGCCCCAAAGCAATGCCTATCATAGCTATACGAACAGCAGGGGGGGTGACTTGCTTGTCGCCCTCCTTGCTGAAATGAATTTTCTTTGCTATAAATAATTCCAGATTCATGCGCTTACATTACCCGCCCCGGATAGGCTTCCAAAGCTTTTGCCAATACAATCAGCGACTTGGCTAAGTCTTCCTTCTTGAGAACATACGCGATTCGAACTTCATTTTTACCTAATCCAGGCGTTGTATAGAATCCGGATGCAGGAGCCATAAAAATAGTTTGACCTTCGTACGAAAATTCTTCCAAACACCAGGCACAAAACTTATCAGCATCATCTACCGGAAGTTTAGCCACAGTATAAAAGGCCCCCATAGGAATGGGTGAATAGCAACCTGGAATACGATTCAGTCCGTCAATTAAAAATTTACGTCGTTCAACATATTCGTTGTACACTTCCAACATATATGAGTCGGGGGTATCAAGAGATGCTTCTGCAACGATCTGACCAATCAAAGGAGGACTCAGACGGGCCTGACACCATTTCATCACATTAGATCTTACCTGTTCGTTCTTGGTTATTAATGCCCCAATACGCAATCCGCACTCACTGTAACGTTTGGAAACGGAGTCTACCAACACAACATTATTTTCGATCCCTTTCAGGTGAAAAGCCGAAATATAAGGAGCACCTGTATAACAGAACTCACGGTAAACCTCATCAGAGAAAAGGAACAAGTCATATTTCTTTACCAAATCACGAATCTGATCCATCTCTTTTTGAGTATAAAGATAGCCAGTAGGATTATTGGGGTTGCAAATCAGAATAGCTTTGGTTCGGGGGCTAATCAGCTCCTCAAACTTTTCCATGGAAGGCAAGGCAAAACCTTCTTCAATTGTAGAAGGCACGGTTTTAATTACTGCACCACACGAAATTGCAAAAGCCATGTAGTTGGCATATGCAGGCTCTGGAACAATAATTTCATCTCCCGGATCCAGACAAGCCAAAAAAGAAAAAAGCACAGCTTCCGAACCTCCGGTTGTAATTATAATATCATCCACATCAACCTCGATATTAAACTTATGATAATATTTCACAAGCTTTTCACGAAAGCTGCGGATACCTTCACTGGGAGAATACTCCAACACAGTACGATCCAGGTGGCGCGCCGCCTCGATCGCGACTTCGGGTGTAGGTAAATCGGGTTGACCGATATTAAGGTGATACACCACAGTACCTTTAGCTTTAGCCTTATTGGCAAGCGGAACGAGCTTTCTGATTGGAGAAGCCGGCATGTCGATTCCTCGTTGTGAAATGTTAGGCATCCTATCCTATGTTAATTAGTAAATAAAAATAATATTACAACTATAAAATCACACAAAAGTAGGGCTATTTATAGTATTATGCAAATATAAAAGGAACTATCAGCCTTATCGGCCGGGCAGCGGAGAATCTTTGCTGGCGTGCATTGTTGATACAAAAGCATCCGGATCAACGTCCTTTATCTCGTTCTTGAGTCGAGGCAGATCTTTTCGCTCGGCTATAGTAAAGATTATCTCTTTTTCTTCTCCCTGATACATGCCTTTACCATGAAGAAATGTACCTTTCATGCCCAGCTTATTTACAAGTATATCTTTCATCTCATTTGTTTTGCGGGATACGATAAAAACAGCTCTACTTGGATTTTCTGTTTGCAACATCTCTACAATCTTTCCAAAAACAAAAATAGTAAACCACGAATACAAGGGAACTGCCCAGTCCTGAAAGGCTATAAGGCCTATTAATACAACCGCAGAATCTATTGCAATAATCATATCACTTACCCGCAGGTTAGAATTGTTAGCCAACACCCTGGCCAAAACATCTGTCCCGGCGCTTGTACTTTGTGCTTTAAAAATACAAGTTACTCCCATACCAAGAATCATCCCTCCATAAAAGCAGGCAATAAAGGGATCGTTCTCAACCAAAGTACCTTCACCCAAAATATAGGATAAAGAATCCGTAAAAATAGAAATCAAAACAAACGTCAGTACTGTTTTAGGACCCGATGCCAATCCTATTTTTTTCATAGCCAGAAACATCAGAGGAATATTAAAGCAGAGTGCTGTTGCTCCGATTGGTAATCCTTCAGGAAGAAGAGGAATCAATCCCTTTGTTGAATAGTGTAATACAATGGAGATGCCATATACTCCGCCTGGTACTATTTTGTATGGAGCAAGAAAAAGCACATAACTTAGTGCTTGTAAAAATGAACCGATTACTATAAGCAAATAATCAGATGGCTTGATGTTTGACGCTTGTAAAGCGAACTTAGATTTCATGTTATTTGTGTCTGTTTTAGAATCGCGCAAAGATAGACAAAAAAAAGAGACTACATACTTTCGTAAGCAATCTCTTATTTTCCAATTAGAATTCTTTATTAGTTACTTTGATTCTGCAAAATAAGTTTCTTCATTAACTTTGCTAAACAAACGGTTATTATTGTTTGCCACATTAATCAAAACTAAGTACTTACGATATTGATCTTTGGTAAGCGCATTTTTCATCAATTTCAAGTTGCCATATACAGCTTGATGGACTTTCTTATTGAAACGGCTTTTACTTGCGTACGAAGCTTCTTCAAGTTGGATATTGAAATAATCATTAATGATAGCCACCTCGTCCACTTGAGAAGATTTAAGCTGCAAATAGCGGCTTAAACTCTCGAAATTAATATCAGAAACTAAATCCACTTTCTGACTCTGACCAAAACTCATTATTGCTACCAATACGATAGCCGACAGAACTAAACTTAAGCGTCTCATAATACCTTTAAATTAAAATTGTTTTTACTCTTTTTTTGTTTCGTTATAAC